>Ga0208357_1000327_pt1 | contig 38597 bp, 49 predicted proteins | sample NGESurdeep092012_6_FD_184487 | JGI IMG/M metagenome (GOLD analysis project Ga0208357, IMG submission 184487) | Arctic peat soil microbial communities from Barrow, Alaska - NGEE Surface sample F52-2 deep-092012 (SPAdes) | ecosystem: Environmental > Terrestrial > Soil > Wetlands > Peat ...
GCAAGTGGTCTCGTTACGACGAGTGGCGCACTGACGCCCGGCTCGTACGTCGCTACCGGTACCACGAGTGACGCCACGGGCGATACGGGAACGTACAGCTTCACACTAAAAGTCGGCGACCTCGTCCAGCGTGATCCCCTCACGGCGTCAGTGCTGACAACGACGTCGTCATTGTTTAAAGACCAACTCATTGTCGGCGCCAACTTAGGTGCGGTCACTTACACGCAAGTGACCGGTAGTGCTCACCTCAGCGTTAGTTCGACCGGTCTCGTCACGACGAGTGGTGCGCTGACGCCGGGCTCGTACGTCGCCAGCGGCACCATAAGTGACACCACCGGAGACACGGGAACGTTCACGTTCACGCTCAAAGCTTCGACGCCGCTGATCCCTCCCATCGCCACGTCGATTAGCGGTTACGCCGTAGCGGGCAAAACCGTGTCACTCACAATTCGCGGCACCGGTTTTTACGGACGCCCGTTTGTCTCGAGCCACACAGGAACTACGGCAGTCGTCACTCGTGACACGGGTAAAATCTTGGTCGTGAGAGTCACCGTGGCCCCGCGCTCACGCAACGGCGTGTTCACCTTCACGATCAGATCGGCAAATGGCGAGTCGTGCAAGATCCGTTATAACCAGCGCTAGGCCTCAATAATCTCGTGCTTGGTCGGTAGCCAGTTCGTCAGCGCTACGAGTGCGAGAGGTGACACCCACGCTGACGGTTCAGCGTTGGATATCTTGATTTGGAGCTTTCCAGTCATCCGGTCGTCCCGTGTGGTTGGCAAACTCAAGTGACCATTTCCACCAACTGTGGTCGTCGGAGTTGTGCCACTCTCGAAGCAGTCCCACCTCCCCACCCGCCAACAACACCGGCAGTCCGTACATGCCGTCATCGGGCCATACTTCACGTCGAGTGATCTCCGGAGCAACAATTGTCAGCATCGTCATTGGTAAGTACTCACCTACACGGTCGAGATCATCGGCTCGGGCGATTGAAATTCCTTGACGATCCACAATGTCAACGGAAAGTTGAGCGGGTGCCGCGTGGATTAACGCCCTAGTGAATCCGCTCGCGGTTGTAGCTCGCGCAAACTCAAGACCGTTCATTCCCCCGTCGCGAGAGCGCAGACTCCAAGTCCAATTGACCATGAGATTTGCTCCTCCCGCGATTGATGCTAGACGAAGTCATTGACCTAATTCAGATCCAAAGTTTCGCTCGAGTGCAGTGAGTTCGTAGTGGCAATCGCATTGGCTACCATGACCTTCGGTGAATCATCTGGAACACTGCGCGGCGCTCGAGACCGAGATAACACGGTTTGCAGACGTCTTGAGAAGCGCTGACCCGATGCGCCCAGTTCCTTCGTGTCCCGGTTGGTCTATCCGTGACCTCGGCGAACACTTGGGCGAGGTCCATCGCTGGGCGGAGTACCTCGTACGAGAACACGCGCAGGTCCGCGTATCGCCAAGCGACATGGGCCTGAACTATGAATCTCTAAGCCCTACATGGATCCTCGAAGGCGGAGCGCAACTCCTCGCCACTCTTCGAAACTGCGACCCCAATCTCGTTATATGGGCTTGGGGATCGGACCAGCACGCCCGATTTTGGTCGAGGAGGCAACTCCACGAAACATTGATGCACCGAATCGACCTTGAATTGGTTCTAGGTATCGGTCCGCGCGCCCCAGTTAGCGTCGCTGCGGACGCCATCGATGAATTCCTCGTGAACCTTCCCTACGCCGCGGTCTTCTCGCCAAGAGTTACTGAACTTATTGGCAGCGGAAGTCGTCTCGCCTTTACGCAGCTTGATGGTGACGGGCGTTGGGTTGTCACGCTCGGTGAAAATGGAGTCACTCTCACGCGAGACGACGAGCTCGCGGACGTCGAACTTTCGGCGAATACTTTCGATCTCTTGCTCGTTCTCTATCGCCGACGATCGATGGAAGGGTTCGAGTTCGTCTTGACTGGAGATCAAGATCTACTGAGCTTCTGGCTCGCTCGTTCCGCTCTCGAGTAGGCGTCGAGAGCGCCGCGAGTTTGAGAGGTAAAGCGTTAACTCGTTTGGCGACCGCGAATGCGCCAAGCCCACGCGAGAAGGGCTACGCCAATCAACAAGACCACGACGCCAAGGACCGCGTAGATGCCGTGGCCACTCATGCCCGATCCGCGCATCACGTTCGTTCCTTGGAGTATCCACACGATGCCAGTGAGACTTAGGACCAAACCCACAATTCCACGAACCCACACGACCGACTCCTAACGAAAGGAAGCACAACGGCTTCCGAACGAACTTAATATCGTTCAACTCGCCGGGCGAACAAGCGTCCGGGTTGGCTACCTTTGCCGGTACGAGAACGAGAGGTGCACAGGTGGCTGAACAGTCAGCACCATGGCCGAAGCAAGGACCTGCGTCGTATTTCCCCTCTATAGAGAAGAAGTATGGTCACCCAATTTCGGAGTGGCAGAAGATCATCGCTACTTGCGGCTTCGAGAAGCACATGGCGATCGTCGGGTATCTCAAGTCTGAGTACGCGATGGGACACGGTCACGCTACCGCGCCTGTTGGTTGGACGCTCGCGGGCAACACGGCAGCACCCTGAGTCTCTTCAACCGCGGTTCTCTAAGCCGGCGACAACCTGTAGGCGACTATCTGCGGCGGTCCTTTACCAAGGCCGTACTTGGGTCCACCTACCGGCACGATCACCGTATTGCCCGCGATGGCGATTGGCGAGTTCGTTGACCTCGGTAGCTGTTGCTTGAAGGCGATCGCACCGCTCGCGCGATTGAAGGCGAGCAAGTCACCTTGGAACAGAGTCGTGAACACTAAATTGTTCGATACCGTGGCGGCGCCCAGCGGCAGTCCCGTCACTTTGGTGTCCCATTCAACCCTTCCTGTAACGAGGTTCAATGCCTCCACCTCGCCCGCAAGCTTTTTGCCGACGTTCACGCCAACAGCCTGATCAAGGTTGCTGAAGGAGAAGGCAAAGTTATCGGTCACCACGTAGACGGCGTTGCCAGCCACTGCCATGTTGGTCAAAATACCGCCAAGTGAGCCCGGGAGGTAAGTGAACGGAACTTTCAACGTACTGTGGCCCTCTAGTGCCTTCAGAGAGTCATCGTCGTGGCCGTTGTGTCTTCCAACCGGCGTCTTCCAGATCAGTTTGCCAGAGGCGGCGTTCATCTCGTAGACGATACCCATCTTGCCGCCACCAATAACAACCGAGACACCGTTGGCCTTCACCGAGATTGGCGAAGCCTGCATGTCGTAATCCTTGAAGTCGTTTGGTACACCTTGGTAGTACCAGCGCAGTTTGCCCGTGGCCGCGTTGAGGTTGACGTCACTGTCGGTGTACAACAACTTCGAGGGAGCAGTCAGCGCTGACGACAAGGTTTGATAAGGATTGCCAATCCCGAAGGTGACTGACCCGTCCGGGCTCACGAGCGGCGTCTCCCAAGCTCCGCCTGCCCCAAGGCCGAGTTTCTTGATACTCGGATCCGACTTAGGCACCGTCTTGAACGTCCAAAGCAACGCGCCTGTCGCGGCGTTGAGAGCCAAGAGCACTCCCCCACCGGACGCGTCGCCATACTGACTCGCCAAATAGACCCGACCGTCAGCGACCTGTGGTTGTATGCCAAAGGTGCCCTGGCCTTTCTTCAAGAGTTGAACGTTGGACCAGATTTTGTGACCGGTTTTGGCGTTGAGAGCAAAAACGTTTGTTGGCGTCGCGCCGTAGACCGCGCCGTCAACGACCGCAACGCCGTTCGGACCGGGTCCACTCTTCTCTTTCTTGTCCACGAGATACGACCACTCGAGTTTGCCCGTCGCCAAGGACAGCGCGTACACGTTCGAGTGGAGGTCCTGGATGTACACGACGCCGTTCACGACGATTGGTGTCGCGGCGAGTGTGCCGTACCCGCCGACGTTCTTCGTTGCCTTACCCGTGAGTGTGAACGACCACGCTTTCTTCAGCGTGGACACATTCGCCGTCGTGATTGTCGAACTCGTAGCATTGCGGTTGTTCGCCAAGTCGGCGTTCGAATACGGCCATGACCCCGTCGAAGATGGGACGTTGGTCGCGACCGCCTCGTTCACGCCGAGCGCAATGGTGCACAATGCGAAGGCCGTAACAACTCTAACGACGAGCGTCCAACGTGGGACCAGGTTCGACTTCATCGCTCCCTCCCCTCCCCCACCTCATCTTGACGCTTAATGCGAAACGCTGCCCTACGAGTTAGCACTCAGAGTGAATTGCAGTGGCAATGCATGATGTAACTCAACGTGAGAACTTCGCCATCGTTCACGGATGAAACAATCGGTGGTTACTTTCTCCAGCGAGAGAGCATTGAAGACTTCACTTCAGGTACTCCAAGAAGACTGAACTTCTTGTGACATGTCGGTGGCGGACCGGTACTCGGATCCTGCCACTCCGAGGAAGAACTCGCGTACTGCCCGAGGAAACCGGTAACGCCCGCAGCGCCGTACAACTTGGGAGCTTGGCATACGTAGAAAGGATTGCCATCAAAGCGTTGACCGCTCGTTGGCTGAAGAGTTCGTGAACCGCACCTCGGACAAATCTGCGGAGAGAATACCGTTTTGCATACGGAGCACTCGTGCACGACGCGGACATCGTCAAAACCGTCGCCGCCGCACTGTTCACACGTTTCCGTTACCATTCTTCAGTCACCCTAGCTTTGCGTCGTGGACAATGCCCTACGTACTAGATCGTTGCGCTCTCTTGGGACGCCTGAGTTCGCGACTCGGCCCTTCACGGACATTCGTCACTCAACACAAGTATTTCTTTGCTCTCTATCGTTCACTGCAAGAGTCACAAACTGTAAGGACGACAAGAGAAGCGACTTAGACTTCCGAGAGTGAGGCCAGAGGATGGTATTGCACGGGGAGTGAGTGTGTATGGCTCACCTGGGTTCGACAGTCCCGACAGACTAAAGGAGTTGCTCGCCTCATGTGAGCAACTACGAAATTGGTCCCTCGAACACGGACTTGCTCTTAACGACGATCCAGAAAGTCTTACTCTGCTCGACCAACGCTTGGATTCGTGGAACGCCGATCCGTCGCACCACGGAAAAGTAGATCTATCAAACGAGGTCGGTAAATACCTAGGCAACGTGATCGTTAAGCACATCGGTGCGAGTCAGTGGAAAGTGTGGCCGAACGGTTACCCGGTGATTCAACTACGTTCCGGTGCCGATCTCGACGTGATCGCACTCGCTAACGAGCGCATCAATTACTCCGGGACGAGCCTCGAATCGATCTATTCGATGTTGCAGGCCTAGTTGCAGACAGATTTGACGTACCGGTGTCGCAGACTCGACGGGACAGGCCTGCCACCGAGCATTGACGCTTCGCCACTACTGCCACGTGACTTTTAAATTCAAGGTGAGAGCGCGATACCCGATTATGACTGAATGAAGGCGAGAAGATCCGCGTTGATGACATCGGCGTGGGTGGTGCACATGCCGTGTGGGTAACCCGAATACACCTTGAGCGTGCCATTCTTGAGCAACTTAATTGTCAATAAAGATGCGTCAGCGATCGGCACAACCTGATCGTCGTCACCGTGCATCACCAAGGTGGGAACGTCAATCGCCTTTAGATCATCCGTGAAGTCCGTCTCCGAGAACGCCTTGATACCCTCGTAGTGAGCCTTGGCGCCACCCATCATTCCTTGACGCCACCAGTTGCGGATGACGCCTTGCGACACCGTTGCTCCCGGTCGGTTGAATCCGTAGAACGGACCCGACGCGACGTCGAGAAAAAACTGAGCACGGTTGGAACCGGTGCCTTCGCGCAAGCCGTCGAAAACCTCGATAGGTAGGCCGCCCGGATTGGCGTCGGTCTTCAGCATCAATGGAGGTACGGAACTAATTAGAACGGCCTTGGCCACTCGGCCCGCACCGTGTCGGGCAACGTAGCGGGCGACCTCGCCGCCCCCTGTCGAGTGACCAACGTGCACGGCATCGTGCAGGTCGAGATGATTGGCCACGGCAGCGGCGTCAGCGGCGTAGGTATCCATCTCGTGGCCGCCTGATGTCTGGGTCGAACGACCGTGGCCGCGTCGGTCGTACGCGATGACGCGAAACCCACGCTGCACGAAAAACATCATCTGCGCGTCCCAGTCATCCGCACTGAGCGGCCAACCGTGGTGGAACACGATTGGTTGGCCATCGCCCCAGTCCTTGTAATAAAGCTCTGTACCATCTTCGGTCTTGACGAAAGGCATCTCACAGACTCCTCTCTGCTGCGAAACAGAATTGCCAAAGGCTACCGACGCGACATCGTTTCGTCAATTGATGCTTTGCTAATACGCAGCAAGTCCGGTATCAAACACCGCTGGCTGTATTACGCGTACACCACTCACGTTTAGACGTACGAACGATCAAGGCGCACAATGGACCTCAACAACATTCGATCAAAGAGCGGCGCTGCTCACGCGTCTCGTTTCGCCATTCGCCAGGCTCCCAGCGCCGTCCAGCCAACGAGCCACGCGACAATCACACAAACTGCCACCGTGGTGCTCTCGGGCACCAGTGATTGGACTCCGCCACCACCTCCACCAAACCCGCGAGGCAAGCCACCCGGTTCCAAATGATCCATCGCGAGACCGACGACGCCTCTCTGTACGTTAATTAGGTGTGGAATTACCGAGTGTGAGAAGAGTGGTGTGAGGACAATTTCAAGCACGATCATCAGAACGACCGCGACCGTTCGCTGACCCATCAATGACGCCAATCCCAGTCCCACGACGAATCCAATGATGGCCTCAAGTTCAATCCATAGTCCGGCTTTAACCATGAGCAAATTGGACGGAGACAAGAAGATCCGCGAGTAGGCCACGTAATCCTGTTTTGCAATCTTGACGGCGTCCGCTTTCAGCGTTGCTGGCGATATCTGCTTGAAACCAGGGTTCCCAGGCGCAGTGGAGAATTTACCGTTTCGATCAATGCACGGAACGCCAATTGGACCTCGGTACGGTAGACCACACACGACTTCTTTCGGGTGCTGAGCCGCCCAACTTTGAAAGCTGGTCAGCGAAAGCCCCGGCGGTACGTTGATACCTTGATAGCTGATCTTTGTGGGCGCGGCGAAGACACAAACGGCGCAGACGATCGTGAAGCCAACGGCCACCAACGGCACAATGATTGCCAGACCGGCAGGGATTCGAGCGAAATAGAGAGCTATTCGAGATCGACCCGTTATGACTAAGTGTCGGAACATTCCTTCGCTAAGGTCGACCGATCCTGCCGTACAGCCCAGCGTGGCCGCGACGATAAACCCAAAGACGAACATCACGCCGGCGACCAAACTCGTAAAGATGTCGTAGCCGCCGGCCGGTCCATAGGACTTCGGGGCCACGGCGTGCATAATTAATCGAATCAGGAGAAAGATCGCTGGTATACCGATGTTCACGACAATCAGCGCGGCCATAAGTCCGCGTCGTTTACGGAGCTCCATGAATCGCGTTCTGATCATGCCGAAGGTGGGGATCCACGAACCTCGATGGTCGTGCGATACGCCGTCGCTCGCGTCGTCGACGAGATTGATTGGCACGACGCTTTCGGAAGTTGACGTCATTCGCTCTCTCCCAGTCGACTCGTTACCTCTAAGAACCACGACTCAAGTGACACCTGAATCTCCTGCAGCCGATAGACGTCGATGCCGCCCTCGACTAACAGTCGATTCATCTCGGCAATGACGTCGCGTCCGGTACCCGGAGCAAGATGAATAGAGAGTCCCGACGTCGCAACATCAATCTCTGCACCAAGTTTGGTATCGGTCAAGATCGATCGCGCTTGTTCAGGAGAGGAGCATTCCACTTGCACCTCCATCGTCGCTCCCGCCAGGAGTTCACTGATGGGGCCCTGGCGAATTACCGTGCCCTTATCCACGATGGCGACAGCGTCACACGTTCGCTCGACTTCATCGAGGAGGTGCGAAGAGAGCATCACAGTGCGGCCCTCAGCAACCAGCGACTTGATCATGTCGCGCATCTCATGCATTCCGGCCGGATCGAGACCGTTCATTGGTTCATCTAGAATTAGGAGTTGTGGATCACCCAGCAGACACGCCGCAACACCGAGTCGTTGACGCATGCCCATTGAATACTTGGAGACGCGATCGTCGGCCCTTTGCGCCATGCCAACACGCTCGAGTGACGATTCGACTCGATCTTTAGCCACTCGCTCGCGCGCCGCGGCAAGGATCTGTAAGTTCTGACGACCGGTCAAGTGACCATGAAATCGAGGTTCATCGACGATCGCCCCGACTCGCGCTAGCGCGAGATCGCGGTGTCGTGGCACGGAGTAACCGAGCAACGACATCGTCCCCGCGTCGGCATGGGTTAATCCCAAGAGGGTCCTAATGAGAGTCGTCTTTCCCGCTCCGTTCGGACCTAGATAACCAAACGCACAGCCCCGAGGAACCAGTAACTCAACGTCGTTCACCGCGACGTTCTCACCAAAGCGCTTGGTTAATCCGTGCGTTTCTACCGCCCATTGACTCTCCCGCGAGTTCGCGTGAGGCGCGTCATCAATCATTGTCGCACTCATCTTGAAATGTCACGTTTAAGTAAGTTGACCCTCATGTTCAGAGGATAAACCCACGTTGGGGAATTCGCTATCAGGGTAAACCCCGATATACGGCATCGGCGGAACGTTAAGAATGCACTGAATGAACCACCGGCTTCTAGCGATGGCGTCACCACGAGATCCAAGAATCGATTGTGTTGTCATCGCTTGGCGTATTTCCCTATATTCAAGACGCAACCTACGCGTCATTGGGAAGACACTAAGTTCGAGACAGAAATGACGCCGTAGAGAAGTACCTTGGTACGTACTTTATTTGTGTCAACTCATCTTCGGCGCTAAGAGCTTGAAGATCGTTGGTGTCGGACACCGGTCACAACAGAGCTTCAAAAGATTCAGAAAGAAGGTTGACATGGAATCTTCATCGCTACGTCGCATCTGCGTGACGGGAGCAAGTGGGAAGGCCGGTCGAGCCGTCGTGCTTGACCTTCTCCAACACGGCTACGAAGTCGCCGCAACTGATCTCGAGGTTTCTAGAGAGGATGCAGGGAAAGGACTCCTTCGAGCAGACCTTACTGATTACGGTCAGACGCTTGAGGTGCTCAGGGGTGTTGATGCAGTTATCCATCTTGCCAACATTCCAGCCCCCGGTCTCCAGACACCATCGGTCACGTTTAACGCCAATATGGCGATGAACTTCAACACCTTTTACGCTGCAGCGAACCTCGGTCTCCAACGAGTCGTGTGGGCGTCAAGTGAAACGACACTCGGTCTCTTCTACGGAGTCACCCGCCAACAATTTCCTTCCATGGAAGTTGATGGCCAGCCCCCTCGGTACGCTCCAGTCGATGAGGATCACTACCCATTTCCGACCGTAACGTACGCGCTGTCCAAGGTCGCGAGTGAGACCGTCGCTGGACAGATATCCGAGTGGTCAGGAGTTCCCTTTGTGGCGCTTCGCTTCTCTAACATCATGTATCCCGAGGATTACCAGGAGTTCCCCTCGTATTGGTCAAATCCTCACCTGCGCAAATGGAATCTCTGGGGCTACGTTGACGTAAGAGACGTCGCGACCGCGTGTCGCCAAGCACTGACCGCACCTTCTGAGGCTGTTGCGGGAAGTCCAGGCTTGATCATTGCCGCAGCGGACACCGTTATGAATCGACCATCGGCTGGCCTCATGACCGAAGTGTTCCCAGGGGTGCCGTTCACTCGCGACGTGGGCGAATATGAGACATTGCTCGCAATTGATCGCGCTCGAGAGACCATTGGCTATGAACCACAGCATTCCTGGCGCGACCATCTTTCTGGGTCATAACAGTGGCTAGACGCTCAATGATGAGATGCCCCAACGTACGGCCGATACACGCCTGTCAATCGGAACAGATTCAATGCCGCGAAGAACTGTTCCCACGAAGTCTTGAAGGAGAGACTCCTACTTGAAAGTTGCGAAACGTCAAGAGTTGGGACGGGTGTCGTCGGCGTAATGCTTTGAAGAAGTACGGTTTGAGGTAGTGGTTTCCAACGACAGAAATCCGAGTACTACACGAGTCTGAAAACATCAAAAGGAGAACGGGTGAACGTTTTACGGCAGTATTGGGAGAAATTGAATAACAAACCGGTACGGCTGGCCGGCGCCTGCGTGCTTTTGATTGCGCTGGTGCTCTCCTTAAGCAATCCTCCTGGAACTCCGTGGAATCACGTTGCCTCGGTTTTGCAAATAGTCGGCGTGTTTGGACTCGGTTTTTTGGTTTTCCACAAGAGGCATTAAGAACCGACCACAACGCGGCCGCCGCTGTTGGTTCGGTAGCAACACTTCAGAAGGTGCCGTGTACGCGCCGCTAACAAATATGTTGAAGTCGTTGCGTATTGGAATTAACAGCAATGAACAAAACAGATAGTCCACGAATGCTTATGTAGGAAACCCGACGTGATAACTCTGGTACGAAGCACTGGCACTTGGGTGAACCGTCTGAGATGTTGATGAATTTAAGTGCTGGCTTGTTGAGAGGCGTTTGATTGCGTGGCAACGGTGCTTGTCCGTAACTGAAACTAACCTCCAGGATGTGCATGCGAAATCCAGGCGAATTAGTGCACACCCGATGTGGAAGTTCCCAAAACGAATTCTCTTAGTCTGCGTGTTGGTACTCATCAGTTTCGGAGCATGGATCATTTTCAGCACTGATCACTCCATCGCCAACGGCGGTGAGATCTTCGCGCAAGTCTCGGGCATCCGCGCAGCTATTCCTCTCGCCGCGTCCAACATAAATATTCAATCGTCTGCGGCCTCATGGGTTGCTGGCTGTTCGGAGATTCCCGGCGCGCGCGATGGTTGGACCAGTGATCGAGTATCAATTAATTTCAGTGACCCCAACCCTCGCAACACTGTCGTTCGCCAAATCGCTCGTTCACTAAAACGCATGGGATGGAAGCACCACGATTCTTCGCCGGGTCCTGGCAAAGGCGCACTTGCGCACTGGACTCTTGACGTAAAGAGCGCTCGCGTCGCCCAAGCGTGGGCCTTCCCATTGGGAGCTGGAAAACATCAGTGGTATTTCAGCGCGAGCTGGAAGCCTCCTGGACCAAGCGGCCAAGGTTGCCCTTGATTTGGAAATCGACAGCGTCAATGTGAGAGTCGTGGTCTCGAAGACGCGACATGACCATTCTCCAGCCTCGCACTGGACGTTGTGCGCCCCTTAGTTAATAGACAGCAGTTACCACAATTTGATCGTAGGTACTTCAGCGGTCTCTTGTCGAAGTCAACGAACCGAGCACCACGGCGTTAGATAACGCAAGAACGCACTAGATTACTTGTCCAACTCGGCTAAGACTTCGCCGATAATCTTGGTCATTTTGTGGGCCGGGAGTGGCTCTCCACCTTCGGCTTCTGCCACTTCTTCGGAGAATGCCTCAACCGAGTGGGTCCCACCTATCAGCACGTGTCGGAGCGCTTCGCCGCTCGCTTCGGAGTCGTTCACGTCTTTGAGTGCACCAGCAACGTCATGGTTGGGCGACTCAGCCAGGGTGTGCACGACGTTCATTGCTTCTTCTCGACCACTTGCCGTCGAGACGGCGGGCGCGCGATCGGGATTTTGTTGAAGGTCCCATTCGGCAAGAGCCTCGCTGTATCCACCTTCTCCGGGATGCAACAACCGCGTTGTCGCTTCGGCGACCACTTCAACGTTGTCGGCGGATGGCGCGTCGACCGCGTCGTCACTGTCGTGGTGTCGCACCGCTCGAATAGGCACCACCAGGCTCCCGTCGGAATTTCGGATGATCTCCATGTCGTCACTCCTTTTGGACACCACTTCGTGCCTGTCACTCCCAACCTAAAGGGTACGTCTGGCAGCGCATTCATCACCGACGGCGACAATCAGTTATGCGCCAACCGTGCACTGGGAACCGTGAAAGAATTCACAAACAATTCCAAGTGAACACAACGCCGTCACCTACTCGTGAGAAAGGCAGCGACGAACGACCTCGGCGTCGAGGGCGCTCATCCCATCCCACTCTTCGGCAGTTGGATCCCACCAAATAAAGCTGTTCAATTCGTCACTTTCGACGATGTCTGGTGCGCTGGCAAGAACCACGAGAAGCACTGCTGCCACATATATTGTCGGCGCACCATCGAACATGAATTCAGCTCGTGCCACCAGCGAGGCTCTCTCGGCCCGGATGCCCGTTTCTTCTTCGAGTTCGCGAAGCGCCGCCACGTGTGCCGACTCACCTTGCTCCACCGATCCGCCCGGTAACTCCCACTGCTGTCGGCTGACGTTGAAGCCGAATAGCACTTTTTGGCCCCATTGAACGACGACCAGAGAACAATCGGGCGGCAACGATCTATCCAGATCCTCTTGTGACGCGCTTTCGAGACGAACGAACGACACAAGGCTTCCGCCGCGCGCGTCGAACATTGGGAGTTCCATCATGGACAAACCGTATCGTGACTCGCGACCGCGGTCTCGGGCCGCGTGCCACGTGCACAGCAACGGTGACGACGACTATGAATTTTGGACGACGAGAAGACCAGTCGAGACGGGTCTCTCACCCCTACCGGCGTGATAGTAGACGTGTCCGTTGGCGTAGAGCGCCGTCGAATCACCGCCGTCGAGATCGAGGGCGGTCACTACGTTAAGCGATCGAAGCAGTCTGACTAACTGGTGCCCCGTGGCGCCTGACTTCGCGTCTACTCCGGCGACAATCAAGATGACGGTTTCGCCCGACCTTGTCCATCCAATAACGGTGCGCGCGTACCGCTGGAGCATGTACGCATCCGCCGGACTTATCGGCACCACCACGCCGTCATTGAGAAGGATCGGATGCCCTCCGATGTTGTTGCACCCGGCGGTCGAGGTTGTTGTCAACGTGACGATGGCGCCGACCTGGAGAGACGCGAATGTCGACCCCGTGGATGCGGAGATGTCGACCTGACCGGAGGTGAGGTTCACTGGCGTTGCCGTCTGGCCCACGAGTTCAAGTTCGGTCGTCGTGTTGATGGTGGTTGGACTAGTGGTGCCATTAACTTGAATGAACTCATACGTAAGTCGCCCGGCTGCGGACGGGGTTTGAAGAGCATACGGCGAGGTGAAGAGCAGGGTCCCCGCGAGCGGGAGATTGACGTTGGAGTACTTCATCGGAAGTTCCTCGTTGATGGCGGTGATCGGAACGGTCACACCGTTGACGTCGACACTGCTGCTCCAGTTGAGACCTTCGTTGACCTTTTGCCCGTCGAGATCGACCTGTTGATGCGCGATTTCCGGCGTATGCAAAAGTACGCAGTTTTGAATGATCCCGCCCACCACGTCGCCAGGATCGGGCTCCCCCTTGTGCGTCACGTCATAGAAGTCACCGTTCACCGCAGCCACGCAGCCGATCGTGCTCCGACACATTGAGCTTGGAGTCTCCAAACCTCCATCGATTTCGTGGTTCGCAAGGTCAATTGCGAGCGAGTACTGCGACCCTCTGAAGGTGAGCACGTGGATCGACGTGTGCACGCCGTACTGTGCTCCGCTGATCGCGCGGACGTTAAAGGCGTTTCCGATGGTCGTACTTGTAACAGGTGGAGCGGCACTCGCGTTTGCGACGATTACAGAGAGCGACGTCATGGTGAGCGATGCAACCATGACCATCGCGAGGCCAACGACGGTGAGCGTTCGGAAACTCCAGTCGCATCGAATCCTTCGTGAATCTCTCTTTGGTATCGCACGCCGACGCGAAGATAAGGTCCTCGAATTGTGGTTCACGTCGTCACGATAGAACTGCAATGGCGCGTGGTTACCGTCACGGCACCCAGAGACCGAATTTCACGGACCAGAATTGAAGAATCCTCGTCATTGCTGTCCAATACCGCAATTGGATTGTTCATGCCGGCGAACCGATTCGGAACTACCCTTCACTCATGAGCAGCAATGACCGATTTGTCGCGCGCGCGTTGGTCGTTGCTGGATACTCCGTTGTCACCGTCGGCTATTTAGTCCAATGCATTGATTACTCGTCAAAAGATGGTTTTCATAATTCCTTCGGCATTGAACTGTTCCTCTACTACGTATCTATACCGCTGGCCTACGGGATTACCGGTTGGTCGTGGTACTGGTTAACGCACATGACGCCTTCTACGAGTGAGGACCCGAAGTTTCGACGTCGGGGACTCAGGGGGCTCGCCCTTCAATCATTGGTCATGTCAATTGGAACCTTCGCAATTACGAACGCGTTTAGAACTCTTCCAGATGAATCCGTCACGGTACTTGGATGGCTACTGGTGGGCATTGGGGGCTTAGTGGTCTCAGTGGGATTTTGGTTCTTCACTTCCGAGTTCGGTTCACGAGGTCGAGGCGCCACGCCACTCGCGGATAGGGTTCCCTAATACTGACTCCTACTTGAAGCAACGATTCCGTGATTAAGCACGAACAACGACACACTGTAGGGATCGACAGTTATCACAAGTGAGCGCGGACACTTCGCACGTAATCACGGTTGTATTGGGAAGAACTTCGTGAATCCAGAACATTACGTGCGACCGGATGACGACCACGTTTCCACGACATCGAATTCATCAGCGAACACATGGAGGCGCATGGCGCGTCGGCTCACGAACCTCATGTTCAGAAAGAGCCCTGACTCCACACCACCCGCAATATTCACCAACAAAGGATTCAATTCGAACGGGCGCCGTCACAGCTAACCATCAGCCAGGGCACACTTAGTTAGAGGTTGTAACGGAAGCGTTTGAAGCTTGAAAGTCGCGTCTCCACGCTTCAGATCTGTTTAAGTCCCTACGCGCAGTTCCAACTCCCGGCGTTTTCATATTGAGGCGCGAAAACCGAATTGAATGAGATAGGCGCCACAGGACTAGGGCAATTGACGACCCATTATCTGATTGTCCTGGTGTCGGAGAGCCAATGTCCATAATCTGCCACTGGAGACTGACGCCACGGTCAGCGTAAGTACGATGGGTTTATGGGAATAAGGACAGCCGTCGTGCTGTACGTAGTTGCGCTGGTAGCTGTCGTCGTCGGCGTCGACATCCTGTTCTTTCGACACCACTTCTTAGAGCGGCTGTTAGCAAATATCGGAATAGTTCTGCTGTTCGCGGCGTTCTATATGGCATTCGTAAAGCGCCCCTGACCCGACATAAGAAGTCTTCTACCAATCAATCGCGGCTTGGGTAGCAATTTCGTGAGCGCAAGACAGTGACGTTCTCAGGAAATACTTCTGACTAGCGGATTCCTCCGCGTCAGGCAAGGACCTCATTGCAGCCTTGCCTGACGCGGACCAAACGGGATTTCAAATCTACGACTTCTATGAAACTGTTCTGCGTCGCTTACAAATTCGTGGGAACCTTTTGTGCCACTAGCGTCGTGAACTCCTGCATCCAGTTCTCAATCGAACTCAACTGTTGCATGACGGCCAGGGCCGACGCGGTTCCGCATAGTGGCGTCCCCGCCAACTCCGTGCACACCGGTGGAAGTACCGGGAGAGTCGGAAGTGCGGGGATTGATGACGGGACTACCCCCGAGAGGACTGACGAGAGTCCCGACAAAGCCGTCGAGGTGCTCGCGGTGGATGGGGTCGTCGTCGTAGTTGTGGACGACGCACCCGCGCCGGTGACACCGATACCGATCGCACCCAGAGATAGCGATGCACCAAATAGTGAAGCAGCTATAAAACGATAACGTTTTCGCATTTTGTCTCCTAATATTTTGTGAGCACAACTTCATCCAAAACGCTAGGCGCGTTGCATTCGGTGAGACAAGAAATACGACTGCACAGCGCGACAGTGACAAAGTGTTCGCGATTAATCAAGAACCCTTTCGGTCACGACAATCTCCACGGGTCGCTGATGAAGAGTGCACCGTACGATCTGCGTTCTAATGAAATTCTCACGTGGTCACAGTCACGACTTCAACAACCAACCCTTCGATCATCACCTCAAGTGTCGAACGTACGAGTAACCGCGATGGCGGGAAATTGCGGTCCCATGAGAACGTCGTCGAGAACACAATGGAGCCGTTCCGCGAACAGTCAAAGGACACGGGCGTCGATTCCTTGCCAAATATCGAATACGACGCCGCCGCCTCAAATTACCTTGAAATAACCACGAGGGTTCTACCCCTTTTCAACCTAAAACCCTACGGTGATCAGAGATTGTTGGTGTCGGAGGTCTGACTGGAGCAATCCCTCAGTGAAGACTTGGACCCTGTTGTCGATGACTGCTTTCTGGAATTATGGGACTCGTGTTAGAAATCGTGCATGACGAAATCTTCGCCGCGACTCGTGCTGATATGTGGCCTTCCCGCCTCGGGCAAGTCGATGCTCGCTCGTCGGCTGGCACTAAAAATGCTTGCTATCAGGTTGGATAAAGACGAATGGGTAGGTCAGCTGGGCGGCGATTTGTGGGATGAAGAATTCCGTGTACGTGTCGAGCGCCAACTGTGGGTACTTTCCCAGGATCTCCTCACTCGGAGTCAGAGCGTGATTTTGGAGTGGGGCCATTGGGCGCGAGTTGAGCGGGACGAGAAACGACTCGGCGCGCGAGCTTTGGGGGTGGGAGTCGAACTGCATTACCTCGATGCACCCTTAGAGGATTTGATCGAACGAGCTGAACGTCGCAATGAGTCTGGCGAATGGACAGCCGCGCCTATAACACGGGCACACTTTGAAAAGTGGGCAACAATTTTTCAACCTCCCGAAGAGTACGAGACATTGCTATTCGATAAACCCGTAAAGAAAAATGCAATGACGATCACATCAAAGAATCACATCGACATGGAGAGTAACAGTGGCATCTAATCGGCGTGAAAGAGCCCGCATCGAGTTTCCGAGTGATCTCGAAATTCTCCTTACACGAGACTTCGAAGCTCCGATTGCATTGGTCTTCGACGTGTTGACGAAACCGGAACATGTGCGCCATTGGTTCGCTCCATTTGATGACAAGATGACGGTGTGCGAGATAGACCTGCGCGTCGGAGGGAACTACCACATGGTCTTCGTGACGAAAGACGGAACCGAGTGCTCATTTCGTGGAACGTACCGGGAAGTCGAACGACCAATCCGGACAGTTGAGACGTGGCTCTTCGAGGGCTGGCCTGACGCCGAGGCCGTCGAAACGGTCGAACTGCACGAGACCGACGGAGTTACGACAATAGCGTTGATATTGGCGTTCCGGGACCAAGCTGGCCGTGACCACATGACCATGACCGATGGCTTCGAAGACACCTCGAACAAGATGGAGGAGTACTTGAGGTCACTTTTGGATCTAAAAGGAACATCGTCTGGACAGTGAAGTTCTATCCGGACTTTTCAAACATTCAAGATGGAGTAGACCAATTCCATGGTCCCACGCCGAATCCAATTAGTGTTCTCGGCAATTGGGGTGGTCGTCGTTGTGGTGGTGCTACTGGTCGTTATCGGCGTTGAACGTACCAGTCCCAAGACTGCCAATTCGACTGCGCCGACGTGTTTACGGTCGCAACTTCACGTGGCATTAGTCGGTGTCAGCGGTGGTCTCGGACACGCGGGCAGCGTGATTCGAGTCAGGCACGTGAGTGGCGAGGCGTGTTCGCTTACGGGATATCCGAGAGTCGCGGAGGTTTTTGCTTCACGCGTTCCGAGAATTTTCAAGGACACGCTCGATGGATACCTCGGAGGTGTCGACTACAACCCGCTGGATAAAGTCAAACCGTTAGTCGTAACGCTACGTGCGCGCCACGGCGTTGCTTCGTCGATGGAGGAAGCAGATCTGCGCCATACGTGTCCGAGCATCACCTCGTACGTCGTTTCACTACCCCACGTGACTGGCGGGACGTACACGTTCTACCTCCATCGACCAGATCGATACTGCTTCGAACCGGAGGTTCATCCCCTGGTTCCAGGCTCTACCGGCGACGCTGGAATCGCGTAGTACGCGGAAAAGAGACGGCGCACACATTGAGTAGCAACGTGACTCCCCTCCCCCTACGTTCAACCAGACATGTCGCTTCAGCAACCGACGGCGCCATCAATCATCTCGCGAATGAGGTCGGCGTGCCCGTTGTGGCGCGCGTACTCCTCAATCATGTGGTTGTAAATCCAGCGTAAAGAGCAAGGTTGGTCGTGTCGCATTCCTGTGTCATTGAGCGAAAATTCTGCTGCTGCCGCCCGAGCCATCACGCATTCAGCCCGCCACACGTTGAGGTCCGTTGACCACGAGGCGTTGTCGAGAGCAAGAAAAGCGAGGTCGGGGCCATCCACAGTGCTCCAAATCCTTGGAAGTTCAGGTTGGGTGAGGAGCGCTCGGCGAAACCAGCCGCGTTCCACTTCGGCCATGTGCCGTACCAACCCGTGAAGCGAAAGAGCGGACGTTTCGACGGGCCGACGTCTCAACTGCTCGTCAGAAAGACCCTCACATTTCAACTCGAGCGTGACGCGATGGAACTCAAGCCAAGACTCAAGCATCGTGCGCTCGTCAAGTACAAAGACGGGTTCTTCTCTTCTGGTGTCTATTAGATCGTCGACCATGATGTGCCTGATAGTACTTCTCGCCGTTCGATGGCTATTTGCAATGCAGTTTTATCACCGCACCCGTTGTGGCTCGAAACTTGCGTTCACTCGAGGCAACGGACGCACAGTGAAGTTGCTGACTTAAGGGACGGGGAGCACCAAGTCTTGACGAACCGTGTCTCCGGCGAGAACCGTCACCGTGACTGGGCCAACGTTGTTGCCACCAGCAAATACACCCGTGACCGTGTACTGACCGGCATTCAGCGCGATTTCGAGCTCCTGTCCTGCGTTCACTGTCATCTTGTTGGCGATCACGGTTCCACCAGCGCTGGTGACGGTGATTGTTCCGGCGCTTGACGTACCAACGAGGTTTTTACAGACTGGTGCCGAGCGGTAAATAAAAGCCCCTCCCTCAATGAAGAGTCCGGTGTTCAATACCGTCGGACCAGGCGTAAGTAACGGTTCTCCGCGCGGCGGTCCTATTTCGCTTGAGCCCGGACAAAGAGGATTGACGGTGACGGAAAGAAGTTTTCTTATCGACCCTGGCCGAGCACTTTGCGCATGAATCGTCTGAATCTTCGCCATCCGTACCGAAGCGCCCTTCAACCGTAACTCGCAGTGACTTGTCTTTGCTCTGTTGCGGGCCGCGGAAACCGTTAACCCAATCAGTCGCGGAGCGTGGCAGGACGAATGAGTTGAGGCGGCCTCAGCGCTTGAAACTGCCATAAACGTCAACGGCAGAAAGGTCATCAGAGCCAAGACTGCCAACCAAGGTCTGAGTGAGTGTCTCACAGCAATAACGTAGTTTGCGAACACAAGTAAAACTGCTCAAGTCCTTTCGACTGCCAACCACAGGGGGCGACGACACCGTCGGATCCAACACCTCAGGTAGATTCGAATGCAGAAGAGGGGAAGCCCATGGATGAAGGAAAGCCGATTTCATATCGAGGGGTACCAGTTGGCACGCCCTTACTAAGTTCCTCGGACACCCAGTTCGGAACGGTCGAACATGTCTTGTGGATCCCAGAGCTCGACATCTTCGACGGTATTGCCGTTAAGACCCAGCACGGTGTTCGATTTGTCGACCGAGATCAAATCACGGAAATTACAACGACATTGATCCGTTGTTCGTTGACCGACGAGCAAGCAGCAGCTCTACCGGCACCCGAGGGTTCCCTCGTCCTACATCCTGATACTGCCCGCGACGAGGGTCCCTCCCTCACTGCTCGATACGGGCGTCTCTTCGGTCGAGAGCACTGGAAAGAACTGGAATAATTCTTTGCGCCCGGTACGATCATTTGCGCGGACTTTGCGCCCCACGGTCCTAGAGCCAATGGAATGTCAATCAACGGACTTATCACCTGTGCTGGAGAGTCGCTGTGCCGTTTCTCGAGCAAGACTCAGTCGGCGCGAACTGGCTCTACTGACGGCCGCCACTCCCGCCTAATCAGCCCGTACACCCACGAGTTTGAGATCTCGCCGTCCACGACGCAGTCTTCGCGCAACGTTCCTTCACGCACAAATCCGAGTTTCTCCAGAACGCGGGCGGACGCCGCGTTGCGCGTGTCGGTCTCGGCCTGGACTCGATTCACATCCAGCGTGTCGAATGCCCACTGCAGCAACGCCCGCGCCGCCTCAGTCGCGTAGCCATGGCCCCACGCTGCATCGTCGAAGCAGTAGCCCATCGACGCGCTGCGGTACTCCGGGTTCCACCGAGTCAGGCTGCACCAGCCAATGAATGCCCCATCGGAAACACGCTCCACGGCTAGTCGAGTCCCGGTACCCTCCTCGGCGATCTGTCGACACACCGTTATGAACTTCTCGGCGCGCAGAGGTTCGCTCCAAGGCGGCGAGTCCCAGTAGCGCAGCACGCGGGCGTTGCTGTGCAGCGCGAAGAGGGCATTCGCGTCTGAGTCGTTGAAGGGACGCAGTCGCAAGCGAGCGGTGTGGAGCGTAGGCGTTGACAATGACATCCGTGTCATGGTACGTCGTCACGGATGTCACTCAGCTACAACCCGATTGCTCGCAGCGGGCGACTAACAGGACCTGCCCGTGATCGGTAGAAGGAGTGGTGAGTCGATTGGAGATCGTCGACTACTGCCATTGGCTTTTAAGTGGCAATTGTCTGACAGACTACGAGACCATTGAACGATTCGGAACCCACCGGCATCACACTCCTGTGGGGTTCTCAGCTCTACGGGAATCCCTGTCGCGAGTGCGACTTCAGCTGGGAGATTTCTGCAGCGAACGCCGTCAGTCTCGTGCAAAAACTGCCCGAATCTTACGCCGCGCGGCTCGCCGGCGCGACCGGTAAGGAGACCTGTCCGGACCTCGACTGGTCGGTTAGCGCGTACGTGAGTCACGTATCGGACAATCTTCGAATTTGGAGTGAACGACTCGCAGGGTCGCGGTTATCGGGCGAGAGTCAAGTCGCTGGATACGACCAAGATCTGCTCGGAGTAGCCCGGCACTACGGCGCGATCAATCTTCAGGCAGCGCTTTGGTCGCTCAACTGGGCTGTAGCGGAGTGGTCTGACTCAATAGGTTTGGCACTTGTCGCGGGCACAGAACTGCACCATTCCGATCGTGGACGTCAGAGTACCGAAGATGTCGCGAGAAATAACGCGCACGACGCCAGCCATCATCTGTGGGACATCGGACGAATCATCACAGCAAACACGTGAGTGCTCCTGCCAAGGTGCTGATCAACTAATCCTGGCGTCAGAGACCCGACGTGATGGGTCTGTTACCAATCACTGACGACTGTCCATGACGCAGGTAGCTGACAAGAGCAAACGCAGATTCTCGATTTCCGTTCACTATTCAAGAGGAATTGACCGCGCCCAACATGTAGTTGGCTAGACGGCGGGCTTCCGCTGCCGTGAAATTCCCGGTGATGAGACCGGTTGCGCCAAATGAAGTGAAATGAGTGGAGTCTGGCTGAATAATTGGCGAGGAGTAGACCCTTCCGTTTGCAACTATGGCTATTAACTCGTGGAATTGCTGCCTCGCGAATGAGTTCCAAACTTCACTGCCCGAAGGGGTCAGTTGGTAGGACACCGCCCATTGCCCTGAGAGCTTCTCGACGGTGGCCGATTTAATAGCTGAGCTCGTCATTCGAGCCGGCCCGAGCACGTATCGCTCGACAGTGTTGTCCCCATTGACGCCCGGAAGGATGACGTCAGTACTCAATCGATTCTGCGTACTTGAAGAACTAGGTGTGTTCCGAAACACAGGGTCGGGACTAATTGTCCGGTACGTGCCCTGGAGTGGATTTACGTCGAGGTTCTTTGCAGTAAGACGATACGAAGACCCGCACGTAGGCAATGGCTCGATAGTTGGCGGCGCCGCGACTGCTAATGCCGGAGCGAAACAGAGTACGGCACGAAAAGAGACACTGGCAGTCGAGTTAGTACTCGAGGCAGTTGCAACGATCGGCCATCCGAAGAACAAGGCAACCAGCCCTCCACAACTGGCGAGCATGATTCTCTGACAGCGTGTATTCACTCACCCACCGTAATCGGAAGCCCATCGACCGAGAGTCTCTGCAGTAGCACACTGTTGTCGGAGACTAGACGTGACTGACCTGTTACCAACCATTGGAGACTAAGCACTTAGTTTCAATAGTGCACGTTCGGCCGCTCTACGCACACGAGCCACCGGATCTTTTAGCAGTACCACCATTGCGGGTACCGCGCTATCAATTTCGTGCGTGGCGACAACTTTCGCCACCATTTCTCTGACTCGCCACGATTCGTCCAAAGCCGCCTCGACGACGACTTTTGAGGCGCTGTCGTCCCAAGCACGCAAGAGACCTCGTGCTGCCCACACTTTTGGCCAACAGCCATTTCTGCCGCCTTCGCGTCCATCCAAGACGGTGAGGACGGCGGGAGCAGCAAGAGCGAGGAGAAGATCGTCGTCGTCAGAACGCCCTTCAAGAATATGGATGCATCCAGCGATCAGTTGCGCCCGTCCGCGGCGCCGGCACTCAGCTTCAATGCTTTGCTTTGGAGTAATTCCCCATTCAGAGACCATCAATCAATGATGTCGCTGACAGCGAATCAACGACGCTCTTTGCTTGCACTGGTGTCGGAGGCCCGACGTGACATTCCCATTAGGTCTGGTACGAAGCACAGGAGGCTTACGAGCTGAGTGCGCCAACGTAGGGAGACATTCTTCTCGCCCCGAACAACCGCGCGATTGGACCTCATCTAGGTTGGGGATTGGCATATGTCGCAGTGATCAGTAATAGGGGCGCCGTCGAATGAATCGCGAACGTTTTCCTTCAACGCACAAAAGCTGGCTAACTCTTGTGTACGCACGTAGGGTCACTGCAGCGCTCGCGATAGCGGTTGTTGCAGTGACGGGAATCGGTGGCGAAGCGACCACTGTCGGCGCGTCTATCGCCAAATCTGATCAAGGCACAATTGACCTCTCGTCATCGGGGTTGCAACCCGCAACAGTCGTTACCGAAGGATTGTGTCAAGTTGCTTACGACGTCAATCGTCTTTCCATTTCGAGAAGTAAACCGTTGAACCCAGAGACCTTTACCTTTCCGGCACTGTTTAAAGTCAACAAGGCGTTAAACGTGCAATCCATCGCGCGGGCGTTGTGCGCACTTCCGCTGGGCCCCACTGGGGTGATCAACTGTCCAGCCGACTGGGGCGTCAACTACACCTTCCAATTCTCGGTGACGGATGGATCCAGCGTGCAGCTCGTCAGCCCGGTGACAGTTGACGCCGCGGGGTGCGAGACAGTGCAAGGCCTTGATGGAGGTCGCTCGGTATCGACTGCTCCGAGTTTCTGGAGAATTGTCGGCAATTCCATGGGCCTAAAGTCAGCCACGGGAACGACGTTCAGCGGAAAGATGAAGGGGCTGTGACTCGGCAACCTCATTCGTAGCGTCGGAGACCCGACGAGACAGGTCTAGTACCAGGCACTGGCGGCAAGGAGGATTGATTGTCAATCGCTCACTCACCGGTACGGGCAATGATCTTCAACCTCATTCGTGCGAGGTCGTCCTCTTCTGCCAGCTTGGCCATCCATGGCGCGATGAGGTTATCGCCATGCCACCGTGGGACGAGATGGAGGTGCACGTGAAAGACCGACTGTTCTCCTGCAACTTCGTTCGTCTGGAACAGGGTAAAACCATCGGGCTGTAACGTGCGATCCACGATGCGTGCCACGTGAGTTGCGGCAATCATCAATGCTCCGGCGCTCGTTGGAATCATGTCGAGAAGCGTTCGCGCGCGTATGCGAGGAACAACAAGACTGTGCCCCTCTACTACGGGCCTCTGATCAAGGAAAGCAATGGAGTCTTCGTCCTCGTAGATGAAGTGTGCAGGCTCAGTTCCGTTCACGATTTGACAAAATGGACAATCTGACTCAACACTCATGTCGATAAGTATGACAGTCAAGTCTCCTTGACCGTTCGCATCTAATAGGTTCGACGCACACGGCGATTCATCGTGCAAGAGACCCTGATGCTCATGAGCGGTGATCGCTTAACGAGAATCTCGTTCCAGTAATTCTGCAAGGATCAACTCCGCAACGTCGTGAGCTTCAGATGAAGTTGTGTCTATCGTGAGAAGATTCTCCTCCCTCGGCACGAAGAAGGTGGCGCTCTCGATGTAGCGTCTCGCCCGTTCGCGATCATCAGTTTTTAGCCGCTGCGTTCCAGCCGGATCAGGTATACGGCGAAGTTCCTCTTCAAGTTCGCACATCAAGACGACAGGCAAGAAAATTGACCCACGACTCGCCGCGATCACCTTCACCCTTTCGTACAGAGCATGAGACTCTGAATCATCCTCGAGGACATTCGTCAAGACGTAACTCACCGAACGCGGTGCGAACTCTTCAATCACCCTGAAGACGGCGTCTCTGACGAATTCGATCTCCCTCTACATTCCCTCGGTGACCTGGGCGTTGGGCCACTCGGTCAGGAGCAAAAAATCGGAAGATTGATCAATTGATTATCGACGACGGCAGCACCATTGATCTCGGCGATGGCTTTGGCGACAGTGAATTTTCCGACGTGATTGACCAATCCGAAGCTGACAAAAGGGGTCGCCATCGGAGTAAGCGTGGTCGAGGTCCTACACGAGTCTCACTGTCGCGTTGAGCTAGAACCGTTGGCAGTCTTAGAAGCCCACCCGTCCGTCGATCCGTTCGCGAAGCAAGTCGGCATGGCCACAATGGCGGGCATACTCCGCAATCATGTGGATGAGCACCTCGCGTACCGCGATCACCTGATCCTCGTTCGGGAGGGGCACCGTAGTTTCGTAATCCTCGATTGAGTCGAAGAAGTGCTCAGCGTAGGTAACCTCTTCGCGCCACACATTCCACGCATCATTAACAACCGCAGGATCAGCGATTGCGCCATCGAAGTCAGCGTCATGGTCGTCACTCGTGCGGTAGCGGGGAGACACTTCCTCGCCCGAGAGGACCTGGCGGAACCAGTACCGCTCGACATCAGCCATGTGGCGTACGAGACCCAAAAGCGACATATTCGAGGGCGGAACTGTTCGCCTGGCCATCTGCTCAGCACTAAGGCCCTGGCACTTTAGCTCCAGCGTTAGACGGAAGTCGATCAGCGTCGCCCTCTCGCCAACCAAGGTGGATTGATTCCTCGGATCCTCGTCGGGCGCGACAAACAGATTCGACCAACCGAAGCGGCGCTCGGTCGGGATGTCAAAGCTACTTGCGTCATTATTGGTCATCGCCTGAGTCTTGTCGACAGTTGCATGAGCGTCTTGACCACCGAGCCTTGCGGGTGTCCACCCAGTATCACGGCACCCGAAAACTGCGTCGACTCGAACAAAGATTGCAATGCAGATAAATTCCCTAACTCAAAGAGAGTCGAATGTTGGTGTCGTAGACCCGACGTCTGCGGTCTGGTACCAAGCATTGGCGAATCAGATTACTTATGTCTTGAGGGCTTTCGGCACGTGGTCAGGTTGGGAGGCTTATTTCGCTCTCTCGCGACTTGGCAATCGATGGGGCCCCTGAATCTGACCAATCACAACACCATTCTCATCGATTGCCTCGATGGCGTACGGTGCCCACTGATCGAGGCAGATGATCCATGCGCCCCAACGACCATTGACCGGAGCGTTGGTCTTCGAGCCAGTTTGAGTGACTGAGAGTACATTCACTTCCGGCGAGTGTCGCCCCGCGATAACGATTGCCGGTGCTTCAGGGTTCGGCTTATCGGTGAATGAACCACCACTGTCGCAAATTGCGCGGCCACCGAGCTCAGCAATCGAGTCCGGATTAGTTATTAGATCATGGGTCCATCCCGATCCCGCCCAATAATCCAGGGGCTTCCAATTCTCTCCATGACGACGAAAGACTCCTCGAGTGACCGCAGGCACCATTGTCCCGTTCTCGTCTTCCGAATAACGAAGAAAGAGAACCGCCCCGAACTGCAAACTTTTCCAGTAAGCGAGAGGGACAACGGAACTTGTAGTAACTGATGTCGGCATTTCCCGGAGATCTTCGCTCAACACCTTGAGTCCGTTTGCATCCATGTTGGCAACATTAAAGATCGACTCGTCCACAGAACTCATCTCTTTACGAAAACGGCGGGTAATCGGTTTCCGAGTCAAAGTTCGCTGGCATCGACGGGTTGCCATATCTAATCTGAGACCAAGCATTGGCTTGAATCAATCTGGTGTCGGCGATCCGACGCAACAGTTCTGCAACATCTCACAGGCGGCTTCCGAGTCGGACGTACTAATTCATCTAGACGTCGGAGTGATAGTTACGTTTCAGTCCTGGACGGACACGTCGTTCTAGGGTGACTGTGTGACTTTCCAAAAGCACTACTCAGTTGCCGATCTGCGTGCCGTCAGCGCTCGAGTAGGACGACGTAAGGGCTGGGACTTCTCGCGAATGAATACATCTCATCCGGCAACGCCGTGGGAGTACGTATCGGTCGTCAGAGGCCATCTTCGGCCCACCGATACCGTGATCGATATTGGTACCGGTGGCGGAGAGCGCTTGCTCGAACTCAGTAGCGACGCACGTCGGTTACTCGGTGTGGATCCCGACCCCGAGATGATTGGTAGAGCGCGAGAACTTGCCGCAGATATGGGTGCAAGGTCGGTCCGTTTTGAGACGGGCACCGGCGCGGAAATTCTGGACTGCTTTGACGTAGTCATCGATCGGCACGCCCCCTTTGAGGCAAAGGTCGTCCACCGGCTTCTTCGTCCGAATGGTCGTTTTGTCACTCAGCAAGTCGGTGAACACAACATGAAGAACGTGAGAAAGGCCTTTCAACTGGAAGCGAATGCCGTTGCACCAATAAATCCCGAAATGTTCATTGAAGCTGGATTAACTGTTGAACGGTTTGATGAATACGACGTCGACTACGTGGTTCGCGATATCGACTCGTTAGTCTTCTGGCTTCATGCATTGGATTTAGCGCACTCTGACTTTGTCGGTTTCGATTCCGAGAGGGACGCCGACGCGATAAACCGACTTCTTTCAACTTCGCTTACCGCCGATGGTGTGGTGACCAACGAACATCGCTACTTGTTGGTGGCAGCCAAACTTAGCTAGTCGAAGTGTGAACCAAATCGGATTCCCTAAAGATCCAGCGACCGGTGTCAGAGACCCGACGTAATTGGTCTGGTACCAAGCACTGGCGACTTAACCCGGTCAAACCATGAATGGACCATAGGATCGAGCGATGTCCATTCAAGTGCGACCCGCGACTCCGGATCGGTGGACCGATCTGATCACGGTGTTCGGTCGCCGTGGTGATGACCTTTCGTGGTGCTGGTGTCGCCGCTTCCTGGACGAGTCACGTCCAACCGGGGACAACCGCGAGGCATTGCGCCAAGAAATGAAACACGCCGCCGTACCGCCGGGACTCATCGCTTACGTGGACGAGCAGCCTGTCGGGTGGACGAGAGTCGGGCCTCGATCTGATTTTCCTGGCGTGGGTGGCAACAGGGCCCTGGCAAGAGTGTTGACGGACGATCCCGGAACTTGGTGGGTAACCTGTTTCGTCGTCGATAGCCCCCATCGGCGCTCCGGCGTTGGTTTAGCTTTGCTCGAAGCGGCCATCGTCTTTGCCCGAGAACATGGCGCTAGCGCTGTTGAAGGTCACCCCGTCGACGTCGTCGCGCTGAGGGCAACTCGGGTGAGTGGGTCCGCCGTCTTTACTGGGACTCTGGCGATGTTTTCAGCGGCGGGATTCACTGAGGTCGCTCGTACGTATCCCACTCGTCCTCTTATGAGGCGAGTTGTGTAGCGATTTGCCACACTGAATAAATCCGCTTTTCGAACTGCACGCAACGTGCGAAGTTCGAATCGTTTCTACACATGGAGCGGCCTCGGCATCGGGCATCCGTTCTTCACGGTTATTGACCTACCGTTGGAGCAAACCGACTCTGAACTTTTATCACTGGAGCCACAATCTGCGTCGACGGAATCATTACATACACGACCGCAAAATTGCTTATAACGGAATTGACCGAAAATTGATCGTGCCAGAGAGCCGACGTCAACAATCCGAGTGGAGAAATCAAGTTGTGGAAAACCTGACCGCTACCCGGCGATTGGGGGCAGTTGGCCAGGCAATTGCAGGGGTGCGCGTCGACCCTTCAATGGGTTGAACGCTCGCTGAGCACGCAAAACTCATTTCCTTCTGGATCGGCGAGAACGACCCACGACCGCTCACCCTGTCCAATGTCGACCCTTGAAGCGCCCAGCGCGAGCAAGCGATCGACCTCAAGATCCTGATCGTCGGGGCGAAAGTCGAGATGGAGCCGGTTCTTGACCGTCTTTGACTCCGGCACCGCGACGAAAAGAAGGCCTGGTAGCCGGTCGGGCGCCGGGCGGATTTCGAATTCGTCAGGAGCATCATTGACGACGACCCACCGGAGCGCTTGCTGCCACCAGCGTCCGAGCACAACCGGATCCTTGGCGTCGACGTTTGTCTGTTCCCATTCGAGGCCCACATTCTTGAGCGTACACCGACCTCCGAGTGTCGGCTCGATTGAGAGCGGTCCCGTACCCGTGATAAGTGATTAGAAGAATGGCAAAAGTTCCGGTAGAGGTCACTCCACGAAGGGCGTGTGCTCCCTATGTCACAGCACCCGCAATTTCTGTCTGTTGAATTAACAAGCTCCAGACGATGCAATCATCGAACAACGTCAGTCCGAGATTGTTGGTGTCGGAGACTCGCGACGTAACAGATCTACTACCAGTCACTGGCGATTGCCGGACTGAGAATTCGAGCCCCGTTTAACGTGCAACGTGGACCGCGCGGACAGGACGTTTAGCGTTAGAAGCCTCAATCATGTTCGCGACAGAGACAGAACGGATGGACGGCCGGATCGAAAAGTACTCGGATGTTCTCCTGAGGTTGGTATTGGGCGACGGTCGCTCCGAGCGCGACTGCCTCCGCTACGGCCGAATCGAGGTCGCCAACCTGAAAGTCGAAATGCATCATTGAACGCTGGTTCCCCGGATCTGGCGGCCACACCGGCGGCCGATAGCCGGGCGCCTCTTGGAACACAACGTAGATTTGCCCCTCGGGCGCCGAGAGAATGACAGTTCCTGGTTCCTCATTAGCGACCGACCAACCGAGCAACTGGGAGTAGAAGTTTGCGAGGGCGCTGGGTTCGGGTGCGTCAACGGCAATTCCCTACCACATACCCACTGAGCGAGACTGCATCGGACGATTCTGTCACGGACGAGCACTCGCGCCGTTCACATGGCGACATGGACACGTCAACGCCGATAGATCACCTGTGGTTGGGTAGCCTGCTTGCCACCAACCAAGTGTCGGAGACACGACTCAACAGATCTGATCGCGGTAGGGACCGCTCTTTCGAGCGGCCCCCCGCACAGATCCCAGCGTGCGGCACTACCGCACTGGGCTCCTGCCTTGAGTAGTGGCGCTGAAGCGCACGCTCGGTAAGGGGTGCATCGTGCGAACAGGCGGTAACCATTGAGTCGCGAGGCGGTTCATCCTGACCCAGTTAAGACGAGTGCGCTGGCTTCGACGTCGTAGCGTCTTGAACCATTGCTCCATCACCTCAGTGCGAAAGGCCGCCACTGCGTCGATATTGCCCGGCACGGCGTAGTAGGCGAGGTGGCCCCGCACCACACTCGCCAACCACTGTCCCTGCTCGGGTATGGGTAGATGTCCGCGTCGGTGCTGTTGGTCCTTGACCTCGTGCAGCTTGGCTCGCATCCGCTTCGCGATGGTGATGCGCCTGACCCAGAACCGCCCGCTCTTGCTCTTCGCGCAGATATGCGTGAAGCCGAGGAAGTCGAACGTCTCAGGTTTCCCCACGCCACGCGCTGCACGAGTCCGAGCGGCGTGCCGTCCGAATTCGATGAGCCTCGTCTTGTCGGGATGTAGTTCCAAACCAAACTTCGCGAATCGCTCGCGAAGATCGCTCAGGAACTGACGCGCATCACTCTGATGCTCGAAACCAGCGACGAAGTCGTCAGCAAACCGCACGATGACCACGTCACCGTGAGCGTGTTGACGTCGCCACTGGCGAACCCACCGGTCGAGCACGTAGTGAAGGTACACGTTGGCGAGCAACGGCGATGCCGATGCCCCCTGCGGTGTGCCCACTGGCGACTCTGACCAGTTACCGTCCTCTATGACCCCTGCGTTCACCCACTTGTGAATGAGCCGCAGGACCCTCTTGTCCGCTATGCGGTGCTCGAGAAACTTCCCCAGCCAGCCGTGATCGAGGCTGGTAAAGAAATCGCGGATGTCCGCGTCGAGCACCCAGTTCACCTTCTTTCTGTTAATCGCGACCGAGAGCGCATCCAACGCGTGGTGCGGGCTGCGCCCGGGTCGAAACCCGTAAGAAAAGCCGAGAAAGTCCTCCTCGTAGATAGCGTTTAACACCTCGACAACGCCGCGCTGGAGAATCTTGTCCTCCAGCGTCGCAATACCGAGCGGCCGCAGCCGCCCGTCCGCCTTCTCGATGTACACCCTGCGAGATGGGCTCGCCCGGTAGGCGCCACTGTGCACTCGTGCGTGCAGGTCCCGGAGATTTTCCTCCAGGTCCTTGCCGTAGTCGTGCCACGTCACCCCGTCCACTCCCGGTGCGGCCTGAGGGCGAATTGCCCGGTAGGCCGCTTCGAGACGACTCAGATTGATGTGATGCAGTAACGCACTAAACCGTGCATCCTTGTCCCTTCGTGCTACTTCACGCACACGATCCAGCCCACTTGACACGTCGACTCCGGCACTGCGTCCGGAACGTGTTGTGCTGTCCGTGTTCCCCTTGGCCAGCCCCCTTTCCTCCACCACCTCCGCCTCAGTGGCCGCAGCCCCTGACTTGTTCGGCGGCTTCGCAGGTACTACGGGGCTGTCAGACTTCTCGCGCTCGTTCATCTCAGGATTACGGCCTCGGCCTTGCCTGAGCGGTCCACCCAGTGATCAACCGTGTGGACGAGCGCGAGATCTCCCGGTTCTCGCGCATGGAAATTGCGTACATGCGTAGGGTCTTCGACCGCGCGGGGTCCCCCGACGACTCGCGTATAGCGCCGCCTGGAATGTTGCCTTCCGCCTAGGTTGACGACGTCGGCACCCCGATTGCGTTGATTTCGCGGCTCAATAGCCCAGCCTGCACGCACCCCTGTCAACGCTTCGCCGTCGCCCTCACGGACGCCAACGCATGACTCGGGGCCATCGTGGATCGCTACTCCTTCGATGTCGGACTTCCTCCTTCCTTTTCCCATGCCGGTTTATCCCGGCGCTCCAACCAAGCACTGGCGGCTAGAGCCGACGAGACTAGGTCACAAGCTTGGCCTAGCGCTATGTCGGGCGGGGCAAGTCTCTGTGAGCTCGAAACGAACGGCTTGACTCTCACCTAAGGGGAGGTCGCATACTTGCTTTGTCGTGCTGTCCAGCGCGACGACGAGAGTGAGCGGCATGGAAGAAATCAGCATCGGCGAGTTCGCACGACGGTCGCGCCTGTCCGTCAAGGCACTTCGCCTCTACGACGAACTGGGTGTGCTAATCCCTGCGCGGGTCGACAGAGACTCGGGCTATCGCTACTACGACGACGCTCAACTTGAAACGGCACGATTCGTAGCGATGCTGCGCCAACTTGAAGTCCCGCTTGTCGCGATCAAGGAACTCCTCGCATGCGATCCGGTTGGTGCCGCAGAGCGGATAGCGGCGCACTGGCGGGAGGTCGAGTCCGCGCACGACGCGCGCCGCGAGCTCGCCCACTACCTCGTCAACCGACTGAATGGAAAGAGGTCCGTCATGTACGAAGTTGCTACACGAGAGATGCCCGAGCGGAGCTTGCTCTGCCTGAAACGGAGCGTCGACGAACAGGGTGCCTGGGCGCTCGGCAAGGAGTTCATCGCCATCCTGCGCGAGCGACCACTACCGAAGATGAATGGGCGAGAAGGCGCGATGTTCTCCATTTACTGGGGCGAGGTAAGCGCCGACAGCGACGGCCCTGTTGAATGGTGCAAGCCGATACCGGAGTCTCACGCGAAGGCGCTTGCATCGCAGTACCCGGAGTTGAGTTTGCGGACCGAACCCGCACATCGCGAGGCGTACGTCGCGCTACCAAACGACGCGCTACCGGCTGGCCCGGGTGGGAACCCAGGCGTGCAATGGCAGCTCGCGTCGGAGGCCCTACGTGCCTGGGCGCAGGAAGATGGCATCAACCCTGAGACGCTCGAACTTAAGCCCGAAGATCTCGGACTCCGGATCACTTACTTCGCGAGCGAGCCGGCTACTGAGACGAGCGCCCCCTACTGCGACTTCGCCGTGCCGTTCGCGTAATCGAATTCGGTGTCGGTGACCCGAAGTAACCGGTCTACGACCAAACATTGGAGACTTGAACAACGATCCACAAAGTAATGGCATCGTCATAGCGACAGAGATACGGTATCGACGTGGAACAGGACGAACGACTTCTTCTCAGTTCGTCCTTCGGCGCAGTGGCGCACGCATATGCCGAGCATCGCCCGGACTACGCACTGGCTGCGGTGCGTTGGGCACTCGAATCCGCCCCTGGGCCGCGAGTTCTCGACCTCGGTGCTGGAACCGGCAAACTCACCGCCGCGCTTGTCGCCTTAGGCGTCGACGTCGTCGCGGTCGAACCGGACCCAGCGATGTTGGCCGAACTGAGCCGAGTATTACCGACTGTTCTTGTCCTTCCAGGTCGTGCCGAGGCGGTGCCACTGCCGGACGGGTCCGTCGATGCCGTGCTCGCCGGCAATGCTCTTCACTGGTTCGAGATGGACGTCGCGGGACCCGAGATAGCCAGGGTCCTCGCACCCGGTGGCACCCTGGCTGGCCTGTGGAACGTTTTCGACAACCGGGTCGATTGGGTTGCCAGACTTGAGCGGATCAGCGGGAGTGAGGCGATTGGCCCACGTGACACGTTCAGCAGCTGGCGCGCCTCAACAGCACACGCGCACCTTCCGCGTAGTGGCCCGGTCGCTCAGTTCGGTTCGTCGGAGCAGGATGAGTTCGCGCACGGACAGCGGTGTACCGCCGACTCTCTCGCTGCGACCTTCGCGACAAAGGCAGGGTTACTGGTGATGCCAAAAGAAGAGCGAAAAGCGACGCTCTCTCGCATCCGCGCATTCCTCGATAGCGAATCTGAGACTGCGCACGGCGAGTTCACTCTTCCACTTCTTACCGGCGTGCTCCGAGCCCGGCGACTGTGAACGCCATCGACTTCGGCGGTAATCGCGCCTGTAGGCTTCCACGTGCGACGAAGACTGTCAACGTCAGAAGTTAGAACGAAGAGATGGCAGTGCCTCGACCATTATTGCGCTCCGCAAACTGCGCGCTGGCGAGAACTGTGATTGGTATCGGAGACCCGACGTAAGTGGTCTGGTACCAAGCACTGGCGTCTTAACACCTAGGTTTTTCGAATGGTGATAGAGAGTCGAGGTTAATCACTGGAGGACTCACCAAAACAGCCCCTGATGGGTGACAAATCTACGACCGACTCGGAATGAGAGCGTACGCGCCAGAATGGCAGAGATGACTGACTCGCGCACTCCCGAAGAGTACAGCGATCGTGAATTCGAGCAAAGCAAGCTACAGCACGACATAGAGGCCGTTCGATTTTACGGCGCAGCGCATCCAGACGAGTGGACTGAAGTTCTATTTGAAAATGAGCCAACTGTGCGTGTCGTCGCGCTCTTCGCATGCTCGGATCCGGAACGCCACGAAATGGTCCTTCGTGAACTCGTCCTCTATCCTGACCAACTCGACGTGCGTGAGGCCGAGTTCTCCTTGTCTCAACTTGAACTGATGATCGCGGAAGCGCGTGAGATTGCTAGCTCCATCGGACCCGGATTATTCATGTCATCGAGCATCGGGCGGGGACGGATCAATATCCAGGTCGCAGCAGATCAGGAGAAGTTAGCCGCAACACTCCTCGCACGATATGGCGATGCAGCAGTACTTCATGTCGGTGCCTTCCCCTACCCAAATATCAACGATGCGGGACGTGAAGAGCGTCATGGAACAATCCGACCAGAGGCGCCGCTCATCGCGATGGAGAATCTCGACGTCACCATCGTCGGCGACCTCACGGTTATTTCGGGCCGCACTGCACGAGGATCACTTCGGTTCCACAATCGAAGTTCAAGAGAAGTGATCCTCAGAACGAACGGTGGCGTGACGGCTCGAGTTCTCGAACCCTCATCCGGCGAAGTCGTCGGAGGTTACGGAGGCTTCCAGACCATGGCGCTGATCGAATTCCGTGCACCACCTGGCCGCTCCGTCACAGTCCCGCTCTTGGTGGGTACTACTTCGTTCAAGCGAGAGCTCGGTTACGCCGTTCCATCGGGTGAATGGATGATTGACGCGGTTGTCGACCTCGGAGAGCAGGGAAGGTTTCGGACCCCTCCGTTTCCAATCTTCATTGGTGCTCGTTCAGATTGACGAAAGTATGACTTGGCAGTGAATCAAATATTGCTGGTGTCGGAGACCCGACGCCCCAAATCTGGTACCAAGCATTGGCGTTTTCAGCAAGAGTGAAGATTCATTGAACAATGCGAGGCTCGACAATTCACCAAGCAACAAACTGAATAAGTTACTCGCAAAATGCGTTTCTGCCGACAATTCACTCGCTTGGGCAAGCTACGAGTCATGTACAAATTTCAAATCGACAAAACACAAGCACGTCGAAGCAATGGATCTAAAGAATACGAACTCAAAAGATACAAAGTTTGAAGAACTATTGTTTTCTCGACTTAGCGATGAGGTGTTTGGACTTTCCTCGACGCTGCGCGACCATAGGAACGAACACGTCGACGAGGCCGCACCCCTAGACGTTCGTGCTTGTTGAGTTGAAAGTCTGCGTAACCATGCCCGGATTCGTCGTGACCGAATTGGCGCCACCCACGTCGAGCACGAAGGGCGTGCGCGCGGTACTAATACCTCGGTAACTGAGACTTATCAGATATTTACCGGGCGCCGTGCCACTCAACGTGGAGAATCTGGCAACACCACGAACGAGAGGCGCGGAGGTGTTGATCAGCGATCCTGTGCCTACGCCCGTGGCGGAACCATCGAGGAACATATATGGACACTTCGACGCATCTGATGGCTGGAGCACTACGTTCACGGTGCCAGAAAGGCCCGTGGCGATTTTGCCCGTGGACGTCCGGACGGCAGCTTCAAATGAACTCTTCAATGTCGCCGTCGATTGCGCTGACATCGCCACGTCGCAGGTGAAAGCACCTTCATTCTCATGCACTGTCCCGACGATTGACAAGTGGTACTTCGGAGCGGCGGAACTAGGTCCAGCGTTGAGGGTCAGCGCAAAGACGATCACCATTGTCGCGCTCAACATTCTGACAATCCGCACTCGAAACATGGAACAAATCCTAACTGGCCAAATGCCACGTTGTTACGAAGCTACCCGTCGCACCGGATGACTGGACGGGAGCGGTCGTCACGTCCGACAGGTCGTCGGTACCGTTAAGCATGGTGAGGTGGGACTACGTCCTGGTTTCAAACCTGTGGTGTCGGAGACCCGACACCACAGATCTGATACCAAGCATTGGCTGCTTGACGCCAACCCCCAAATTCGAACTCCAGCAGAAAATAATTGATTCCGACTGGCGCAGTCAGGGGGTCAGCGCAACGCTTGGTGAGTCACTCTTGTAGAGACAACTTTCCAAGGAGACCCCATTGGCTGTTCATCTGACTAAAGAGCAACGAGAACTCGCCTTTCGTTTGCGGAAAAAGGGCTTGAGTCTGAAGGTAATCGCCAAGGCGGTGGGCTGCACTCATCCCACCGTCGTGCGAGTGCTGCGCGGCAGCAAGTATGAGGCGCGGCCACTTCCCTGGACGCCGGCTCAAGGACGACTGAGCATTGCTGAGCGTGAGGAGATTCTCCTGGGCCTCACACGCGGCGAGTCCATGAGCTCGATTGCCAGGGGCCTTGGTCGCTCGCCCTCGACGGTGACGAGGGAGGTGGCGGCCAACGGCGGGTCCACCCACTACCGGCTTTGGCCCGCGCATTTGCGCGCGAGTGAGTGCGCCAAACGGCCCAAGGTCGCCAAGCTCGACGAGCCCGTGTTATGTGCCAAGGTGACTGAATGGCTCGAAGAATTCTGGTCCCCGAAGGAGATCGCGAGGCGGCTGGTTGTGGACTTTCCTGACGACCCCACCATGCGCGTCAGCCACGAGACCATTTATCAGTCGCTGTTCGTGCAGGGTCGCGGTGAACTGCGCCGAGAGTTGGCCCGTTGCCTGCGTTCGGGACGGACCAAGCGCCGACCCCAGGGCTTCGTGCAAAAGCGCGGCAAGATTCCCGACATGGTGATGATCTCCGAACGCCCCGCAGAAGTCGAGGACCGAGCCGTGCCCGGACACTGGGAGGGCGATCTCATTATTGGCGCGAACCACGCCAGTGCCGTGGGCACACTCGTAGAGAGGTCCACGCGCTTCCTGCTGCTATTGCACTTAGGAAAGGACTACAGCGCGAAGGCGGTCGAAGAGGCCATGCGAAAGGCCATCGCCACGTTGCCCGGCGAACTCATGCGCTCGGTCACGTGGGACCAGGGTTCGGAGATGGCGAACCATCGTTCGATCACCGTGGCGACTGGCGTGCCCATCTACTTCTGCGATCCTCATTCACCGTGGCAACGAGGAGCCAATGAGAATACGAACGGCCTGCTTCGTCAGTACATGCCGAAGAGCACCGACCTCTCCAAGTTCTCAGAAGAAGACCTCTTGAGAATTCAACGAAGTCTCAATGGCCGGCCACGCGAGACACTCGGATATATGATGCCAGAGGAGAAACTCGCCGAGCTCGTTGCGCTGACCGGTTGAAACCGCCACTCTGTTTGAGGTGCCGAACAAACTGAGACTTCAAGACGAGGGCTAGATTTCTAGCAACCGGACACTTGCTGTCCGCTCCAAGGAGTAGAGATGAAATTGAGGCTCGGCATTTTTAGCCTGATCGCTGGATTAGCGCTTTCTGCATGCTCAACTGCCCAAGTTTCAAGTTCTCATCCTCCGTCGCTGCGCTCTCTTCGACACATGTTGCTCACAAGAGCCGATTATTCCGCGGGATGGAACATCTCGACCTCAACACAAGCGTCCAAAATGTATTCGTCTTGCGCGGGAGTGGACTCAGAGAAACAACTACTCGGTAGCCGTGGAGTCAGCATTTTCTTTATTCAACGGGGTGACGGGACCTTATCGTTCGAGTACCTCGCCTATCGCCGAGCAACCATCAATGCATTCGAAAAGGCGATAGCTCCAATCATGACCTTCGGTTCGTGTCGAGATGAAACAAATGGACACGTGGTCGATTCAAGCGTGGGTGATGGGACCATCGTCACTCGAAACTACGGTGACTGGAGCACCGCGAATTTGATAACCAGCACGATCCACGGGAGAAAGTACCAACTGGGCTACATGTTCGTTCGCAAGGCAAGATTCTTGATGATTATTGGATATGAGAACCCGGGCTCTCTTCACCTGATGGATCTAGAGAGCCTCGCACAAAAAGCAGTCTCCAGAATCGCGTCGAACTGATCAGAGGTGTGCCTTTCGGTGGCCCGACGCAACAGTTCTGCAATCATGCACTGGCGACTTACATAGCTCCGCCCGCGACGAATACGGTCGTCGCTCCACGCGCCAATAGTGGCCAACCGGACTGCGGTAGCCGCTCGACGAGATGCCCTTGTGCGAGGCTTCGAAGATACGCTGCCGCCGTGGCTCGGCTTTCGAATATCGCACACGTAGCTACGTCGTGTTGCTCCACACATGAAAAATGCGCCTGCAGGATCGCAGCACCGTTCTCCACACTGAACGCGGGTTCGCCGTGCTCAGTCTCAACTGCTCGCCAGAGTTCCGAGAGATGGTCGCGTCCGTTGGTAATTGCCACTAGTCGTCCGCTCGGTCGGAGAACTCGCACAATCTCGTCCAGAGCTTGGTTCAAAGGAGAGACATGGTAAAGCATCCAGGCTGCCACCACGGCATCGAATGATTCTTCCCGGAACGGGAGTTCGCGAACATCCGCCAAGATAGCCGCCATACCACGAGAACGACTGGCCGACACCATCGCCGCGGAGGAATCGGTCGCAATGACCTCGCAACCAATCTCCTTCGTCATTCGTGCGGCGAAGGCTCCCGTACCGGAACCGACTTCGAGCACTTGTTTGGCGCTCACTTCTCGAAGTGCCTTAAGAGCCAAATCCTGAGGTGAACGACCCTGAACACTCGCCTGCCAGACAGACGTTCTCGTTTCGAGATTGTCAGACGTGCGGTACTGTTCGCTTACGTAACCGTCATCACTAAGACGCACCTAATAACACTACGTGGACTTTGGCGTGTTGGCGAACTGTAAAGAGATACACGACTCACTTCGGTATACGTGTTGTCGCGATGTTTGCTTTCGACTTTGACTCATGTAGTAAACCCGACGTGACCAGCTTGGTACCAGGCACTGACGTCTGGCCTCTTAAGCCCATTTGGTGTCGGAGAGCCGACGTGCACAATCTAATGGGATGGGACTTCGTCGTTTAGGCGATGATGTCACCAAGCCGCTGGTCGGTGAGCACTGCAACAATCTGAGCGAAGAGCTCTAGTCGGA
>Ga0208357_1000328_pt1 | contig 38593 bp, 38 predicted proteins | sample NGESurdeep092012_6_FD_184487 | JGI IMG/M metagenome (GOLD analysis project Ga0208357, IMG submission 184487) | Arctic peat soil microbial communities from Barrow, Alaska - NGEE Surface sample F52-2 deep-092012 (SPAdes) | ecosystem: Environmental > Terrestrial > Soil > Wetlands > Peat ...
GGTGTTCATGAAGCCATGAGTAACCTAAAAGAGTTGATTCCTGTGACAGATTTGGAGGAAGTCATCGTAAGCCGACTGTGCCGTTACACGAAGCGCGCGGCGCAGACAGGGCGATCACGGACGCCATCGACACTCACGTCCAGGCTGAGCAGCGCAACGACGATGACGATGGCTCAGCGGGCGTGCTCGCCCCCGTGGGCTAATGGCACGTTAATGGCACGGAAGATCACCGGGAGGTCGGGAGCGATCAAGACTCAAGTCAGGGACCATCACCTGACCTGCGGTTACTTCGTGGAGCGGGTGACGAGAATCGAACTCGCACTATCAGCTTGGGAATCCGACCGATCCGCGCCGCTAGGGCCGCTGACCAGCCAGGGCCGGGCACCGCCAGTAGCCGTGACTGACCCCTCGTTACCGTGGCTAATTGCACGCTAATTGCACGGTGATCATGCTCGGGAGCAGGACGGTCCCGGCTGTCCCGCACGTGGCCATGTCATGACCGGCTGTGCCAGACTGGGGAACGGGCGGACAGGTCTGGAGAACCACGTTGAACAAGGTCCTCGTATTGATTCCCGTGCTCGTGCTCGCAGCCGGGTTCGTGGTGTTCTGCGAGGTCGACCTTGCCCGGGCGGAGGAAGTGCGCTACCTGCCCAAGTGGGTATGGGCGATCTTCTGCATGGGCATAGGGCTCACGATTCCGTTCGGCGGGATTGCTTACCTGGTATTCGGGAAGGTCCGCAGGCCGCGCCCGAGATGACGATCAAGGAGACTTGGGGTACGGCCTGATAGCGGCCAGCCTCACCCCAGGTCCTGCTCCATGGGGGCAAACCGTTCACGAACATATGCGGCGCGGACATCGACTGAGTCTGATGCAGCCGGGCCTGTCCACAGGTAGGTACATACCTCCGTTACCAGCCTGATGTTCTGGCGGATGCGGCCGGGCCGGGCTGAGCCGCCGAGGCCGGTGAATGCCATGACAGCCATCGGCCGGCTCAGGCAGCCTGGCCGTCCAGCCACCAGAATCCGGTCCGCCGGATGCTGACGCCTGCCGGGTAAAGTCCAGTTTCCTCAGGCTGTGACTCTCGGCTGCGGTATCGGGCAAAGAGGATGAGGAGGCGCTCCGGATGGCTGGAAGGGACCCGCGATCACGATGACGGTTCTGGTGCTACCGCTGATCTTCGTGTTCACTGCGCTGACCGTGCTGGTGTTCGCGTTCGGTGCCCGGCGGCTGCTGGGACTGCGGTTCTCGTTCCTGCGCACGCTGATCGCAGGCGTCCTGGCGTTCCTGATCGCCTCGCCAATAATCACGGCCATCAGCGGCTCGGTGGTCGCAAAGCGAACGAGCGTCCTGCCCGAGCTGTGGTTCGTGATCCTGGGCGGGGCGTTAGCAAGAGCTCTGCTACCAGGGGCCAAAAGGGCTAGCCGAGCGCTCCGCTAGCGAGGACCCCGGCCAGCCGGTCGGCCAGACGTGCCGGGCGGGTGGTCATGGCAGGGCTGATGGCCTTGAACAGGTCATCGGCGGCCTGCCGGGCGGCGGCCGCGACGCTGTCGGGCAGGCCCTGTGCTGGCGGGGTGCGTGTTCATAGCGGCAGGTACTCCCTGATCTTGCCTCGTACGTGCGGGCGGTAGTCGCCGAGCCGGATGCCGAGCGTGGGGAACTTCTCGGCGACCTGGAGGTTGTCCTCGAGAGGGTGCGCAGAGCGGTCGTGATACGGACGGGCTCAAAGCCGATCTGGAGCCGCCTTCAATATGGACGGCGCCATCGCTGGCTTGCTCTTGGCAGTAGCTTTCTCCGAGCCAGGCTCTGACAGCTTCAGCATTGGCGTTTGTGCTGTCGTGATGGCGCCCCCTGCGCGGAGGGCGGCCGGGATCCGGGGCCGGCGGTTCGATCCGGCATCCAGGCGCGGGACGTGTGGTTTGTCATGGCCGGGCCGGGCGGATGTCACCGGGACTGGTGATGGCGGGCACGGGCGGGAATCCTGGTTCGCCGCGATGCGGCCTTCCGGTAGTAATGGAGCAGGAACGTACGCTAAGCGCGGTCGCCGAGTCGGCGTAGCGGGCGTCGTCGTCCTGCGGCGAGTTCGTGGGCAGTGCCCAGCGCGGTTCCGGTAGCACCGGCGTGGCTCCGTCCGCGACCGCTGCCCTGCTCGTGGCGATGAGCAGGGCGGGCGCCGTTGTGCCCCGGCGGCCCTGCTTTCTCCGCAACAGGAGCCTCGCTCATGTTGCGGAATCGGCTGTGAGCGTCCTCCTCATGAAGACCGTGGAGTGCGAATGCGCGTCGACGCGGAGACGGGCTCAGCCGCGAACAGCCTACGAGAGCAGACGCGCGAGCATGGATCGGCGCCGTCAGTGGATGCGATCACGTGGAAGGGGCCTGCCAGGGCGGTCATGGGGAGGACGGCCACGGGGTTGCGTGGCAGCCGGGGAGTCGGCCGACGAGGTCCTCGAAGTCGTCGTCGTACCCGCCGGGGTGGAAGAGCTGGGTGGCGATGCGGACGGCGAGAGGGTCGCAGCCGACATCGGCGAGGTGTTCGCGGAGCAGCCCAGCTGCACGGTTGGCATCGCCGGTGGTGGCGGCGGTGCGGACCACCTCGATGTGATGGCGTTCCCAGCTCATCTGCTGGCGACTGGGAGCTTCGCACACTGTTCCGGTGATGGCGTCGAGATCGGCGATGGCCAGCCCGAAGGCCGGGTCGGCGTTGACCGCGAGGCGCAGCGCCGCGGTCGCCCGACGGGCATCGACGGCTCGCTGCGCTTGGCGGTAGAACCCCGCCGCCCGCCGGCTTGTCGTCACCACACGGCCGTGATCCTCGACCGCCGGTCCGGTATCGCTCAGGCCATCATGGTGGCTACGGGGCCAGCCGGGCGTTGGCTTCATGATCGCCAGGTTGCTCGGGTGACCTGAGGTGGCGCTGAGGTGATGCTGAGGGCGGCCGCGCGAGGCGGGCCGCGAGCGCGGCGACATCTGGCTCGTCGGTGAGGGATGGGTAGGCCGGACCGGACGCGCGCTGCTGGGCGAGGGCGAGGAAGGCGTTGATGTTGGGAGGGGTGGGGTCGGTGATCGCCTTGACTGCAGCCACGGCGGTATTGGCGAGCAGTTGAGTCGCCGGGTCCCCGCCAGGGGAGGCGGCTTGGGCGGCGAAGACGGTGGCGTCGGCTGGGCAGCCGGCGGCGAGCGCCCACCATGCCAGGCCGGCGAGCACCAGGGGCTGGCCGGCGGGAAGATCCGCCGCTCGGTACTGATCCTCTGCCCTGTCGAGCAGCGCCCGCGCCCGCGTCAGGTCGCCGAGGCGCCGGGCGACCGCTGCCTGACCGACCATCGCCTCGGCGGACAGCCACGGGTTGAAGCCGCATGCGATCGCCTCGTCGTACAGGCGGTCGGCGAGGGTGTCGTCGCCTTGCCTGGCCCGTAGCCTGGCGAGAGCGAGAAGGCTGAACGGGACGTAGAGGCGCTGCCCGATAGCGCGGCATCGCTCCAGGAGCGCTTCGTAGGCCACCGAGGCCGCGCCGAGGTCGCCCCGGGCCGCGGCGATGCCCGCGAGGGAGTTCAACGGAGAGATGACCAGCAGGACGTCTCCCTCGGCGTCGAAGCGTTTGACGCTGGAGCGGGCGGCTGACTCCGCATCCTCCAGTCGTCCCAGTGACGCCAGGTTCCAGGCGAGGATCAGGTCGTGCGCGGCGAGGAGCCAGCCATGGCCGGCCGCTTGCAGCAGATCGTGGGCCTCGGCCAACAGCTCGAGTGATCGTTCGAACTCGTGCGCCCGCACCAGCACCGCGGCACAAAACACCAGCCCGTTCGCCAGGCCATCCGGGTCGTCGCTGGCCCTCAAGTCAGCGACGGCCTGCTCGCATTCAATCGCACCCGCCGCTGGGCTGGACGACATCCCCACGCAATAGCCGTGCCAGCTGTGCGCGGTCGCGGCGAGCTCGCCACGACGGGGTCCCTCCGTGCCGAGGGCATCAGCGAGCCAGCGCGCTCCTTCCGCGAAGTCGGTGTTGATCCACCACAGCCAGGCCATCCCCGACGCGAGCGCCAGCGCAGCGTCGGCATCGCCGATGGCGATGAACCAGTCGAGCGCGGCCCGCAGGTTGCCCACCTCCGGGGTGAGACGGTCCCGCCACATCGGCGCGGTGGCGCCTCGCAGACCCTCGTGGGCCTCCTTCGCCATCTGCCGGTAATACTCCGCGTGGCGGGCGCGCATGGCGTTGGCTTCGCCGGATTCGTCGAGGCGTTCCCGGCCGTACTGCCACAGTGTCTGTGGCTGGGTGAACCGGGTTTCGCCAGCGGCGTCGGAGGCGGTGACGAGCGATTTGTCGACGAGTCGGCTCACCACGTCCAGGATCTCTCCGGCCGGGACCTGGTCGTCGGCGCAGACCGCCTCGGCGGCTGTCAGCTCACAGCCGCCGGCAAACACCGCCAGCCGGTTGAACAGGCGGCGTTCGTCGTCGAAGAGCAGATCGTAGCTCCAGTCCACCACCGCCCGTAGGGATTGCTGGCGGGGCAGGGCGGTCCGGGCCCCCCCGGTGAGCAGCCGGAAGCGGTCGTCGAGGCGTTCCGCCACCGTGGCCAATGTCAGTGCCCGCAGTCGGGCGGCCGCAAGCTCGAGAGCAAGAGGCAGGCCATCCAGTCGGCGACAGATGTCCTCGATGACCTGGCGGCTGCGTTCGTCTCCGGTGAATCCGGGTCGTACCGCTCGGGCGCGCTCGACGAACAGCTCGACGGCGGCCGGCGGGGCCAAACCGCCCACCGCCACCAGAACTTCGCCGGGAACGCCAAGCGGCTCGCGGCTGGTCGTGATCAATCGAAGCGCGGGCAGCGATCCGACCAGGGTGTCGGCCAGGGCGGCCGCCTGACCGATGACGTGTTCGCAGTTGTCGATCACGACGACCAATGACCGTCCGGCCAGGTGGCGCACGATGAGCTCGACGGTCGACCCCGCGGGCTGACGGCCGGGAACCGCCGACGCGCTCGCTCCGAGCGCGACGGCCACGGCCGGCGCCACCCCCTCGGGTTCGGCGACGCCGGCCAGCTCGACCAGCCAGGAGCCGTCTCGGTGCTCTTCGCGTAGCACGGCGGCCGCCTCCATCGCCAAGCGGGTCTTGCCCGCGCCGCCAGGGCCGACCAGCGTCACTAGCCGGTGAGCGTGGACCGCCTCGCGCAGCTGTTCCAGCTCGGCTTCGCGCCCGATGAGCCTGCTCAGCTGCGCTCGCAGGTTGCCGGTAGCCGTCGGCCCGGTCGCCGCCCGCAGCGTGGGGGGTTCTGCCGGATCGGGCAGGGTGAGCGCGGGGTCCTGGGCCAGAACTCGGGCCTGCAGTTCTCGCAAGGCGCGACCGGGCTCGATTCCCAGCTCGTCGACTGACCGCTCGCGAGCTTCGGTGTAGGCGCGCAGGGCCTCGGCCTGCCGCCCGGCCCGGTACAAGGCAAGGATCAGCAGCTCCCACAGCCGCTCGCGCAACGGATGTTCGCGGCACAAGGCCTCCAGTTTCCCGACGAGCTCTCCATGGAGCCCCAACACCAGATCCGCGCCGGCGCGAGCCTCGATCGCCACCAGGGTCAACTCGTCCAGATGCGCCCGTTCGACATCCGCGAAGCCGGCATAGGCGAACTCGACCAGCGGCTCCCCCCGCCGCAGCGCCAGCGCCTCACCCAACGTAGTTGACGCCAACGCCACCTCGCCCTCCTCCACGAGCCGCCGTCCGGTCGCGACGAGCTGCTCAAAGCGAACGACATCCACATCGTCGGGACCGATACCAAGGGCGTAGCCGCCTTCTGAGGTGACGACCGCCGCCGATCCCAGGCTGCGGCGCAGCTGGGCGACCTGAGCCTGCAACGCGTTCGCCGGCTTCGCCGCTTCCCCGTCGCCCCACAGGTGGTCGATCAGGCGGTCGGAACTGACCGGCTTCCCGCGCTGGAGGGCCAGCAGGGCCAGCAGGGCCCGCTGTTTGGCCCCGCGCACCGGCACCGGCACGCCCGCTTGCACTGCCTCGAGCTCGCCGAACAACCGCACCTCCACAAGCCCAACCGTACGTCCTTCAGCCGACGCCGGCCGCGCCGCCTCACTGCTATGGCGCCATGCCGCCAGGCCGGCCACCTCAGCGCCACATCAGCCTCACATCAGGCCCCCAGCGCAGGCTTCCAGCAGAGACCAAGCAGATCGAGGAAGGGAAGAGCAAATGATCGAGACGCAGCACCTCGGCAAGCGGGCCGATGCTGGACCTATGAGCCCGGGTTCATCCCGGGACGTGACTGAAAGGAGTCTGCCATGAAGAACTCGCAACGCGCTGGATCTCAGGATGATCGTGCAGGTACCGGCTGGGTGCGCCGCTGGTGGACCGGGGACAAGCTCAGCGTGCGCCTGTCCGAGGTGGCGTTCGTTCTTGTCCTGACCGGGGCGCTGGCGTGGATGGAGTGGTTCGCGTCCCCTGTCCAAGCTGCCACGTGGTCCGCGGTGGTGGCTTCCATCGCCGTCGCCGGCGGAGTTGCCTCTGCGAAGCGGCGGTCTCGGATGTCACGATCCCGTTGACGGGATCTGCCGGCCTGCGGCCGGCCTGGCAGCGGCGAGCCATCGCGATCGCGCGGGCGGGGGTCGCGGTGGTCGCGGTCGCTGCGCCCGGCGATGGTTCCGCCTGCCCTTCCGTACCCGCTGACCGCGCCATTTCGGGAGCTGCGGGTGCTGGCGCTGCTGGCCGCGGCCAGCAGCGCCGGCGTTTTCCGCGGTCGTGATGCGGGGGGCCGGCTGGAACAGCGGCTTGGTCCGGCGTCCGGGCGGACTGTGAGGTTTGTCATGGGGCGACCTGGGCGGATGTCACCGGGACTGGTGATGGCGGGCACCGGCGGTCGCGCTGGTCCGGAGGGATGCTGGCTGGCATGGACGACAACGGCGTTATCACGGTCAGGGACCTGCGGCGGCGCTACGGCGGCACGGGCGGCCGGGGCTTTGATATTCCAGGCCAGAGACTGTGCTGGACACCCTGAATCGATTTTGCAAGCAGGGCGTCAACCGGGGGCGTCTAGGAGCCGCGCCGCCTCCTTGATGGCCAGGGTGCGTTCCTGGGTGGCGCGGGTGGCGTCCAGGTCACCCAGCTGCCGCTGGACGCTGCCGAGGTTGCCAGCCGGCACGCTCCCCGATGTGACAGCTGCCCGAGACCCAGGGCAGCGGCCAGATGGGTGAGATCGCCGGCCTCGAGACCACCCAAGCGAACCCGCATAACCCGCGAGTCGCCGCCGACGAACCGAGCCCATCCGGCATCGACCAGAGCGCCGCTCCGGGCCGAGACGACGATGAGCACCTTGTCGGCGCGGAGCCGCCGGAGCGCGAACAGCACCGCTCGCAGCGAGGGACGGTCGGCCCACTGCAGATCGTCCAGAACCAGCACCACGACCCGGTCGCCGGCCTGCAGGCGGTCGAGGAGATCCAGCAAGCGGGCGCCGACAGCCATCGGGTCGTCCCCCGGGTCCGTGGCCGCATCGGGATCGAGCTGGTCCACGACCCCATAAGAAAGGAGCGACTCGTCCTCGTCGCCGCCAGCCTGGAGGACCACCGCGTCCGAGAGCGACCCGAGGAACCGAGAGAGCAGGGTTGACTTGCCTGAGCCGGCCTCGCCTTCCAGGTAGACGACCTGAGGGCGGCCCCTCGCCGCCTCGGAGAACCGCTCGCTGAGGATAGCGAGCTGGTCCTGCCGCCCCACGAAGCCAGCCGTCGGCGCCACTGCGCTACCCCGTCTGCGCCGTGGACTGCGGCGCCCCCGGCGCGCCGGGGGGAGTGTGTTGCCCATGTCGGATCATCCCGGATGTGGTCTGCGCGCTGTACTGGACGCCGCGGGGGCCCCAGCGGCGGTCAGGGCGGGGGGGCACCTGACTAGGCTATGCCCGAGTCGGCTGAAGAGCAGTCCCGCGGGCAGACGGCCGGCAATCATTCACCTATGGCATGGCCACCCGGGCGGCCATGCCGGCAAGGAACGAACATGACCTCCGCCCGTGGCGTCGAGGGAAGCTCCTATCGCTGGCCCATGCTCGCCGTGGTCAGCCTCGGCATCGTCGCCCTCACGCTGAACTGGTTCGACGTCGCCACGGCATTCCCCCTCATCGGCGCCGAATTCAAGGTCGGGCTCGGGTCGCTCGGTCTCCTCATCTCGCTCTACATCGTTGGCTACGGGCTCACGCACATCCCAGGCGGCGTGCTCGCCACGAAGATCGGCATGAAGAGGACCCTCGTGCTCGGACTACTCGTCCAGGGGGCAGCTGGCGTCATGTCCGGGCTCTCGCACAGCTACGTCGAGCTCGCCATCTGCCGGATTGCGAGCGGTGTCGGGGGGTCAGTGTTCGTCGCCATGACCGCCGCCTCAATGGTCGTCTGGTTCCGCGAGAAGGAGGTCACCTTTGCGCTCGGCGTGACCGGCGGAGCCGCCTTCAGCGCGGGAGCCGCGCTCGCCCTCTACGTCTGGCTGTTCGTCCAGCGCTCTGCGGGCTGGCACACCTCGATGGTCCTGGGCGGAGTGTTCGAACTGCTGGTCGCCGTGGTCACCGTTGCGGCCTTTCGGCTCCCTGAAGGCGGCCACTCGCTCGGTGGTGTGAAGTTCGACCGCGCCGCACTGTGGTCCGCGCTCATGACCCGGGACTTGTGGGTCTACGGCATCGCGCTTCTCGGCGGATATGGTGCCTACTTCACCACGTCGCAGTTGTTCAGCCAGTACGTGACGACAGATCGGCATTTCGACCCGTCTGCGGGCGGGCTGTTGTCCGCCCTCATCCTCCTGGCCGGCATCCCGGGCAGCGTGCTCGGAGGGCACTTGGCCGACCGCAGCACGAACCTGCGGATGTTCGTGGTCGGACCGCTGGTCACCGTCGCCGCTTTGTTGGCTCTCATCCCAGTGGCGCCCAACATCTTGCTCTGGCCCCTCGGGATCGGAATCGGCTTCTTCCTCACCTTCGGCTTCGCCGCCTGGTTGGCAGTGCCTTCCAGGGTCAGCAACATCCGCGCCGAGCACATTGGCTCGGCGACCGGTCTGATGCTCACGCTTGCGGCGATCGGCGGCTTCTTCATTCCCATCATCTTCGGGCACCTCGTGCCCCACACGAGCTACGGCACGGGCTGGGTCTTCCTCGCCGTCGTGTCTGTCGCTTTCGCGCTTGTCGGCTTGAAGGGAGGCAACCCGGTCACGGCCGGAAGCCCGTGATGGCAATCGGCTCGGAGGATGGTTCAGCCTCACGCAACGCCACCCTTGGTACCGCCGGGCAACTGGCCGTTGCGGCCTACCTTCCGCAGAGAATCAAAGGGTTCGCGCCCTACCTGCCGTCCAACGCCGCCGGGACCATCTGGGGGCCGGGAAGCTGTACGGCGGCCATCAGCTAGACCCGTGGACCGGATTCGCGGTGCTGTGCGGATACGCGGTCGTGCTGACTGGCATGGCCGCCTGGCGGCTGCGCCGCCGCGACGCCTGAGCACGCGGCAAGGCTGCGAGGATACAAGTATGTCCGTCTGGACACCGGTCGAGAACCCGGGAACGCGCCCGCCGCGTTTCCCGGCCTTCGACATCGAGTGATGTCTGACGGCGAGCAGTGGGCCGACGTCGATCGTGGTTCGGGTTATAAAAGTGAGCATGACCGGATCGAGCCCGAAGTGCGAAGGAGTTACAGCGCAGGAGAGATGGCGCCAGAACTGGCTGTTCTGCGCCGCCCGGCCGCCCGTTCCTCACGATCAATAGGCAACGCATAGTCGGCGATCGGCGCGGCTTGGGATCGCATGCAGCACGAATCGCTGCCTACGTCCGGTTACGACCACGCATGCAGCGCTACTCCCGTCCAGCGACTCGGCCGCCACAAAACGACCGCGGCCATGGCCCGGTCACCACCCGCACCATCCAGGTCCTCGACGCGCCGCAGAACCTGCCGTTCCCGCACGTCAGCCAGGTGTACCTGATCGAGCGGCACGTCACTGCCCTGGACGGCAGCCCGCTATCGAAGGTCGCAGCGGTCGGCGTTACCAGCCTTGCCCCGGCCCGGGCCGGCCCCGGGGCCATCGCCGGCCTCGTTCGCGGCCAGTGGGCAATCGAGTCCCTGCACTGGCTCCGCGGCACCCTCTACCGCGAAGACAACTCCACCGTCCGCACCGGATCCCGACCCAGGGCCATGGCCACGCTCAGGAACCTCGCCGTCGGCGCCCTGCAACAGGCCGGACGGCACGACACCACCGAAGCCACCGATGGGCCGGCCGCTACATCGACCGGCCGTTCACCATCCTCGGACTAGCGTCATGATCTTGAAACGACCGTGGGCCTTGGGGCGCCGGTCGGTGCGCTTGATCCGGGCCGCGACGATGTCCGGGTCGCATGTCCGGATGATGCTCGTGGCCTCCAGCCGGTCCAGGCAGGAGCGCACCGTGCGCTCGGACGGGCCGGTGTAGCGGACTAGCGTGGCTACCGACGGGAAAGCGCCGACGCCGTCCGGCCCGGCGTGGTTGGCCGGGCCCACGAGCACTAACTTGCACGCGCTCGACAGCTGGCCGCCGCGGTAGGCGGGAACCGGGCCAGGTTGAGCGCCCACGAGGTCGCCTCGACGCTCACCGGGCAGCTCCCGGCAGCCTGGCCGCTCGCCAGGCCGCACATATGGGCCTGGTCTCAGTTCTGGTCTCATTCACCCCCGTCCGCAGCCGTTCGCCGACGGCCGCCCGGAGCGAAGCCGGGCAGGTCACGGACGGTGGCGGCTCCCGGCGGACGCTGGCCAACCTTGTTGGAAAGCGTGTTGGGGGCAACCCCTCAAGAGTTCGAATCTCTTATCCTCCGCCACACTGACCTGCGGCGATGCGATCTCGGCCACTGCAGAGCGGACAAGCTCGAGGTCGCTCAGTCTCATTTCTTAGTCTCAGTTGCGTGGCCCGGAAGCTGCCGCACGAGGCCTGGGTGCAGGTTCAACGCTCCTAGTTTCACCTGGTCACGGCGTCGGTGAACGGTCGTGAACGGAGAGGCGCACGCCGCCGAGGCGTGCGCCTTACCGTTCAGGGGCGGGCCGGTACCGTCCGCGAGACGGCCGGATAGCCGCTGTTTGCGACCTCACTAGTTGCACATCCAGCGGCTCAATTATGTGAGCACGAGTCGGATGCCCGCGAGCACCGACGTCTGGGGAATGTGACTGCCGACTTGGCTGGACGCGCGCTTAGCGGCCGCAATGCTTAGCAGCTTGACTTGCGCGATGATCGTCCGGTGCCGCGCCGAATTGGATGATCCTAGCGTGGCCACACCAACGGCCGGCGGTCGGCTAACGCCCAGATCTGAATGATAAGCGGAAGTCGCAGGTCCGAGCAGTTATGCGCGGGCCTGGGTTACGGCCAGGTTGCGGATCATCTGCGCGAGCAGGCGCGGGCGGACTCTAGGGCGGTCCGACGGTCTGCGTGACCGGTGATCGCGTCCTCGGGCAGGCTGACGTTCAGCGTGTGCTCGACATGGTTGGCCGGTGCCTACTTCGCGGAGGGAACCGGCCCGGAGATTTCCGGCCGCGGGGTGAATCCTTTCCGGGTCGGGGCGCGACAGTTAGGTCATGGACAGCCGCCCGGGCGACGAGACGCTGCTTCTTGCCGTCGCCGGACGCGATATGGGCGCCTTCCGCACGCTGTATGAACGCCACGCCGGTTGGCTCGCGATCCGGCTTGCCCGGCGGTGCAACGATCGCGACCTGGTGGCGGACGCGGTCCAGGACACCTTCATCGCCGTCTGGCAAAGGCCGCAGGGTTTCCGCGGCGACGGGGATGTCGCGGCGTGGCTGTGGGGGATCGCGATCCGCCGGCTGGTGAGCCGGATGCGGACCCGCGGCAGCGTCGCCGCCGTCTTCGAGAAGGGCGGGGCCGCACCGGCCGCGGAAGACCAGGTGCTGCTGTCGGTCGAATACGGCGACATCGGCCAGGCGCTGGCCCGGCTGTCGCCGGAGATGCGCGCCGTCATCCAGGCCGTCGTGCTGGACGGCCTGACCGCAAGGGAAGCGGCGCAGTTGTTGCACGTACCGGTGAGCAGCGTGAAGACCAGGCTCTATCGGGCCAAGGCGCGCCTGCGGGCCGTCCTAGCGGAGGGATCGTCATGACCGGCTGGCATCTCGACGACGGCACACTGCGGCGCTATGTCGGGCGGACCGATTCGCTGGCCGAAGGGACCTCGGTCGAGCAGCACCTGCTGTCGTGCGAGCAGTGCCGGGCGCGGGTCAACCCCGCGGTCGACGTGATCGACCTCGCCGCGGTGTGGGCCCGGACGCGGGACGCCGTGGAAGTGCCGCGGCCATCGGTGTTCGAGCGGCTGCTGCGCGTCGCCGGCCTCCCGGCCCACGAGGCGCGGCTGGTCGCGGTGGCCAGCGCGTTCCGCGGTGTGTGGCTGGTGGGCGTGGCCGCGGTCCTCGCGTTCGCCGCTCTCGCGGCGGCGGTCGGGCATGCCCGCGGGCTCTGGTTCTTCCTGGCCGTGGCGCCGCTCGCGCCGTGCCTGGTGGTCGCGTTCAGCTACGACCGGCGGATGGACCCGGCTCTCGAACCGGAGATGGTCACGCCCTATCCGGCGCTCCGGCTGATCTTGCTGCGCACGATCGCGGTACTCGCGCTCGCGCTGCCGGCCGTGCTGCTGCTCGGGCTGGTCGTACCGGGCGATGCGCCGTTCGCCTGGCTGCTGCCGGCGATCGGCTTCGTCGCGGTGGTGCTGGCCGCGTCCACCTGGGTCAGCCCGCTGAACGCGGCCATGGCCGTCAGCGCCGCCTGGCTCACGACGGTCTGGCTGGTGGCCACTCGGTCGGCTTCGCCGGCCGCGGTGCTCCAGGCCCGGATCCAGGTGGCCTTCCTGGTGCTGGCCGCGGCATCGTTCGGAATTTTTCTGGCCCGCCGACGCCACCTGCGCCAACTTCGACCCTGGAGGTAGCGATGACCGCTTCGATCAGCTTGCGTGGCGTCGGGCGCACGTTCGGGGCCACCCGGGCCCTCGCCGACGTCGACCTGGACCTGGAACCCGGCGTGATCGGGTTGCTCGGCCCCAACGGCGCGGGCAAGACCACCCTGCTGCGGCTGCTGGCCACCGCGCTGCCGCCCAGCCAGGGACAGGTGCGCGTGCTGGGCCGGGACCCGGAGGCGCCGGCCGAACGCACCGACATCCGCCGCCGGCTGGGCTACCTGCCGCAGGAGGTCGGTTTCCCGCGCGGCTTCACCGCGTTCGCGTTCGTCGACTACATCGCACTGCTCAAGGAGTGGACCCAGCCGGCCGCCCGGCACGCGGAAGTGCGCCGGGTACTCGACCAGGTCGGGCTGTCCAACCTCGTGACGAAGCGGATCCGGGCTATGTCCGGCGGCCAGCGGCGACGGGTCGCGCTGGCGCAGGCACTGCTCGGGTCGCCGCCGGTGCTGATCCTGGACGAGCCGACCAGCGGCGTCGACCCGGAACAGCGCGTCACATTGCGGACCGTGCTCGCGGAGATCGCGCGTACCTCGATCGTCGTCCTATCCACCCACCAGACTGACGACGTCGCGGCCCTGTGCGAGCGCGTCATCGTGCTGGACCAGGGTCGGGTCCGGTACGACGGCCAGGTCACCGAACTCGTCCGCCAGGCCGCCGGCCGGGTCTGGCTCGCCGACCAGCCGGACCCGGCGGCGACCGTCTCCTGGCGGACCGGCACCGGCCGGTACCGCAACGTCGCCGCGCACGCGCGGGACGGCGTCGAGCATGTCGAGCCATCCCTTGAGGACGCGTACCTGCTGCTGCGCCGCGGGTCACCGGAGAACGACCCCGCCAAGGAGGTGGCGTCGTGAGCGTGACGCTCGCGCCCGCCCGGTCCGAAGCCGCCGCCGGCCGGACGACGTTCGTCGCGCTCGCTGCCCGCGAGATGCGCCGGTTTGTCGTCAACCCGGTCTTCCTGTTCGCCGTGGTGATGACCGCGTGGTCGGTATGGGTCGGGCGGAGCGCGCCGGTCACCGGGCTCGGCACCGGGAACTGGTACCCGGCGATCTTGCTGGGCGGGTTCGGCATGATGGCCACGTTCTGGCTGACCCGGTCCATGCGCGACAGCGAGCCGGTCGTCGGCGTCACCCCGACCACGCTGCCGGCGCGCACCGCCGCCCTCTGCGCGGTCGCGGTCGTGCCGTTCCTCTGCGGCGTGCTGACCCTGTTCGCGTTCCTGCATTTCCACCCGGCCGGCGCCCGGGTCTACGGGGCGTTCAGCCCGCCGGCGCAGGTCGCCGTCCTCGTCGGGCAGATCGTCATCCCGTCACTCGGAGGCCCGCTGCTCGGTGTCGCGCTGGGCCGCTGGGTCCGCTTCCCGGGCGCCGCGCTCGTGCTGTTCCTGGTCATCTTCGGCTGGGTGAACGTGGCGACCTTCCCGACCCTGTGGCATCCGGACTCGGCGGCATTCACGGCACTGCGGCTGTTCTCGCCGTTCGCGTTCTTCACCTACATGAAGAACGTCGCCGACGTCACGACCTGGCGCGGCTCCCCGTGGTTCTTCCTCGGCTGGCAGCTCGCCCTGTGCGCGATCGCGGTCCTGGCGGCGCTGTTGCGCGGGGCCGACGGTCGGGTGCGCTTCCGGGTCACCCGTACCCTTCAGATCGTCCTGGTGCTGGCGGCGATCCTGCTCGTGCTGGCTAGCGCCGGCGGGTTCCCCCACGCGGTCACCGTGTGATGGTCGGGCCGGTGCTGCGGGCCGGGGCGTGGCCGGCGGTCGCGGGCGTCAGCGGCGTGGCGGTCGTGGTGGGCGGCTGCGGGGCCGCGTTCCCGGCGGCGGCCGCCGTGCTGTTCCCGATCTGCTTCGCGCTGCTGGCGGCCGCCGCGGCGTTCACCCTCGATGAGCCGGCCAGCCTGGTCGTCGACGTGACGCCGACCGGGCCCGTCCGGCGCACCAGGATCCGCGCCCTGGCATTGCTGGCGCCGCTCGCCGCCGGCGCGCTGGTAATGCTGGCGGCGGCAATGCGCGGACTGGCGCTGCCCTGGACGGGGGCCGGTCTCGCGCTGGCCGGCAACGTGCTGCTCGGATTCGCCGCGGCGTGCGTGGCCCGGACGCGGACCGGAGAACCGGGCGCGGCGACCGGCACCGCCGTCGTGCTGGTGCTGATGGCGCCCAGCCTGGTGCCGCCGGTCGCGCGCTGGGTCCGCACGTTCCCGGCCCCCGGCGCGGGCGGGCCGTCATCGGACCCCGTCTGGTGGACCGTCCTCGCGGTGTGCGTGCTCGCTATCGCCATTTCGACCGGTGGCCGAGGCCCCCGGTGGAGGGCTCACCGTGGGCCGCCCGACGGGGGGCGAATGGCGTCCGGAACATCCGCGCCGCGGAGGGCCGGACAGGCACTCGGTACCCAGGCGCTGACTGGGATCCGTGGCCCCCACAAAATGAAGGAGCGGCTGAGATGAGCGAGAACAACACGAGCGTGACCAGCGAGCACGACGTCGGCGCCGCCGCGAAGGCGCGACCAGGCGGCGTCATGCTGACTGTCTACCGCTGGGCGCTGCTGGTGTTCCTGGCCGCCGGAGTGGTCCAGATCTTCCTGGCCGGCCTGGGCGCCTTCAAGCTCCTGCACGGGGCCGGTGACCCGGCGCTGGATCCGCACCGGATGCTGGGCTTCGCGATGGCCGGGGCGGCGATCATCATCCTGATCCTGACGCTGATCGCGCGGCCGGGCGCGCGCGCCATCGTCGGTGCCGTGCTGCTGGTGCTGATGACGGCGGTCTTGCAGAGCCTGCTGGCCGGACTGGCCGACGACCACGTGATCTTCGGAGCCCTGCACGCGACCGACGGCCTGCTCATTCTGGCCATCCCGGCCTACCTGTACGTCTGGACCGGGCGCCGGGCCGCATGAACGTCACCGCGCGACGGCAGAGCACCACCGCGACGGCAGCGTGGACCGTCGCCGTCGTCCTCGCGGCAGGCGCCTTGGTCCTGATCATCCTCGCCTGGAACGACCTGGTCACCGGTGACGCGATTTCAACGGTCTGCCAGGTGCCATCAGCCGTTTTGTACGCCACCCTCGGAGCGCTGATCGTCCGTCGTGCGGGCAACACCATCGGCTGGTACCTGCTCATCGCGGGCATCGCCGACGGCTTGGTGGCCCTTGCTTCCGCGTACGCGGTGCTCGGCATCAGGCATCCAGGTGCCCTGCCAGGTCCCGTGATCATGGGCGTTCTGGCCGAGTGGTCTTTCATTCCGCTGATCTGCAGCATCGCATTCATGTTCCTGCTCTTCCCGACCGGGCACCTGCCGTCACCGCGCTGGCGTCCGGTCGGCGGCTTGTGCCTGCTGCTCATCGCGCAGACCTTGATCGGATTCCTGGTACAGCCGAAGAGAGTGCAGCTTCCGGCTCCCGGCGGCATCTCGCTCTCGGTCCAGAACCCGCTTGGCGTGCGTTCCTTGCCACCGCCGCTGGCGACCGTGCTGATCGGAACCATCAGCCAGGCGTGGTTCGTGTTCATCGCCTTGATGGCGGCCTCCACGGTGGCCATGACGATCCGCTACCGGTCAGGAGGCCGCGAGTTGCGGCAGCAGATCAAGTGGGTCGCCTTCACGGCGGCCACTGCGATCGGCTGCTCGGTCGTCGTCCTGGTATCTATGGATATCGGGGGAAAGTCCTGGGCCGTGCTGACCACGGCGGCAGACGCGGTGGTCTCGGCGATCGGGCTGGCCGGATTCCCGATCGCGATCGCGATCGCGATCCTGAAGTACGGCCTGTACCAGATCGACGTCATCATCAATCGGGCCGTCAGCTATGGCCTGCTGTCCGCGGCGCTGACGGCCGTCTACATCGGCATCGTGGTGGGCATCGGGACGCTTGCCGGTTACGCGGGCGGCCCGGTGCTCACCGTGGCGGCGGCGGTCGTGGTCTCGGTGCTCTTCCATCCGGTGCGCCAGCGTGCCAACCTGCTGGCGAACCGCTTCGTCTACGGCAGGCGCGCCTCGCCCTACCAGGTGCTCGCCGACTTCGCCCAGGACATGGCCGGTCAGCTCGACGCCGACGCCGCGCTTGACCGGATGGCCGCTGTGCTCGGCGGGGCGACCGGGGCCGAGCGCGTCGAGGTCTGGGTGCTGGTCGGCGCCGGTCTGTCACCTCGATCGGTCTGGCCAGCCGATGCCGAACCGGGAGCCGCGCCCGCGATGGTGACCCGCTCAGCAGGCCTGGCCACCCTTGGACCGGTCGCCCGGGCGATCGGCGTGTATCACCAGGACGAACTGCTCGGCGCCATCACGCTGGGCAAGGCCAAGAACGAACCGGTATCCGCCGCGGAGGACAGGCTGCTCACCGATCTGGCCTCGCAGGCTGGGCTCGTGCTCAGGAACGTAAGGCTGACCGCCGAGCTGCAGGCCACCATCGACGATCTGCGTGCGTCGCACCGGCGGCTAGTGCAGGCGCAAGACGATGAGCGGCAGCGGATCGAACGGAACCTGCACGATGGCGCCCAGCAGCAACTGGTCGCGCTGAGCGTTCAGCTCGGCCTGCTCGACGGAGTCGCTGACGATCCAGGCGAGGTCAGGGAGCTGACCGGCCAGCTGCGATCCGGAGTGCGGGCAGCCCTGGATGACCTGCGAGCCCTTGCCCGCGGCATCTACCCGCCCGTGCTAGCCGACCAGGGCCTTCGCGCTGCCCTGCAGGCACAGGCCGACCGCGCGCCGATGCCGGTGCTGGTCGACGCCGACGGGATCGGGCGGTTCTCCCGTGACGCCGAGACGACGCTGTACTTCTGCATCCTCGAGGCACTGCAGAACGTCGCGAAGTACGCGCAAGCCTCACTGACCACGGTGACCCTGAACCAGGTCGCCGGCAGGCTCGAATTCAGCGTCGCGGACGACGGGGCAGGCTTTAACCCTGCGGCTGCCGCGCACGGCACCGGCCTGCAGGGCATGGCCGACCGGCTGTCGGCCGCGGGCGGCCAACTGGGGATAGCGTCCGCACCGGGCCGGGGCACGACCATCAGCGGAACGGTGCCCGTCACCGCCCTTGCCCCGGCGCTGGCCGACTGAGCAGCGGAGTCGACAGCTCAGGCGCCGGCGGCGAGCAGGCCCGAGGCGGCTGATCCACCCGAACTGGCCGCCAGCGATGGCCACCTCGAGGGCAAATTTGAACGGCGAGTAGAAGCCCCTCCACCGGCACGCAGACTTCGCTCCTCCAGATCAGCGGAATACCCTGCCAGATAGGCGACCAGCACCCGCACTCGCGAGCCTTTGAACGCTCACTCGCCGAGGGAGCTTTGCTGGCATTGCATCCCGTCCCGCAACAGCGCCGCCTCCTGCGAATTGCTGCACCCGTGCCGAGCAGGCTCCTTGTCACATCCCGGCCGGCCCGCTGCATCACACCCGCCAGCGGCGGAGCCTGCTCTCGCGTTTGCGGTATTAGGTCATGCAGGACAACCCCACACCGGCCTGCCGTCGCCCGGCGCCTAGTCTCATTTTCAGTCTCATTCACCGGCGTACACCGTCGTCCGCCACCGTCCGTGCGAGAGCATCGACGCAGGTCACGGACGATGGCGAACCTTAGTGAACACAGATCAGCAGTGTTGGAAAGCGTGTTGGGGGCAACCCCTCAAGAGTTCGAATCTCTTATCCTCTGCCAAGCTGACCTGCGGAAGCACGGGTTGTGGTGGCCGGCACGCTGGCGCCCCTGAGCGGCGCTTGTCTCATTCTCTGGCTCAGTCTTGGCTCAATTTCGCGCTTCAAACGGTGGCGTGCCGGGGTCGGGAGTGGGCACGAGCTGGTACGTCAGGCCGCCGCTCATCTCCTGGCCGTCCGTGGCGGGCAGCTTGTCAGACGTCACGCACCTTGAGGAGGGCCCGCCGAGCAGCAGCGCGCCTGCTGCCCAGGCGCCCAGGCCCGCCCAGGGGCTGATCGGCAGGCTGCGCAGGCTGGTGGTGGCCTGGATGGTCAGCCCGGCGGTCATCGGCGCGTACCGCTCGACGTCGCCCTGCCAGTGGGTGCCGTGCACGACGGCGGCGATGATCGGGGCCAGGTAGAGCAGGCCCAGGACAGCCCCGATGGAAGGCCCGGGATCCCAGATGATGGTGGCGATGCCGAGGCTGAGCAGCGCGATCAGGGCCAGGTAGAGGACTGACCCGGTGGCGGCGCGCAGCACCGGCCCGTCGACCAGCGTCAGCGGCAGGTACCCGTGCGCCGGGGTGAAGCCGTGGCCGGGCAGGATGGCGTGCCCGGCCAGCAGGGAGCCGGCCACGGCGATGATCCCGGCCGCCAGCACCAGGCCGCTGACGATGGTGGCCTTGGCGGTGAGCACGGTGACCCGGCGGGGCACCGCAGTCATGGTGATGCGGATCATCCCGGAGCTGTACTCGCTGCTGATCATCAGCACGGCGAAGACGGCGGCGACCGCAGCTTGGTCCACTCCGCGTGCAGTGCCTCGCTCAGGCCCGTCAGCCGCCCGAGCGGGGCATCACCCCTGCCGTCTGGGCCGCCTGGCAGAGCGGCTGTCCAGCCTGCCTGTTGTGCGGCCGGCGCGTTGCTCATGCGTCCCTCCGGCGGAGCAGGTAGAAGGCCAGGACCAGCGCGAGCGCGGCGTATCCGCACAGCACGGCGAGGCCGGCCCACGGGGTGAGCGGGAAGTAGCCGGCGGTCGGCGTGTAGCTGGCCGTGACTTGCGGGTAGGCGGGGGGCTCTGCTGGATCGCGAAGGCGGCCGCGGGGGTGAACCGCAGCAGCCATTGCTCCGCCCCGGCGGGTAGCAAATCGCCCGTCCCGAGGATGTAGGGCAGGACGATCACCACGATGCCGGTGGTGACCGCGACGGCGCTGCGCCGCAGCAGGGTCCCGACCGCGACGGTCAGGACGGCGGCGACGGCGAGCAGCGCCGCGGTGCCGGCTATCACCCGTATCTCGGTCAGCGGTCCCACCGGCAGCACATAGGCGCCCTTCGCATGTGCCACCCGGAGAGTGACCGGGACCACGACGGCAGCGGCGGCCAGCCCGGCCACGAAGCTGATGGCGCCGGCCACGATCGCCTTGGCCGCCAGCACCCGGCCGCGCCGCGGGCTGGCGGCCAGGGTGATGCGGATCAGGCCCCGCCGGTATTCGGCGGTGACGAACACCGCCCCCACGACGACCACCGCGATCAGCGCTACGCTACAGCGGTCCAACACCGCCTGTTGGGCCGCTGTAAGGAGGGAATCGGGCATCCCGGGTCTGTCACCGTCTCCGCGGGTGCTGGTCGTGGAGGACACCTGAAGCCTCGCCGATGGCATCGCCGAGGGCCTGCGGGATCACGGCATGGCCGTCGACGTGGCCTACGAGGGCCGGGACGCGGCGGCCAAGCTCGACGTCAACGCCTATGACGTCATCGTCCTCGACCGTGACCTGCCCGGGGTGCACGGTGACACGATCTGCCGGATGATCGCCAGCAGCGGCAAGCCAGTCATGGTGCTCATGCTGACCGCATCCGGTTCCCCCGACGACCGCGTCAGCGGCCTGAGCCTCGGCGCGGACGACTACCTAGCCAAGCCCTTCCACTTCCCCGAACTGGTGCTCAGGATCCGCGCTCTGGCCCGTCGTCAGCCCGCGGCCAGGTCCCGTGTCTTCCGCGCGGCCGGCGTCGAACTCGATCCCCTGCGCCATGTTGCCCGCCGCGACGGGCGGCAACTTGATCTCTCTGGCAAGGAGTTCGCGGTCCTCGAAGCGCTCATGCGAGCCGATCACGCCGCCCTCAGCGCCGAGGACCTCCTGGAACAGGCCTGGGACGAGCACGCCGACCCGTTCACGGCCACAGTGTCGGTCACCATGAGCCGGCTCCGCCGGAAGCTCGGACAACCGCCCATCATCGCGACCATACCGGGCATCGGATACCGGATCATCAGCACTTCCGCCTGACCTGCATCTGGCCTGTCCTCCCGTTCGCCGCCCCGTAATTACCATCCGGCCGGCCTACTCACGCCAGGTCAGTGGTCACGATGGGTGGCTGGGGCGGGGTGTCGCTGAGGTCACTCTCTAGCGGTGACAGCCATGCTTCGCCCTTGGCCAGATCTCTTTCGCCGGGGCACTAGCGATCCTTTAGGGCAACGATCGCTTCGCAGAGATGGAGGCTGAGAACTGGAAAGTGTTTCGAAGGACACGCCAGGGCGGTGTGTGTCGCAGCGTGACACGCTGTGGTACACTAAAGTAGTGGCTGATCACTACACCTTGCGGCTTGCCCCAGGTCTTCGGCAGCGGCTCTCAGAGTGGGCCCGCCGGGCTGGACTGCCGGAACGCACCCTCGCTCAGCGCTACGTTGAGGAGGGATTGCGCCACGACGCGCACCCGCTCATCCAGTTCCTCGGTGGGCCGAGCGGTCGTCGTGCCAGTCTTCTCGGCCGCGGGCTGGATGTCTGGGAAGTAGTCGCGACGGTACGCGACAACGACGGGTCGCTCGCCGAGGCTGCCGACTACCTGGAGCTCCCCGCCGGGCTGGTAGAGGCGGCCGTGACGTATTACGGCGAGTACCGGGAGGAGATCGACAGCGAGATCGCGCTCAACGAGGCAGAGTACGAGCGCGGCCGAGCGGCTGCTGCCGCCGGAGAGCAGGCGCTGCGCTCGTGAGGGCCCTCCTGGATGAGCAATTGTCACCTCAGATCGCGACGCTACTGCGCAAGGCCGGCTACGACGTGGATGCCGTCGCCCAGCGCGATGATCTCGCCGGGCGCAGCGATCGGGTTGTGTTCGAGGCGGCGTGCAGCGAGGGCCGCGCGGTGGTGACGAACAACATTAAGGACTTCCGCCCGCTCGCAGCCGAGTATCTAGCGCAAGGAAGGGTCCACGCGGGCCTGGTTCTGCTCCCGTTGGCACGGACACGGTCCAAGGACGCCATCGCCGCCATCGCCAGGGCCATCGAGGGTGTTCTCGGAGGCAATCCTGACGGGCTCAGCGCGAGCGAGCGCTGGATCGGCCCGTTGAAGGGCCAGTAGGAATCGCGCGACCGTCGCTCAGCTTGTGTCTAATTCGCAGCATTCAGCCGGAAACAAATCCCCGCAGGTCGCGCCGCGGAGCCTCGCGGCTGGGATAGCCATGGATCACTCTGACGCGCTCTTGTCTCAGTTCATGTCTCATTCGCCGTCGTCCGCGACCGGCCGCCAGAGGTCATAACTGGCGGATCGCGCAGGTCACGAACGGTTGCGGCCAGCGGTGAACGTCGGTCAGCAGTGTTGGAAAGCGTGTTGGGGGCAACCCCTCAAGAGTTCGAATCTCTTATCCTCCGCCATCCTGAGCAGGCACGATGCCGGGCTCGCGGGGCTGCGAGGGTAGTAACCCTACGAAGCTGGTCTCACTTTTGGGCCAATTCTCATCCCGGCCGGGCCGCCGATCAGGCGAACCTGCTCGTGCCGACACCGAATCCCGACCGGCTCAACGAGGACGGCCGATGCCGGCGATCCGGTAACCCATGCTCGGGATGGTCTCGATGACTTGCGGGTCTTCGAGCTTGCGGCGCAGCCGACCGATAGTGACCTGAACGGTCTTGGTGAACGGGTCAGCGTTCTCGTCCCATACCTGCGCCAGCAAGCTCTCGGCGCTGAGGACGGCCGGTGCGGCTCTCATCAGCGCCTCCAGCACGCTGAACTCTTTGGGTGAGACGACGATCTCCGCCCCGTCGCGGGTGACGGTGCGCCGCAGCGGGTCCAGCTCGATTCCAGCTGCGCGGAGGATGCGGGCTTGTGCGGTGGGCTTGCGGCGGGCGAGGGACCGGATCCGCAGGACGAGTTCGGGGAAGTGGAAGGGCTTGGGCAGGTAGTCGTCGGCACCCAGGCCAAGGCCGGCGACCCGGTCTGCGGGGGTGTCCGCCGCGGTGAGCATCAGGACCATGACCTGGTTGCCGTTATCGGTGACCATGCGGCAGATGGTGTCTCCGTGCAGCCCGGGCAGGTCACGGTCGAGGACCAGCACGTCATAGGAGTTCACGTCGATCTTGAAGGCAGCGTCCACGCCGTCATAGGCGATGTCCACGGCCATGCCCTGATCCCGCAGGCCGCCTTGCGGCCGTGCGTGCAGGCGCAGCGACCCGCCGTACGCTTCGGCGATCGCCGCGACGATCGAGAGCCCGAGACCGGTTCCGTTCGCTGAGCCGGTGCGGTCGGCGCCCAGGCGGCGGAACGGCTGCGCCAGCCCGGTGACGCTGTCCTCATCGAGGACGGGCCGGCCGCTTTCCACCACCAGATGCGCCGTGGGGCCGTCGGCCCCGGTCTCGGCGCGGATCCAGCCGCCCGGCTCGTTGTGGCGGATGGCGTTGTCGATGACGTTGTCGACCATCCGGGACAGCAAGGTGGCGTCTCCGCCGGTCCAGGCGCCGCCAGTGGTTTGCTGCACCCGCAGGCCCAGGCCGGCGATAGCGTCGCCGCGGGCCTTGATCACGGCGGCGAGCACCCGGCCCAGCGAGACCGTTTGCTGATCGCCGGTGATGCCGTGCTGCGCGCGGGCGAGCACGAGGAGGCTTTCGAGCAGCCGGTCGGCCTGGTCGAGCCCTTCGCGGAGCTTGTCCGCCAGCACTATCACCTGAGCCGGGACCGGCCGGGCTTGGCGACCGCCACATCCAGCGACGTCCGCATCATCGCCAGCGGGGTGCGTAGCTCGTGGGAGGCGTTGGCGACAAAACGGCGCTGCGCGGTGAAGGCGCCCTCCAGCCGGCCCAGCAGTCCATCGATCGTGTCACCGAGGTCCTTGAGCTCATCGCCGGGACCGGGCACGGCCAGCCGCTCCTGGAGGTTGTCCTCAGAGATCCGCCGGGCGGCCGCGGTCATCTCGCGTAGCGAGCGCAGCACGCGGCCGGCGACGCCCCAGCCCAGCGCGACCGACACCACCGCCATGACGCCCAGCGCGACCGCCGACCCGGCCAGCAGCTGGTTCAGTTCGGCCGCATGCTGCTGGGCTTCCTGGACCGCCAGCTGGTGAAGGTGCTGGCTCCCGCTCGGAAGGAGCGGGAGGGACCCGGCCCCGGCCCCGGGCCAGGGCAGCCCGCGGGCCACGGCGTTGGTGATGGCCAGGAGCCCGGCGCCCGACAGGAGGAACAGCGAACCGTAGAGGGCGGTCAAGCGCAGCCGCACGGTCGAGCGTGGCAGGGCAGGACGCCCGGCCCGGTCGGTGAGGTGACGCAGCACAGCTATCGCCGTCCCTGCGCTCGGCCGCCACCGCGGGCCGCCGTCCGGGTGCGCGGCGGGCCGGGGAAGCACATGGTTGCCGCCGAAGGCGGCTGCTGCCTCCCCGGCACCCACTGCCCTTAACTTCCGGGACATGTGTCTGTTTTCGGAAGATTCGACCGGACGATCGTGATGGTGTAGGTCGCTTCTTCGGTGCGCCAGTTCCGTCGTTCGGCGGGGGTCCGGCCGGATGTACGTCTTCGGCCTGTCCGGTCGCGCGGGTGGGCGAGGATCGCGGTGGTCAGCGGCGCGAGCGGGTCGTCTGCGCTGGCCGGGCGCTTGCCGCAGTGCTTGCAGCAGCTGTCGGCGGTGGCGTGGAAGCGGACCAGGGACAGCACGGCGGTGAATGAGAGGGCATCAGGGTCGAGGCCGGCGCTGGAGGCCGCCTGCGCCGCGATGGCGGCGATCATGTTGTGGACGAGCAGCAGCGCCCATGCTTCCTGGCGGACGAGCGTGACGGAGCGTCCGCGCAGGACGCGGCGGGGGCCGCGCACGGTTTTCTTCAGGTGCAAGAACGCAGTTTCTACCTGCCAGCGCCTTGCGTACAGGGCGGCGAGCTCGCCTGCGGGGTACAGGCCCGGGTCCAGCAGCGTGGTCAGCACCCGGATCGCGGTGGTCTTCATGCGGCCGCTGCCGGCGCGGCTCAGGACGGTGAAGCTGACCAGGCGCGCGAAGGTGTCCGGCAGGCGGGGCAGGGTCTTGTCCCCGGCGTCGCGGCGCCGCGTGCCGAGCATGGCGCTGCTCTCGCGCAGCAGGACCAGCTCCGACCCGTCGGCCAGCGTCCGGATGGTCTTGAACGGGACGGACCGGGCGCTGTTCTTGACCCGCCACAGCAGGTGCGCGCCGGCGCGGGAGAAACGGATCCACCGGCTCATGGAGAAGAACCCCCGGTCGGCCAGGTTGATCATGCCCTCGCTCAGGGAGTCTTCCAGCTCATCGGCCAGGGCATTCTCGCCGTCGTGGTAGCCGCCGACCGCGGCGGCCTTCCACCGGCGCGTGCCGGCCTGCAGGTGCGCGACGATCCGGATCTTCGGCTTGGTGCCGTCCTCAGGCACCCCGAACTCCGCCGCCAGCCCAGGATCATTGAACACCTCGGCGGTGGTGCCGTCGAAAACGGTCAGCTCCAGGCCGAACGCGGTGCCGGCCCGCACCAGGCACGATGTCCGGGCGGGCGGCGTCCAGCTCGAAGGCCCGCCGCATGACCTGCTCGCCCAGCCGCTCCCGCGCCTTGGACAGCGCCGGGCCGGACGGCGTCACGGTGCCCGGCTTCACCGGCACACCGGGCATCCCGAACACCTTGGCCAGGATTAGGTCATACCCCTGATCAGGGAAAAGGGCACCCGCGATAACGCACAGCGCGGTCACCTCCGCGGTCAGCGCCCGGTCCAGGCGGTGCCCGTGCCCGCCCTCGGCCACCGCCGCAGCGATCACGCCGTCAGCCAGCAGTTCCCCGACCAGGCCCTCCCGCCGCAGGCCAGCCAGCCGGTCCTCCCACAGGCCCGGCCCGGCAGCCACCCGGCCCGCCAGGCCCGGCCCGCCGGCCGCCTCCGGCGGCTCGCCCCCATTCCCGCCAGCCGGAACAGCGGACGGCCCCGGAACCAGCATGGCAAAATACGCAGACAACGAAGCTCCTGCAAATGACGTGACACGGACTCGACATCCCACGTCATACCAGGGGCTTCGTTGCGTTCACGGCTCCGCCGGTGTCCTCTGACAATGAAGATTCCTCTTTGTCAATTAATGTTGCTCGACTGGGGTCTTCTGTCACTACGGTTTCCTCACCGCGTGGCCGCTGAGACGGAGCATGACCTGTGGGGCAGGGTGAGGGTTCAGGGGCCTGTAACGGCGATCCGGAGTCCGAGCCGTGTTATCTGGATGCAGGCGGGGACCGGGCGCCTCCGCCGCGGTCCGTCAGCCGTCCGCGGAGGGAAGCTCCTGGGCGATCTCCCAGATGTGGCCGCCCGGGTCGGCGAAGGTCGCGGTCCGCATGCCCCAGTCCCGGTCGGCGGGGCCGGTGAGCGGCTGTACGCCGCGCCCGGCGATCTCCGTGCACACGGTGTCCACGTCATCGACGATGATCGCGAACTGTCCCGCGCCCTTCCCGGCCTGCTCAAGGACCTCCGGCAGCGGCTGTGCCGCCGCCGGGGACCGGTGCAGGAACACGAAGATGTCCTCGAACCGGAGCATCGCCGTGTCGTCGTCCACCGGCTGGGCGTCCAGGCCGAACGCGTCCGCATAGAACTGGCGTGCCTCGCCGAGATCGGGGACGTAGAGCGTTATCGCGCCGATCTCCCTTTTCCAGTCGGCCATGCTGCCGCCTTCCTTTCTGTGGTCTCTGGTACCGGGCGCGGTCCGCTCAGCCGCGCGGGATCCGGGTGTCTTCCGGACCCAGCCAGGTGCGGCCGTCGAGCAGTTCGCGTGCCGCGTCGAGGTGCCCGGCATGGACTGCGGTCTCGGTGATGACGTGCAGGATGATCTCCCGCACGTCGCGGAGCCGCCAGCCGCTGAAGTAGTCCGGCCACCTGGCCGGCGGCGCGTCCAGGCTGAGCCCGGCCAGGACCGCGTCGGAGGCTGCGGTCTCCCGCCGGTACAGGTCGAGCACGGCCTCGGCCGGCTCGTCCGGCGACGGCTGCCAGCCCGTGTCGTCGTTGAGGTCCACTGCCTCGCCCGCCGCGACGCCGCGGAACCAGAACCGCTCATCGTCGACGGCGAGGTGCCGCACCAGGGCCAGGCACGACCAGCCAGACGGCAGCACCGGCTGCCGGAGGTTCTCCTCTGACAGGCCCTTCAGGACGCCGAGCACATGACCGCGCTGATCGTCCAGCCATTCAAGGAGCGCCTCCCGCTCTCTGCCCGGGGTCGGCTGCGTCATCTGCTCTCCTCGCGCCCGGTCCGGCGGCCAACCGGCCCCGGAGCATCCTCGCAGAGATCAGCCATACGGCGATCTCCGCAGTGCCTGCAATACCGACTGCTGGAACGCCGCAGAATCATCTCCGCTCGCAGGCCATGCCCGCGGTGTCGGACCGCCGCGGCCACGTTGGTGCGCAAATCCGCGAACCGAACACCGGGAAACGGCACGTCAGCGCGACGGGTCAGCCGAACCCGCGAACATGAGCCAAGTCAGGTGCGTCGGCCAGCAAAAGCCCGCCCAGAGCAAGCTTTATTGACAAGAGCCGCCCCGGCGACCGCCAGAAACAGGCAAGGCGGGCACCGGGCCACCGTGGGTTGACAACGGAGATTCCTCACGCAGGTCAAGGGAACGGGTCGAGCAATCTTCGTTGTCACGGGACAGCCAGGTTCCCCGCCCGAGTCGTGACCGACATGTAACGCAACGCTAGAAACCGGACGCTGGAGCGCAAAAGTCCAGGAAGTTAAGGGCAGTGCCCCGGCACCTGACGATGCTGGCGTGGCGGCCTTCACGCCGTCCCCGGCCCGCTGCCTTCTCATCGGTCCCTCCCCAACGAGTTAACAGCCGCTGTTTGGTCGGTGTTACCTCCACTTCCGTATACCTAGCTCACCGGCACTTTCCAGTCCAGCCTCAGGACAACCTCATGCGTCATGGCACCAGGCACGCCCGCGGGCCGGGAAGACGGGCAGGCCATCTGTGGCGGGCACCGGATGAGAAGGACTACGACATCAACTGCAAAACCAGGGGCCGCAGCGTGCGGCCGCAGCGATCACGGCGGTGGGCGGGCGTTCCTGCCGCCGTGGCGGGGATCGCCCTGCTGGTCGCGGCATGCGGTGGCGGCGGCTCGTCCACCGCGTCCGGGTCGACGCCCTACCAGAAAGCGCTGGCCTACTCGCAGTGCATGCGCACCCACGGCGACCCGGGCTTTCCCGATCCCGGCAGTCAGGGGATCTACGTCGAATCCCCGGCGAACCGCGACGTCTTCAACGGCTCCTTGTACCTGAATGCTGACAACTCCTGCCATAAACTGAGTCCCTCTGGGCTCACTCAGGCGCAGCTCCAGCAGACGACGGGCAGGGCCTTGAAGTACTCGGCGTGCATGCGTACGCACGGGATAGCAAACTTCCCGGACCCCGAGTCGAAAGGCGCAGAAAGCGCAGGCGGATTCAATGCCGGCGAAATTCAGAGCCTGGGCATCGACACTAACTCGCCGCAGTTCCAGTCCGCGAACCAGACCTGCCAGAAGCTCACGCATGTGGAAGGGCCATGAGCGGCGCCGTCTCTCCAGGCCAGGCAGCTGAGCAGCAGGCCGGGGCGGCCATGACCGCAGAAGCCCGCAGCACTCGCCGGGCTGGCCGCCGGCGCTGGGTGGCGGCCGGGGTGGCCGGGGTGGTGGCCGCCGGTGTCGTGGCGGCCGGTGTCAGCGGTGCGTTCGGCCGGCCAGGCCATTCCGGTCGGCGTCGAGGCCGACCCGCACGGGATCCCGGTTGACGAGCACCTGCGCGCAGGCGAGCGCCTCTGAGCGATCGGCGACGTGAACGGCATCTGGCCGCTTACCCACGTCGGCGAATACGAGGGCGACGTGGTGGCGGCGAACATCCTCGGCGACGCGCGTCCGGCGAACTACGAAGCCGTTCCGCGAGTCACCTACACAGATCCGCAGGCCGCGGCGGTGGGCGCGGCCGAAGCGCAGTACAGCGCCACCGCACTTGTGTCAGAGGTGCCGAAGACCGCCACCTACACACACGCCTACGCCGAATCCAACGGGTTCCTGACTCTGCTCAGCGACGGCGAGCGACCGACCGGCGCCTTCGCGCTGGGGCCCGCAGCCGGTGAGTGGATGCAGCAGGCGACGCTTGCCATCCGCGCACATGTCCCGCTTGAGGTGCTGAGCGACATGATCCAGCCCTGCCCTAGTTTCTCGGGGATCTACGACGGCAGCGAAGGCGCTCCGCATGGAGATCGCGGACATGCCCCGGCCGGTCAGACCCATGGACGCGCAGATGGCGAGCCGGTCGGAGTGAGCAGGACAGTGCGGAACTCCTACTCGCAAACACTGCCGGCGACCCGGTGACCGGTCACCGGCAGCACCCATCGGAGGAATCATGACCAGCGCACCGACTCCTGCTGCCGCCCAGCGCGAACCGGAACTGGCCGGACAGACCGTCGTCCTGATCGGCGGCAGCGCAAGCATCGGGCTTGAAACAGCCCGGCGCGCCCGGGCTGAGGGTGCCGATGTCATCCTCACCGGGCGCACTCCCGACCGGCTCAAGCAAGCCGCGGCCGAAGTCGGCGCGCAACGCACCGCGGCCTTCAACGCCAGCGACAGCGCTGCCCTGGCGAGCTTCTTCGGCGACCTGCCCGCACCGATCGACCACGTGCTGGTCACGGCCGGCGGCCCGAGCTACGGGCCTCTGCTCGCAATGGACTCAGCCCAGGTGCGCGAGGCGGTTAGCGACCACATCGTGCTGGGACTCGAGGTCGCGCGTAAACGCCTCGGGCAAGATGAGGCCCGGCGGCACGCTGCTGCTCATGGGCGGCACCGGTGGCCGACGCATCGGTCACGGCCTGGGTATCGCCGCCGCCGCCACTGCCGCGCTGCCTGCGTTCACCGCGGCCCTCGCGCTTGAGCTCGCGCCGGTTCGGGTCAACCTCATCGCCGCCGGCTTCGTCGACACCCCGTTGTCGGCATCGCTGCTGGGAGACCGGCTCGAGGAGCGCCGCCAGGAGCTGCGGGCGACTCTCCCGATCGCGTCGTCGGCCCGCCCGTCGGCGCGCTCGCCGTCCACATCAGACCAACACGACGCTCACCGGCGCGACATACGACATCGACGGCGGACAGCAGTTCGTCTCCTCGTGAACACACAACACTGGGGGAGGCCGAGCCAGAAAGAAGCAGAGCGGTACGTCCCGCCATCAGGGAGACTCCATGGGACATCAGGGAGACTCCAGGGGACCGGTCCACGCCGCGGCAACAAGCTACTCGGACTTCCTGTCCCATCCGTGGAAGAGCGAGCGGTCACCCGCGGCCCAAGCCTCGCGGAGCCCAGGCGTGCCCAGATCCCAGTCGGGGCGGATCTGGACCTGGCCATACCAGGAAAGCAGTAAGTGGCCGTGTCCGGTGACTACTATGCGCGCAGGGCTCAGTTCCGTCCAGCCGCTCGGGGGCCACCCCTCAGGAGTTCGAATCTCTTATCCTCCGCCTACCAGGACCGGACGCCACTATCATCGCCAGGTCCTGCCGGTCGCGGCGTGGATCACCCCGGCGGAGCCACCGCCTCGGCGCACTGGCTCCGCGGCCGCCAGGACCTGCCCGTGGCCGAGGAACTCCAGGCCGGCGGCGGCTCCAATAGTGGGACTGATCTTGATGCTCGGGTCGAGCGGTGACGTGTCGACGACCGCGAACGACTGCCCGAGCTGCTCCAGGCCGGGGGTGGTCGGTGCCGCGATGAAGGCGGGCTCTGCCTGCGTTACCGCGCTGTTACGCTGCGACGCCCGCGGTGCCGCGATCGCCTGCGGCAGCGTCATGCCGAAGTCGATGCGGTTCAGCAGGATCTGCAGCACGGTCGTGATGATCGAAGCGCCGCCCGGTGAGCCGACGGCCAGCCACGGCCGGCCTGACTTGAGCACGATCGTCGGCGACATGCTGGAGCGGGGGCGCTTGCCCGCGGCGGGCAGGTTCGGGTCGGGCACGCCCGGCTGCAGCGGCGCGAAGTCGAAGTCGGTCAGCTCGTTATTCAGCAGGAATCCGCGGCCAGGCACGACGATGCCGCTACCACCGAGTTCCTCGATGGTGTTGGTATAGGAAACGACGTCGCCGAAACGGTCGGCCACCACGAAATGATTGGTGTTGGTGCCCTCATCGGGCTGGCGCGCGGTGGTCGGCGCCGCTGGCGTGCACCCGCCGGAGCCCGCGAACGGATCGCCTGGCGCGACCGGGCTGGTCAGCGCCTTGTCCGGGTTGATCAGGCAAGCGCGCTGGCGCCCGAAGCCCCTGGACAGCAACTGCTTGAGCGGCACATGCACAAAGGCAGGGTCGCCTATGTAGCGGTTACGGTCGGCGAAGGCGAGCCTGCTTGCCTCAAGGTAGTGATGCAGCGCCTGTACCCGGGTCATCTTCGACAGGCCGAAGTTGGACAGGACGTTGAGCGCCTCTCCGACGGTGGTACCGCCGCTGGACGAGGGTGCCATTCCGTAGACGTCATATCCGCGGTAGTTCACGTGCGTTGGCGCCTTGACGAGCGCCGCATAGGCACGTAGGTCATGGATCCGCATCAGGCCCGGCCGCGGTGTGAGCGTGGCGCCCGGAGCGAGCGGCAGGTTCTCGACGGTCTTGACGATGTCACCGCCAAGCGCGCCGCCGTAGAAGTCGGCGACTCCCCGGCGCCCGATTTCCGCATAGGTGCTCGCTAGCTGCGGGTTACGGAAAGTCGACCCGACCACGGGAAGCTGCCCGCCGGGCAGGAACAACTGGCGGGTCGAGGAGAACTGGGCGAACCTGGCGGCATTCTCGCGGACCTGCTCGCGGAAGGTCGCGTCGACGGGAAACCCCTGGCGGGCGATGCGTTCTGCCGGGCGCAGCACCCGGGCGAGGCTTTCCGTGCCCCAGCGGCTGAGCGCCTTCTGCCAGGTCATCAGCGTCCCCGGCACCCCGACCGACAGACCGCTCGTCACCGCGACGGGGAATGCGAGCGGCTTGCCGGTGGCCGGGTCGATAAACAGGTCCGCAGTCGCGAGCCGCGGCGCCGTCTCCCTGCCGTCGATGGTCGAGACATGATGGGTGCGCGCGTCGTAGTACACCAGGTAGCCGCCGCCGCCGATGCCTGCCACGAACGGGTCCGCCACTCCGAGCGCCGCGGCCACCGCCACCGCAGCGTCAACTGCATTGCCGCCGCGGCGCAGTACCTCCAGCCCGGCGGACGTGGCCTCGACATCGTCGGAAGCCACGGCACCCCCCGTCCCGACCGCGAGCGCCTGCTTAGGCACGTAGCCGGCCGGCCTCACAGGCGCCGCCGAAGCGGAAAGGCTGGGGGCAGCTGATACGACGATGAGGGCGACGGCCGCCGATGCTGCCGTCAGTACGCCTGCGCGCGATGGCATGAGCATTCCTCCGGAAGGGCGGGCTCCCCAGGGGCACTGATTCGCGGGCGACCATAACCGCTCAAGAGCCCGCTCAAACCACCTTTGCCCCGATTAACGGCTGGTGAGCATCCTGGTCCTTTTTTTCCCGCATACTAAAGAGTTCGAAAGTAGCCTGACTTTGATCTTGTGATCTGGCAGGATTGTGCCGTGCGGGATAACGATGGCCGGAAGCTGGATCACAAGACGCTTGAGGCGCTGCGGATCCGGGCGGTGGATCAGGTCGGGGAAGGCGCGCATCCGGAGGATGTCGCCGTCGTGCTTGGGCTGCACCGCAAGACGGTCTATGCCTGGCTGGCGAGATACCGTGAGGGCGGCAAGGACGCTTTGCGTGCCCAGCCGGTGCCGGGCCGGCCGCCGAAGCTGGGCGGCCCGCAGCTGTCGCGGCTGTATGCGCTGATCGCCGGGCAGGATCCGCGGCAGATGCAGTTCGAGTTCGCGCTGTGGACCCGGGAAATGGTCCGCGAGATCATCCGCCGCGAATTCGGCGTGGCGTTGTCGGTGGTCAGCGTGGGCCGGCTTCTGCGCAAGCTCGGCATGTCGCCGCAGCGGCCGCTGCACCGCGCCTATCAGCAGGATCCTGAGGCCGTGGAACGGTGGAAGACGGAGACCTACCCCCCGATCCAGGCCGCGGCGGAGGCCGCGGGCGCGACCGTGTACTTCGCTGATGAGGCCGGGATCCGGTCGGACTACCACGCGGGCACCACCTGGTCGCCGGTGGGCCAGACCCCGCAGGTGAAGAACACCGGGGCCCGGTACTCAGTGAACATGATCTCCGTGGTGTCCGCGAAAGGCGCGCTGCGGTTCGCTGTCTATGAGGGCAGCACGACCGCCGCGACCTTCATCGATTTCTGCAAGCGGCTGCTGCACGACGCGGCCGGTCCCGTCTATCTCATCGTTGACGGGCATCCTGCCCACCGGGCCACTGCCACGAAAGAGTTCGCCGCCTCCACGGAGGGCCGGCTGAAGCTGTTCTTCCTGCCCGGCTACTCACCCGAGCTCAACCCCGATGAATGGGTCTGGAAGAACGTCAAGCACGACCGCATCGGCAAGAAGGGCGTCACCAGCAAAGACGACCTCAAAGCCAAGGCCATCGGCGCCCTGCGGCGACTCCAGAAACGACCGGGACTGGTCCGGGCATTCTTCGCCGACCCGCACCTGCGTTACATCACCGCATAACCAGAATCGTCGGCCTACTTACGCACCCCTTAGTAAGTAGCGCGGCGCTGGGCAGTAGCACGTCCATGCTCGCGGTCTACCGGCAGGTCTATGACCCCCTCGGCAACTCGCTCGGACTGTCCTCGATCGTGGCTGTCCTGCCACTGGTCGCGCTGTTCGTCATGCTCGGGGTGCTGCGCGTACGCGCCTGGCTCGCGTCAATCGTCGGACTGGGCGTAGCCCTGATAGTCGCGGTGGCGGTGTACTCCATGCCCGTCGGCGACGCCGTGAACAGCGCGCTGCTCGGTGCCGCCTTCGGCTTCTTCCCGATCATGTGGATCGTCATCAATGCCATCTGGGTCTACAACCTGACCGTGGAGACCGGCTACTTCGACGTACTCCGCCGGTCTTTCGCGTCGATCAGCGACGACCAGCGGATCCAGGCGATCATCATTGCCTTCTGCTTCGGCGCCCTGATGGAGGCTCTCGCGGGCTTCGGCACGCCAGTGGCCATCAGTTCCGTCATGCTCATCGCACTGGGGTTCCGGCCGCTCAAGGCTGCCACGGTGGCACTGGTCGCGAACACCGCGCCGGTCGCCTTCGGGGCGCTCGCCGTGCCAATTACGACGCTCGCGGCGGTCACGAAGCTCCCGGTCGGCGACCTGGGCGCCATGGTCGGCCGCCAGACGCCGCTGCTGGCGGTCTTTGTCCCGCTGGCCCTGGTGTTCATCGTCGACGGGCGGCGCGGCCTGCGGCAGGTATGGCCCGCGGCGCTGGTGTGCGGGGTGACCTTCGCCGTCTTCCAGTATCTCGCCTCCAATTTCTGGTCGATCCCGCTCGCCGACATCATCGCGTCGCTGGCATCGGCGGCGGCCGTCCTGGCCTTCACCCGCGTCTGGCACCCGGCGGAGGGCTACGTCGAGTCGGCCGACGGTGACCCCGCGCAGTGGGGTGCTGGGTCCCCGCTGCCGGTCGACTCCGGGATCCGGGACAGCCCCGGCGACGTCTTCCGGGCCTACGCGCCCTACCTGATCATCATCGTGATCTTCGTGCTCGCCACGCGCATACCCGCCATCGCCGGGGTAGCCCCGACCAAGCCTGGCGCTGGCGGGACCGGCCTGGAATCAGCGACCCGCATCTACGACTGGCCGGGCCTGCACATCGTCAGCGGCACCGGGAAAGCCATCGCCACCACCTTCAAGCTGAATATCCTGTCGGCCGCCGGCACCCTGCTGCTACTTTCCGGTCTGCTCACGATGATCGTCTTGAGGATCGGTGTTGGCCGGGCGCTGCGCACCTACGGTCGCACGCTCGCGCAGCTGAAGTTCGCGATCCTCACCGTGATGGCTGTCCTGGCGCTCGGCTTCGTCATGAACGAGTCCGGCGACACCCAGACCCTGGGGCTGTGGATGGCGGGAGCCGGGGCCTTGTTCGCATTGCTGTCTCCGATCCTGGGCTGGCTCGGCGTCGCGGTCACCGGCTCGGACACCTCCTCGAACTCACTGTTCGGAGGCCTGCAGGTCACTGCCGCCGCGCAGGCTCACTTGTCGCCGACGCTCCTCGCCGCGGCGAACTCCGCGGGCGGCGTGGTCGGCAAGATGATCTCGCCGCAGAACCTCGCGATCGCTGCCGCGGCCGTCGGGCTCCAGGGGCGTGAGGGCGAGGTCTTCCGGCGGGTGATCGTGTGGAGCATCGCGTTCCTGGCCTTTATGTGCCTGCTCGTCTACCTGCAGTCCACCGCGGCGCTGTCCTGGATGGTCGTCGCCTGATCGATTCCGCTTGCTTCAGGCTGCTGGCGCGGGGCGCCGCCGGGTCACGATCACAGCGGCAAGACCCAGCATGATCAGAGCCAGCGGAATCGGGCACCACCAGTGTTCCCACAGGGCAGTAAGACCATGGCCGGTCTCACGCCCGGTCCAGAAGACGCCGAGAAGCAGCACAACGGCGCCCCCAGCCTGGCCAGTTCGACGCATAGCCAGAAGGCTATCCCTGCGGACGTGCTCGCACGAGTTGCTGTAGTGCTGGCTGGGCCTGCGGGGGGAAGCTCACCTCGATATGCAGGCCGCCTTGGCGCCGGGCATTGGCGGTGAGGGTGGCGCCGTGGGCGCCGGCGATGGCTCGGACGATGGCGAGGCCGAGACCGTACCCGCTGGTGTTCTGGATTCGCTCGCTGCCGAGTCGCTGGAACGGCTGGAACAGGCGGTCCACCTGGTCGGCAGGGATCAATGGCCCGGTGTTGCTGGCCGATACGACCGCCCGGCCGTCAGTTGTCCTGGTGGAGAGGGCCACGTGCCCGCCAGCCAGGTTGTACCGGATGGCGTTGTCCAACAGGTTCACCACCAGGCTTTCGGCCAGGCTGGGGTCACCTGTGGCCGGGGCCACGCTAAGCACGGCGTCGATGCGGACGTGGCGGCGCTCGGCGTCGTGCTGGCAGTCCAGGATGACCTTGCCGACGATTTCGGCGAGATCGAAGGATTCCCAGCGTTCCACTCCGCGCTCGCTGCACGCGAGCGTCAGCAGGGCTCTGAGGAGGCGCTCCTGCTGGTCGCCTAGCGCCAGCAGTTCCTCGCACGTTGCGCGGAATGACCCCACGGTCGGGCCTGGATCAGTGAGCGCGACCTGGAGCAGAGCCCGCCCGGCGCTGAGCGGGGTCCGCAGCTCGTGCGACGCGTTGGCCACGAATCGACGCTGCGACTCAAACGATGCCTCAAGCCGCCCGAACAGGCTGTTGAGCGTGTCCCCGAGTTCGGCGAACTCGTTATCGCGGGCGCCGGTGTCCAGGCGCCGGTTCAGGTTGCTGGCCGAGATATCCCGGGCGGTCGCGGAAATGGCGCGCAGGGGCCGCAGGAACCGGCCGGCGATCAGCCACCCGACCGGGAGTGACACCGCGACCAGCGCCGCCAGGGTGACGGCTGCGCGGATGATCTGGGTGCGGGCGCCGGCGTTTATCAGGGCGATGGTGGACGGGCTAGCCCCCTGCGGGAACGATGTCCGGATGGTGAAGATGGGGACCGCGAGCGCGGCGATGCCCGCGGCGAGGAAGAAGCCGGTGTAGAGCAGGGTGAGCTGGGATCGCAGGGTCAGCCAGGGGAAACGGACCACCGCCATCAACCGGGGGAGGCGGAATGCCGACGCCTGGCGGAGACCGAACATCACGTCTCTCCGATCCGGTAGCCGCCCTCTCGGACGGTGTGGATAACGGGCGGGTCACCGAGCTTGGCCCGCAGCCGGAAAATCGCCTGCTTGACGGCGGTGGTGAAGGGGTCGGCCGCTTCATCCCAGACCCGGTCCAGCAGTTCCTCAGCGGAGACCACCCGGCCCGCCGACGCGAGCAGGTACTCCAGGACGGCGAACTCTTTGGCGCTGAGGATCAGCCGCTGTCCGGTTCGTGATGCGACCCGGCCGCTGGGGTCGAGCCTGATGCCACCGCACTCAAGGACGGGGGGCAGCGGCACAGCGGCGCGGCGGCCAAGGGCGCGGACGCGGGCCGTCAGTTCGGGGAAGTCGAAGGGCTTGGCGAGGTAGTCGTCGGCGCCCAGGTCGAGGCCTTCTACCCGTTCCCTGAGGCCGCCGGCCGCGGTCAGCATCAGGATCCGGCTCGGTGACCGCCCGGCCGCCAGTCGCCGGCAAATCTCGTCGCCGTGCACCCCGGGCAGGTCCCTGTCCAGCACCACGACGTCATAGCGAGTAAGGGCCAGATGGCCGAGCGCATCGTTCCCGTCGTGGACAACGTCGACGGCCATGCCCTCCCGCCGTAGCCCGGTCCCGATCGCCCGGGCCATGGGCTCGAAATCTTCCACCACCAGCACCCTCATGACGGCGCGTTCCTTCCCGCGGTCGCGTCGGCCTGGCTTCAAGGATGCCAGGCCGCTGGTCTCAGCCAGGTTTTAGCCGCTGGCACCGAGCTGAGACCGGCTCAGGCATACAACGACCTTGAAGCCGCATCCAACGACGGAGAAGGGCTGCGGCGGCGCGTGACCCGAGAGCACGTGACCCAAGGCAAGGAAAGGACAGGCGAAGTGTCATGAAAAAGATGGCGAATCTGCCCCGCAGGGCCAGGTGGGCGGTTCCCGCCGGGATCGTGGCAGTGACCGCCGGGCTGCTGGGGGGGTCCATGGCCGCCGCGGCCGCGGCCACGCCGTCGCTGCCGTCCCGCACAGCGGCACAGCTGCTCGCCGAGGCGGCCGGAAAGACGCCGCCGCCGCTGGCCGGCACGGTCGTGGAGATGGCATCGCTGGGGCTGCCCGCGCTGCCTTCGGTGGTGGGCACCATCTCCCTGCCGTCGATGCTCGCAGGCGCGCACACGATCAACGTCTGGTACGCGGATCCGGCCCATTTCCGGCTCGCGCTGCCGCAGAGCATGAGCGAGAGCGACGTGATACGGAACGGAAGCAGCCTGTGGCTGTGGGGAAGCCCGGCCAGCCTGGCGACCCACCTGGAGATTCCGGCGGGCGTGCAGACGTCACCGGTCCCGTCCCTGCCGCTGACGCCACAGCAGGCTGCTGGCCAGGCGCTCGCTAAGGCCGCCCGGACCACGACGCTCCGCGTGGGCCGTAACGTGACGGTCGCGGGTGAGGCCGCCTACCAGCTGGTGCTCGTGCCGAAGAGCCCCAGTTCCCTGATCGGCCAGGTGCGGATCGCTCTCGACGCACGCCAGCTCGTGCCGTTGCGGGTGCAGGTGTTCGCGAAGGGGGCGGCCAGCCCAGCTTTCCAGATCGGTTTCACCTCCATATCGTTCGGCAAGCCGGCCGCGGCGAACTTCTTGTTCCAGCCGCCTGCCGGGGCGACGGTCGTGCGGGAGCCCACCGGGTCGACGGGCCAGGCCCCGGGCAGCGCACTCGGCAGCGACGTCACGACCAGGTCCGGAGTGATCGGCAACGGCTGGCTGGCCGTCGCTGACCTGCCCGAGTCGGCGCTGTCATCGCTGGCCGGCAGCGGACCGTCCGCCAAGCCGGGCGGCCCGGCGTCCGGGCTGTTCGGCCATTCGAGCACATCGGCTGGCCCGGCGGCCGGCGGCTCGGGCGGGGCGGCGCTCGGCATCGGCACCGACGTGATCTTCAATGCCGTGTTGCACTCGGCACGGCACGTCAACGGCTCCTGGGGGAGCGGGCGGCTGCTGCGGACACCCCTGATCTCGATGCTGGTCACTAGCAATGGCCGGGTCTTGTTCGGGGCCGTCACGCCGGATGTCCTCTACCGGGCCACCGCGCAGGCGGGCCACGCGCCGCCGGCCCTCTGGCATCACTCGGCGGCCGCGAGGCGGTCGAAGTGACCGGCGCCATCCGGCCGCCGCAGGCGCACG
>Ga0208357_1000329_pt1 | contig 38567 bp, 36 predicted proteins | sample NGESurdeep092012_6_FD_184487 | JGI IMG/M metagenome (GOLD analysis project Ga0208357, IMG submission 184487) | Arctic peat soil microbial communities from Barrow, Alaska - NGEE Surface sample F52-2 deep-092012 (SPAdes) | ecosystem: Environmental > Terrestrial > Soil > Wetlands > Peat ...
GTTATTTCGTTCTGATTGAAGGCCAGAAATTAATTATCCCTGAAAAAGTAAGGCAGCTATTGGGTTTTAGCAAAATATCAATGCTAACATTTATAATACTTTTTTATAAGTTAAGCAGACATATTAAATTAGATGTAGTAATTAAAAAACTATTATTGCCTAAAAAATATGAAAAGGAGATCAAAGAAATTGATATGAAGTAAAATTTTACCAAGGTCGCTGTTCCTTTTTCTTCAGATTGTCAACTTCCAAATGGACGCCACCGGCCTTGTCTCATTTATATTAAAGTGAAAATACAAACTTAATTTTTAATTATAGCGGACGATCAACTCACTAACCACAACCTTACGCCAGGTGGGGAACAATTTTAAATGTACCCTAAATTATTATTAAATTTCATTTTAATTTATTAATCTTACAATTAAAAATTAAAGAAGCATTACCATGCAAAAGATATCCGTCATAGTTTTGATTACAGCCATTCTTTTTATGGCTTGTAAAATGCACCAAACATTAAAAGATAAGCAGGCAGAGCTTTCTACAGGGGTAATAGACAGCAACTACGAATATACATGCAGCGTAGTGGGATGGGAGACTCATCTACCCAAAGACTGGCATCTGCTAACTAAAGATGAAACAGAAAAAATGAATGAAAATGGTCAGAAGGCTATTAAATCAACTACCGGAGCGTCCATAGATATGTCATCATTAAAGGAGCTTGTGAACCTGAAAAAGGATGCTTTTAATTCATTTTTATCAACAATTGAAAAATATGATGAAAGCTCAATGGGAGACTATGATAAACATAATGAAGATGTTGACCAATTAGTGAAAAATACTTATGCCGGGAAGCAAATAAAATTTGATTCCAGGGAAGGCTCGGAAAAGATTGATAATATTGATTTTCATATTTTTGAAATAAAACTATATAAACCGGGGAACAATGAAGTTTTATTAAACCAAAAAATGTATAGTGCACTTTTGAAAGGGTATGATTTTGGGATGGTGATCAATTATAATAATGATGCTGATAAGCAAACTCTTTTGAAAATAGTAGAGGACTCAAAATTCAAATAATAAACCCCCCGTTGAAAACAAACCCCCATGTTGAGCGTCCGCCATTTATATTAAAGTGAAAATACAAGCTTAATTTTCTATTATAGTACAGCGGACGCTCCAACCACAGGAACCCTCCGAGATATAAAGTAATCTGCATTTATTACCGGCAAAGGGCGTGTAACCGGTTCTCCCGAACGGCATAAAAGGCATGAAATTGCAAAAAACACGGCGTGAAATGGCCATTGTATGGGTATACAATGACCATAGTATGGTTGTATAATAACCATTGTATAGTTATGCTGCCGGATTTTAGATTTCCTGCCAGATTACAAATGATATGAGCGGATGCTGGGCCCGGATCATCGCAGTGGGTACTAAAGAACATGTGTCGTAGAGCGAACCTCTAAGTCGTATTACTCAATTAAACATCAACTGGAATATAAACATATACAAGTTATTAAGGGCCGCCCGATGAGGGTGGCTTTTTTTATTCTAAAAGAAGAAGATATTGAATTTATTTATTGTTCCGATTGTACTAACAACAATCAGCCTGGCGGCGTACAGGTACAAAATGCATAATACTAACCATTTGATTATTGAATATGTTTTTTTTTGAGAAGTGGAAAACGATCTCGTCTTTTAATATATATATTTGCGTGTTGGTGGCAATTTAGTTAGAAATTAATAGATTTACTTTTAACACCTGCTGTTATGAAGTCAATATTATTTATTCTTTTGTTTCAAAGCTGTTTAGTCGATTGTTTTGCTCAAAACACAATTACTAATTACAAGGAAAACCAAACTATTAATTTTGGAAGCTTATCCTGGATGCCGCCGCACTATGGATTTTACGGACAAGAATTTGAATTTTCGAAAAACGTAGATTTATACTCATTTTCAATTTATATCTACCACGTTCTTAACCATGATGAAACAAAATCTACCATTAACTATTCTATCTGGAGCTTTGATAGTATTCCTGAAAAAGAATTATTTTTAAGTGAGCCTGTGAATGTTACAACAAATGACGTAAATAATTGGGAAAAGTTTCAATTTAAAACTCCTTTAAAATTGCCTAAAGGCAAATATTTATTTGCGGTAGGACAATCTAAAAATCAGGGATTTGTTGCTTTCGGTAATGGATATGCAAAAGATAATTATCATAGTACATTTTGGGTAAAAGCACCAGTTGAAGGATTTTCTGATGGAACAAATTGGTTTGATATGATCAAATTTGAAAAATCTTTCGATACCAGTCTTACAGATGAACAAAAACAAAAGATGAATCAATCGGTTGTTATGATGCGAATAGAATACAATTAAAATCAAACTGCCCCATGTTGGCGCGTCTACTTGTGTCGCTTATATTAAAGTGAAAATATAAACTTAATTTTTAATTATAGCACAAGGGACGCTAACCCACTAACCATAACCTGCGCTAAGTGAGGGGAAATCGTTTCATCTTATAATATATTTTCGTGTGTTGGTGGCAATTTTGTTAGAAATTAATAGATTTACTTTTAAAACCTACCGTTATGAAACCAATATTATTTATTCTTTTGTTTCAAAGCTGTTTAGTCGATTGTTTTGCTCAAAAAACAATAACTAATTACACGGAAAACCAAAATATAAATTTTGGAAGCTTATCCTGGCTGCCGGCGCATTATGGTTTTTACGGACAAGAATTTGAATTTCCAAAAAACGTAGATTTAAACTCATTTTCGATTTATATCTACCACGTTCCTAACCAGGATGAAACGAAATCTACCATTAACTATTCTATCTGGAGCTTTGATAGTATCCCTGAAAAAGAATTATTTTTAAGTGAGCCTGTGAATGTTACAGCAAATGACGTAAATAATTGGAAAAAGTTTCAATTTAAAGCTCCTTTAAAATTGCCTAAAGGCAAATATTTATTTGCGGTAGGACAATCTAAAATTCAGGGATTTGTTGCTTTCGGTAATGGATATGCAAAAGATAATTATCATAGTACATTTTGGGAAAAAACACCATTTGAAGGATTTTCTGATGGAACAAATTGGTTTGATGTGATCAGCTTTGAAACATTTTTACATGGCACTCTTACAGATGAACAAATACAAAAATTGAATCAAACGGTTGTTATGATGCGAATAGAATACAAATAAAATTCCCATGTTCAAGTGTCCTTGTGTCGTTTATATTAAAGTGAAAATACAAACTTAATTTTTATGACAGTATCTTACGTCAAGTGGGGGAAAGGAAAGGTTTCTTACATCAATGTTTTCAATTGGACCAAGATTGTTAATGAAAATTTTGGATCATTAAGTTTAGTATTGGGCGTGAAATTATTTTGACCCAACGCTGCTATTGACTGAGGCCCCGCCAACAGCTATTTATTCATAAATCAAAAATCATTAAACTGAGTAAGAAAGGGAAAATCCTTCAAATTTCAGGACTTTGATTAATATTGTATGGTAATAAACTTATGCAAAGACTATTCAGAGATATCGGATTATTGCTTGTTATCATTCTGGCTTATAGTTGCAAGAAGAACATTGAAGCGGGTATAAAAACCAACATTTCGGGAACCACATATGATGATAACAGCCAGCAACCCATACCCAATGTTCCCATTTATATTAATGAATACACTACGGGATTTTATGGGCCAATATTTAGAGCAACAATAGACTCAACTAAATCAGGTTCAGACGGAAATTTCAACATTAGTTTTTCAACTACCGGCCATGGCTCTGAATACAGAATTGTATTTCAGCCTGGTGATGATTTTCTTACATTTCAGAATGGAATTATTTTAAATGTCGGCAAAGACACCATGATAAGATTTTCTGCTATAAAATTTCATGTCTTAAAGGCAAGATTTCAAATAACACAAAACCCCAATCCTCCTTTGCGTGTAAGTACAGTAGTCGGATTGCAGGCAAGTGTCTGGGGCACAAATAACGACACTACTGTTTTCATGAAAATATTACCTAACCTGGTAAATGAAATACAATTCACCATAACAAACGTTGACTCTCCTTCAATCTATAATATTCAACTTGATACAATTAATTTTTCAGGATTCCAGGATACATTTAATATGGTTTTTCCTTTGGTTCCGGAAAATTTTCCGATACGCAGATAAAATCTCCAGCTCTGTTTCATCTCCACCAGCATCGGTTCGGTCATTTGTCGAAATCCAAAAATCATTAAAATGGGTAAGAAAGGTAAAGTGTGCTGCCAACTTTTGGAAAGTTATTGTGATTCTTCATTCTCAAAACTTCCTGAACAAACTTTTCAAAAGTTTTCCGAAACATTTCAATTTTATTTTGATCCAATTCCTGGTGTAAAATTTCGGCTCCCCATGTTGTATGTAATGCTAAACGACCACTCCAAAACCGCAATGCAACGTTTCATAGCAAACTGTTGTCATTAGTAAAACAAAATACTATGAAAGTAATGGCGCTATCTGTAATAATATTACTTTTGCTGACTTTTTTAGGTTGCAAAAAGGAATCAGCTAACCAGCAAATCATATCAATTCCAAACGGTGACTTTGAACAGTAGGACAATATGCAAGATTTGTTGATTTGGCAAACAAACAATTGCTCTGCTTGCGTACCGCCTTATGAGACTTACATTGTTCAGAAAGCGACAGATGCTGAAAACGGAAAGTTCGCAGCTAAGTTCGTGTACAACAATGTTTACAGTAGTTATGCAATCAATAAATTCGCCATTTCGTTACATCCATCTTCACTTACAGGATATATTAAATCTACTATTGCAAGTGGCGACACCGCAATTATTCATATAGACTTGTTTTCAGGAAATAACATAGTTGACAATGGAAATTTTTACGAGACATCTTCAAATGGCAGTTATCGAAAAATAAATATTTCTATTTCTCAAACCACGACAAATGTTGACTCAGCGTTAATAAAAATTGTTGGCGGAAAAAAACAAAATACAGAACTGACTGTTGACAACCTGGTGTTTCTAAAGAACAACTAACAAGAAGCACATACATACAACATTATGCATATTGAAGAAAGCCCCTGAATTAGAAACCGGTTGAAAAAATAAGAGTACCTCCGATCATTGAAGGCCGGGGCTTTTTGCAATACGATGTTCAGCGACACCGGTTAGAACCTACTATCTCTCTAAGGTGTTTTGTGCCTGTTTTTCGTAGTTGGATTTTGCCAAAACGGACGAAGCAGTTCTTTCAACAGCGATAAATTTTGCCGGATGTGTATACTGCCCCATATTTGAGCGTCCGCCTATGGTTTATATCCAAGTGAAAATATAAACTTAATTTTTAATTATAGCAGCGGACGCTAACCCACCACATTTCGCGCCAAGTGGAGGCTAGCCCACTAACAGTATCTCTCCCCAGGTAAAAAATCAGTGGAAAAAAATATTGAAGAAAAAATAAAGTGAAGGCATACATTTATAATTCTAAAAAAAGTCAATGTGAGGGATTGTAATCAGGTATTGTTTGATTAATCATCTAAAAATAAAAACAATGACCTTTAAGATCAAAGACCTTATAAAGCGGCGGCCTGCCCTATGCTATTTTATTCTTACGTTTTTTATCTCATGGACAGGTGCCTTTATGGTGGTTGCATCAAAACTAATAAATGGAATACCCATTCCAAGGCTTGATGGAATCCTTATGTTTCCAGTAATGCTCTTAGGCCCTCCTTCTGCCAGTATTATTTTGACCCGAATTATTGATGGAAAGCAGGGAGTACGAAAAATACTCTCACGGATGGGTATATGGAAAGTGTCTTTTCGGTGGTATGTTTTAATATTATTACTTCCTCCCACTTTGATTTTGATCGTTCTTTTATTTTTAAAAAATTGGGTATCACTTTCATTTACTCCAAATTTTGCTCTTACAGGTATTTTTTATGCCATACCAGCTGGTTTTTTTGAAGAAATTGGATGGACTGGTTTTGCCTTTCCGAAACTGCGTTTAAAAAATAATTTTATTAGATCAAGTTTGCTCCTTGGAATCTTATGGGGGCTTTGGCATTTACCGGTAATTGATTTTCTTGGAGGTGCATTTCCGCATGGGAAATATCTCATGCCTTTTTGCATCGCATTCATTGTACTTATGACTGCTGTAAGAATTATAATAACGTGGATTTATACCAATACAGGAAGTATTTTATTAGCTCAGTTAATGCACATAATTTCTACAGGTTCTCTTGCCATATTTTCTCCACCTGGAGTATCACCCATTCAGGAAGTTTCATGGTATTTTTTATATGCTGCATTATTCTGGGTCATTGTTTTAATAATTTTATTGATAAATAAGAAGTGCAAAAAATTAAAATAATTTATTTCTCTATCTTTAACCTTCGTATGTGTTGGCTTTAATTTTCAAACACTATGTGGAAAAAGCAAAATATTGTTTTGACATCTTTGTGTGGGTTTATCGGGACGATTGCCCTTACATTATACTTTTCAGCTCCTTTTAATTGGATGCCTTTACCGCCGGCTAATGCAACGATTGCACAAATATTTGTATTTGGAAATAAATATCATACTGCCATTCTCATAGACACATGGCTTCAACAATTTGGAACTATATTGTCTGTCATCTTTGCTTTGGCATTGGTGCAATTTGCTGGTACCTCTCACACGTTAGCTGGAAGACTTACCTTACTTGCTTCCACAGTTATTACGGCACTAAGTTTAGCAGAAGGAACATTTGCATTAGGTGCTTTGCAAGCTGGCGAAAATGGACATTTAGATGCGGCATTAACATGTTATGAGCTTACCAATACATTCATTCATATTTTTTTATTAGCACCCTCATTGTTTTTAGTATTAGGTTTTGCTTTAAGAAGCACTACGGTTTTACCTAAAATATTTATTTGGTCAGCTATTGCTTTAGGAATATTTTTTCAGTTATTGGGTGTAATAGCCTTATTTGACAACAAATTCATATTGATAGTGATTGTCATTTTGATGTTGCAAAACTTATGGACAATAACCGCAAGCATAACTCTTTTAATAAAGAAAGGGAATTAGCCCCCACGCTGTGCTGCCAACTTTTGGAAAGTTATTGTGACTCTTCATTCTCAAAACTTCCTGAACAAACTTTCAAAAGTTTTCCGAAACAATTCAATTTTATTTTCTTCTGCATTTCACCTTGTCAAAAATCCAATACGTAAGTTTGGCGGATAGGATGCCCAAACCTGCGCCAGCGATGACTTCAGATAAATAGTGATCTTTATTATATATCCGCAACGTACCGACGCCTGCTGCAATAAGGTAACCGCTGTAGCTCAATAATTTGTTGCTTTGTTTCAATTCCTGGTGCAAAATTTCGGCTCCCCGAAAAGCATTCGCCGTATGGCCTGATGGGAATTCGGTATTTAAATTTGTATTAAATCCTTTAATGTTACGCGAAAATAATCTCATTCCATAACCAATGCCACCCGTAATAATTATAGAGCCTGCATCTATGATGAGATGTTCCCTGAGGCTATGAGCAGTGTTGACATGTAAGGCATCCATGAGATAGATTGAAGCAGAAGGTGCCCACATCAGGTAATCCTCAGCATTGGTGTGAAAGCCTGGATAATTTTGCTGCACATGAGCCGTTATCGTATTGTCCAGTTTCGAAATGTCATTTACAAAAGGCTTTAGTACTCCATATCCTATAAATGCGACAGGTATTATAAGTGCAGGAGGTTTCAGATAATGGTTGTGGCAATTTTCTTTTTGTATAACACTACTGTCAGGAGGATTTGATATATGCGAAGTATCCTGTCCGTATAACGTAGCGGAACAAAAAATAAAAAAGAGGGATAGTAAGAGTAAGCAAAATCTTTCTTTTCTCATCTTCAAATGTTATTTATTAAATCTTAAAATAAAACCTGCGTATATACCTTACTGTTATAAAACCTTTGAATGCTTTTTAAAAGAATGGTAAATAACGGAATCAAATATACATTGATGTATGTAATGCGGATATCTTTTTTATCACTATTGTCCGGATAAAATTCTGCGAATCAGATCAAACACTTTAGGAACACGGGTCACGGCCCTCTCCTTTGGGAGAGGCCTGCCCGACCGGGTCTTTCAGGCGGGGGTTGGGATGAGGCTTTACAGGCAGGCAAAGGCTTTCATACATTTCTAAATCTTACAATTAAATCATAAGATTAGATTGAGGATTATCATATGTTATTGTGCATGATGTTTTTATCAATGGAAGGCTAAGTAACGCTCATGCACAGGTTAGGAAACCTGAACAAGAGTGGAGGTTCATTTCGGCAAAAGTATATTCGAAAAGGTATTTCTACTATATATTCGAACTCCTTTTAATCAAATTTGCAACCCATGTATCATCATCAGTATTTACTGAGGTAATCCATTCCTCATCTGTTATTGAAGTTCTGTATCGGATTAAGGGCAATGCATCAGGTCCTGCTAAATTCCTGAATTTTTTGCTTTTCCCAATTATGATATCATTGATGGCCTCTGCAACTACCCCTGGCTGAATTTGCCTTTTAAGGGAAGCCCCATAAAAGGCACTAACTCTTTTGGCACGGGGATAATTAGCGCTTTTTGAGCTTTTGCCTTTTGAAAAAATAGGAGTGGCAATAACCCCTGGCTCAACTATAGCAATTCTTATATTGTAAGGTTCTACTTCCTGCGCGAGGCTCTCGCTTAACGCCTCGACTGCAGCTTTTGAGGCGCAGTAACCGCTTTGGAATTGCATATACATTCTTCCTAAAATAGATGTGTTGTTAATGATACAACCTGCTTTTCTTTCGCGCATAGAAGGTAATACAGCCTGGATACACCTTAATGTTCCAAAATAATTTGTTTGCATTTCTTCTTCAAAAGAATGAATGGGTAATTCTTCTATCGGCCCGGCTTGCGAAACACCCGCATTATTTATGAGCACATCTATACACCCTTCTTTTTGAAGCACACTGCCAATTCCATTTTTTACAGATACATCATCATTTACATCCATAGTAATAATATTTACCGGCAGGTATTCTTTTTCTGCCAGATTTTGTAACTCCGGTGATTTTTGCGGGTTTCGCATAGAGGCATATACTTTATGGCCTTTCTGAGCTAAGGTTACAGCGGTAGAAAAACCGATTCCTGTACTTGTTCCGGTAATAAATACGATTGCCATAATATTTGCTTTTATTTGTGTGAACAGCTGCCAGCATTTGTATTTTCGAATGTACGAACAACTCCTAATCTTTTGGAAGAATTATTTTTCTCCCGGATATTGATGATCCCAAATTGTTCCTCTGCATTTTTGTTACAGTAAAGTAATAAATAACCTCGATTTATATTTTTGATTGACAGTAATGCTTATACGAAAGTAGAAACATGCAAAGGTTTTTATTTCACTTATTAATGTAACTGAAAGTAAGAAGAGACTTATTTTTTTTTAATGCCACCAACGTCTCTTCCGTTGAATTATTTATATTTTCAAATTTCTTTTTTGATTATCTTTCTGCCTGAAAAATTATTCTATTATTACTTTAATTTATCAATTTCATGAGAGGTTTAATGATGGATTATCAGCTCACCCTTCCCACGATACTTAGAAGGGCAGAAACTTTATTTGCAAAAAAAGAAGTAGTTACCCGCCTTCCGGATAAAAGTATCCATCGGTACACTTACCGTGAATTTGCGAAGCGTACAAAAAAATTAGCCGTTGCCCTTCAAGGGCTTGGTGTAAAGCAAGGCGACAGGGTGGCAACCCTCAGTTGGAATCATTACCAACACCTGGAAGCTTATTTTGCTATTCCTTGTATGGGAGCGATTTTGCATCCCTTAAATATTCGATTAAACCCTGAAGACCTGGGTTATATCATTAATCATGCGGAAGACAAAATCATCATAGTAGACCAGGTGTTGTTACCCTTATTTGAAAAATTCAAAAATAGAATCAACGTTTCCAATGTCATTGTAATTCCGCAGATTAATGAACCATTGCCGAAGGGGTATTTAAATTATGAAGACGTGGTAGAGGGCGGTGATGAGTCTCAATTCGAAGCTTTTGAAGGAGATGAAAACACTGCTGCATTTCTGTGTTACACTTCGGGAACCACAGGGAAACCAAAAGGAGTTATGTATTCTCACCGTTCGATCATGCTCCATAGTATGGCATTTCTTTTAAATTGCGTAGGTATGGGCACCTTTGAAAATGATGTGCTGCTGCCTATAGTTCCCATGTTTCATGCCTGCGCCTGGGGCTTTCCATATAGTTGCGCATTTGTAGGCGCTACGCAGGTATTTCCCGGCCCCTATCTTGATGCGGAAAGTTTATTGGATCTTTTTGAATCTGAAAAAGTGACGCAGACGGCCGGTGTGCCTACGGTAATGATGAGCGTTTTAAATAAGCTGGACACAGATCCTCATAAATACAAACTTTCGTTACGTACCATAACAATAGGTGGTTCTGCAGCTCCACGCTTTTTGGTTAAATCTTTTGACGAACGCTATGGCATAAAAGTACTCCATTCCTGGGGCATGACTGAAATGTCTCCTCTGGGCAGCACTGCAGTTATGACCAGCAAAATTCAAAAATCACAAAAGGAAGAGCAATACGACTATATGATGAAACAAGGGCTGCCCGCACCTTTTGTGGAAATTCGCGGAAGCAATGAAGAAGGATTTATACCATGGGATGGAAAGACGATGGGCGAGTTGGAAGTACGCGGCCCGTGGGTAGCTTCTTCCTATTACCGCGATCCGGAAGCAAAAGAAAAATTTACTTCTGATGGCTGGCTTAGAACAGGAGATATTGTTACAATAGATGATGACGGATGTATTGCCATAAGGGACCGAAGCAAAGATGTTGTTAAATCCGGAGGGGAATGGATCAGTTCGATTGCATTGGAAAATACTTTGATGGAACACCCTTCGGTGTTGGAAGCTGCTGTGATTGCAGTTCCCGATAACAAATGGATAGAACGTCCCTTTGCCTATATAGTTCCGAAAGAAGGTAAGACCGTTTCGCCAAGCGAACTAAAGGAATTTCTTACAGGCAAGTTTGCAAAATTCTGGATTCCCGATGAGTATGCCATTATCAATGCCATACCTAAAACTTCTGTAGGAAAGTTCATGAAATCTGCACTCAGGGATTTGTATGAAAAAGAACATTCAACCTTCCATTAATTATTAATTATTGAGAGCCTGGTACACCATCGGAACGAACGTTTTATCAGCATCAGCTACATGGGGTCCCCACATTTGTTGATAAAGCAACATGATCATATCCTCTTTAGGATCTACCAGGTAAGACGTGGAAAATACACCACCCCAACCGTAAGTGCCGGCCTGGCAAGGTGTTAACCTGCTTCCATTTTTAGAAATGATGAAAAAACCAAAACCAAAACTATTCAGCCAGGCATTCTCACCAATATTGGGATGAAGGTCACCAATCTGGTTCATAGTTATCATACGGACGGTATTAGGTCCGAGTAATCGAACGCCATTGTAGGTACCGCCATTCAGAAACATCTGTAATAAAATAGCATAATCATGAATGGTAGATGACAAACCACCGCCGCCGGAAAAATAATCGGTTTTTTCAAGTGGGTAATTCATATCGAGAGCCCCGTCGAAAACAGTCGCTTGTTTTTTTATTACCCCGGTAGAATCCTGCAAGAAAAAATTTACAAGCCTCGATGCTTTACTGTGCGGTACATTGAAGTAAGTATCTTTCATACCAAGTGGCTGAAAAATTTTCTTGGTAAAAAAATCCTTCAATGTCATTCCGGACCATTTCTCAATTAAATATCCTAATACGTCCATATTCAATCCGTACATCCATTTTTCACCAGGTTGAAAAAGTAACGGCAACGTACTCAGACGGGTCATCGCGTCAGCGAGAGTCTGGCCATTTACACCAACGCCGCCTGTAATTTTATTTTTTGCATAGATAGCATCTGCTTCTTTACTGCCGATTGCCGGGTACCCGATGCCCGAGGTATGCGTGAGCAAATCAAATATAGTAATTTGTCGTTTAGCCGGTACCGTTGTATAGGCGGTATCTTTCGGGTCGAAGGTATTCAATACTCCTTCATTGGCGAAGGATGGAATATATTTGGAAACAGGGTCTGTCAATGAAAATTTTCCTTCTTCCCACAGCATCATTACTGCTGTTACGGTAACAGCCTTGGTTTGTGAAGCAATGCGGAATATCCCATTTTTATCCAGAGGTTCTTTGGTAACCAGATCATTATACCCATATGCTTTATAAAAAACAATTTTCCCATGACGGGCTATGAGCGCTACCGCACCGTTTACCCAATTCTTCTTTACCCAATCTTTCATACCCGAATCAAGGGTAGTAAGCCGGGCAGCAGAAAACCCACCTGCAGCAGGAGCGGCTTCAGTCAGAACTTTCGGTTGTATTTGAGCATTGCTGGTATAGGTGATTAAAATAAACAGCATGAAAAGGATAACAAAATAACGATGCATGGCTTTTAATTTTTGGATTATCAAAAATAGGTATTTAATTAATCTGAAAAAGGGTGTATGAGTAAATATTATATGGAATAAATGGAAAATGTTTTTACTTGCTATATCAGGGCAATTTTTTATTTATCTTTCCTGCGAAAAATTATTGAGTTATTATTTGAGAAACTAAAAAAATCTTTATTAGATGAGACTAAAAGAAAAAATTGCCCTGATTACCGGAGGGGCTAATGGAATAGGGCTTGCGACTGCTGAACGTTTTGCCAAAGAAGGAGCTAAAATTATTTTGTGGGATATATCTGAAGGAGGAAATGATGTAGTTGAAAGATTAAAAAAAGACGGGCATAAAGCGATATTTAAAAAAGTTTCAGTAACAAACGAAGATGAAGTAAAAAAAGCGGTGGCTAAAGCACGCGATCATTTTGGTCGTATTGATATCCTGATCAACAATGCGGGCATTACTAAAGACAGGACTTTACTTAAAATGTCGAAAAAGGAATGGGACGACGTGATAGCTGTAAACCTGACAGGTGTTTTTAATTGCACACAGGCGGTAGCCCCAATTATGAAAGAGCAAAATTATGGTCGCATTGTTTCAGCCTCTTCCAATGTGGCCATCCGCGGCAATTATGGACAGACTAATTATGTAGCGACGAAGTCGGCTATTATAGGAATGACCAAGGTATGGGCTATGGAGTTGGGGCGTTTCGGAATCACCGCCAATTGCATTGCGCCCGGATTTATTCATACCGCCATGACAGATGCCATGCCCGAAGAAGTTCGCAAACAAAGCCTTCCCACTATACCTCTTGGCAAATGGGGAGTTCCAGAGGATATTGCCAACGGATATCTTTATCTCGCCTCTGATGAAGCATCTTTTGTAAGCGGGATTTGCCTGACCATTGATGGAGGAGCAGCGAGATAGTTTTTTGAAATCTTGTATATTTTTATTGCCCTTTAAAGTTAATGATCACTTTTATATTCGGAGATTTCGGTTCGTGAACCAACAAAGGAAGGAGATACTGGCATTATATATCGTCTGGCTTTATTGATTATAAACATCATAAAAATGAGATGAAGTGGCGTCTCGAAACCGGCGAAACAACAATGTCAGTAATGAGCTATTTTTTTGATAAAGCTATAAAAGAAAAAGCCCACGGAAATTCCATGGTGAGGAGACCTCCGCCAGAGCGGAGAAATAATTATACCTTAAAATAATCTCCCAGTTCCGTCAGTGTGTCAGACGAAGTTTGAAGATCTTTAATGATCAATCCCTTTTCCATCAGCAAAATGCGTGTACATACTTCCGTTATATGATTGAGATCATGACTACTTATCAGGATAGTCATTGGTTTGTTTTTATTTAATTCTCTAACCATTTGTATCAATCTTATTTGCGAGGAAGGATCAAGATTAGCAAAGGGCTCATCAAGGATCATTATTTCCGGATCCTGGAGCAAACATGCGGCTATACCCACTTTAAACTGGTTTCCTTTTGAAAGGTCGCGGATGTATTTACCGCTTTTTAAAACAGAGCCGTCAAAAAAAGCGGTTAAACCGGCGAGCATTTCATCCACATTAGTCCTGGTGCGGTTGTGTAATTTTCCTACAAAATAAAAATATTCTTCCGGCGTCAGGTAAGGAATTAAAAAACCTTCATCAATATAGGAAGCTGTGTAATTTTTCCATTCTTCATTTTTTGAAACATCTTTTTCATTCGATAATACTTCGCCCCTGTCGGCTTTTACAAGGTCAAGCAACAGGCGGAATAAAGTTGTTTTTCCTGCTCCGTTATTTCCGACTAATCCAATAATTCCATTCCGGATTTCTAGTTGAGGAATATCTACAGCAACTTTTTTGTTGTAGGTTTTTACAAGATTATTTATTGATATCATTCTTTTCTTTCTTATTTTAAATTTATTATTCTCTATTTCATATCTCCTGCACTACCTTTCTCTAAACCCTTCCAGCATTTTATATTTTTGTTTTTCAAATTGAAGAGTAATTTTATTAAGCCACCAATCCTGTATGATGAAACTGGTCATTCCTAAAATGCCAACTGCTGCGATCCCTGACCATTTATTAATAAGTAATGCAAAAGGCAAATAGATGATGCCGCCTATCACCAGGATAACAAGTGAATACAGCCATTGTGCTGCGCCTGTGCCTTGGTAATTGAATGTAGCACCTTTACTTAGATCCAAACCTTTATAATTTAATGTGCCAATGAATGCAGTGAGTACCGCGTGGATCCCGATATTAAAAAGCCATGATGCGAAAAGTATAGGAATTAATTTCCAACTGATAAAGCCATAGAGTAAACTGAGTAAGAAGGAAATCGTGCTAAATGAAATCAATAAAGTCATTTTGCCTTTTATGTAAGTCCGGATGGGAATATTAGAACTCATCAATCCGTCGAAATGGCTGCTTTGCCATGCAAATAAAAATTGCCCATAACTCGCCATAAACATTCCCGTGATAAAAATAGATCCAATAAGAAGAATACCAAGACTTTCATTTGCAAAATATTCGGGCCTGTAAAAAATATAACCATAAAATAGAAATATTACAGAAAGAAGTAAAAGTGTACGGGGCCGCTTATTTCTTAAAATAAGTTTAATGTCTATTGCCATCAGATCTCCATAAGTGCCAAATCTTTGCAGCCAGCTAAAATCGGTTGATTTCTTTTCTCCTGATGATTTTTCTAGATTTTCCAGGTAAAAATTATTCCGTAAAAACTGGCTGTTATTATACCAGGCAGCAATTGCCAGCGCTAAAAAGACAATACAAATCAGGGGTGTTTTTATTACAAAAGTAAATAGAGAAACAGACCAGTCTCTCAAAGAAAAGATGTGGAAATAATCAGCCGCAATTACCAAAAGAATGACAAGAAAAAAACCTATAAGCCACCATTGACTTAATATCGTTTTTCTTTTGATGAACAACACAAGGAAGTGATTAAAAAATGCAAGACTGAAAATACTTATGACCATGGCAAGAGAAACCAATGAGTCATATTTTGCCCCAATTACCGAAATAATAAAAGGTAAAAAAATAAAGAAGGGTAAAAAAATAAATACGGAGAAAAGAGAGCGTACATTTAAAAAACCTACCAATTTATTTCGCCTGATGTTTTGAGTCAGGTAAGGAAGAACTGCAAGCGTAGGCAGGTCCTGCATAATAAAGCGCATAATAATATCAAAAGAAAAATAATAAAGGATCAGGCCCAGGAAAACACGAATTACATCCTGCCCCGGTGAGGCTTCTGATAATATTTTATCTAAAGAAAAACCCAGGAGAATAGATACACCCGTCAGATACAAAACAAAAAAACCAATAATTATTTGCATAGCCACATTTCTTCCTGCACTTCGGCTTCGCCAAAAGGATTTCCATTGATGTTGTAATAATGTATAAATCACAAACTAGTTTTGAGGTGACAAGGTAATATGAAAATGCGAAATTGCGTCTTGAACTTTTGGGGAGTTATTTAAACCCATCAAAATATAAAACTCAATTGAACTAACTTTCAAATAGATTTTCATTTTTTTAAAGATTAATTTGGTAAGTATTATTATTCTTTTATAAAACCCATCTTCAAATTTTCCCATTCATTTTTCAAAATACTATAATAAACTGTATTCCGCCTGTAGCCATCGTACATCAATGTATGGCTTCGTAAAATGCCTTCAAATTTTCCACCGATTTTCTGTATTGCATTTCTTGAGGCATTGTTTCTTTCATCAGTTTTCAATTCTACACGCTCTGTATTCAGTTCGCCAAAAGCAAAATTCAATAATAAATATTTGCAATTTCTGTTCAGTCCTGTCCTCTGAAAGTCCTTACCAATCCATGTGGAGCCTATCTCTACTCTGCTGTCAACATTTGAAATATTCATAAAACTGGTACTGCCGGCGTAAACATTTTTCTTTTTATCAAAAATAGAAAATGCATAACGGGTTTTATTTTTTCTTTCATTCAATGATTTTTCCACATATTCCGCCAATAATTTTTCTGAATATATTGGAATTGGAGAGTACTGAAGAAGCTCTTTTTCTTCAATCGCAATCTTCATTAGATTTTGGATGTCTGCCAACTTAAGCGGCCTTAACAGAGCCACAGAATTTTCAAGTATAATTTCTTTGTCAAAAGGAAAGTTCATATTTATGAATTAAATTTTATTAATAAAACCCGACACCTGATACCTCACACCTGAAACCTCATACCTGAAACCTCATAACAACCCCAACAATTCCCACATTTTCTTTCTTACTTCATTTCCGCTGCCGTCGTAATTATTTACCACAAAAGAAAAAGTGTACTGATTATTATCTTTTCCATTGATGTAGCCTGTATAAGAAATTACTCCGTTGATAGAGCCACTTTTCATTTTGATACCGCTGATAGTGGGAAGTGCATCATAAAAAGAGGGGAACCATTTTTGCTTTTTCGCATATTCCATTACAGTTACCAGTGCCTGGGTAGTAACACGATTAGAAGGGGAGAGGCCGCTTCCGTCAACGATGTTGATGGCGTAAGGCTCAATTCCATGATTTTTCCAAAAATTGTGAATCACATTTACACCGCTATCAGTGTTACCCACCTTTATAAAGTTGTATGCTAATGTTTTAATCAACGCTTCACCATACAAATTGATACTGCGCCGGAGAAAATGAAAAATAATGCTGTCTAATACCGGTGATGTGTAAGTGTAAAATACTTTTACCTGTTTCAAATTATTCGGCGTGGGATAATCTTTAGCGATGTTTTCTAGCGACTCATTTTTTAAAGCTCCTTCCATTGTCAGGGCCAGTTGGGTGGCTGGACGTGGCATGGCCCCTGAAATAGTAAAATGGTTTTCATTTACCGGCGTGGTACCTCTAACATGACTAAAAGAATCGTCCAGTGGAATATAAATATAATTATTGTCTCCGCTTCCTTTTGCTCCTGAAGCAACTTCTGATTTTAAATTCAATCCATATACAAAAGAAGGGTTAGTTCCTGCAATTTCCACAGGATCACCAATGTTTTGCCCCGATTTTAAATACAGATCATACTGATTTTCCCGCCAGTTCAGAGCCCTTGCACCGGCACCATAATAATTGCCAATATCCTGCCACACCCATCCGTTGGGAGTAGCTTCATCATTCCACAAACTTTCATCTGCATAAACATGACCCGTTATTTCGCGTATACCTGCCTGTGATATGGCATTTTTAAAGGTGGTAATAATATTTCCTTCTTTGGTTTGGTCATAACGCCAGCTTCCAAGAGTAGGATCGCCGCTACCCTTGATAATAATGTCGCCATGCAAAACTCCATCTTTAATTTCGCCCGTATATCCAAGTGTGGTTTTATATTTATAATCATGCCCTAATAATTCAAATGCGGTGGATGCGGTAATTACCTTCTGGCAGCTTGCAGGCGCTACGCCAACATTTCTATTCACTTCTGTAACAGGTTTACCTGTAGTGGTGTTCACCAAATAAAGGCTGATAGTAGCATGTTGGAAAGTAGGGTCGCCTTCAAATTTTTTAAAAGCCATGTTGAATACCTGGTCAATGGGTTGGGCTTCTGAATAGGATGTGTAAAAAACAAGAAATAAAATCAATAATTTTTTCAAGGGATATAATTTTAAGTTGAAAAAGTCAAAGCTAAAAAATTGTACAGCCAAAACATTTTTTTTCTTCCAAAAAATAATTTTATCTAAATATTTCTAATAAAGCGCGTCCCTCTCCTTTTGGAGAGGCCTGTCCGAAAGGCGCAGCCGGGCGGAGGTTGGGGTGAGGCTTCTAATAAAGCCTGTCCCTCTCCATTTTGAGAGTAGGTTGGGGTGACGCTTCTTTATCTTTAATTTTGCACTATGAAAAATATATATGCAACCATAATTACCATCGGTGATGAATTGCTGATCGGGCAGGTAATAGATACCAATAGCGCCTGGATAGCGCAACAATTAAATAAAATAGGCATAGCTGTAAAAAAGCGGATTTCTGTTGGCGATGTGGCTGATGAGATATGGAATGCATTGGATATTGAAAGTAAAGGTGCTGACATCGTTTTAATTACAGGCGGCCTTGGACCTACATCTGATGATATTACCAAATCCCTTCTTTGTAAATATTTTAAAGGTAAACTGATTGTAGATGAAGGCGCTTTTCAAAATGTAAAACGTCTTTTTGAAAAAGTATATCACAAACCCGTAACGGAAGTAAACTTAAAACAAGCCGAAGTACCTGATGTATGTGAAGTGATACAAAATAGAAGAGGTTCTGCACCCGGAATGCTCTTTCATAAAGGGAAAACCACTTTTATTAGCATGCCGGGAGTGCCTTACGAAATGCAGGGAATTATGGGAGATGTGATCCCTTATTTGAAAAAGAAATTTACACTTCCCGAAATTATTCACAAAACGATCCTTACCGCCGGCATTGGCGAATCAGCGATAGCAGAGATTCTTACGAATTTTGAAAAGCAATTACCCAAAAAAATTCGTTTGGCCTATTTGCCCAATTATGGTATGGTGAGGTTGCGGCTTACTACTTCCGGCTCTGATAAAGCAGCCACAGAAAAAATGATTCATGATCAGTTTATCCAGCTAAAAAAACTGGTAAAAAATTACATGGTAACTGATAGGGATGAGACCATGGAAGTAGTTATAGGGAAAATTTTGTTGAAACATAAAAAGACAATCTCAACAGCTGAAAGCTGCACCGGCGGAGCTATTGCGAGCCTCATTACTTCTGTACCGGGATCTTCTGCTTATTATGAAGGAAGTATTGTGAGTTATTCTTATGATATAAAAGAATCGCTTCTTAACGTAAAAAAAGAAACACTCGAAAAGTACGGTGCCGTAAGCGAAGAAACGGTAACAGAGATGCTGGTGGGCTTATTAAATAAAATGAATACCGATTTTGGTATTGCTGTTTCAGGAATTATGGGGCCGGATGGTGGCACGGCTGATAAGCCGGTAGGTACTGTTTGGATTGCTGTTGGTAATAAAGAAAAACATGTTTGTCAAAAACTAAAACAACGCTTTGAACGCAAAAAAAATATAGAAGTGACCGCCGTGATGGCACTGAATATAATGAGAAAGTTTGTGTTGGATAATGTTTAGCAGGGCATCGTTATATTCCGGATATTATGTCTCTTTAGGGTTAAAGCAATAAATAGAAAAACTCCCTATTTATTAGTTTACTGTGTAATACTCTCTTGCCTGAACACTTTCAAATAAAGCCCTCACCCTCCATAACCCGCAATAAGATTAATAGTAAGTGCAATCATTATGGTATTAAAGCCAAAGGATAAAAGCCCATGAAACATGGCCAACCTTCTTAACCGTTTTGAAGTGATCTGCACATCAGAAACCTGGAATGTCATTCCCAATACAAAAGAAAAATAAGCGAAATCAAAATATTCAGGTTTTGAATCACCGGGAAATTCAAGGCCCCCTGCGTGACTATTTGGTTTTGTTTCATGATCGCCGTAATAAATATGCGCATAGCGAAGGGTAAATATGGTATGAATCAAAAACCATGAAAAAAGCATTCCGGCTATGGCAATGATCAATGACATCGTAGTATCATTATGACCTGCTTTCTTTGAAATAATCAATAATAATACCGCAAGAAAGCTTGCTAACGTAGAGATCAGCACGATAATGAAAATAAAGGATCGGCTCGAATCCTGCACTTTGGATTGCTCCCGGATTTGTTTTGAATTAACAATGGAAAAGGTAATCCAGCTCATGACTATCATGCATATACTAAAAGTATCCCAACCGATCATTACATGTGAAAGAGTACCAATGTTTTTTATGTCTGCAATAAAATAAACAATTACCGCAATGACAAAGCAGATTAAAAGTTTTTGCAAAGAATTGATTCTTTCGAATAACGGAATTGATTTGGATTTTTTTATTTCTTTTTCCATTGATAAAAAAATTATTTACCAAATATACTGGATGCAATTCCTGTTTGAGTAAACTTTTTAAGTATTTTTTAAAAGGTGAATCTATTCAAAAAAAACAGCCGGAAAACTGTTATTGAATAAATTATTCCGGCTGCTTTAAATTCCAATACTAAATACTTGTTCTTTTTTTAATGGCCTCTTTTAGAATTAGAAAATTGATAAAATAGCCCGAATTGAAATACATTACTATGTATTTTTGTTGAAGTGGTAGTATTGTTGAGGTTACTGAGTCCAAAGTTGTATCTCGCATCCAAACCAAATCCAGAACTTGTAACATAACCAATACCAACCGGGATTGAAAAGTTTGTCTTTTTAAAGTCTTCTTTAACATTAACAGTAACGTTACCAGAGGTGCTTTTTGCATTCGTCAAAAAACCAAGCTGTGGCCCCGCTTCAATTCTGAAACCATTGTCAAACATGTATTGCCCTAATACCGGAACGTTTATAAAACCCAGATTGAACGAAGCGCTGCTATTTGATTTACTTTTGGCACCTTCATCAGAATAATATATTTCCGGCTGTATTGCCCACTGTGGATTGGATGTGTGTATGTGGGCCAATAAACCCAGGTTAAATCCCACCTTAGTTTGCATATCTGAGTTTGATGGATTAGAATTAACTGATGATGCGTTCAATCCTCCTTTAATTCCAAAATGTACTGTTTGCGCTTTTGCACCCGATAGTGCAAAAAATATCGCAACAAAAATGAATGTTTTTTTCATAATTTTTTTTTAAGTTAAAAATAACCTGTTCTTACTATTTCTGAAGCGTTACAAATGCCATACCGTTTTTTAAAAAGTGTTAATGTGCTTATATTTGCATCTTGATTTTTATCCGCCTTTTTAAGGTTTGATTCATCCTGTAAATGTCTCAGATAAACCCGGATAAAAAGTGCATTTATGGCATTATTACATAATCGTGTTTCTCAAAAAGAACTGAAACAAAAGTTATTTGAAGAGATGGGACCCCGCATCACACTTTCCTTTTATAAGTATGCATTTATAGAAGATCCGAATACTTTTCGGGATGAATTTTATAGAAATTTAAATGAGCTAACAGTTTTTGGGCGCATATACGTAGCGCAGGAAGGTATCAATGCACAGTTGAGCGTTCCCGAATCTAACTTTGAAAAATTTAAAGATTTTATTAACAGTATTTCTTTTTTGAAAAATGTGCATTTAAACATCGCCGTTGATGACGAAGGCAAGAGTTTTTGGGTACTAAAAGTAAAAGTGCGGAATAAAATTGTCGCAGACGGAATTAATGATCCTGGATTTGACATGAGCAAAAAAGGGAAATACGTAGATGCTGATTCTTTCAACAAACTCACTTCCGATCCCGAAACTGTAGTGGTGGATATGCGCAATCATTATGAATACGAAGTAGGTCATTTTGAAAACGCGATAGAAATTCCTTCTGATACTTTCAGATCGCAACTACCCATGGCCGTTAGTATGCTGGAAGAAAAAAAGGATAAGAACATAATCATGTATTGCACCGGTGGCATCCGTTGCGAAAAAGCCAGTGCTTATATGCTGCACAATGGTTTTAAAAATGTATATCATCTTGAAGGAGGCATTATACAATATGCCAATAAAGTGAAAGAGGATGGTTTGCTTAATAAATTTCTTGGCAAAAATTTTGTGTTTGATGGCAGGCTGGGAGAAAAGATAGGCGATGAAATAATAAGCCATTGCCATCAATGTGGCGCTCCTTGCGACACTCATACGAATTGTGCAAACGAAGGCTGCCACCTGCTTTTCATTCAATGTGAATCCTGCGCAAAAAAATATGATGGCTGTTGCTCTGTTGAATGTCAAACTACTTATAACCTTCCCGAAGAAGAAAGAAAACAAAAACGCAAAGGAGTAAAAAACGGGATCATGATCTTTAATAAATCAAGAAAGAGAATGGATGGTTTGATGAAAGGGGAGTAGGATTAGATTTATATTCCACTACTTTCAGTTTTCATATTATTGGGTTAATGTCAGTTGGATATATTTTTCAATTGCCACGCGGTTTTAACCCGTGGCTATAGAGATGTCCTTAAAGGCTTTAGTCAAATAAATTGATCCTTTATAATAAATTGTTCATATTTTGGCTAAAGCCTGTACAGAACTTATCCTTGATCCTCCAGCTAAAGCTGGAGGCAATTGAAAAGAGATTATTATTATCACTATTAAAGAGGGAATAATTATAGAAATGAATTGAGTTTAATAAAGTGCAATACTTCTTCAATGAATTGCCACGGTTATAGAGATGTCTTTAAAGGCTTTAGCCAAAAAAATTGATCTTTTATAAAATACATTGTTTCATATTTGGCTAAAGCCTATACAGAACTTGTCATTGATCTTCCAGCTAAAACTGGAGGCAATTGAAAAGAGATATTATTATCACTGTTAAAGAGGGTGCAATTAATAAAAAGAATTGAATTTAGTAAAGTGCAAAACTTCTTCAATGAATTGCCACGTGGTTATAGAGATGTCTTTAAAGCCTATACAGAACTTATCCTTGATCCTCCAGCTAAAGCTGGAGGCAATTGAAAAGGAATTATTATTACCTCTTCTAAGGCGGGAATATTTAAAAAATGAATTGAATTTAATAAAGTGCAATACTTCTTCAATGAATTGCCACACGGTTTTAACCCGTGGCTAAAGAGATGTCCTTAAAGGCTTTAGCCAAAAAAATTGATCCTGTAAAATACATTGTTTCATATTTAGCTAAAGCCTATACAGAAATTATCATTGATCCTCCAGCTAAAGCTGGAGGCAATTGAAAAGAGATATTATTATCACTGTTAAAGAGGGAACAATTAAAAAAATGAATTGAATTTAATAAATTGCTATATTGCTTCAATGAATTGCCACACGGCTTTAGCTGTGGGCTAGTGGGTGGTTGTTGTCGGCTTTAGCCAAAAAAAATCTTGTACAAAAGAAATCCGTAAAATGGATGAATAAGATTTAATACTTATTTTTAACTAATAGTGAAATCTAAAAATACCATTAGTCAAAAAATAAAAAGTTAGACTATGCCATTTGTAAAAGTTTATATACATTTTGTATGGAGTACTAAAAACAGGGAGCCATTTTTGGCAACTGAGGAAATGCGTCAAAAGGTTTGGCATCATATGCGGGAAAATGCCAAACTCAAAGGAATTTTTATTGATTTTATAAATGGACACAAGGAGCATTGTCACCGCCTTGTTTCACTAAGCATTAATCAAACAATAGAAAAAATAATCCAATTAATAAAAGGTGAATGCTCGTTTTGGATAAATAAACAAAATGAATTTATCCCAGTGTTGGCAGGAAGAAAGTTTGAATGGCAAGACGAATATTTTGCTGTTTCAGTCTCCGAGTCCCAGGTTGATAAAGTAAGAAATTATATTAAGAACCAGGAAGAACATCATAAGCATAAAACTTTTCAACAGGAGTATGATGAACTAATAAAAAAGTTCGGATTTCAAAAATATAAATAGAAACACAATGATATCATTAGCAGCATGTTTTTATTCGCCGGAAGATTATTCAAAACTTTTAAAAATATCAAAAGACAGGAATAAAATGTGTGATACTTATGAAGAATGGTTGGTTCAGTTTATGAAGATGAAGACCAGTATGGAAGAAGAGCATATAGCCGTAACTCCAGTACGTATTAACCTCGATGCATTATCAAAATTCTGCAAAGAAAATAATCTTAAAAATACAGGTGAAGCAAGGTCAAGATATGCTTCTTACTTAGCAACACAAATGAATAAAATAGATTTAGCATTAAGGTCTAATAATGATAGAGACGACCTGATCCCCGACTGACTTCATCCAAAATGTTGACCAATGCCACACATCAATTTTGAATTTAAAGCAACCACAAAAGATTTAGACGGTCTCCAAAAAAAATTGCTTGAACTGAATCCAATATTTGTTGGAGCAGACAGGCAAACAGATACTTATTTTAATGTAGCAAAAGGAAGATTAAAACTCCGCGAAGGGAATATTGAAAACTCACTTATTTATTACGAAAGACAAAACGTGGCTAATGCCAAACAGTCGGATGTCTTATTATACCCGCATCAGCGGGATCCATCATTGAAAGATATCTTAACCAAACTTCATGGAATAAAAGTAGTGGTAAATAAAATCCGTAAAATTTATTTTATTGAAAATGTAAAATTCCATTTTGATACCATTGAAGAAATAGGAACTTTTGTAGAAGTGGAAGCCATTGATAATACCGGGAAAATTGGAATTGAAAGATTAAAAGAACAATGCAATCATTACGCTCATTTGTTTGAAATAAAAAGTGAGGATTATATTTCTATTTCTTACTGCGATATGATTTTGGAATTGTTGGATAGTTAAATTGTTGAATTATTAAGCGTAGAACTTTTGTCAGTTATAAAAATTATTGCATTATTAAAATTATTCTGTTAGTTTACAGCAAACCAACAAATAACCCGGATTCTGAATAAGCCAATTAACTAATTAACTAATTAACCAATTAACCTCTTTCCCCATGTTCGATTTTCGTTTACAGGTTTTTCAAACAGTAGCTAAGCGCCTAAACTTTACCAAGGCTGCCGCAGAATTATATATTTCCCAGCCTGCTGTCACCAAGCATATCCAGGAACTCGAACATTATTTCAAAGTGAAACTTTTTGATAGAAATGGTTCACGGATAAAATTGACATCTGCCGGAGAAATTTTACTTCAGCATACTGAACAATTGTTTGCTATATACCGCAACCTTGAATTTGAGATGAATCATATTACTTCACAACGTAGTGGAAAGCTGAGATTGGGCGCCAGTACTACTGTTGCACAGTATGTATTGCCGCCGGTGCTTGCCGCTTTTCATAAAAAATTTAATGAAGTGCAAGTTACCTTGACAACAAATAATACAGAGCAAATAGAGCAGGCTCTGAATAATAAAGAAATAGATTTGGGCATTATTGAAGGGCATTCAAAAAATGCAGCTATAAAATATACTGAATTTTTAAAAGACGAAATAGTGTTGGTTTCTGCGGATAAAAATCCGCTCGCCAAAAAGGAAATTATTCTACCGAAGGATTTAATAAATATTCCTCTATTGTTGCAGGAACCTGGTTCCGGTACATTAGATGTAATTGCCCATGCTCTTAAAAAGATTGGATTAAAATTGAGGGATTTAAAAATAGAAATGCAACTGGCGAGCACAGAAAGTATGAAATCTTATTTGCTTCATTCCAATAGTATGGCGTTTCTTTCCATACATTCTATTTTGTCTGAATTAAAAAGGAATGAGTTCAGGATCATTGATATAAAAGGGTTGAGTATTGAACGTTTTTTTTATTTTATACAACTCCAGGGCCACGGCGATGCATTACCGGAATTGTTTATGAAATTTGCACGCCATCATAACTTCAGGTAATCGGGTATCACTAATAAGAATTTCTTTTCCATAAAGTAGTTGATGAATTTAGCAGAGTAAAAATTGATCAGATTATGGGAAAAAGTACCATCATTACTTCTCAGAAAAAGTTTAGAAATTTATTAGATAAAAGTATTACTGCAAGGGAGCTCACTTTTGTAGCCGCATTAATGTTGTGCCTCACACCTTTCGTTTCGCCACCTGTCGCGTTGCTCATTGGGTTTGCAATTGCTCAATTTACAGGTCATCCGTTTCTTCATTTAAATCACAAAGCCATTTCTTTTTTATTGAAGGTTTCTGTAGTAGGATTAGGTTTTGGGATGAACGTGCAAAGCGCCGTGAACGCAGGTAAAGAAGGAATTCTTTTTACCATTGCCTCCATTACAGGAACGCTTGGTTTAGGGTTATTATTGGGCAGATTTTTAAAAATAGAAAAGAAAACTTCCCATCTTATTTCCTGCGGTACTGCTATATGCGGTGGAAGCGCCATTGCTGCCATAAGCCCTTTAATTAAAGCTGAAGAAAAACAAATATCTGTTGCATTGGGAGCTATATTTATTTTAAATTCTATCGCTTTATTTCTATTTCCCTTTATTGGCCATCAACTTCATTTATCACAAATGCAATTTGGTCTGTGGAGTGCGATTGCCATTCACGATACCAGCAGTGTAGTGGGCGCAGCCAACAAATACGGTGCAGAAGCATTGCAGGTGGCAACTACAGTAAAACTTGCGCGGGCATTGTGGATCATTCCTGTGGCTTTAATAACCACAGTTTTCTTTAAAACGGGGAAACAAAAAATTAAAATTCCATACTTTATCGGGTTATTCGTTTTGGCAATGATCATCAATACCTATTTACCCATCATACACCTTGTCTCTGCGTGTATAGTAGATGTCGCAAAGATTGGGTTGACAGTAACTTTATTTTTAATTGGTGCAGGATTATCAAGATCCGTTTTAAAATCAGTAGGCGCAAAACCATTAATACAAGGAATTATCCTTTGGGTTGTTATTTCTGCAGTAGCGCTCTTTGCGGTTATGCATTTAGCTGCTTAAAATATAAAAATGAAAAAAAGGGGCTGTGGGCTAAAGTCCTTTATTCATCGGTAGTTCGGGCTGTTGGGCAGTATCTTTACCACGGTAGTTTCTTTTATATCCAATCTTTGAAAAGCGGTAAAGGATACTTGCCCACATCCCGCAGCTCTTCAGCAATAGATTCTTTTGGGAGCAAAATACATCTACCTTTTTATTTATCACTAAACATCTTAAATTGTGCAACAAAAATACAAATGAGCAAACCACTAATCGTAAAAAACAGCATTACCATTCAGGCACCCGCATCAAAAGTCTGGGATGCATTAATAAATCCCGCACAAACCAAAAAATACATGTTTGGATGTGAAACAGTTTCTGACTGGAAACCAGGGAGTGAATTGTTATGGAAAGGAAATTATGAAGGGAAGGATATGGTTTTTGTAAAAGGAAAAATAATTGAAATTATTCCGGAAAAGTTTTTATCCTACACCACTATTGATCCTAATTCGGGCATTGCTGATATCCCTGAAAATTATCTTACAGTGACTTATGATTTAAAAGAAGAAAATGGTCAAACTGAATTGACGGCAACCCAGGGAGACTATTCAACAGTAGGAGATGGAGAGAAGAGATTTAGAGAAACCCTGGATGGAGGAGGATGGAATCCAATTCTGATCCAAATAAAAAAAATGTTAGAATCCTGAGGCCTTCAACCGGAGGGTATGAAAAAATATATTTATTTACCATGCTTGTCAGTCATATAAAAAACCATGTTGCCTCCCTGCATTATTTCATCATAATTCAGAAACCATCCTTTTAATTCTTTACCATTTAGTTCTATTTTCTTTACATACACATTTTTATCACCCTGGTTTTTTGTATCAATAATAAATTGTTTCCCGTTTTCTAAATTTAATATGGCATGATCTACTGCGGGGCTGCCGATAGCATATTCATTATCTGATGGGGATACCGGGTAAAATCCTAATGAACTCATAATATACCAGGCACTCATTTGCCCGCAATCATCATTGCCTTCCAATCCGGCTGCACCATTATGATATTGATTTTTCAGGATCATTCTTACGGTTCTTTGAGTTTTCCATGGTTGATTGGTCCAGTCGTAGAGATAACCTACATGATGAGAAGGTTCGTTTCCATGAACATAATTTCCTATGATCCCATCCCTGGTGATATCTTCCGTATTTGCAAAAAATTTATCCGGCAGCTGCATGGTAAATAAAGAATCGAGGTGAGGAATGAATTTTTTATTACCCCCCATTAATTGTATCAATGCTTTAGGATCATGGGGCACATACAAACTGTAGTTCCATGCATTACCTTCAATGAATCCCTCGCCATCAGTTTCCAGCACATCAAAGTTTTTTCGAAAAGTGCCGTCACTCATGCGTGGGCGCATAAAACCAATAGAAGGATCAAATACATTCCTCCAGTTTTGCGAACGTTTTATAAACTGATCGTAAATTTCGGTACGGCCTAATTTTTTTGCCAATTGTGCAATGCACCAGTCATCGTATGCGTATTCAAGAGTTGTAGAAACGGAAGACCCGTCTTTTTCTGAAGGAATATAACCCTTGTCCATATAATAGCCAATACCTTCATAACTGCGATGCGTAGCTGTAGTAACGCATGCATCCAAAGCCTTACTGGCATCGCCCGTATAAACGCCTTTGACAATAGCATCTGCGATCACTGATACACTGTGATAGCCGCTCATACACCAGTTTTCATTAGCTGAATTAGACCATATCGGGAGCATGTGCCATGCACTCTGATCAAAATGCGCCAGCATGGACTTGACCATATCATTATTTCGCTTTGGCTGAATAATATTAAATAAAGGATGCAGGGCCCTGTGTGTATCCCACAAAGAAAAAGTGGTATAATTAGTGAAGCCTTTTGCCGTGTGAGTAGCCTGGTCAACGCCACGATATTCGTGATTCACGTCCATATACACAGTGGGACTAATAAAGGCATGATACATAGCAGTATAAAAATTAATCATGTCCTCGCGGGTATTCATTTTTACGACAACTTTATTCAGTTCCTTGTTCCATAATTGTTGTCCTTTATTTTTAATAGCATCAAAATCCCATGACGGAGTTTCTTCATGCATGTTCATCAGTGCATTCTCGCAGCTTACCGGAGACAGGGCAAATTTTATTTTTATTTTTTCTCCTTCATCTGTATTAAAATCAAAATACATTCTTAATTGCCTCGCAGATAATTCAGGAAAGTTTTTTCTCTGATCCAATTTCCCCCAAAACCCCCTGTAGGGCTCTCTTTTAGAAAAATCTTTGGCTCCATAGGATTTAAAAGGTTTTGAAAAACACATTGCAAAATACAAAGTGCGTGTTTTGGCCCAACCGTCTGTTTGCCTGTAACCTGTAACAAGCGTATCATTCACAACTCTTACATAGGTCCACACATTTTTATCATCATAATTATAAATTCCACTCATGAGATCAAGAATGATATGAGCCTGGTCCGATTTGGGAAAAGTATATTGGTGAAATCCTACGCGGGTAGTAGTGGTAAGTTCTGCAAGAATATTATAATCTTCCAGATTTACTTTGTAATAATCTGCTTCTGCCACTTCAGAAGAATGAGAAAACCTGGAACGAAATCCATTTTCAGGATGATCGGATGTGCCCGGGTTAAGTTTCAGTTTCCCGGTGGTAGGCATAATCAGGAAATCGCCTAAGTCAGAATGCCCTGTACCACTAAAATGCGTGTGGCTGAAACCAACTATGGTGGAATCACCATATTGGTAGCCCGCGCAATATTTGTAAACGTCAGGATTATATTTTCCATCTACTGCATACGGTATGGTATCTGTATCAGGGCTCAATTGAACAGAGCCAAATGGCACTGTAGCACCCGGAAAAGTATGGCCCATTTTTTCAGTACCAATAATTGGTTTTACATATTCTATAAGATTTTCCTGTTGAGTTTGTGAAAAACAATTAGAAGAGAAAATAGAAGAGAGAAAAATTAGAGGAAGAAATTTTATTTTCATGAGAAATGATGAGATGGTTTTTAATATTTATAAATGAGGTAGTCTAAAGGAGGATGAGTTTTTGAATCATTAATCTTTGATCTTCAATTTTGTTAACGTTGTTAAGATCACCGACTCAGTTTCTTCATCACTTAAATCACGGGGCGTAAATTTTTCGCCAATCAGTTTTTCATAAAGCTCAATATAACGGTTATGAATAATCGTAATCCATTCGTCACTCATTTCTGGAACATGCTGACCTTCTTTTCCCATAAAATTATTTTCAATGAGCCATTCCCTGACAAATTCTTTGCTGAGCTGTTTTTGTTTTTCTCCTTTTAATTGCCTTTCTGCAAAGCCATCTGCATAAAAATAACGCGAGCTGTCGGGAGTATGTATTTCATCAATTAAAATAATTTCATCATTCAATTTTCCAAATTCATATTTGGTATCCACCAATATCAATCCTCTTTTGGCGGCAAGCTCTTTACCCTTTTCAAAAAGCTGCAAAGTATATTTTTCCAATTGAGCATAATCTTTTTCAGAAACAATATTTCTCGCAATAATTTCTTCCCTGCTGATGTCTTCATCGTGGCCTTCTGCAGCTTTGGTCGATGGAGTAATTATAGGTGTGGGGAAATAATCATTTTCTTTTAAACTATCCGGCATTTTTACCCCGCATAAAATTTTATTTCCTGAAGAATACGTGCGCCAGGCGTGTCCTGTAAGGTTTCCTCTTACTACCATTTCTACTTTAAAAGGATCGCATTTTAATCCTATAGAAACATTAGGCGCCGGAGTGGCCAACAACCAGTTTTTACAAATATCTTTTGTTGCATTAAGCATATAAGCAGCCACCTGGTTTAGCACCTGCCCTTTATTAGGAATTGGTTTAGGCAATATCACATCAAACGCGGAAATACGATTGCTGGCGATCATTACCAAAAGGCGATCGTCTATAGTATAAACATCCCTTACTTTTCCTTTATAAAAAATGGTTTGCCCCGGCAATTTATTTGAAATCATAATAATAAAATAAGGTGCAAAAATGCAGATAAAATTTTAGAAGCTGTAAAGAAATAGAAATTTTATTCACCATTTAATCCGTTCGTGGGGCACTAACGGTGGCGGTCAGCCGTGGCCAGTATCCTCACCGACTACTTTTAGCAGCATAAAAAATTCAAATAATCATTTCTATACAGGCTCTTAGTAACCAGTAAAATCTTATCTCAATGGCAATTGAATATAAAAATAATTTTTTATTCCAACTTTACAATCCTTAAATTGCTGTTAATTCCTAACCAAAAAAGTAAGATATGAGAAAGTTCTTCAAAATCTTTGCCTTCTTTATTATTGGAAATATTTTTTCAATATTAGCCTTAGCCCAGGGCACCACCATTAAAGGGAATGTAGTCAATAAAACAACGGGAGAAAACGTGCCTGCTGTTTCTGTCACAGTAAAAGGAACTGGTGAAGGAACTTATACTGACGAGAAGGGACATTTTTCATTGGATATAAAAGGCCAGCTTCCGGTTACCTTAATTGTTTCATCTATTGGTTATAAGGAACAGCAAATCCCTGTTAATAGTACCGAAGAAGTTAAAGTGGTATTTGAGCCTGAAAGCACTCTTGGACAAGAGATAGTAGTTGCTGCAACCCGCACACCATCCAGCATAATGGCATCGCCGGTAACAATTGAACGGATAAGTCCTGTGGATATCAGGAACTCCCCTGCTGTTTCGTATTATGATATGATTGGAAAACTAAAAGGAGTAGATGTGGTAACTGCATCCCTGACATTTGTATCTCCAAGTACGCGCGGTTTCAATTCAAGTGGAAATCTTCGACTGAACCAAATAGTAGATGGGATGGACAACCAGGCTCCAGGATTAAACTTTTCAGTAGGAAATGTAATCGGGCTTTCCGGATTAGATGTAGCGAGTGTAGAATTATTACCGGGTGCTTCCTCAGCATTGTATGGACCAGGTGGTATGAATGGCGCCATAATAATAAATAGCAAAGATCCTTTTCGCTACCAGGGAGTTTCCTTTGAAGTGAAAACAGGTATTATGAATATCAATAACACCGACCGTAGTCCATCACCTTATTACAATTGGTCATTGAGATGGGCAGTGAAAGTGAGTGATAAATTTGCCTTCAAAGTAGGTGCCGAACTGGTACAGGCAAAAGATTGGGTGGCAAATGATTACAGGGATTACAACCGTCTGGGTACAACCGGGGGAATAAAAGCCGGTACGCGTGAAACGGATCCTAATTACGATGGGGTAAATGTGTATGGCGATGAAACTACCGTTGATATTCGTTCCAATGTATTAAACCCTATTGCACAGGCAGCTCCATTTTACGCTCCATATATAAATTCTTTACCTGCTTCTATGCCTGTGTCCAGGACCGGATATGACGAAAAGGATATAATAGATCCTAATACAGTTAATTACAAAATGTACGGCGAAGTAAGTTATAGGCTTACCCAAAAGACTTCTCTTAACGCCGAAGGGCACTGGGGTACAGGAAATACTGTCTATACAGGCAGTGACCGGTATTCGCTTTTAAATTTAAAAATAGGACAATACAAAGTAGAATTAGTAAACACTAACTGGTTTCTAAGAGCCTTTACTACACAGGAAAATGCAGGCAATTCTTATAATGCAACTGTAACTACCCGGTTATTAAATGAGGCCTGGAAACCAAGTGGAGGTGCCGACGGATGGTATTCACAATTTGGTATGGCTTTTTTAAATGCTAAAGTAGCCGGCGAATCAGATATCAACGCCTATAATACAGCAAGGGCATTTGCTGACATTGGCAGGCCTGCGCCGGGATCTGCAGAGTTCAAAACACTTTTCGATAAAATAAGAAGTATTCCAATTTCCCAGGGCGGAGGTTTATTTGTAGATAAAACCAATCTTTATAATGTAGAAGGACAATATAATCTATCACCCGAAACATCCAGTTTTGCTGATGTTTTAGTAGGCGCCAATTTTAAAAGATATGTACTGAATTCAGAAGGCACCTTGTTTGCCGATTCTACCGGAAAAATTCCAATCAACGAATTTGGTGCCTATATCCAGGCCACCAAAAAGCTTTTGGATGATCGCCTGACCCTGATCTTTTCCGGCCGTTATGATAAAAATGAAAATTTCACGGGAAGATTTACTCCTCGTTTTTCTGCAGTCATAAAAGTTGCTGATGATAACAATATCAGGGTATCTTATCAGCAAGCCTACCGTTTCCCCTCTACCCAGAACCAATATATTAATCTGAGAGTGGGCGGAGGTACCGCTTTAATTGGTGGCTTAAAAATCTTCCAGGATTATTATCATTTTAATACCAATCCTGTGTATGCAATTGATGACAATTTATTATCAGGTCATCCGATGGTTCAAACATTTGACAAGTTCAAAGCCGAAAGTGTGAATTCATTTGAAGGTGGCTACAAGGGTCTTTTGTTCAATAAGAGATTACTGGTTGATCTTTATGGTTATTATGGAATATATCAGAATTTTATCTCCAGCACGCAGGTGGCACAATCAGTAAATAACGATATAAGTGTGTTTACTAATCCGGCCACGGTGCAAGCCAATCTTAATAATCCCGCATTGGTTTCTACTTATTCAGTACCTACCAATGTAAAAGGAAATGTAAATACTTACGGATTCGGATTGGGACTTACCTACTCACTTCGTCATAATTTTTTAATCGGAGCCAATGTTACTTCTGATCATTTGGATAAGGTTCCTGCCGGATTTCAAGCCGACTTTAACGCACCCGATTACAGGGTAGGTGCTACTTTCAGTAACACCGGCTTTGGTAAAGAAAACAAGTACGGATTTAATATCACTTACCGCTGGCAGGATGATGTGAATTACCAGGGTGATTTTGCAAATGGAATCGTACCGGCTTATCAAACTATAGACGCACAGATCAGTTATAAATTTCCGGCGCAAAATGTATTATTAAAATTGGGTGCTACTAATATTTTGAATCAATATTACCGCGATGGATTTGGTAACGCCAGTATTGGCGGCCTTTATTATGTAAGCATTGGTTATAACGTATTTTAAAAAATTATTTTATTGAATCATTTTTAAATAGAAAATATGAAAATAAAAATATTAAAAAACCGCACGGTTTCCGGAATACTACTTTTTAGTGCCATAGTATTGATATTTACTTCTTGCAATAAAGCCTTACCCGATGCTACGCCAATAATTTACCCTCCGGTGAATAACACCACTACCAGTATAGGAGCTATGTTAAACTCCGATACTACTTTTAGTTTTTTTAAAGCGGCTGCCACCAAGGTAGGAATGTTAGCGCAGTTCAGCGACACTACAAAAGTATTTACCGCCTTTATTCCCAATAATAGTGCATTTCGTGCGTCGGGAATTCCATCTCTAAGTGTTGTAAATGCGTTACCACCGGCAACTTTGGGAGGAATAGTAGGTTATTCTATTATCGCGGGGGAACAATACCTTTCCACTACTATACCAACTACTTTCCCTAATATTCAGTTGCCAACGTCCATTACTATTGGTACCCTTCCGGGAACGATTCTCAATTTAAACCTGAGTACATTTCCTTCCGTCAGCGCCACAGGTTTTTATGATAATAATATTCCTGTGGTAATGCCCGATTTGAAAATGAGCAATGGCGTTGTGCACGTGGTGGCAGCTATAGTAGCTCCTCCGAGCCAATTATTAAAAGATGCGATGTATAATAATCCTAACCTTACTTTTTTCAAAGCTGCGGTAGCAAGGGCTGATAGTGGCCAAACAGGATTGAACAAAATTGATTCCTTATTGGGCTATGCTGTTACTAATATGACTGTTCTTGCGCCTAGTGATGCCGCATTTCAGAGTTTATTGTACGGGCTCATCTATGGCGCTTTATTACAGCAGGGGCTTATGCCAGCGCAAGCAGGACCCACGGCCACGGCGCTTTCGGGATCGCCTACCGTATTTAGTAATCCCTTGTTATTCCCTTATATTACTGCCTCTACGGTAAGAGGTATATTAGTATATCATTTCCTCGCTACAGATCAGGGCGCAGGTTTCCAACCAAACATCAGGGTCTTTTCCAATAATTTTACATCTACGCCTGCATTCTACACGACATTGATAAATTCTGTAGTGCCCACCCATCCTGGTATTTTAGCACAGGCTACTTTTACCGGACCATTTGTAACCCAATTACAGTTTACCGGGCTTGGAACTTTTCCTCCCGGCGGGGCACCTTATTCAGGCACTCCTGCTAATGCTATCAGTTTGGATAATCATTGTGTGAATGGAGTTTATTATATCATTGACCAGGTATTACTACCTCAATAAAAAAAGAAAGGTTGTTCTAAAAATGAACAGTCTTTTTTTTATTTTATTAATTGATAGCTTATTTTAATTACGGATTTTTAGTAATAAATTTTACTTTTGGAGCCACTAAAGATTAATAAGGAATAATATCCTCCAATTATTTCACAATAAAAACACACATAATATGTCATTTAATTTAATGGAAACGGTAAAGAATTATTTTACCAGCGAATTCACTAACCAGGCGTCATCTACATTGGGAGAAGATAACTCAGGTATCTCTAAAGCATTGACTGCTATCATTCCGACAGGATTGGCGGGTATTTTAAATAAAGCTACTTCTGGTACAGAAGGAGCTAATAGTATTTTTGAGATGGCTAAAAACGCTATCGGAAATGCTTCAGGAAATACCTCTTTAACAGGAACTGAAAACGTACAAAAAGGAAATAGCATGCTTGGTAGTTTGTTTGGAAGCAATCAGCAAGGAATTGTTGGCGCCATTTCAAAATTTGCAGGTATTAAAGATTCTTCAGCTTCTTCATTAATGAGTATGGGTTTACCTGCAATCATGGGAATCTTAGGAAAGCATGCTGAACAAACTAATTTATCAGCCAGCGGTTTATCAGGATTTCTTTCTTCACAAAAGGATCATATTATGCAGGCCATGCCACCAGGTTTGTCTTCGTTGGCGGGCATGTTGGGCTTAGGTTCTGTAAGTGCTGGCATTCCTTCAATGACGACGCATGCCAAACCAATTGTTACCAATGCTGCGCAGGAAATTTTAGATGAACCAAAAAGAAATAATTGGTTATTGCCTTTAATACTAATTATAGCAGCCATAGGGCTACTTTGGGGTTTATCCAGGGGATGCAATCAGACAAGGCCCAGTACAGCTGCTGATTTAGATACCTCTGCAATGGTTCAAAATACAGATACTTCTGCAGTAGCGTCTACACCTGTAGCAACAGCGCCGGAATCTATAAAAGTAAAACTGCCCAACGGCAAAGAACTGGATGCTTATAAAGGAGGTATAGAAGATCAATTGGTAACTTTCTTAAACAGCGATTGGAAATCATTAAGTGACGATTCTTTAAAAAACAGGTGGTTCGATTTTGATAACCTGAATTTTAATACAGGCACAGCAACATTAAAACCCGAAAGCGAAAAACAATTGGATAATATTGCTGAAATATTAAAAGCTTTTCCCGATGCGAAAATTAAGATCGGCGGCTATACCGATGTAACCGGAAATGCGGCAGCTAATAAAAAACTTTCCCAGGATCGTGCTGATGCTGCAAAAAATGGATTGGATAAAAGAGGCGTGGCCAAACAAGTTATCGGCTCAGAAGGATATGGCTCTCAATTTGCAAAATTCCCTGCTACGGCTACTGATGCTGAAAAAGCGACCGACCGCCATGTTTCTGTAAGTGTGAGGAAATAGGAAGAATGACGACTGACGATTGACGACAGTTAATTTGCATCAGGCAAAAATTTATTAATATAAAACCCCGGGTATCTGCCGGGGTTTTTTGTTAGCGGTCGGTATCTTCGACACCAAACCGCGGGTGGTAATTTTTAAAAAGGAAAAGCAGGAATTAGAAAAATTTTTGTTTGTTTATTGTAATAACTTAATAGCAGTCGGTATCTTCGACGACCGCGGATGGTATTTCAAAGCAACAATAATATGAATTCTTTTTTTAGAATATAACGGGAAAGGTTATATGAAAATTATAGCTTCTTATTTGTCCACAGGCTCACCTGCAAATCCTCATCTTTTGTAATGCTATCATCTGTGGTCTCAGTCTGATTATCTTAAAAATACACCACAATCGCGCCAAGTGGGGGAATGTCTCATTCTGCCCATTTCTTATTTGTTCCGGCATTGACCGGGCATATAAAAAAATAAAGCATTGAAAAAATCCCTGTAAAAATGATGGTGGTGGCCCAAACTTTATAATTCGCCAAAGGCGATACAATGCAGGAAAGGATTTTAGCTCCCAATCCAACCGGATTTATAAAGATATCCCAGCTATTCCACCTTTCAAAACGTCCGAGATAAACACCAAAAGACGACATGAACAACATGAGTGGAACGAAGAATTTTATTATTTTATAATTGAATTTTCCCTTTAAGAATAATTCAGCTTTCCTGATAGAAATAAATGCCATCATAATTCCTGTAAAGGCCGCTGCAAACAACAAGCATGCATCATACCATAAAGGAACATTTGTAAAGGCCCTCAGATGAATTAAATCGGTAACCATGTATAAGGCATTCGGCAAAAACAAAACCCAGCAAAAAAACAAACAGCCCTGTTTCCAAAGCGCAGAATTTTTAAAGTCCTTGAAATAATTGCTTAATAGATATGGTATCCACCCCAGGAAAAGATTCCATGCGATAAATATATACCGCCATGTTCCGGAATACCAAACTCTGGCAGTTATCATTAAACCGATAAAAAGAAATGAAATTAATAACGCCCTGTTGAAATTACGTGCAGAAAAATGAATCATATAAAAATTGATTTACAAAATTAAGAAATATTCCTCCCTATGAAAATAATGGAAGAATATTTGAGAATACTTTATCGTTTGAAGAGGATAAATTTGTGAAATAATTTTAATTCGTTTTGAGAAATCTTTGGTTTGTTATGAGCAGGCTTTGGTTTGAAGCGTGTACACCTTTGCATCAGCCATATATTTCAAGGCCATTCTTTCCCTGGCATTACTTATACAAAGTGTTACCAAACGTTTATTCTTTTTATAACTCTAATATTTCAGAAATTAATATCTTATATTTTTGAATATCCCTTCCAAATCTCTTCTGTACATCAATCCATAATGCAATTCCTATCGCTAATAATATTCCTCCAGGTATGTACAGGATTGCACTTCTAATTATTCCTAAGATTATTATAATTAGACCAAAACCCAAATAAACAGATGCATCCAGTTTTGTTAAAAAGTGTTGAGTAAAAGAGATTTCTACTTCGGTCTCATTTTCAGTATCTGATTTTACCATCTTTCCATTTACGATAATATGATTACGGAATATTATTTGAGGTCCATATAGAACCCGTTTACGCACTTTAAATGTTACTGAATCATTTTTATCATGATCCATATTAAAAACAAATCCGTCAGCAGGTCCAAGTGCGGAGTCTAGTTTCTTAATAATCTCTTTAGGATTACTTTTTACTGCAACTTAAAAAGCCACCGCCTTGGGCGGTGGTAATGTTGTGATGGCTATGCCTTAATTTTATAGGATGATAAATAGCAAGTATCGTAAGC
>Ga0208357_1000330_pt1 | contig 38504 bp, 39 predicted proteins | sample NGESurdeep092012_6_FD_184487 | JGI IMG/M metagenome (GOLD analysis project Ga0208357, IMG submission 184487) | Arctic peat soil microbial communities from Barrow, Alaska - NGEE Surface sample F52-2 deep-092012 (SPAdes) | ecosystem: Environmental > Terrestrial > Soil > Wetlands > Peat ...
GCGGGATAAGGACTGATCACGCGCACCGGCCGCGTCGGCCAGTCCTCGGCGCTGGCCGACGTCAGCGCGATGGCAAGCACCGCAGCGAGAGCGACGCCGAGCGTCACAGTGTGCGACAGCGGCTTCATGAACAGACGACGCATATTCCTACCTCACGTGCACGAGGTGAATTTCACCCCACCAAATTCAATCGGCCGTGCATCTATTGTTTCAGATTTTCGCGTCAGCGCCAGAGCATCTGCGCGCATGCCCACCTTTAAGCCAATGCATCCTAACGCGACGGTCGGTTCACTCGAGCACGAACCCTTGCTTGCGCACGAAGGCGCCGAAGCCCGCGCGTTGCGGACTGGCATATTGCCGCGCCTTGTCCTCCGACCAGCCGTAGAAATCGGCCGTGCCGAACCGTTCCGGCTCGCGCTGCTTGCGATACGGGCGCAGCGCCGCACGCCGACGGTCATAGGCGTCGATCTTTGCGGCGAGACCGGTCTCGCCATAGCGCTCCTCGTGCACCGTGACCGACAGCGGCAACCGCGGCGAGATCGCACCCGCCTCCGCCGGCCAGCCGAGCGTGAGGCCGGCGACCGGCACAATCTTGTCGGGCAGGGCAAACATGTCGGCGATCGCCTGCGCATGATCGCGGATCACGCTGATCGGGCAGCAGCCTAGTCCCGTCGCCTCCGCCGCGTGGACGAAACCGGCAATCACGATCGCGGCGTCGACCGTGGCGTTGAAGAACAGATCGAGATGATCGTTCGGAAACGGCTTGCCGCGCATCTCCGCGATTTGCGGGGTGCGGCGGCCGTTGGCGAGGAAGATGACGAACACCGGCGCGTCGATCAACCAGGGCATTTCAGGAAGCAGCGCGCCGATGGCATGGCGCTTCGTTTTCTCGCGAATAATCAGAATATCGGCCTGTTGAAGATCGCTTTTCGTCGGCGCAGATAGGGCGCAGGCACACAACAGCCGAACGAGATCGGGCGGGACGTCGCCCACCTGGTACCGCCGGCACACACGATGCGCGGCCATTCCGGCAAGTTTTTCCCGCCCCGCCGGCGCCACCTCCGCATGGAACCGCTCGCCAAAACGCTCGGCCAGCGCCGTTTCAATGCGGTCAACGAGGTCTGACATGAGACTGCTCCCGAAGGCGGATCGCTGCTTGCCACGCGGGCGCGGCGTGGTGGATGATAGGGCAACAAAAACAATGGCCAAGCCTACCGGGAGGATCACGATGGGATATCTCAGACATTTCCGTGCCTTGGTCCTGATCGCGGCCGTCGCGCTGCTGGCCGCGGCGTCGCCCGGCAAGGCCGAGCCACGGGTCGTGCGCATCGCCAAGCAGTACGGCATCTCCTACCTGCCGCTCACGATCATGCAGGAGAAGAAGCTGCTCGAGGCGGAGGGTAAAAAGCAGGGCCTCGATATCACGACCGAATGGGTGCGCTTCACCGGCGGTCCGCCGATGAACGAGGCGCTCATTTCCGGCAATCTCGACTTCGCCTCGGGCGGCGTCGGCCCGCTGGTGACGATCTGGGCGCGCACGCAGAACAACATCAAGGTCAAAGGCATCGCGGCGCTCAACGCCATGCCGCTTTATCTCAACACCATCAATCCCAACGTCAAAACCATCAAGGACTTCACCGACAAGGACCGCATCGCGCTGCCGGCCGTGCGCGTGTCGATCCAGGCGGTCATTCTGCAAATGGCGGCGGAGAAGGCGTTCGGTCCGGGCCAGGAGCACAAGCTCGATGAGCTCACCGTCTCCCTCAGCCATCCCGACGGTTTCGCGCAGATGATGAGCGGCAAGTCGGAGATCACCGCGCATCTGACGTCGGCGCCGTACCAGTACGAAGAGCTCGAGGACAAGCGCGTGCATCGCGTGCTCAACAGCTACGACGTGCTCGGCGGGCCGCATACTTTCAACGTCGTCTATGCGAACGCGAAGCTTTATGAAGGCCAGCCGAAGCTGGTGACGGCGTTCCTGGCCGCGCTCGATGAGGCGATGAAGGACATCAAGGCCGATCCGCATGCGGCCGCCGAATTGTGGGTTAAGGCGGACAGATCGAAGTTGCCGGTCGCACAAGCGGAAAAGATCATCCGCGATCCGGAGAACCAGTGGACGACGACGCCGCTGCGGACGATGGCATTCGCCGACTACATGGCGCGCGTGAAGATGGTGCCGCTGAAGCCCGCGAGTTGGAAGGACATGTTCATCTCCAACGTCCACAATTTGCCGGGAAGCTGAGCTTGGGCGTGCCGGCAGACGCGAATACCCCGCTGCTCGCGGTCAACGGGGTCACGCTGCAATACAAGACGCCGCGCCATCTGGTGACGGCGACCTATCGCGTCGACTTCTCCGTGTACCAGGCCGACCGCTACGTCATTCTCGGCCCGTCCGGCTGCGGCAAATCCACATTGCTGAAAGCCGTCGGCGGCTTCATGCGGCCGGTCGAAGGTGCCATCCGCATTCGTAACAAGGATATCGTGTCGCCCGGACCCGACCGCATGATGGTGTTCCAGGAATTCGAGCAGCTAATGCCCTGGAAAACCGTGTTTCAGAACGTGCTGTTCCCGATGCGCGCGACGCGTAAATTCCGCCGCGCCGAGGCGATCGAACGCGCCGAAGCGGCCATCGCCAAGGTCAACCTCACGCAATTTCGCGACGTCTATCCGCACATGCTTTCGGGCGGCATGAAAATGCGCGTGGCGATTGCCCGCGCGATGGCGCTTGAGCCCGACATCCTGCTGATGGACGAGCCCTTCGCCGCGCTCGACGCGCTGACGCGGCGCACGATGCAGCAGGAATTGCTGTCGCTGTGGGAGCAGCTCCGATTCACCGTTCTGTTCGTGACGCATTCCATCGAAGAAGCGATCATCGTCGGCTCGCGCATCCTCGTCCTGTCGCCGCATCCGGGCCGCGTGCGCGCCGAACTGAACACCGGCGGGCTCGATTACAGCAATATCGACCGGCCGGAGTTCGGCGCCATGTCGAAGCGCATCCACGATCTTCTGTTTGCCGATGGGCACGCGAAACAGGCGGCGACGGCATGAGCATCGACGTGCATCGCCACGATGCAGTGCCGGCCAGGCCCGAATTCGAGGTCGAGCCGAGCGAGGCCGTGACCATCGGCGACGTCGAGCGGCCTCTGCCGTTGTCGGAGCGCGTCCTCAAGAACGAGAGCTTCCAGCGGCTGATGATCCTGGTGGTGCTGATCGTCATCTGGGAAGTCTATGCGCGCTGGCTCCACAACTCGCTGCTCTTTCCGACCTTCACCGAGACGGTCCAGACCTTCTGGGGCGACATCAAAAGCGGCGTGCTGATCAACCGCACCGCGACCTCGCTTCGAACGCTCGCGATCGGTTATGCCTGTGGGCTGGCCTGCGCCGCCGTGTTCACGACCTTCGCCGTGGCGAGCACGATCGGCACGCGCATCCTCGCGACGCTGACGGCGATGTTCAATCCGCTGCCGGCGATCGCGCTGTTGCCGCTGGCGCTGATCTGGTTCGGCCTCGGCACGCCGTCGCTCGTCTTCGTCATCATCCATTCGGTGCTGTGGGCGGTGTCGCTCAATACGCTCTCCGGCTTCCGCGCGGTGCCCGAGACGCTGCGCATGAGCGGCCGCAATATGGGACTTAAAGGTGCGCGCTATGTCGGGCTCATCCTCATCCCGGCGGCCTTTCCGTCGATCCTCTCCGGCTTGAAGATCGGCTGGGCCTTCGCCTGGCGCACGCTGGTGGCGGCGGAACTGGTGTTCGGCGTGTCGTCGCGCTCCGGTGGCATCGGCTGGTACATCTTCGAGGCGCGCAACGATCTCGATACCGCCACGGTCTTCTCCGGCTTGCTGACGGTGATCCTCATCGGTCTGTTCGTGGAATCCGTCATCTTCCGTGCTATCGAGGCGCGGACGGTGAATCTCTGGGGCATGCAGCGATGACGGCTGACGCGGCGACGCTCGACGTCTCGATCTGGCGCGGCACCGAAGAGGGCCACTTCCAATCCTTTGCCGTGCCCCGGCGCGAGCACCAGACCGTGCTCGACGTCGTCACCGAGGTGCAGCGCGCGCACGATCCGACTTTGTCCTATCGCTTCGCCTGCCGCGTCGGCATGTGCGGCTCCTGTGCCATGGTGGTGAACGGGCGGCCGCGCTGGACCTGCCGCACGCGCGTCAGCGAGGTCGCCGAAGGCGGGCGTTTGCAACTGGAGCCGCTGCGCAACCTGACGATCGTGAAGGACCTCACGGTCGAGATGACCGACTTCTTCGACAAATGGCGCGACGCGCGCGGCTATTTCGAGCCCGGTTCGAAACCGGAGAGCGACTTCGCCGTGGTGCCGCCGCAGACGCCGCAACGCCAGGCCGCCGACGCCGGCATCGAATGCATCGGCTGCGGCGTCTGTTATTCGGCCTGCGACGTGGTCGCCTGGGACGCCGATTATCTCGGGCCGGCGGCGCTCAACCGCGCCTGGACGCTGGTCAACGACGTGCGCGACCGCGGCCAGGCCGAGCGCATAAGGGCGGTGGCGACGGATGGCGGCTGCCAGGCTTGCCATACGCATATGAGCTGCACGCAATTCTGTCCGAAGCAGATCGCGCCGACCTATTCCATCGCCGGGCTCAAGCGCGCGGTCATGAAGCGGGCGCTCGGAGGCGGCGCATGAGCGCGCTTTTGTTCGCGGCGCAGCGCCTTTCCGCCATGGTGCTGGCGATCGCCGTCGCCGTGCATCTCGCCACCATCCTCTATGCCAGCCATGCCGGCCTCACCGCCGGCGCGATCCTCGCGCGCACGCACGGCAATATCGCGTTCGCGCTGTTCTATGGCCTGTTCGTGATCGCCGTCGCGGTGCACGCACCGATCGGGCTGCGGAATGTGCTGCGTGAATGGACGCCGTGGCGCGGCCGGACGCTCGACCTGGCGCTGATCCTGTTCGCGGTGGCGCTGTTCCTACTAGGTTTTCGTGCCGTCGCCGCGGTGTTCGCATGAGGGCCTCGCACACCCAGCGCGGCTTCGTCGCCGCCATGCTGCACCGGCTCTCCGGCATCGCGCTGGCCGTCTTCCTGCCGCTGCATTTCCTCGCGCTGGCCACGGCGCTTCAAGGCGCCAACGCGCTCGACTCCTTCCTTGCGCTGACGCGCAATCCCTGGGTGGAGGCGGCCGAGGTTGGCCTGATCGCCGCGCTGGCGCTGCACATGACGCTCGGCCTGCGCATCCTCGCCATTGAATTCCTCGACCTGCGCGAGAAGACCGCCGCCGTCGTCTCCGTCTGCGCCGCCGCGGCCTGCGCCGCCGGGCTCGCCTTCGTGCTCAATTTCGGCTGACGGCATGTTCGGCAGCCTGACGTTCGAGACCATCGCCGTCCTCTGGCTCGGCGCACTCCTCGGCGGCATCGCCGCCGGCGGCTCGGGCTTCGCCTTCGCGCTCGCCGCCTCGTCGATCTGGCTGCATCGGATCGATCCGCTGCATTCGACGATCATGGTCACCGGCGCCGGCGTGCTGCTGCACACGTCGACGCTCTGGCCGCAGCGCAAGAACATCAGCCTGGCGCGCGTGTCGCCGTTTATCGCCGGCGGCCTGGTCGGCATCCCGATCGGCGTCTACCTGCTTGCGTTCACCAATACCGGGCTGTTGAAGCTCGTGCTCGGCACGTTTCTGCTCGCTTACGGGATCTATGCGGTGATCTCGCCGCGCCTGCACAAGGTCAGCTTCGGCGGCCGCGGCGCCGACGCGGCGGTCGGCTTCATCGGCGGCGTGCTCGGCGGCATCGGCGGCTATTCGGGCGTTCTGCCGACCATCTGGACGCAGTTGCGCGGCTGGCCGAAGGAGATCGCGCGCGGCGTCTACCAACCCTATATCATCGTGGTGCAGGCCATCACGTTGGCCGGTATCGTCTGGGTCACGCTGGACCGGGTCGGTCTCGTCCTGCTGGTCGCGGTCATGCCGCCCCTCCTGCTCGGCACCTGGATCGGCTGGCAGCTTTACGGCAAGCTCGACGAGCGCCGGTTCCGTCAGGGCCTGGGCCTGTTGCTGATCGCTTCCGGCGCGACATTGATATTATGAGGGTCAGGCCATGCAGCTCGATCTGAAGGAAGTCGAAGAGCTCTCCAAGACGCTCTACATCAGGGCGCTCAAATTGCTGCCGCGCGACATCAAGCAGGGCTTCGAGCGGCTGATCGCGGAAGAAACCGACGCCACCGGCAAGACCATCCTCGACACGATGGTCGAGAACATCGCCGTCGCCGAGCGCACGCGCAACCTGCTCTGCCAGGACACGGGCATCCCGATCTACAACGTCGTCATCGGCCGCAACGTCGAGCTCGACGGCGCCGGGATGAAAGAGGCGATCCGCCGCGGTTGCGAGCGTGCGACGAAAGAGCATCCGCTGCGCTCCTCGGTGGTGCATCCGGTCACGCGCAAGAACGAGCAGACGTCCTGCGGACCTGGCGTGCCGCTGATCAATATCGATTTCGACACGCGCGAGGAGACCGTCGAGATCGAGATGATCCCGAAGGGCTCGGGCTCCGAGAACGGGTCGTTCCTACAAATGCTGATCCCGGCCGACGGGGTCAACGCGGTCAAGCGCTACGTCATCGACCGCGTCATCGAATGCGGCGGCCGCGTCTGCCCGCCGACCATCGTCGGCGTCGGCATCGGCGGTACGTCCGACCTGTGCATGCATCTCGCCAAGGTGGCCGCGACGCGCCCGCTCGGCACCGCCTGCAAGGACGAGGAAGGCGCCAAGATCGAGGCGCAGCTCTCGCAGGCGGTGAACGAGCTCGGCATCGGCCCGCAGGGGCTGGGCGGCCGCTCGACCTCGTTCCGTGTCCATGTCGAGGTGGCGGCGACGCACATCACGATGAATCCGGTGGCGGTGAACATTCAGTGCCACTCGGCGCGCCGCGCAACGGCAATCATCACGCCCGGCGGCATTGCGTTCGAGTAAGGAGCGGACGATGACCCACCATGTCCTCGATATGCCGATCACCGAAGCGCAGGCGCGCGACCTCAAGGCCGGCGACACGGTCACGCTTGAGAAGACCTTGTTCGGCATCCGCGACGCGACCTTGATCGCGATGTTCGACCGCGCCCGCACCACGCGGCTCGCTATGAAGGGCCACGCGGTGATCCACACCGCACCGAACGTGCGCAAGGTCGATCCGCGCCCAGAAAATTCCTCGGGCTACGAGCCTCTGTGCATCGGCACCACCACCTCGATGCGCATGGAGCGTTTCACGCGGCCGCTGATGGAGCGTGAAGGCGTGCGGCTCATCATCGGCAAAGGCGGCATGGGGCAAGCCACACTCGACGCTTTCCGCGACATCGGCGGCGCGTATCTGGCGATCGTCGGCGGCGCCGCGGCGCTGGAGACGACCTGGATCGAGGCGATCGAGGAAGTCGATCTCGACGACCTGCATCCGGAGTCGCTGTGGAAATTCCGCATCAAGGGCTTCGGCCCGCTTTTGGTGACGATGGACTCGCACGGCAATTCGCTGCACGCGCAGGTCAATGCCGAGGCCGCCGCGCGCCGCGCCGCGGTGCTGGCCGGCATCGGAGTCAGTGCGTGACCGCAGGCCTCACCGCAAGCCCACCTTCCCCTGGAGAGGGGAGGTCGCCAGCCGACGCGCAGCGGAGGTTGGCGGGAGGGGGTGATCTTTCCTCGCTGATCTCACCCCACCCCGTCTCGCATGTCGCTTCGCTCCATGCTCGCCGACCCTCCCCCTCCAGGGGAGGATGGAAGAATGCGTTGTGCGATTCATGAACACCCTCGAAACCGACATCCTCATCCTCGGCGCCGGCGGCGCGGGATTGTTCGCGGCGCTGCATGCCAAGAAGGCGAACCCCGACCTCGACGTCACCATCGCGGTCAAAGGCCTGCTCGGCAAATGCGGCTGCACGCGCATGGTGCAGGGCGGCTACAACGTCGCACTGTCGCCGGAAGATTCGGTCGAGCGGCACTTCATGGACACGATCGAAGGCGGCGGCTGGCTCAACAACCAGGAGCTCGCCTGGCTGCTGGTCGAGACGGCGCCGAAACGCATCCGCGAACTGGAGACCGAGCTCGGCTGTTTCTTCGACCGCAATCCGGACGGCACCGTGCACCAGAAGGCCTTCGCCGGGCAGACCTTCGACCGTACCGTGCACAAAGGCGACCTGACCGGCATCGAGATCATCAACCGCCTTGCCGAGCAGGTCTGGCGGCGCAGCGTGCGCCGCCTTGAAGACTATCGCGCCCTCGATCTGATCCCGGCCGCCGACGGTTCCGGCCTCGCCGGCGTGCTGATGCTCGACATGCGGTCGGGCAACGTGACAATGGTGCGCGCGCGGGCGACTTTGCTCGCCACCGGCGGCGGCCCGACCATGTATCGCTATCACACGCCGTCGGGCGACAAATCCTGCGACGGCCTCGCCATGGCGCTGCGCGCCGGCCTGCCTTTGCGCGACATCGAGATGGTGCAATTCCATCCGACCGGCCTGCTCGCCGGCGAAGGCACGCGCATGACCGGCACCGTGCTGGAAGAGGGATTGCGCGGCTCCGGCGGCTGGCTCACCGACACCGCGCAGAAGCGGTTCATGTTCGACTACGACAAGCGCGGCGAGCGCGCCACGCGCGACATCGTCAGCCGCTCGATCATGGACAGGATCCGCAAAGGCTTCGCCTCGCCGCATGGCGGCGTCTACATCGAGATGGGCCACCTCGGCCCCGAGCGCGTGCGCCGCGAGTTCAAGGGCATGGTCGAGCGCTGCGCCGACTGCGGCTTCGACCTCGCCGCCGGCCGCGTCGAGGTCATTCCGACGGCGCATTACATGATGGGCGGGGTGGTCTTCGACACCGACTGCACCACGCCGCTGCGCGGCCTCTATGCGGCCGGTGAGGATACCGGCGGCGTGCATGGCGCCAATCGGCTCGGCGGCAACGGCGTCGCCAACTCGACGGTCTATGGCGGCATCGCCGGCGATGTGATGGGCGTGCGGATCAAGCCGGGGAGCGCCCTGCCCGATCCGGACAATTCGGCCATCGCAGCGGCGCAGGACCGCGCTCTCGCGCCGTTCGCCCTCACCTCCGCCGCCGGCGATCTCTCCGACATGCGTGAGCGGCTTTACAGCATCATGTGGGACGACGTCGGGATTCTGCGCACGGCGGAGACCTTGGCGCGCGGCAAGGCGGCGCTCGAGAGCCTCGCGCGCGACATCGAGGCCTGCGGCATTCCTGACACGAGCCGCCGCTACAATCTCACCTGGATGGACCGGCTCAACCTTGAGAATTTGACCCTGGTGAGCCGCGCGATCTGCGCCGCCTCCGACTTCCGCAAGGACAGCCGTGGCGCGCACTTCCGCGAAGATTATCCGCAGACCTCAGACCTCGCAGCCTCGGCCTTCAGCAAGGCGACCCTCGCAGGCGACGACATTCAAGTGACGAGCGAGCCCGTGGCCTTCGCGCGCGTGCGGCCGGGCCAAAGCCTGCTCCCGCAGGCGGCCGAATAGGTCACGCCATGGCGCGCCGGCGTTCGCTCCGCAGCCGCTTGCGCCGCTTCGCAGATATCGGCTGGCGCCGCCGCGCTTTACTCGCCGAGGCAGCGCTGCTCCTGCTCGCTTCGCGCGCCGTTTTGAAATTCATGCCGTTCCCGAAGCTCGCGCGACGCCTCGGCACCGCCGTCCCGCCCGATGATGCGCGCGTGCGCGCCGCACATGCACGAGCCGCGGCGCCCGATGCGGAGATCGCCCGCGAAGTCGGCTGGGCGGTGACGCGGGCATCCCGCCACGTTCCGTTCGAAGCCGTATGCCTGCCGCAGGCGATCGCGGCACGCGTCATGCTCACACGCCGCGGCGTCGTCAGTGTCATGCATTTCGGCGCGCGAACGGGACGCGACAAGCCGCTCGACGCGCATGCCTGGCTCGACGCCGCCGGCGTCGAAGTGACCGGTTATCCGGTCGAGGCCAGCCTTGCCGAGGTGGCCTGCTTCGTTTGAGGCGTCGGCCGCGCCGGTGGCCCCTTTCGGCATCCAGCACCGCAGCGCTCCCGCGACGCCAACTGCCGACCTTTCCGCAGACACCGGCTTTTCCCGGCTCACAACCCAGAGTTACTATAGGTTGTATTTGCATCTTAATATAATCTATGGTTGTATCTCGCGAACGGGTAGATCACAACGCGAGGGCCGGCCGAATGGACCAGTACGTGGGCGAGATCAAAATGCTGACCTGGAACTGGGCGCCGAAAGGCTGGGCGCTCTGCAACGGCGCGTTGCTGCCGATCGCTCAGTACAGCGCTCTGTTTTCGCTCCTGGGAACGAACTACGGCGGCAACGGCTCGACCACTTTCGGGCTGCCGGACCTTCAGGGCCGCGTCCCCATCCACCGCGCGAGCTCGTACCCGGAAGGGGCGCTCGGCGGCGAGGAGCAGGTCACGCTCACACAGAGCACGTCGCCGATGCACACGCATCTGCTGCTCGCAACGACAACCGCAGGCGACAAGAAACAGCCGCACTTCGCGCTGGCGGCGAGCTCGATCGCGACCGACTACTACTATTCGACTCCGAGCCCGCTGGTTCAGCTCAATCCCACTTCGATCAACATGGTCGGCGGCAGCCAACCGCATCCGAACATGCAGCCCTTTCTGGTGCTGAATTACTGCATCGCCCTCGTCGGCATCTACCCGTCGCGCAATTGACGCGTCCGCCAATCCGGAAACCGGAGGAACTTTCATGACTCAGCCATTCGTCGGTGAGATCCGCATGTTCGGCGGCAACTTCGCTCCGCGGAACTGGATGCTGTGCACCGGTCAATTGCTGGCGATCACGCAATACCAGGCGCTGTTCTCGTTGCTCGGCACGACGTTTGGCGGCAACGGCACGACCAATTTCGCGCTGCCCAATCTGCAATCGCGCGTCACCGTCGGCCAGGGGAACGGCGGCGGCCTCACGCCGCGCACCATCGGTGAGATCGGCGGGCAGGAAACCATCACGCTGACGACGGGCCAGATGCCCGCGCACATGCACGGGCTCAATGCCTCATCGGCCGTCGGCTCAAGCGGCGGCCAGACGCCGAGCTCGACCGTCGTACTCGGGACACCGAGCGGCAGCGGCGATTTCTATGTTCTCAATGACGGCAGCCAGCCTCCGCCGACTTCGGGCGCGCTGCCGGCCGCCTCCTGTTCTTATGCAGGCGGCAATCAGCCGCACACGAACATCATGCCGGTCCTGTGCGTGACCTACATCATCGCCATCGCAGGCATCTTCCCAAGCCGCAACTAGCCGCACGGAGCACGCACCATGACGAACGCCTTCATCGGAGAGATCCGGCTCTTCGGCAACACCTTTGCGCCACGCGATTGGGCGACATGCGACGGGCAGTTGATGTCGATCGCGCAGAACAGCGCCCTGTATTCAATTATCGGCACCTATTACGGCGGCGACGGCCGGGTGACGTTCGGCCTGCCGAATTTCCAGGGCAACACCGGCATCGACCAGGGCACGGGACAAGGCCTCTCGTCATACGTGATCGGCGAACAGACCGGCGGGTCATCGGTAACTCTGCTGCAAACCGAAATCCCGATGCACAATCATACGATCAGCACGCTCAGCGCCAATACCCAGACTCAACCGAAGAACACGCCGACCACGACCACCTTCCTCGGCAATTCGGCGCCGGCCTCGCTGTACAACGACCAGGTGCCGTCACCGTCGACCGCGCTGTCACCCGCGTCCATCTCCCCTGCCGGCAGCAGCCTGCCGCATGACAATATGCAGCCCTATCTCGCGATCCTGTTGTGCATCTGCCTGTACGGCATCTACCCGTCGCGCAACTGAGCCGCAGTCATGGCGGAGAAGGATGCGGCGGCGGCCTTTGCGATGCCGGCGGCGCTGCTAGGCGAAGGCTACGTGCTGCGGCCTGAGACGGACGCGGACCTTGCCTTCCTTGCGACGCTGTTTGCATCGACGCGCGAGGAAGAGCTCGCGATCGTGCCATGGACCGCCGAGCAGAAGCGCGCCTTTCTCGACGGCCAGTTCAAGGCGCAGCGGCACCACTACCGCACCTACAATGCCGGCTGCGCCTTCGACGTCATCGAGCATCGCGGCACACCGATCGGCCGGCTGTATGTCGAGGCGGGGCGACGGCGGCTCTACGTCGTCGATATCGCCTTGATGCCGGCCTGGCGCGGCCGCGGGCTCGGCACCGCGATCCTCACGGCGTTGCAGGACTGTGCTCGCACGAGCGGGCGGGCGCTCGGCATCATGGTGGAGAAATTCAATCCGGCGATGCGGCTTTATCGCCGGCTCGGCTTTACCGATGTCGCCGATCACGGCGTCTATCAGGAGATGGAATGGCGGCCCGGCGGCGCTCAGTTGAACGTCGCCTGATAGGCGACGCCGCGCGCATCGCGGCCGATCGGCACCAGGAAGACCGAAACGATCCCGAGTGTTTCGTGCTCGATGCGATAGAGGCGCTGCGGCATGGACTCCGCCTGCTCGGCGACGAAGACCAGCGAAAACGGCGTGCGGCCGCTTTTGACCGCACGGCCCGTATGGAGGGGCTCCGCTTCCGTGAGCGTCGCGACAACGGCTCCGGCCGTGGCTCCGGATGCGTCGTCAGCCGCCGCGATCGCGAAGCGGTGGCCGAGCTTGTCGGCGAAATCCTCGAGGGTGAGCATTCGGTCCATGGCAAAGTCCGGCGCTTCCGGTCAGGTGTCGTCCGCAGGCTATTCTCGTATTAGTTGTAATATACTATACTGCGCGTATGAGTGGCAATTGTTTCGATAAGCTCGCTGCGCTCGTCTTCGCCGACGAGACCATCGCCGCGTCTCTGGCCGGCATGACCGAGCCAGCCGAGTTAGCCGAGCTGGCCGCGCGCCTCGCCCCCGACCATGGCCTCGATCACTTCGACGCAAGCAGCCTCGATCTCCCCGGCAACGACCCGCTCGGCCTCTCGCGATGGTCGGCGCCGCGGCTCGGTGGACGTACCGTGCCGCCTCGGCATTGGCTGCCGATCCATGTGGCCGCGGGCACGAACGGCATCCTCGTCGATTGGACGTGGTTCGGCCCGGGGCCGCTCTCCGCGCCGTTCTTCGAGGACTCCGTCCGTCGGGCGCTGACGCGGCCGTTCGCGCGGCTGTTTCGCTACCGCACAATGCTTGACGACCTGGTCGCACAGGCTGGCACGTGTCCGGCGCGCGCGCCCGACGGCTTCATCTTCCATATGTCGCGCTGCGGCTCGACGCTTGCCGCACAGATGCTCGCGGCATTGCCGCACAGCATTGTCGTTTCCGAAGCAGCGCCGATCGACGCCGTGGCGCAGCTCGCCCGCAGCACTACCGATGCCGCCGGCGACACGGCCGCGCAAGCGTTACGCGCCATAATCATGACGTTCGGCCGCCTGCGCGCAGGTGACGAGCGGCGCTATGTCGTCAAGCTCGACAGTTGGCACGCACTGGCGCTGCCGCTGTTTCGACGTGCATTCCCGGATGTGCCCTGGGTTTTTCTCTATCGCGATCCGGTCGAGGTGCTCGTGTCGCAGATGCGCCAGCGTGGCACGCAGATGCTGCCGCAGCTTTTCCCGCCGCGCTTCTGGGGTATCGAGGACGATGCCTCGCGACCGGACGAGGACTACTGTGCGCGGGTTCTCGACGCGATCTGCAACGCCGCCGCCGATCATGCCGAACTCGGGCGCGGGCTCGTGATCAACTACCGCGATCTGCCGGACGCCGTATTGTCTGCGATCGCACCGCATTTCGGTCTGGCGTTGAGCAAGGCCGAGCGCGCGGCGATGCAGGCGGCAGCGCAGCGCGACGCAAAGGCGCCGTCAGAGGAATTCACCCCGGACGGCACGGCCAAGCGCCGTGAGGCGAGCGAGGCAGTCCTGCGAGCCACGGAACGTCATCTCCAAGACCCCTACCACCGACTTGAGCGTGTCGGCTGCGGTACCGGCATTGAAGTGTGGCCAAGCGGCGCCGATCACCGCCGCGTGTGCGCAGGAACCTTGCTGTTTCGCCCGAGTTTTATGGAAAAATACGGGTGTGAACATGCGTGCGGTCGAACAGGCGGGATTGGATGACGATACCGTCAGGGCAATGGGCCAGGCCTTCGATATTGCCTGTTCGAGGCTCATTCGCGCCGGGGTCCTCAACGCTTCGAACGTCGAGCGGATGCAACAGCTGGCGGCCAAGCGGCTGGTGCAATGGGCTCGCCGCGGCGAGCATGAGGAATGGCGGCTCGCCCGGCGCGCAATCTTCGCGATGAGCATGGCGGCCGCGACCGAACGGCTGGCCGCAGCACAGGGCATCGTCCACACGACCATCGCCGAAGCCGTTTAGGATCGAGTTCCAAAACCGCCTTTATTCTCGATAATGCGAGATAGCGTCGCATATCACGGACGCTCGACACTTTCGGGCGTGATGATCTGAATGTCGCGTTCGACGGCGACTTCGGCCACGACGGAGCGCCAGGCTCTCAAATGCGCGGTCTCGTTATGCCGCGCGAGGGCTTCACGCGACGTCCAGCGCTCGACCGCGACAAGCCGCGTCGGGTCGGTGACGCTCAAGTTGAAGTCGTAGAACAGGCAGCCGTCTTCCTTCACCGTGCCCTCAACGACTTTTCGGGCTCCTTCGCATGCCTTTTCGGTCATGCCCGGCTTCAGCCGCAATTGCGCGACCACGTAGATCATCGACATCCTCCCGGGATCTGCTTTCCTAAACGAAGTCGGCGGCTCACAGCGCCATGCCGCCATCGACGAGGTGCGGCTGGCCGGTGATGTAGCTCGACTCGTCGGACGCGAGGAATAGCGCCAGGTTGGCGACCTCCTGCGCGGTGCCGAGCCGGCCGATCGGCTGGCGCGCGACGAAATCGGCGTAGGCCTTGTCGCGGCTCTGGCCGGTCGCCTTGGCGTTGGCGTCGACGCGTTCGTTGAACGACGGCGACTCGATGGTGCCCGGGCAGATGGCGTTGCAGCGAATGCCCTTGCCGATGAAGTCGGCCGCCACCGCCTTGGTCAGGCCGATCACCGCCGCCTTGGTGGCGCCGTACGCGTAGCGGTTCGGCACGCCGCGGATCGACGACACCGCCGAGGAGATGTTGACGATCGAGCCGCCGCCATTGGCGATCATCGCGGGCAAGAACGCCTTGAGCGTGCGGTGCATCGACTTGACGTTGAGGTCGAAGGAGAAATCCCAGTCCTTGTCCGAGCAGTCGAGGACGCTGCCCTGATGGACGAATCCCGCGCAGTTGACCAGAATGTGCGGCGCGCCGAACTTCTCGATCACCCTCTTCGCCGTCGCGTTGACCGCGTCGGTCGACAGCGCGTCGAGCGCGAACGCCTTGTCGGTCTTCAACGCCTTGAGCTTCGAGGCATCGAGATCGGTGGCGACCACGTCGGCGCCCTCGGCGATGAAGGTCGCGGCGATCGCCGCGCCGATGCCCTGCCCCGCCGCGGTGATGAAGGCACGCTTGCCGCTCAGACGTCCGGTCACGTTCGAATCCTCCTTGAAAATCTCTTAGTGATTGTCGCGCGGAATGAACTTCTCCGCGACGCGCTGATATTTGACCGCCGGCTTGAGCACCATCCCGTCGGCGAGCTGATCGACCATGCCGCGCTGGATTTCCTGCCACGGCGTCTGATGCGGCGGATAGGGGAAGCCGCCCTGCTTCTCGAGCGCGGCGCGGCGTTGCCCCAGCTCGGCCGCATCGAGAAGAATATCGGCGCTTCCTTTCTTCAAGTCGATGCGCACGCGGTCGCCTGTTTTGAGCAGAGCGAGGCCGCCGCCCGCCGCCGCTTCCGGCGAGGCGTTGAGGATCGACGGTGAACCCGATGTGCCGGACTGGCGGCCGTCGCCAATGCAGGGCAGCGAGGTGACGCCTCGTTTGATCAACGCCGCGGGCGGCTGCATGTTCACCACTTCGGCCGAGCCGGGATAGCCGATCGGGCCGACACCGCGGATGACGAGCACCGTGCGCTCATCAATGCCGAGCGCGGGATCCTCGATACGGTGGTGGTAGTCCTCCGGACCCTCGAACACCACGACCTTGCCCTCGAAAGCGTCTGGATCCTTCGGGTTCGAGAGATAGCGCTTGCGGAATTCGTCGGAGATCACACTCGTCTTCATGATCGCCGAGTCGAATAAAGTGCCCTTGAGCACCTTGAAGCCGGCCTGCTGCATCATCGGCTTGTCATAGGTGCGGATCACCTCCGTATCGGTGATCTGAGCATTGCGCACGTTCTCGCCCATCGTCTTGCCGTTGATGGTCATGGCGCCCGCGTGGATGCGTTTCGCCTTGAGCAATTCGTTCATCACTGCGGGCAGACCGCCGGCGCGGAAATACTCCTCGCCGAGGAAATAGCCGGCGGGCTGCATGTTCACGAGCAGCGGGATGTCGTGACCGATCGTCTCCCAGTCGTCCATCGACACGTCGACACCGATGTGCCGCGCAATGGCGTTGATGTGGATCGGCGCGTTGGTTGAGCCGCCGATCGCGGAACAGGCGACGATCGCGTTCTCGATCGCATCGCGCGTGAGAATGTCTGACGGGCGCAAGTTCTCGCGCACGATCTCGACCGCGCGCACCCCGGTCTCGTAGGCGATCTGGCCGCGCTCGCGATAGGGCGCCGGGATCGCGGCACAGCCCGGCAGTGACATGCCGAGCGCCTCGGCGAGCGCGTTCATGGTCGAGGCCGTGCCCATTGTGTTGCAATGGCCGATCGAGGGCGCCGACGATGTCACGATCTCGATGAATTCCTCATAGCTGATCTTGCCGGCGGCGTGATCGGAGCGCGCCTGCCACACCACCGTCCCCGAGCCCGCGCGTTCACCCTTCCACCAGCCGTTCAGCATCGGCCCGCCGGAGAGCACGATGGCGGGAATGTTCACCGTCGCCGCAGCCATGATGCAGGCGGGTGTCGTCTTGTCGCAGCCAGTCGTCAGCACGACGCCGTCGAGCGGATAACCGAACAGCACCTCGACGAGACCGAGATAGGCAAGATTGCGATCGAGCGCAGCCGTCGGGCGCTTTCCCGTCTCCTGGATCGGATGCACCGGGAATTCGAAGGCGAGGCCGCCGGCGGCGGTAATGCCGTCGCGCACGCGCTTGGCCAATTCGATGTGGTGCCTGTTGCAAGGCGAGAGGTCCGAGCCGGTCTGGGCGATGCCGATGATCGGCTTGCCGGACATCAGCTCATGACGGGTCAGGCCGAAATTCAGGTAGCGCTCGAGATAGAGCGCCGTCATGCCGGGATTGTCAGGGTTGTCGAACCAGAGTTGCGATCGCAGTTTCGGCTTACCGCCGTGACCGTCCATTTTTCTTCTTCCTCTCCAGGCGCTGGCGCACGATAGAAGCGAATTCGGCGAAGGCAAGGGCGGCGGTTTGCGGCCGTGCCGGAGGCGCGACGCGCTCCCGCACTACATCGTGGCGCCAATCTGCCAGGGCACGAATTCAAGATCGCCGTAACCCAGGTCCTCCGACTTGGTGTGCGCGCCGGAGGCGACCGCCAGCACCTTGTCGAAGATCTCCTCGCCTTTCGCCGCCACGGGCGTGCCGTCGACGACATCGCCGCAATTGATATCCATGTCGTCAATCATGTTTTCGAAGACGTAGTGATTGGTGGCGAGCTTGATCGACGGCGTCGGCTTGCAGCCGAAGGCGGAGCCGCGGCCGGTGGTGAAGCACATCACGTTGCAGCCGCCGGCGACCTGGCCGGTGGCGCCCACCGGGTCGTAACCGGGCGTATCCATGAATACGAAGCCCTTGTCGTTGATCGGCTGGGCGTATTCGTAGACCGCGCGCATCGTCGTCGAGCCGCCCTTCGCCGCCGCGCCGAGCGACTTCTCGAGAATCGTGGTGAGCCCGCCCGCCTTGTTGCCCGGCGATGGATTGTTGTTCATCTCGCCGCGATTGCGCTCGGTATAGTCCTCCCACCAGCGAATGCGTTCGACCAGTTTCTCGCCGACCTTGGTGTTGACCGCGCGGCGCGTGAGCAGATGCTCGGCGCCGTAGATTTCCGGTGTCTCGGCGAGCACGCCGGTGCCGCCGTGCTTGACCAGCAGATCGACCGCCGCGCCGAGCGACGGATTCGCCGTGATGCCGGAGTAGCCGTCGGAGCCGCCGCATTGCAGCGCCAGCACGATCTCGGAGGCGGGACGCGTCTCGCGCTTCGCGCGCGCGGCGACAGGCAGCATCGCCTTGATGCGCTCGACGCCCTCGGCCACCGTCTTCTTCGTGCCGCCGGTCGCCTGGATGGTCATGGTCTGGAAATGATCGTCTTCGACCAGGGCGTAATCGTCCTTCATGCGGTCGATCTGGAACACTTCGCAGCCGAGGCCGACCATCAAGGCCGCGCCGAGATTGGGATGCGTAGCGTAGCCCCACTGCGTTCGCTGTAAAACGTCCCAGCCCTCGCCCTTGGCGGCCATGCCGCAGCCGGTGCCGTGCACGAAGGGCACGATGCCGTCGATGCCGGGATAGTCATCGAGGATGCCGGAGCGATTGACCTGCTCGGCGATGAACTTCGCGGCCGACGCCGAACAGTTCACCGACGTGAGCACCCCGATGTAGTTGCGCGTACCGGTCTTGCCGTTCGCCCGCACATAGCCTTCGAAGGTAGCGCGCAGTTCCGGCGGCAGGATCTCGTCGTTTCGCGCGTCCTCGGCGAAACGGTAATCGCGCGCGAAATCGTGCATGACGACGTTGTGCTCGTGCACCCAATCGCCCGGCACGATCGGCTTCGAGGCAAATCCGATGATCTGTCCGTACTTGCGTACGGGTTCATTGGTTTCGATCCGAACGAGCGCCATCTTGTGCCCGCGCGGCACGCGCTCGCGCGCGGTCACGCCCGAGACCGCGCCACCCGGCGGAAATTGATCGACAGCCACTACGACATTGTCGTCGGCCGACAACCGAATGAAGCGCGGATTGCTCACTGATGTGCCTCCTTTTTGAGCGCCGACGGAACGGCCGGCGCTCATCATGCGCGCGTGTGGGGTGCGCGGTCGCGATTATGGTTGCCTGCTGCAACCAAATATAGAACGAGCGGCATCGTCGCATAAAAGCGCGCGTTGCGGCCAGTATTTGCAAACGCTTTATCGCTCACCGCGCTCATGCTGCAACGCGGCATCGCGCGAAATCCGGCACGCTCACAAATTCCCTAGCCTTTCCGAACGGCGATAGTATCCTCCCGCTCAACGCCAGAACGACAATGGCAATATTCGGAGGAATAAAGAATGTCGTCGACCCGTATCTCACGCCGCTCTGTCCTCAAAACCGCCGCTCTCGGTTCCGCTGCCGCGATCTCCGCTCCATACGTCAGCGGCGCATACGCCGCCGGCACGATCACGATGGGCTGCTGGGACCATTGGGTTCCCGGCGCGAACAAGACCCTCGACAAGCTCACGAAAGAATGGGGCGACAAGAACAAGGTCGAGGTGCACATCGATTACATCACCTCGCAGGGCGAGAAGGACAAGTTGACCGCGGCCGCGGAAGCGCAGGCCGGCACCGGTCACGACATCATGTCGCATCGCGACTGGAACATCCGAATCCACGAGAGGGTGCTCGAGCCGCTCGACGACGTCGTCGGCAATTTGATCAAGGAGTTGGGGCCGATCAGCCCGGTCGCTGAATATCTCGCGAAGATCAAAGGCACCTGGCGCGGCGTCCCGACTACCGTCGGCAGCCAGGTCAAGCCGTGCCAGTCGCGCTTCGACCTCTATCAGAAGCATTGCGGCATCGATCTGCGGGACATGTTCCCGAACGACGAGGCGAAGTACGACAAGAAGAAGACCGACCTCTGGACCTGGGATCTCTATCTCGAGACCGCGCAGAAGCTCCACAAGGCTGGTTTTCCGGTCGGTCTGCCGATGGGCCAGGCGAGCGACGCGGTCGACTGGGTCGGCGCCTTCTTCAACTCGCAGGGCGTCGTGTTCATCGACGAGAACGACAAGATCAAGATCAACTCGGACGAGACGCGCAAGTCGCTCGAATATCTCAAGAAGCTCATGGCGGTGAACCCGCCGGAGGTCTACGCTTGGGACGACGCCGGCAACAATCGCTGGATCATCTCCGGCAAGGGTTCGGGCATCATGAACCCGCCGAGTTCGTGGGCCGTCGCCAAGCGCGACAACCCCGACGTCGCCAAGAACATCTGGCACCACGGCATGCCGAAGGGCCCGAAGGGACGCTTCGTCGGACAACTGCCGCAATTCTACGGCCTGTGGCAGTTCTCGAAGAACAAGTCGGCGGCCAAGGACCTGCTGCTCCATATCTCGCAGCGCTCGTCGGTCGCGCAGCTTGTCGAAGCCTCCTACGGCTACGACCTGCCGTCGTTCAAGAGCCTCTACGATCTCGACACCTGGAAGAAGGTCGAGCCGCCGCTCGGCACCGCGTACAGCTATCCGCCGCGCGGCGACGAGGAGACCTCGCTGTTTGGTGCGCCCGCGCGCTCAGAAGTCGGCGCCCAGATGTACAATCAGGCAATCAACACGATCATGGTGGCGAAGTTCACGCAGGGCAACGAGAAGCTCGAAAGCGTCATCAAGTGGGCCGAGAACGAGCTTGAAGGCACGTTGCGAGCCTGAACTGGCGCCGTAGTCGATAAAGCCGCATGCCGGCCGCACAGGCCGGCATGCGCAATTTAATCTGCCCATCGACCTTTAAATCCGACGACAGCCGGAGATTGCCGCATGGCCGATACAGTCCAGCGTTGGGCCCCGGGCGCTCAGTCCGCCGCGCCAATCGCCGCCCGCAACAGCCTCGGCAAATTCATGCGGCAGCGCTCGACCATCGCCTTCCTGATGTGCCTGCCGCTTCTGGTGATCATCGTCTGCCTCGTCGTCTATCCGACGTTCTATTCGATCTACCTGTCGATGCTGAACAAGTCGCAGACGCGGTTCATCGGCCTCGGCAACTACCGTTTCCTGCTCACCCGCGACGTCTTCTGGATGGTCGTGCAGCAGTCGGCCATTTTCGCGATCTCGGCGGTTTTCTTCAAAGCACTGATCGGCCTCATCACCGCGCACCTGATCAACAATCTGCCGACCAAGGGCCAGCGCAAGTGGCGCGGCATGCTGCTCGTGCCTTGGGTCATTCCGCTGGCGCTGTCCTCGCTCGGCTGGTGGTGGTTGTTCGATCCGACGCATTCGGCCTTGAATTGGGTCGCCACCAGCTTGGGCTTCGATGAGATTCCGTGGCTCTCCGATCCCTACTGGGCGCGCTTTTCCGTGATCCTGGTCAATGTCTGGTACGGTGCGCCGTTCTTCCTGATCATGTATCTCGCCGCGCTCAAGTCGGTGCCGGAGCAGCTCTATGAGGCGGCGGCCATCGACGGCGCCAATGCCTGGCAGAAGTTCGTGCACATCACGCTGCCGATGATGCGCAACATCATGGCGATCACCATCCTGTTTTCGCTGATCGTCACGTTCTCAAACTTCGACATCGTGCAGATCATGACGGCGGGCGGCCCGCGCAACATGACGCACGTGTTCGCCACCTATTCCTTCATGCTCGGCATCCGTTCCGGCGATTTGCCGCTCGGCGCCGCGACGTCGCTGTTCATGCTGCCGATCCTCGCAATCTCCGCGATCTTCATCCTGCGCGGCGTGCGTAAACGTGGAAGGGAAATCGGATGACCACCGCGGCCGTTTCCGTACCGCCAACCCGCGCGCAAGCGCGGCGCTCGAGTCTGCGCCGTAGCCGTCGCTGGGCCCTGATCGCGTCCTACGTCTGCCTGATCCTATTCGCGATCTTCTTCCTGATCCCGCCATATTACATGATCGTCACTGCGTTCAAGACCGATGCCGAGGTGGCGCGCATGGCGACCAACCCGTGGATCATCGCCGATGGCTTCACGCTCGATCAGTTCAAGATCCTGCTGACGCAGACCGACTTCCTGATCTACTTCAAGAACACGGCGATCGTGACCGTCTGCGTCGTCTGCATCACCATGGTGGTCAGCGTGCTCGCCGCCTTCTCGCTCGGGCGCATGAAGTTCTGGGGCTCCGGCATCCTCGCCACAGGCATCTTCCTGACCTATCTGGTGCCGGACACGCTGCTGTTCATCCCGTTGTTCCAGATCGTCAAGGCGCTCGGCCTGCTGAATTCCTACTGGGGCATGGTCATCGTCTATCCGACGCTGACGGTGCCGTTCTGCACCTGGATCATGATCGGTTACTTCCAGTCGATTCCGAAGGAGCTCGATGAGGCGGCGCTGATCGACGGCGCCGGCCACATGCAGATGCTGACCAAGATCTTCATCCCCGTCGCGCTGCCTGGCATTATCGCGGCCACCATATTCGCCTTCACGGTGTCTTGGGCGGCCTTCGTCTATCCAATGGCCTTCCTCTATTCGTCCGACCAGCAAGTTCTCACGGTCGGCACCGTGACGAGCCTGATCCGCGCCGACGTCTACAAGTGGGGCATGCTGATGGCGGGCGCGCTGGTCGCCGCCGCGCCGCCGCTCATCATCTACGCGTTCCTGATGGACTATTACATTGCCGGCCTCACCGCCGGCGCCACCAAAGGCTGAGAACAATGGCCGAAGTCGCATTGCGTCAAATCGTCAAGAAATATGGTGACGTCGAAGCCGTTCGTTCAATCGATCTCGACATTCCCAACAACGAGTTCGTGGTCCTCGTCGGCCCGTCCGGCTGCGGCAAGAGCACGACCTTGCGCATGATCGCGGGACTGGAAGAGATCACCTCCGGCGATATTTCTATCGGTGGCGAGATCGTCAACGACCTGCCGCCGAAGGACCGGGACATCGCCATGGTGTTCCAGAACTACGCGCTTTATCCGCACATGACCTCGTTCGAGAACATGGCGTTCGGGCTGAAGCTCCGGAAACTTCCCAAAGCCGAGATCAAGCAGCGGGTCGAGCATGCCGCCCGCATCCTCGACATCACCGAATTGCTCGCGCGCCGGCCGAAGGCGCTGTCGGGCGGCCAACGTCAGCGGGTCGCCATGGGCCGCGCCATCGTGCGCAACCCGAAGGTGTTCCTGTTCGACGAACCCTTGTCGAACCTGGACGCCAAGCTGCGGGTCCAGATGCGCACCGAGATCAAGCGCGTGCACCAGAAGGTGAAGACGACCACCGTCTACGTCACCCATGACCAGGTCGAGGCAATGACGCTTGCCGACCGCGTCGTGGTCATGAACAACGGCATCATCGAGCAGATCGGCCCACCGCAGGAACTCTACCACAAGCCGCGCACGCGCTTCGTCGCGGGCTTCATCGGCTCGCCAGCGATGAATTTCATCCCCTGCACGGTCGAATCGCATGGCGATGGCGCGCGCGTGCGGGTATCCGACAAGATCGCCTTTCCGATCCCTGCCTCACGCATGGCGCAGTATCGCTCGGCGGTCGGCAAGGAGATGACCTTAGGCTTGCGTCCCGAACACATCACGGAACCGAAGTCCGGCAACGGCGCTTCGGGCGACAGCGATTTCGCTGCCATACTTGACGTCGTGGAGCCGATGGGGATGGAGACGATGGTGTTCTTCTCCATCAATGGCACCGAGTTGTGGGCGCGCGTCGAGCCGAGCGCGGCGGGCACGGCGGGCGCGTCCATGCGGCTGCATGCCAATATGGAGCACATGCACCTGATCGACCCCGCGACGGGCCTGGTGCTGTAAGCCGCTACTCGAATTCAAGGCAGCGTATTTCCGTCGTCATGCCCGGCCTTGTGCCCGGGCATCCACGTCTTTACGGCGTTTCAGGAAGCAACGGGTTGATGGCCGGGACAAGCCCGACCATGACGGCATTACGCCCGGCGCATCCGATAGATTGAGCCAAATCCCTGCATTGCTGGCGAGGTTTACGCCGGCGCGATGACGCCGCGCTCGATGCGGTAAGCGCGCGCCAGCAGATCGAGGACATGCACCTCGTTCGACTCGGCGATCAAGACCGACACGCCCTCGGTCTTCAGGTTCGCCAGCACCTCGCCGAGCCGCCGCGCCAGCGCCGGCGCCAGCCCCTCGAACGGCTCATCGAGCAGAAGGATGCGCGTGCCGGCCATCAGCGCGCGCGCAAGCGCCACCATCTTCTGCTGGCCGCCGGACAATTCCAGCGCGCGCCGGCTGGAAAACCGCGCCACCTCCGGCATGATGCCGAAGATCCATTCCAGCCGCTGCTCGACGCCGTCCACCCGCGTCGACCAGGTCGGCAGACGGATGTTTTCTTCGACCGTGAACTCCGGGACCAAGCGGCGATCCTCCGGCATGTAGCCGATGCCGTGCGCCGCGCGGCGATGCGGGGGCAATGCCAGCAGGTCGATATGGCCGAGTTCTGCTTTGCCTTGAGCCGGCAGCGCGCCCATCAGCGCGCGCAGCAACGTCGTCTTGCCGGCGCCGTTGCGGCCGATCAGCCCGCACATCTCGCCCTCGTTCACGGCGAGCGAGGCGCCGCGCAGGATCGGGATCGGCCCGATCGACACGTCGAGGCCGGCGACCCTAAGCATGGGCGCCTCCTCGCGGCGTCAACTTGACGCCGCTGATCAGTTCCTGCACGCGCGGATTGGCAAGCGTATCGTCCGGCGTGCCGTCGGCGATCACGGTGCCGTCGTAGAAGGCGAGCACGCGCTCGGCGAACCGGCCGACAATCTCCATGTCGTGCTCGACGAACAGCACGGTGATCTTGCGGCTCTTTAGCGCCGTCATCACCACGCTCATCAGGCCGAATTTCTCCTCGATGGAGATCCCGCTAGTCGGCTCGTCGAGCAGCAGAAGGCGCGGCCAGCCGACCACCGCCATGCCGATGTCGAGCAGCTTGCGGATACCCTGCGGCAGCGTGTTCGCCACCGTGTGCCGGTAGAGGCCGATCTGAAACAGTTCGATCGTCGCTTCCGCTTCCGCCACCGCGTCCGGCGAGCGCAGCGGCGTGGTGACGGCGCCCAGCAGGCCGCCGTGGCGGCGCGCGATCGCCGCCGCGATGCACATATTGTCCAGCACCGTCAGCGTCGGGAATACCTGCGCCACCTGGAACGAGCGCGAAATGCCGAGGCGCGTAATGTCGTGCGATCGCATGCCGGTGATGTCGCGATCCTCGAAGCGAATCGTGCCTTTGGTCGGCGTCAGGTGGCCGGTAATCATGTTGATGAACGTGGTCTTGCCGGCGCCATTGGCGCCGATGACGCCGATTGTCTGCTCGGCCGGGACGCTGATGTTGATGTCGCGTGCGGCGATGACAGAGCCGAACGACTTCTCCAGGTTCTCGACGGCCAGGATAGCGGTCATGGCTGCGCCTCACCGCGCTTGCGCAGCCGCGTCGCCAGCGAGCCGAGACCATCAGGCAAAAACAGAATGGTGAGCAGCAGCACCGTGCCGAGCGTCATCTGCCACAGTGACGGCATCGCATCGACGGCGAACGAGCGCAGCGCCTCGAAGCACAGTGAGCCGACGAAGGCGGCCGCGATCGAGCCGGCGCCGGCGAGAATGGTGACGAAGACGAAGCCGCCCGACGTCGTCCAATAGGCCATATTGGGATCGACATGGCCTATGGCGAGCGCCGCGAGCGCGCCGCCAAGCCCACCGAGGATGCCGGCGATGATGACCTTCAGGTGCACGATGCCGGTCACCGAGACGCCCAGAAACTCGACGCGAATCTCGTTGTCGCGGATCGGTGTCGCGAGGCTGCCTGCGACCGAGCGGAAATAAGCGGCGGTGAACACGGCACACAAAGCGCCGATGGCGAGCGTGAGCCAGTAAAGCGCGCGGCCGAGCGCCTGGCCGTGCAGCGCGAAGCCGAGCAAGGTCGGCGTCGTTACCGAGAAGCCGTCGGTCGAACCAAGCGATTCCGACTTCACCAGCACGCCATAGAGAATCATCGACAGCGCCAGCGAGAGCATGGCGAAGAAAATCTCGCGGTAGCGGGCAAGCAGGAAACCGACCAGCGCCGCGGACAGGCCGGCGACGATGCCGCCGAGCAGCACGAGGCCGATCGCATCGGTGAACCCGGTCCAGCGCGCGACGAGCGCCACCGTATAGGCGCCGATGCAGTAATAGAGCGCCTGCCCGAAGGAGACGAGGCCGGCGCGCCACATGACGATGAGCCCGAGCACCACCAAAGCGTTGGCGAAGGCGATGGTGGCGAGCGACACGACCCAGTCCGGCAGCACTGGCGCGGCCGCCGCAGCAACGAGGAAAAGGAGAGCGCCGACGAGATGCGCGCGCGGCGTCATCTCAGATCTTTCTCGGCTGCGCGCGCACGAACAGGCCATAGGGCCGCGCCACCAGCACCAGCGCCATGACGCCGTAGACGACGAAAAGCTCGATCTCCGGCGCGAGATGCACGGCGGCGGCACGGCAGAGGCCGACGATGAGCGCGCCGACCAGCGCGCCTTCGATCGAGCCCATACCCCCGATGGCGACGACCGCGAAGGCCAGCACGATGACCTCGACGCCGATGCCGAGCGTCACCGATATTTTCGGCGCCATCACGGCGCCCGCGAGCGCGCCAAGCGCCGCCCCGATGACGAAGGTCACGGTGTAAACGAGGGTGACGTTGATGCCGAAGGCGGCCGCCGTCTCGCGGTCGAAGATCACCGTAGTCAGTAGACGGCCGTAGCGGGTGAACTTCAGCGTGCTCCAGGCCAGCGCGGCGACCAGCATGGCGATGGCAACGAGGACGATGTCGTAATTCGACAGGACCAGATCGCCGATCTCGATATTGCCGGCGGCGACCATCGGCTGGTAGGCGGCGTAGGACTGCGCGCCCCAGATCAGCCGTATGACGTCTTCCAGGATCAGGAACACAGCATAGGTGACGAGCACGACCACGACCTCGTCGCGGCCGTAAACGAATCGCAGAATCCCGCGTTCGAGGATGATGCCCATGACGACCCCGATCGCCATTGCGAGCGCGATCATGAACAGGAAGCCGAGCGCGGCGTTGAGGCCGGAATTGGTATAGAGGCCGACCGCGGTCGCCGCCCCATAAGCGCCGAAGGCATAGAACGACCCGTGCGCCACGTTGAGGATCTTCATCACGCCGAAGATCAGCGTCAGCCCTATTGCGACGATGAACAGATAGGCCGCGTAGATGAGGCCGTCGGTGATGATGGCGAACGCGGTCAGCACGTCAGCGCACCATAATATCGCGAGGCATCGTCATCATCTCCGCCGTCATGCCCGGCCTTATGCCGGGCATCCATGCCTGCTTCTTTCTTCAAGAAAGACGTGGATGGCCGGGACAAGCCCGGCCATGACGCGTTTGATTTCTGCCGTCCTCTGTTGAGAACGACAAGCCTAATTGCACTTCGCACCCTTCATGCCGCCGGCGATCCACTTGTCGGCGTCGATGCCGTCGGGCGGGTTCACGCATTCGGCCGGATAGCGGACGACGTCGTAGACCTCCGGCTCTTTGGTCTTCTTGTTGAAGCGATAGGTGCCGTAAGCGGTCTCGGTGATGCCCTGGTGGCCGTTGCCGAGCGCCAGCTTCACGTGGCCCGCCGGGCCCTCGAACTCGAGGCCTTTGAACGAGCCGACGATCTCGTCGGTTGTCGGCTTGCCGCCGGCCTTCTGCGCCTTCTCGTAGGCGAGCTTCAGGCCGAGGATCGACTGCACCATCTGATAGGCCGGATAGGTCGGCGGGATGTTGTAGCGGTCGCGATAGATCTTCTCGAACCACTTCCTGATCTCTGTGTCGCGGGCGAGCATGCCGCTCGGGCCGCGTGCCCCGATGATGGTGCCGTCCGGCAGCTTGTCCTTCAGGCGCCAGGCCACGGTCTCGCCCGCGGTCATGATGATCGGCATGCGCTTGCTCAAGCCGCGCGCCTGCTCCTGATAGATAAAGCTCTCGAGGTCGCCGTCGAAGAAGCTCGTGTGCAGCACCTGCGACTTCGACGTCAGCAGTGTCGAAATCTCGGCGCCGTATTCGCCGGCGAACAGCTTCGGGAACAGCACCTTCTCGGCCTTCGCCTTCGGCGCCAGCACCTTCATCGAGCCTTCGAAGTCGCGCCAGGAGTCCTGGCCCCAGGCGTAGTTCTGATTGATGCCCGAATAGGTGGTGAGGTTCTTGATCTTGCCCAGGATGTAGCGGGCGGCGGCGACGTTATCCATCGTCGCATGCGGGCTGACGCGGAAGACGTAGGTGCGCGGCTTCTCTTCAAAAATGCGCGGCGTGCCGCAGTCATAAAAGACGGTCAGCGCCTTGAGCTCGTCGGCGACAGGCGCGATCGCGAGGCAGGAGCCCGACGAGACGTAGCCGACGACGGCGGCGACCTGGTCGCGCTGCACGAGATTGCGGAATTCGGTGACGACGTTGGCCATGGTGCCGGCCTCGTCGACATATTTGGCGTCGATCTTGGCGCCGCCGAGCCCGACCTTGTCGAAGGGCGCCGGGGCCTTGCCGTTGTTGAGCGTCTCGATGACGATTTCGGCGGCGTTGCGGCTCGGAATGCCGAACGGCGTCGCGGCCGCGCCGGTCAGAAACGTGACGATGCCGAGCTTGACGGGCGCGGCGGGCTGCTGCGCCTGTGCCGGCAGCGCCGCGACCGATGCCGCGAGCGCGGCGACGAGAGATAAAATACGAGCGTGGGTACCCATTGGACGTCCTCCCCTGACGAATTTGCCCCTGTTGGCCGGGCGCTTCTCGTTACCGTCAGCAGACTTGATTTAGGGCCGAGTTTCAACCCCTTTCGCGGATAGCGCGCCGCTCACATCGCGCGCGTCAGATGGCGCCGTCTACGCTGTAGGCCCGGATCTCGCGGACCGCGAGAAGGGGCACCGCCTGCTCCAGTACATAGGTCTTGAAGTGCGGGGTCTTGCGGTGAGTGCCGAAAGCCGCTTCGGATTCGTAGACCTCGTAGAGCAGAATATCGTTGGGGTCGTCCTTGGCGCGATGCGCGCTGAACGAAACGTTGCCCGGCTCGTTGCGGATGTGCGGCGCCAATTCGCGCAGGATCGCGGCGATCTTGTCTTCCGCACCCTCGCGCGGGCGCCAGCGCGCGACGACGACGTGGCTCATGGCACCGCCTGCTCGGCCGCGCCGAGTGCCGCCGACAACTCGTTTGCGGCGGCGGCAAGCGCCTTGGTCCGGCTCTGCAACGCCTGGAACGACAGCCGCCACACCGGGCCGGAAATGCCGATGGCGCCAACGACATGCCCGCTGAAATCACGGACGGCCATGGCGGCGCAGCGCACTTCTTCATCGAATTCGCCGTCATCGAAGCCGATGCCGGAGGTGCACACGTCCTCGATCTCCTGCACGAAGCGCTGGCGGTCGACGATCGTCTTCGGCGTCATGGCTTTGAATTCGACGCGATCGAGGTAGCGGTCGAACTGCTCAGGCCGCAACGCGGCGAGGATGACCTTGCCAAGCGCCGTGCAATAGGCCGGGCGCACGACGCCGACGCGGTCGGTCAATTGAAATTTGCTCGGACCGGGTGTCCGCGCCATCACCACGACGTCATCGCTCATGCGCACGGCGAAGTGGCTGCTCTCGCCGGTGGTGAGCGACAGCCGCTCGAGCACCGGCGTCGCCATGCTCACCATTTCCATCTCGTCGAGCGCGCTTGCTGCCAACACGAACAGCGGCCGGCCGATGCGGTAGCGCTTGTCCTTGAGCTGACGGATATAGCCGAGCGACACCATCGTCTTCACGAGATGGAAGGCGGTGGAGTTATGCAGCCCCACGCGCTTGCTGAGGTCGGCGAGACCGATGCCCTCGCGGTTGCGCGCGACTTCCTCGAGGATGGCGAAGGCGCGGCCGATCGACTGCACGCCGCCGCCCGGCTGGCGATCATCGGCGTCCGCTTCCGAGACCGCGAGCATGGGCTTCGCCCCGGATTGCGGCCGCTGCGGGCGGACTTCAAGGACACCGGGGACGGCTTTGGCAGGCGCTTTCAACGGATGATCCTCAGGTTCCTGGTCTGTCATCGTCTAGCACAAATCCCCGGTCGAGACAGATGCTACACGGGCTCGTCCGTCACCGGCGAAGTCACGACGATGAAAGTCAGATCCTCAACCCCAGTGTTGTTGATCGAATGCTCGACGCCGGGCGGCAGGTAGATGACGTCATGGCGGCGGACAACACGTGTCTCGTCGCCGATCTCCATCAGACCTTCGCCCTCGAGCACGTGATAGACCTGCTCCTGCACCTTGTGGCTATGGCGTTTCACGTAGGCCATCGGCTGGTACATCGATATGCGGTAGTCGAGGTGCTTCGTCTTCAGCGTGTCCGGCGCGGCGAGCGGCTTCGACAGCGCGCCGCCGAAATGATCGGGATATTGCCGCCACGGCGTCTCCGTGACGTTTTTCACCGAAGCCTTGCGTTCATCCTTGGCCATGGGCTGCCTCACTTCGCCGGCGTCATGTCGGGGAGGAAGCGCTGGCCGAACGCCGGCTCGTTGTAAGGCGTCGGCGGCAATTCCCAGGCACCGGTCGACGGCGGCCGCACTTCGGCATCGACGTGCACGTCGAGCACGTAGGGCTTGTTCGCCTTCACCGCATGCTCGAGTGCGGCCTTGAGGTCTTGCGACTTTGTAACAGTGATCGCATCGACGCCGCAGGACTTCGCCAGCGCTGCAAAGTCGGGATTGTACGGCTTCTTGTTTTCGCCCTGATGGAACATGGTGCCATACTCGCGGCCGCCGAACATGCCGAGCTGGATGTCGCGGATCGAAACCCAGCCGAAATTATTCCAGATCACCCAGACGACCGGGATGTTGTATTCGACCGCCGTGCACAATACGTGCGGCACCATGGTGAAGCAGCCGTCGCCGGCGATGGCGACCACCGGTCGGTCCGGCGCGGCGAGCTTGGCGCCGAGCGCCCCGGCGGCACCGAAGCCCATGCCGGAGAAGCCCCACGAATTGAGCATCGTCTGCGGCTTCCGGGCGTTCCAGAACTGCATATACCAGTTGTGATTGACGCCGACGTCGCAGGCGAGAATGGCGTCGTCCGGCAGCACCGCCTGACAATCGGCAACGACGCGCTCGGGCCTGATCGGGGAGGCGTGAACGCCGAAATTCGGCCGCGTGAAGTCGTCCCACTGCTTCTTCCAGCCGGCCATGGCCGCGAGCCAGGCTTTCGTGTTCGGTCCCTTGCCGCCACGACGCTCGCTCTCGGCGAGGAGCTGGCGCAAGAAGGTGCGCGCATCGGCGAGGATGCCGAGGTCGGGCGGATAGTTGCGGCCGATCTCGGCCGGGTCGAGATCGACGTGAATCAGCTTGCTGGTCGGGAAATTCCACGAATAACCCGGCATCCACGACGACGCCGAGCGGTCGTCGAACCGTGCGCCGATGGCGATCACGACGTCGGCGTGGCGGCCGGCCTCGTTTGCCGGAAAGGCGCCGTTGCGGCCGATGAAGCCGAGCGACAGGGCTTCGGTCATGTCGAAGCAGCCCATACCGTTCGGCGAGGAGATCACCGGGATGGCGTGCTTCTTCGCGAATTCGGTGAGTTCGCGGCTCGCCTCCGACAAAGTGACGCCGTGACCGATGAAGATCACCGGCCGCTCGGCCTTCGCGATCATATCGAAGGCCTGGGTGATCTCGTCCGGTGAGGCGCCGCTGCGCTGGGCATTGAGCGGCGGCGCCGGCCGCGGCATTTCGACATCGTCCTCCTCCTGGAAGACGTTGAACGGCACGTCGATGTTCACCGGCCCGGGCCGGCCGGACAGCATCGTCGTCGTCGCCTGCCGCAGCGCCAGCGGCAGCATGTCGACTCGCGTCGGCTGGAAGCTGCGCTTCACCACCGGCCGCACGATGTTGACGAAGTCGGCCTGGAAGTGCCGGTTGATTTCCTGGAATGGGCTGCGATTGAACTGCGAGGTCGGAACGTTGGCGCTGATCGCCAGCACGGCGGAGGAATCCGACAGCGCGCAGGCGAGCGGCATGATGATGTTGCAGGAGCCGGGCCCGCAGGACGTGAGCGTCGCCACGGGCTTGTGCTTCACGCGGAAATAGGCGTCCGCCATGTGGACGGCGACCTGTTCATGCCGTGGCGAGACGAGTTGGATCCGGTCGCGCGCTTCGTAGAGCGGGTCGAGCATGCCCACATTGCCGTGACCGCAAATCCCGAACACGTACGGGATGTCGCTGGCAATTAGGTATTCGGTGATCAGTTCGGCGCCTTTGATTTTGGGCATTTTCCTCCACGCGTCGTACGCGTCTCCTTCGGCAGTCTCCGCCGTCCGTTCCCGGTCCTCTACCACAATATAGATTTGCGTACATCCATGTGAAATATGTGGCAGCTATTCGCTTGTTTGGCGTGGTTTTTGCCTCGTGAAAACAGTTTTGGTCCACCTTTTGCCAAACTAATCTCAGGGCTTGAAACCTGTTCCGGTATTGTGAGACATTCGCCCACCCGGCGTTGGGAGCCAAATGTCCGCCCAAGGGCGCCCCAGAACAAGAGCCGGAGGCGAACGCTGCAACGAGTCTCGGGAGGAGACGACAATGATCCGCAATGATAGACGCCAGGTCCTCAAAGGCAGTGCCGCACTCGCGGGCACTCTCGCCTTCGGCTTTCCATCCATCGTCCGTGCCCAGTCCGATGCGATCAAAATCGGCCATCTGACACCGCTGACCGGCTTCCTCGGCGTGCTCGGCGCCTATGCCCAGCTCGGCATTAAGATGGCGGTCGAGGAAATCAACGCCGCCGGCGGCGTGAACGGTCGCAAGCTCGATCTCATCTCGGAAGACTCGGTCAATCCGGCGACCGCCGCCACCAAGGCGCAGCGCATGTACGATCAGGACAAGGTCGACATCCTGATGGGCGAGATCAGCTCCGCCTCGGCGCTGACCATCATGCAGGTCGCCGAACGTAATAAGCGCTTCTATCTGCAAATCGGCGCCCGCTCCGACGCGTTGCGCGGCAAGAACTGCAACAAATACACCTTCCACATGGACATTCCGAACACCGTAATGGTCAATGCGGTCGGCCAGGCGTTGGTGCGCGACAAGATGGTGAAGGGCAAGAAGTTCTATACCCTGACCGCGGACTACATTTTCGGTCATGACCTTCTGGCCGCGGCCAAGCGGTTCTTTGACGCCAACGATGCCAAGCTGATCGGCAACGAGCTGATCGCCACCGACGTCACCGACTTCAGTCCCTATCTCCTGAAGGTCCGTCAGGCCAAGCCGGACATCGTCTGCTGCAATCTGGCCGGCAACCAAGTGACGAATCTGATCAAGCAATATGCCGAGTTCGGCTTCAGCTATCCGCTCGTCGGCTTCAATCTGAATACCGCCGACGCCTGGGCCGCGGGTGAAGGCAATCTCGCCGGCATCTGGCCGACGGTTTGGTACCACACGCTCGACGTGCCATCGTCGAAGACCTTCGTCGCGAACTTCATCAAGAAATACGGCAAGCCGCCGGAGAACCATGCCTGGATCGAATACGTCTCGATGAAGGTCATGGCTCAGGCCATGAGCGAGACGAAAAGCACCGACAACGCCAAGCTGATCTCGCACCTCGAGAGCCAAGCGCAGTTCGACATCCTCAAGGGCCGCAAGGGCTATTTCCGCAACTGGGATCACCAGATGATGCAGGAGGCCTATCCCTTCACGGCAAAGGCGAAGGGGCAGGCCAAGGACAAGTGGGACGTCATGACACTCGGCCCGGCGGTTCCGACGGCGAACCAATCGCTTGAGTCCATCGCGCCCACGCGCGAGCAGAACCCCTGCAACCTGAACAAGGCCTGAGACTTCATGCGCGGGGGTTCCGCGCCAGGCGATGACATATTGTCCCGGGATCGGCGGTAGCCGAGGCCCGGGACCTCGGCCCGGGTGAACACGTCTCACGTCGTCCCTGCGAAAGCGGGGCTCGATTCCGCAACGTCGAGCAGTACTCCAAAGAGATGTCGTTCATGTTCCTGCTCGAACAGGTGGTCAACGGCCTGGTGCTCGGTGGCTACTACCTGCTGATCGCGCTAGGCCTGTCGCTGATCTTCAGCGTCGGCGGCGTCGTCAACCTCGCGCACGGCGCCTTTTATGCGCTCGGCGCCTATGCGGCGGTCACGCTCAGCAATTATCTCGGCTTCTTCCCGGCCGTCGCGCTGTCGCCCGTCGCGGTCGGTCTTCTCGGCATCCTGTTCGAGCGCTTCATCCTGCGCCGGTTCTACACCGCCGACCCGATCCTCTCGCTGCTCGTCACCTTCGGCCTTGCGATGGTCGCCGAGCAGGCGATCCGCATGATCTGGGGCGCTGCACCCTTATCGGCGGTGATACCGCAAAGCCTGAAAGGCGCGGTCATCGTTGGTGACTTCCTGTTCTCCCGCTATCGCCTGATGCTGCTCGGTGTCGTCGCGATCGTGCTTGTCGGCATCTGGCTGCTGCTTAACAAGACCGCATTCGGCCGCGTTGTGCGCGCCGGTATCCAGCGTCCCGACATGGTGGCCGCGCTCGGCATCCGCTTGCAGCCTTATATGACCACCATTGTCGTGCTTGGGGTTGGCATGGCGGCGATGGCAGGCGCCTTTTTCGCGCCGATCACCATCGTGCAGCCGGCGATGGGTTCCGACATCATCATCGTCGCCTTCGTGGTCGTCGTCATCGGCGGGCTCGGCAGCTTCTGGGGCGTCGTACTCGCCGCGCTGCTCGTCGGCGTGGTGCGCGGCATCACCATCAACTTTCTGCCGGCCTATGGCGAGGCCTCGATCTACATCCTGATGTTCTTGGTCCTGCTGTTCCGGCCGCGCGGCTTGCTCGGCGAGCGCATCGAGAAGTTCGAATGAAGGCGATCTCGAAGCATCGCGCGATCATTGCCGCCGCAGTCGCGCTCGTCGCGCTGCCTTTCGTCGTCCGGGCGCTGGGCCTCTCGATCGACAGCGCCGCGGTGATCGTCATCCTCGCGATCGCGGCGACCGGGCTCAATCTGTGCGTCGGCTACACCGGGCTGGTCTCGTTCGGTCACAGCGCATGGTTCGGCGTCGGCGCCTATGCCGCAGCGCTATTGCAGCGGAACGTCTTTCCTGGCGAGATCTGGCTGCCGATCCTTTTCTCGACGCTGATCGTCGCCGCTCTATCGGCCGTGGTCGGGGCATTGATCCTGCGCCGGCGCGGTGTCTACTTCGCGCTGCTGACGCTCGCCCTCTCGGCCCTCACCTACACCATTGCCTTCCGCTGGAGCGACGTGACCGGCGGCGAGGACGGCCTCGGCGGCCTGAAGCGCGGCATGCTCGGGCCCATCTTTCTCGACGAACCGATCGCGTTCTACATATTCATCGCCGTCACCGGCCTTGTCGTCCTTTACTTGCTGCTGCGGCTGACGCGCTCGCCGTTCGGACACACGCTGGTGGCGATCCGCGAAAATCAACTGCGCGCGACGTTCCAGGGCTATCCGGTCCAGCGCTACAAGCTCGTCGTCTTCGTCATTTCCGCCGCGGTGACGGGGCTCGCCGGCGCCCTGCTCGCCTTCCAGACTTATCTCGCGTCGGCCGAGGGCGTCTCGGTCGCATTCTCCGGCGAATTGCTGGCAATGGTCGTCATCGGCGGCATGCATCATCTGCTCGGACCGGCGCTCGGCGCATTGTTCTTCGTCCTGTTCCGCGAGCTCTTCTCGATCTGGAGCGGCAACTGGCTCCTTTGGTTCGGCCTGCTGTTCGTCGCTTTCGTGCTCTATTCACCCGGGGGACTGATCGGCGTCTGGGCAAGGCTTCAACGCCACTGGAAGCCGGCGCCTCACGGCGACGCGGCGATGAGCAAGCGCAAGATTCATGCGGGCCTGGCGCTGCCGGGATTCCTGCGCCCAAATCACGGCGAGCGCGGCGCAGTGCTCGAGGTGAACGGCCTGTCGAAACACTTCGGCGGCATCCGCGCCGTGTCCGATGCGAGCCTTTCTATCGGCAGCGGACAGATCCACGCGCTGATCGGGCCGAACGGCGCCGGCAAGACGACCTTGTTCAATCTCGTCTCAGGCTTATTCGCGCCCGACGAAGGCAGCGTACGTTTGAATGGCCTCGAACTGCGCAAGCCGAGGCCCGACAACATCTGCCAGCAGGGACTGGCGCGTTCGTTCCAGATCACCAATCTGTTCCGAACGCTGCCGATCTACGAGAACCTGCGCCTATCGCTTCAGGCGCGCCATCCCGGCCGCTTCAACATCTGGCGTGACGTCGACAGCTACACGGATGTACATGCCGAGACCGCCGAGCTGATGCGCTTCCTCGGTCTCGAGGGGATTGAGTCTGTCCAAGGCGGCGACCTCTCCTATGGCGGGCAACGGCTGGTCGATCTCGGCATCGCGCTCGGCTCCAAGCCGCAGGTGCTCCTGCTCGACGAGCCGCTCGCGGGTTTGGCAGCCGCCGAGCGCGATCGCGTCTCGAATCTCGTCAAGAACATCGCCATCAGCGTCCCCGTGCTGATCGTCGAACACGACATCGACCGCGTGCTCGGCTTCTCGCATCGCGTCACGGTCATGAATCAGGGCGAGGTCTTGATGGCCGGAACGCCGGACGAAGTGCGTCGGGACGTTCGCGTGCAGCAGGTCTATACCGGCACCGGCACGCCGCCCGTCACCGGCCGTAGCGCCGACATTGCGCGCGAGACGCAGCTTCTGACGGTCGAGAAGGTCAACACCTTCTACGGCAAGAGCCATGTGCTCAACGACGTGTCGCTCGACGTGCGCGAAGGCGAGATCGTCGCTCTGCTCGGCCGCAACGGTGCTGGCAAGTCGACGCTGTTGAAAAGTATCGCCGGCCTGGTGCCGCCCGCATCCGGAAGCATTGGCTTCGCCGGCCAAGCGATCGCCGGGCTGCCGGCGCACGACATCGCGCGCAGGGGCGTCGGTTACGTGCCGCAAGGGCGAGGCCTGTTTGCCGGCATGACGGTCGCCGACAATCTCGCGCTCGGACGGCTCGCCCGCGCCACCGATGGCAGCAGCGGTGTCGTGTGGGACGAGCGCACGGCCTTCGAGCATTTCCCGCGGCTCAAGGAGCGCATGGGCGTGCACGCCGACTATTTATCCGGCGGCGAGCAACAGATGGCGGCGGTGGCGCGCGCGCTGTCGGGCAATGTGCAGCTTCTCCTGCTCGACGAGCCGTTCGAAGGGCTGGCGCCGGCGGTGGTGCAGGAGTTGTTCACGGTGTTCGACCGCCTGCGTCGGCATTGCTCCATCCTTATTGTCGAGCACAATCTCGACCTCGTCCTTGCGCTTGCCGATCGCGTGTTCGTGCTCGAGCACGGAGCGGTCTTTCATACGGGATCGGCCGAGCCGCTTTTGACCGATCTCGATTACCGCAAGAAGATTCTGTGGCTGTGACGGTGCAAGACGCCGTGAAGGAGAAGTAATGTCGTTGCAAGGCAAGACGGTTGTCATCGTTGGCGGTTCGTCCGGCATCGGATACGCCACCGCGCAAATGGCGAAGGCGCAGGGCGCCGACGTCGTCATCGCCTCTCGCGCCGGGGCGCGGCTCGATGCCGCGGCGAAAACGCTGGGCGTTCAGGCAATCGCCGCCGACGTGACCAGTGACGAGGCCATCGAATCGCTGTTCCGGCAGACCGGGCCGGTCGACCACGTCGTCCTCACCGCGGCGCAATTGAAGGCCGGCCCGTTCAAGACGCAGCCGATCGCGGAAGCGAAAGCGACGATGGAAGGCAAGTTCTGGGGCGCCTGGCGCGTCGCTCGCGCCGCCGAGATCAGGCCGGGCGGCTCGCTCACCATCGTCACCGGCTTCCTGAGCATCCGGCCACGGCCGAACTCGGCCATCGTCGGCGCCGCCAACGGCGCCCTCGAGGCGCTGGCGCGCAGCCTCGCCCTCGATCTCGCGCCGGTACGCGTCAACGCCGTGTCGCCCGGCATCATCGACACGCCGATCCGCGCCGCGATGCCGGCCGAGGCGCGGAAGGCGATGCTGGACAAGATTGCGGCCTCGCTGCCGGTCGGCCGCGTCGGGCTGGCCGAGGATGTGGCGAAGCAGATTCTCGCTTTCATGGACAACGGCTTCGCCACCGGTGCCATCGTCTATCTCGACGGCGGTGGCACGATCGCCTGAACGGCGTCAGCCGACGAGCCGAAATTCGGTGCGGCTCACGAAGCTGTCACCCGGCCGAAGCACCGTGGACGGAAAGTTCGCGTGATGCGGCGAATCCGGGAAGTGCTGCGTTTCGAGACAGAGCCCGGCCATACGCTCGTGCTCGTCGGCGATGCGGCCGCCGCTGCGGTCGCCGAGAAATTGGCCGGTGTAGAACTGCATGCCCGGCTCGGTCGTCCACACCTCCAGCGCCTGACGGTTTCCCGGGGCGCTCGCGCGCGCGGCAAAGACGAGATCGCCCGGCCTGCCACGACGCAGCACATAATTGCGGTCGAAGCCGTGGCTCCAGACGATCTGCTCGTCGCTGCTCGTCAGCCTGTCGCCGACCCTGGCGCTATCGCGGAGATCGAACGGCGTACCGTCGACCGCGCGGATTTCACCGGTCGGCATGGAGTCACGATCGGCCGGCGTGAAGAAGTCGGCGGAAATCATCACGTGATGATCCTCGATCGTCGGCGCGCCGGAGAGATTGAAATAGGCATGATTGGTGAGGTTGATTACCGTCGGCGCGTCGGTCGCCGCCGTGAGCCTCATGCTCAGCACGTCGTCCTCCGACAGCCTGTACTCGGCCGTGA
>Ga0208357_1000331_pt1 | contig 38430 bp, 35 predicted proteins | sample NGESurdeep092012_6_FD_184487 | JGI IMG/M metagenome (GOLD analysis project Ga0208357, IMG submission 184487) | Arctic peat soil microbial communities from Barrow, Alaska - NGEE Surface sample F52-2 deep-092012 (SPAdes) | ecosystem: Environmental > Terrestrial > Soil > Wetlands > Peat ...
CCCTCCCGTCAGGGACTGGCCGAGTACCTCGCCTACCAGAACGAGGTGGAGTCGACGGTGGCCCGCATCAACGAGCAGTGGTCCACCCCGGACTGGACTCCGATCGTCCTCCTGGTCGAGGACGATCCCGCCCTCACCGTGCTCTATGTCGAACCGCCCGTCGATGTGCCCCGGGCCCTCCGGCACCGTCGGTTTTCAGAGTTGCGGTCGGATCGCGGCTCCGACATGGCCGGCATCCACGTGATGCGGCCCCGGAAGTGGCTGCCGCGCCTCGTCGGGCCCTCGGTCGACCGATCGCTCGTCGGTCAGGTCATCCGGGCGGCTGGTCGACTGGGCCTGAAGGATCCCTTTCTCTGGGTGAATGACGCCCATTACGCCGGTCTTTTGGCCCGGACCCAGTGGCCGAGCATCTACGACGTGACCGACGACTGGCTCCTGGCCTCTCTCTCGCCCCGGGCCCGGGCCCGACTGACGGCGGACGAGAGGATCCTGCTGTCCGACGCCGGTGCCGTCGTCGTCTGCTCGCCCGACCTGGCCCACACGCGGGGGGCCACCCGGGCGGTGGACATCATCCCGAACGCCGTCGATGTGGAGCGCTTTCGCACCCCGACCACACGCCCCGACGACCTCCCACCGGCGCCGGTGGCGCTCTACGTGGGCACGCTCCACGAGGATCGCCTCGACGTCGACCTCTGCTGCCAGCTGGCCGTGGCTCTTCCCGAGGTCCAGCTCGTCCTCCTCGGTCCGAACAGCCTGGCCCCGGAGTATTCCGAGGCCCTCGGATCCCTGGCCAACGTCCACCTGCCCGGGGCCCGCCCCTACGACCGCATCCCGGCCTATCTCCAACATGCCGATGTCATCGTGATCCCCCACAAGGTGACCCCCTTCACCGAGAGCCTCGATCCCATCAAGGCCTATGAATGCCTGGCCGCCGGCCGGATCACGGTGGCCACCGCCGTGGCCGGCTTTCGGGATCTCGGGCCGCCGGTGGTGGTGGCCGGTCCCGAGACCTTCGTGGCCGAGGTGCGCCGCGCCCTGGCCGCCCCCCCGGGGGCCACCTCGGTTCCGGTCGACGTGCCCACCTGGCGGGACCGGGCCGGCGCCCTCTCGGCCGTCATGGACCGTGTGCTGGCCCAATCAGACGCTCGGCCCTGACCCCATGGCAGGCCGGAGGGGGTTTTTGGACTCTCGAACTTCAGAAAAAAGGTTGTTCGACCGATGAGATAGTGGCGACTCGCTCGGTCCCGGGAGGCTCTCGGCCACCGGGGACGCAGGGGCGGCCAGGGATTGTAGATTCGGGGGTTCAGAGCGTCGGAGGCGGTTGGTTTTTGAGACGTTCGCAGCCCCAGAGAGCGAGACAGCGGTGACATTCCACCAGCTCCTATCCGTCCTGTGGCGCCGCCGCCTGCTGGTGGTGGCGACCATAGTGGTCACGGTGGGTGCCGCCTATGCCTACGTGGACCTGAAGGCCCCCTCGTGGTCGGCCTCGGCCACCGTGGAGTTGCAGACGACCACGGCGGGGAGTTCGAGCGCCGGTGCCTCGGCCGTGCCCACACCGGCCGGCTTGCAGGACCCTCTGGGCGTCCTGGCCTCATCCAAAGTGGCCGATCAGGCGGCCAAGATCATGGGTTCGAGCAACGGCGCCGACGTCCAGAGCCATGTGACGGGAACCCTCGACACCACCGGTGGCGTGATGTCCATCGTCTCGTCCGACAGCACCCCAACGCTGGCCGAGACCACGGCCAACGCCTACGCGTCGGCCTTCGTCCAGGTCGTCAAGGCCTCCATCCAGGCCGCCATCACGACACTCCAGAACCAGATCACGGTCTTGGACGCCTCCATCGTGGAACTGGAGAGGACCGACGGGCCGACGTCGCCCGAGGTGCTGGCGGCCAACGCCGAGCTGACCAACCTCTACGGGCAGAAGTCGACACTCCAGGAAGAATTGACCGGCTATGCCGTCGTGCAGCAGAAGGCCACGCTGCCCACCAGCCCTTCGGGTCTGGGGAAGAAGAAGGTTGTCGGCCTGGGTCTTCTGATCGGCCTCCTGGCCGGCTGCGGGATCGCCTTCGTCCGTGAGCAGCTCGATGTCAGCCTGCGATCGACCGGCGGCGTGAAAGAGCTCACCGACGCCCCTGTCCTGGCCGAGCTGCCCTTCGACCGTGAGTTCAGTCTCGACAACGGCACCCTGGCCGTCCTCGACCTCCCCGGTTCGGCCCTGGCCGAATCGGTCCGGGAGCTCCGGACCAGCCTCGAGGTCATCCTGGAGGACAAGCCCTGCCCCGTCATCATGGTCACCAGCTCTTCGCCCGAGGACGGCAAGACCTTCGTCACCTCCAACCTGGCTGCTTCGTGGGCCATCAGCGGCAAGCGCGTGGTCGTGGTCTCGGGGGATCTCCGGCGCCCCCGGATCGAGCATGCCCTCCTGGTGGACGCCGGATCACCGGGCGTGAAGGACCTGGCCGCCCTGGACCGGCGTGAGGAGTTCCAATCCAACGGATCGACGCAACCGGTGAAGGTGACCGACTCGCTCACCGATGCTCCCGACGGCCGGGCGCCGGCATCCGGAGGCAAGGGTTCCAGCCGCTGGGTGTTCCCGCAGATGCGGAGCCGTCCCCTTCCCAGTCAACAGGACGTGATGGCCGCCCTGAAGCCCACCCGGGTCGTCGGACTGTCGCTGTTGCCTTCCGGGGGTGTGGCCACCAACTCGAGCGAGCTGCTCAACAGCCCGGGGATGAAGGCGGTCATGGAACGCCTCTGCAGCTATGCCGACGTGGTCCTGGTCGACTCGCCCCCTTTGATGGCCGTGGCTGACGCCGCCATCCTCAGTCGTCACGTGGACGGGGTCGTCGTGGTGGCGGTCGATGGCGAGACGAGCAGCCCGGTCCTCCAGCGTGCCCTTCAGCGGCTGGTGGCCACGCGGGCTCCGGTCCTCGGCATCGTGCTCAACCGGGTTCGGGCCACGTCAACGTCCGCTTATCACGGCTATTACGTCCAGAAGCCGTCAGAACTGTGATGGGCGGAGCGGCGGCCTGGCCAACCGGCTGCTGACGCTCTTGCGCCGGTGCCTTGCGGGCGCACCCGACCAATGAATATCGGAGCATCATCGGCCGGTGAGTGACGCACGGCCTGTGGTCGTACCGGACGTTCGTGTCCCGTCACCGAGCGGGCAAACGCTGGAAGGAGCCTCGGGCGTCGACCGACCGAGGCGGTCGTCCGGACCGGCGGTGGTCAGGGCCAAGCGGTACGTGACATCCGCATCGGGAGCACAGCCGGTCGGGAATCTTCGGTGTGTTCGGACCGGGCCATGGCCCCGAGCGAGATGCCGGCCAGGATCCAGGGGATGGCCGACGTGGCCGTCACCCAGAAGATGTCGAGTTGCCCTTCGGCGAAGCGCATGAGGACGGCCGTGAAAGCCAAGGTCCCGAAGGCCGCGGGTACTCGCCACAGCAGCACCAGCGAGCGCCCGAAGAGCAACAGGATGGCGGCCAAGCCGACGATGCCGGCGGAGCTCAGCATCTCCAACTCTCCGTTCGGAGGTTGGAAGCTGAAGGGAAAGCGCGATGTGTACCACCATCTGAGCCCCACGCCGAGCCACGGCGACGTGTGCCAGACCAGGAGGGCCTCGTGGTACCAGGCCTGACGTTGGTGAACGCTGTTGAAGCGGTTGCCCGAGGCGAACTGCTGGGAGACGGTGACGTAGGCGATGATCACCAGAGGGACCATGGCGGCGAGCAGGACCTTCGAGCGACGGCTGACGCCACTCATCCGCCTGGTCCTGGCCGTGGCCACGACGATGCCCAGGGCGCAACCGATCATGGCCTGGCGCGACTGCGAGGCCAGGATCCCGAGGACGCAGATATACATGGCCACCCGGTAGGCCTTGCCCTCCCAACCGACCCAGTCCGGGTTGAGGAAGGCCACCACCACGGCGAACATCAGCATGACGCCGACGAAGTTCTTCTGCATGCCGAGCGGGAGCTGCACCACCTGAAAATGCGTCCGGACGGCTTCCTCGCATGTCCACAGGGCGATGAAGGTGGCCCCACCCAGAAAGGCGCTCAGGGCCGCTTTGGCGTAGCCCTCACGGGCGACGACCCAGCCGACGATCAGGCTCCCTCCGACCAGGAACAACTCGTGAAACCACTCGATGAGGTCGGCCCGGTAGGGGTTGTCGACGACCGTCAGGAGCAACGCGGCTTGATAGATGACCAGCACGACCAGGAGACGCTTCATGACCGGCGATTCCCGGAGGCGAAGGTAGGGGAGCGCGGCGAAGGTGGTGGCGAAGAGCACGAGGTCGGAGACGCTCAAGTTGGAGGAACTGGTCCCCAGGCGGGCCACCAGAAGAGTGGCCGGAACGGCCGAGGCCACCACCACCAGCGGCGCCACCGCATACAGGCCGATGGCCAGGATGCAGATGCCGGCGAATATGGCGTACTTGGTGTTGATGCCGGCCAGGAGGGCGAGCACGATCCCGCACACCAGAACGCCGGAGGCGGTGAGCGCATTGGCCCCCCGGCCACTGAAGCCGAGGGCGCCTCGTCCCGATCGTTTCAGGGCCGGCGCCAGGCCTCCGACCTGGAGCCGAGGCTCACGGGCCATGGTGCACGGAGATGGCCATATGAGGCCCAATTGTAGCTTCCCGATGGACGCCGGGGACCTTACCAACAGGCCTTTTACCGACCCGTGGCCGTCCGATCCGGCCCGCCAATCAGGCCGCGGTGTTCCTGGTCTCGAGCACCTGCTCGAACTGGCCCATCAGTGCCTCCCAGGTGAGGTGGGCGACCGTCCCGGGAGCGGCCTGGCTCCAGGTTCCGCGCCTGACGGGGTCGGTGGCCTCGGCCATGAGGGCCGACAGAGCGGAGGCACCCAGGGGATCGTCGAGAAGAAGGCCGTTTATTCCGGGTTGGACGGCGTCGGCGGCCCCGGGCACGTTGGTGGTGATGACCGGGAGCCCGCTGGCCAGGGCCTCGATCACGGCCAGACAGAACGCTTCATACTGGGTGGGCATCACGAAGACGTCCGACGCCGCGTGCACCCGTCCGACATCGTCAGAGGGGCCCAGATAGCGCACGCGGCTTCGGAGCCACGACGAACGCGGCGTCACCAGACTGTCGGGAGAATGGCGTCCCACCAGTAAAAGACGGACGTCGGGATCGGCCAGTTCCTCCATGGCATCGAGGACGACCTTCAGACCTTTTCGTTGCCATTCGTTGGCCACCATGACGAGGACGGTCTCACCGTCGCCGTATCCGAGCTCGTCCCGAGCCGGTCCCCGCAGCGCACTCCGACGCTCGGGCGAGAATTCCTCGGGAGAGAACCCGTTGTGCACCACTGTGCACGGCGTGTCGCCCAGTCCGTAGAGCTCAGCCAGATCGGTGGCCACCTGCTGCGCACAGGGCACCAGCATCCGGCCTTTGGCCGAGGCGTAGTAGCTGCGTTCCAGTGACAACCCGATCATGTGCCGGGGCATGACCAGGCGGACCCGACCCGGGATCTGGTGCCCGCGTACCTCGATCGGTCCGGCCACGCGCAGCCAGGCCCGGTGCACGCTGCCGATGACATAGACATCGGCCGGGGGACACTCGGTGCCGTAAGAGACGACGACATCCGATGGCACCGAACGCACGGCGGCAGCCGCGGCGCGCCGGAAGTTGAGAGGGCCGAGCAATCGGGGCGATCGTCCACTCGGGACAGCGACGTGGGCCACGTCCGGGGGAAGCTCTTCGGCCACCTCGCTCACCACCGTCACCTGGTGTCGGGGGGCCAGGAACCGTGCCGCCTCCCAGACCACTCGCTCGACCCCGCCGCGACGGGAACAGGCCGGAAAAACGAGGGTGATCTTCACGGCGAAACTACCGTGGGCATGGGCGGGGGTTCGTTTGTTTCTGTACCCGTCACGGCGATCGAGTCTAGGACGGCCCACGCCGCGGGCTGGACCCATCGGCTTCCCCGGTAGCCGGGACGGCCAGTGGATAACCTGATGCCATGTCCGCCATTTCGGCTTTGGCCCTCCTGTCGCACAAACTCCCTTCCAGCCGATGGAAGGTCCGGGCCGGGCGGGTCCTGGCCGCTGGTCTCAGTGGCCTCGGCCTGGACGTGGTCTCACCGGTGCGCCTGCGCGACGGTGCCATCTTGATCTTGGATCCTCGTGGTCGCACCGAAGGGGGACCGTTCTGGAACGGGACCTACGATGACGACCAGGTCGATTTCCTCTGCCTTTGTCTCTCGACCCTGGGTGAGCATCTCCTGGACATCGGGGCCAACGTGGGGCTCATCTCCATCCGGGTGGCCCGGGCCGGTGCCACGGTGGAAGCCGTCGAGCCGGTGGCGGAGAACGCGGCCCGTATTGCCGCGTCGGCCCGCTTGAGCGGCGTGGCCGACCGGATAAACATCCAACAGCTGGCTCTGGGGGAGACCGGTGGCACGATGACCCTGACGCGAGAGGTGGGACTCGGTGCCGCCACCGGTAACGCCGTCGATTCGTCCATTGCCGGGACCCTGAAGGGCATCTCGGTGACCGTCCCGCAAGTCCGCTTGGATGATCTCGAGCTTGCCGCCGTCGATGTCATCAAGATCGATGTCGAAGGCAACGAGGTCTTTACCCTTCGGGGAGGCATGAAGACCATCGAACAGTTTCGTCCGGTGATCCTCGGAGAGTTCAACTCCGAGCTGATGCCCCTGCACGGACATTCATTTCTGGACGTGGCCGAGCTGCTCGATCCATTGGACTACCGCTATTTCCAGTTCGTCTCGGCCACCGAGATAACTGAGCAGAAACCGCGGATCGGGCTCGGAAACGCCATTGCCGCACCCACAGAGAAGGTCAGGAGCCTGCCGGCCACCATTGTCGGATAGTCCAGGATTTCGATGGCTGCCGGTGATCGTGGTTCGCATGGAGTCATCGTTGGCCTACCGTGGAACGTCCAGAAGCGGCTGGGGGGTGGGTGGCCGAAAACCAGAAGTGGTCATCGACGTCCTGGCCTCTGCGTCTTTCTCCGTTCCGCACCGGTCACCCGGACCGGTGATGGGGGCCGACCCCCGAGCGGGTGAGCGCCCATGGCCGTAACAGGAAGAGGACGGCGGGTGGTGGTGGCCAACTTTGCCGTGTCCGTACCGATGGGTCAGCAGGTTTACGAGACCCAATTGGTCCGCGCCCTCACCCCGATGCTCCCGGATTCGTGGGTGCTCGGCGAACGGCGGGTGGGATCGGCTCGTTCCCGGGGCGACGTCGATGTCCGGTTGCCTTTACGGCTGGTCGGGCGCGGGCCCCTCGGGGTCGAACATTTCATCTCTCGTCTGGCCTACGGCCCCGCCGACCTCGTCCACCGGATGGACCTCCGCCTTCCATCGCCGGGGGGAGCCGAGGTCCTGACGGTGCACGACCTGGCCTGTCTCCAATTCCCCGATGAAGGGGAGTTGCCCCGGCGGGCGGCCGAGTCGGCCCGGCGGGCGACGGCCATGGTGACGGTGTCGGAGTTCTCGGCCGACGAGATCTCCGAGGCGCTCGGGGTGAGCCGACCCGTCGTCATCCCCTGCGGCATTGATCACTCCGTCGGCGCCGGCCCGGCGCTTTCGGACGAGGAACTCGATGACCTCGGTGTCGGCCACAACTTCGTTATCCACATGGGTGGGGCCACGCAAAGGAAGAACCTCGAGGGCCTGGCCGAGGCCTGGCGGCTTCTGGCCTCCGAGCGCCCGGCGCTCGGGCTGGTGCTGTGCGGACCCGAACACCCGCGCCGCACCTCCCTGTTCGGAGCCCTCCCCCGGTGTCATCTGCTGGGCCGGATCGATCCGACGACACTGGCTGGTCTGCGCCGGCGGGCCCGGGTTGTCGTCGTCCCCTCTCTCCATGAGGGCTTCGGACTACCGGCTCTGGAGGCCATGGCCGTGGGGACGCCGGTGGTGGCGGCCCGTCGCGGGGCCCTGCCTGAGGTGTGCGGTGACGGCGCTCTCCTGGTCGAGCCCGACGGACATTCTCTGGCCGAGGGAATCGGCCGGGTGCTCGACGACCAGGCGGGGACGGCGGCCATGGTCGATCGGGCCCGGGCCCGGGCTGCCACCTTCACCTGGGAGCGCTCGGCGCGTGCCCATCTGGCTGTCTATCGAGACGTCACCGGTTTCTGACCGTGTCCGATGACGGCTCCGTCGTACAAAAGACCGAGTTGGCCACGACGGTGACGGCCGGGCCGTCGGCACCGCCGGTCGGGGATCGGCAAGAGAGCAAGATCTGTGTGGTCCTCCCGAGCGAGGAGCCGTATACGCAGAAGGGTGGGGCGATCGCCACCGTGACCCGCAACGTCACCCGCGCCTGGACCGGTCAAGGTCTCGACGTGACCGTCGTGGCCAGCGGCGGCACCACCGGCGCCTATCAGGAGGGTCATGTCGTCTGGCTCCCGGCGCCGACGGCGCCGACGGGCCTGCTGGCCCGGGCGTGGGGGGCGATAACCGATCGGGCCCGGGCGGCCGAGATCCGTCTGGCCCCCTGGGGTGGAGCCGATAGCCGGAGGTACCGGCGAGCCGTGCACCGCACCCTGAGCAGTCTCCCGGTCACTCCCGATGTGGTGATCGTGCACAACGACCCGTTACTGGCCCGGACCGCCCGTCGGGCCGTCCCCCGGGCGAGGTCCGTTCTGTGGCTCCACAACCAGGTCGACCCCCGGTGTCGGTTTCCGCGCCGTTTCTTTGCTGCGCCTGGTCTGGTGGTGGCCGTGAGCGCGTACATCGCCGAGTGGACGGAGCGTCGCTATTCACTGTCGCCGGGCCAGGTGCGGATCGTTCACAACGGCGTCGACCTGGAGCGCTTCCATCCGGCTGACCGGGCGCCGGGGACCGCCGGCCCGAAGCCGGGCCCGGTGCGCGTGGTGTGCCACGGGCGGATCGACCCCAACAAGGGTTTCCACCTGGCCGTGGATGCCGTGGGGCGCTTGCGCCGGGAAGGCCGTGATGTCACCTTGACGGTGGCCGGTGCCGTTCAGGTCTGGCATCTCAGCCAGGCCGAGGCCACCGCCTACGGTGATCGTCTCATAGCGGACCTCGAGGCGGCCGGCGGGACCTACCTCGGCCGGTTGGACCCCTCGGATGTCCCGGCCCTGCTCCGGCAGCACGACATCGCCTGCGTGCCGTCGCTGGCCGAAGAGCCCTTTTCGCTGTCAGCCCTCGAAGCCATGGCGTCGGGATGCGCCCTGGTGGCGTCCCGACGTGGTGGTCTTCCCGAGGTGGCCGGCGACGCCGGCTGTCTGTTTGATCCTGACGATCCCGACGGACTGGTGGCGGCCCTACGCCCACTGGTGGCCGATCCCCGGTTGCTGGCCGACCGGCGGCGGGAGGCCCGGATCCGCAGTGAGCGTTTCCCGTGGACGGCCACGGCCGAAGCCGTCCTGCGTCCGGACCGGGTCGACCACACCGGGTCGGGCCGATAATCGACCCTTTGACCGTCACCGATCTCCGTTGATCAGCCTCTCGTACAGGACCACCATCTTTTTGGCCTGGACCGACGAATCGAAGCGCTGGCGTTGGAGCGCTTGGAGCTGCTGGCCGTAGGCCTGCCGTCGCTCCTGGTCGGCACCGAGTGAGCGAAGGAGTTGAGCCGCCTCTTCGACATCACCGGGGGCGAACAGCGCGGCATCGGGGGCGGCGCCGACCGTTTCGAGATGGCCCCCGCCGGCCGCGGCCACCACGGGGAGACCGGCGGCCATGGCCTCCAGGACCGAGAGGCCGAGGGCCTCGTCCGGCTGCAGAGCCAGAAAGAGCGATGCCGTCTGGTACCGCTCGGCCATGTCGTCGCGTCGGCCCAGAAATCGACATGAGTCCGTCACCCCGAGTTCTTCGGCCAGGCGACGGAGGTGACCCACCTGGGCTCCGTCACCGGCCAGGTGAAGTTCCCAGCCCGAAAGGGCCAGTTCGGATCGCTGCCAGGCTCGCAGGGCGAGATCAGTTTGCTTCTCCGCCTCCAGTCGTTGCGCGACGAGCACAACGGGCGTCCGCTTCTCCGGTGGCACCGACGCCTGATTGGGGACGCCCGACGGAAGTACGACCGACGGCCCGTCGACACGGGCGGCCACATAGTCACTGACGGCCAATTGGCTGTGGACCAGCCGGCGGATGGCGACGCTGGCCAGTCGACCGGGCAGTCCCGACCCGCGCCGGGCGGCGAAATGCCGGGTGGTGACGAAACGCCCCGACGAGGCGATCCGGACGGTGGCCGCCGCCATCTCGGCCGCCGTCATATGCGTATGGACGATGTCGACGTGTCCGACCCGGATCAGGCCGCGGATGGCCTCAGGCACGGTGGCCGCGGGCCACCAGCCTTTCTGGTCTCCTGACAATTCCTTCGTCATCCGTTGCCGATCGCCACCCAGCACCGATACTTCACAACCGACCTCGGCCAGGCTGTTGGACACGTTGGCCACGTAGCGTTCGACCCCGGCAAAAGCGTCGCTGCAGACAACCTGGACGACGCGCAGAGGGGCCGTCACGGCCGCGGCTCTCCGCGGAATTCGGGCACCCGGGAGAGGGGGGGAGGCAGCGCCGCGGCGCGGCGGGCTCGGTTGTCGGGACCCGACATATAGAGACGCCTCCGTTCGGCCGCAGCCCGGCGTCGGGGGCCGATGAGGACGACAGACCGGATGGTGGCGCCGACAATGCTGCCCACTCTGAAGACGAGCCAACCGCGTCCGCCGTACCATTTTCGGACGTAGCGTTCGATGCCGGCGTGGAAACGCAGCGTGCGCCGGCGCTCGTCGTGATCGGTGCCGGCCCCGGCGTGTATGGCGTCGAGATCGGAACAGAGTTCCACCCCCCAACCCTTTTGCGCGGCTCGATACTGCCAATCGGTTTCCTCGGCATAGAGGAAGAACCGTTCGTCGAAGCCTCCGACATCAATGAGGGCGGCGCCACGGAGGAGGAGTATCGATCCGATGAGAAAGTCGCACGACCGCTGGAAACGCCCCAGGCCGATGGCCTCCAACCAGGCGCGGGCGGGAGTAGGGAACGGCCAGCACACCCGGTCCATGGTGGGAGAGCCCGACGCGTGCTGGGCCGGCGCCACACAAGCCAGCCGGGGCGAGGCCTCGAGGGCCCGGTGCAGTTGCTCGACCACGGCGGGGGCGACGACGGCGTCCGGATTCAGCAGGAGCACATTGCCCCGTATGCCGGTCACCTTGGTCAGCGCCAGATTGACGCCCGAGGCGAAGCCCAGATTCGCTCCCGGATCGACGTAATGGGCCTCCACGCGCTCGACCACCCGGCGGACGTCGGCTGACGACGAATTGTCGACGACGATCACCGGATAGGCCCCTTCGAGAGCCTCCAGACAGGTGGACAGGACCTCCGGAGCTCCGTAGGCGACAACGACGACGAGGAGGTCGCTGGTGGCTTCGGTCATCTGGTTACGACATCTTCATAGAGACGATTGTGGGCATCAGCCACCGCCGACCAGGCGAAGGGCGGTGCCTGATCAAGTGCCGCCTGACGGAGTTTCTGCCAGAGGCCGGGCTCGTCGCGCAACCGCCGCAGGACGTCGCGCAGGGCATCGACGTTTCCGGGGGCGAATAGCAAGCCGCCGTCGCCCACCACTTCAGGTAAGGCACCGGTGTCGCTGGCCACAACCGGAATTCCGGTGGCCATAGCCTCCACCGCCACCCGGCAGAACTGTTCCAGCCATCCCGGCAGGGCCAACGACGGAACGACGACGACATCAAAGCTGCGGTAGAGCTCGGGAAGGTCGCGCTGTTCGGCAAATCCCCGGAAGGTGACCGTGTCGGTGAGTCCGAGAGTGCGGGTCAGTGATTGCAGGCCCTCGGCCTCCGGACCGGCACCGATGATCTCCAATGTCGCCCCCTCGAGTGCGCTGACCGCCTCGATCAACGACGCCACCCCTTTATGGGTCTCCAGTCGGCCCACATAGCCGATACGGAGTGTTCCGTCGGGCGGCGGATGTTCTGACGGAGAGAAACGACTGGTGTCCACTCCGAGCGGGATCTCACGCATCTCGCCCTTCAGGCCCTTGGACCGGAGGATCTCGCCGGCCGCGACATTGCAGACGTACACGCCGGCGGCGCGGTGGAGAGCCCACCTTTCGATCCACCGGAACGGCCAGGGATAACGCTTGGGGATGTTCTGGGCCGAGTAGAGAAGAAAGGGAATCCGCCGGCCTCGGAGCCAGCGGAGGACGAGTAACTCGGCGGTGGCCAGGCTGCAGGGTTCCTCGTGGATGTCGAGAACGTCCCAGTTCGTTCCGAGGAGCCGCCAGAGCGGAAGGGGATCGAAGACAAAAGCGTTCGGGTGTCGCCCGAAGGTGCGTACCGGGACGGCGAAGTCATCGGCATCGGCGGAAAAATGGACGCCTTTGCCCCCTTCATTCCAATGGCGGGACGTGGCCAGGGACACATCCACCCCGAGAGTGCGCAGAACCCTCTCTCGCTCGCGCCAAGCCGTAATCACGCCGCTGTGGGAGACACGCAGCACCCTCACCGACTGATCTCAGCGACGCGGCCTCGGCCAGCGGCTACGGGGCTCCTCACACATCTCAGCGTAGGGGAAGCATTTGCCCCGGGTGGCAATTACGGCCATGGCGTGGTGAAGGCGGAGATGCGCTGCCAGACGACCGACCAGGGAAATGCCTCGGCCCGTCGCCGGGCGTCCTCGCCGCGTCGGTGGCAGTGTCCGGCGTCGTCGAGCAGGTCGGTCAATGCGACGGCCAGAGCCTCCGGATCATCTCGGGGGATGAGAGCGCCGGCTTCTCCGAGTAATTCCGGTGATCCGCCGGTGGCGGTGGCCACACTGGCCAGGCCAATGGCCATACCTTCCAGGATGCTCAGGCTCGCCGGTTCGTCCCAACGGGACGGGACCACGTGAATGTGGCAGGCCTGCAGCGCTGACGGCAGGGCATCCCGGGTGACGTGGCCCAATCGGGCGACAACGATGCCGGCGTCGTTCAGGCGTCGGGTGAGTGCGTTCAACTGCTGTTGGTAGTCGTCGTCGGTCTGGTGTCCCCAGTGGTTCGTTCCCACGATCTGGAGCGAGAAGGCGCGGCCCGGGGCCAGGCTCAGACAGGCTGTCATCAAGACATCGAGACCCTTTTCGATGCCGGTCCGTCCCGCGAAGCTGATCACCGGGGGACCGGAGGGTGGCGTTGCCGGTGGACGGAAGCGTTCGAGGTCGACGCCGTTCAGAACCGAATCGACGGTAAGCGGGCCGAGCACATAGAGCGTTTCGACGGCGCGGGCGACAGCGCGGCTCACGGCCACGCTTCGGAGAGGGGCTTTCCGGTACCGCCGCCGCCACCGATCGGTGGCCAGGATGGGATTGTGGAACCAGTGGACGACACGGACTCCGGTCAGTGACCGGGCCAGCAAGGTGGCCAGTTCGGGATCGTTGTGACAGACGATCAGTGAGCCGGCGGGAATATCGCGCAGAGAACGCCGGACCCGGTGGGCGTAGGCCCAGCGCCTCAGTGTCGGCCAACCGAGTAGTCGGCGGACGACGCGCTCGGCCAGGGTGGCCGGTCGACCGAGAGGACGAATGACGGGGCCCAGAACTCGTAGATCCGGCCACGGATAGGGAGACTCCTGGGCCCGTCCGGTCAGCACCGTCAGGGTGGTCCCCGTCTCCTGTGCCGCTCTGGCCACCTCCCAGATCCAGGTGGCTATGGCCCCACTGGCCGAGGGGGTGAACGTCTCGGCACTGTTGTTGACCATGACGACGCGAGGGTGGTTCGGCGTCATGTCGATCCCATCACGGCGAGCCCCAAGGAGGCCGGACCGCGCAGGACGCGAGGCACCGAGCGCAGCAGGGCCTCTCGATCGCCGTCATTGAATCCGGCATGGAACAGGCGGATACCGCCGATGAAGACCGCCGTTCCGACGCTGAAGGCCACACCCGCCCGGAGCCAGGCGTTCTGGCCGGCCAGGAGAGCGACGCCGACGGCCAGGCCGGTGGCCACCAGCGCGATCAACCAGGCGCGCACCGAACGCACGAACTCCCCGAGTGTCGTTCCCTGGGTGCGCATTTCGAAGACCAACAGGATCGGCAGGTCAGCCAGAGAACCGAGGATGTTGGCCACCACGGCGCCCCAGACGCCGATGATCGGAATGAGAGAGAAAGCGAGCACGGCGTCGACGCCGAGAGCGATGACATTGGCCTTCAGGATGAGGTCACTTCTCCGACGGGCGTTGACGAAGGTTCCCACCGGGTTCAGAAGCGACGCCAGACACGAAGCGATCCCGAGAGGAATGATCAGCTCCGTGGTGGCCTGGTAACGATGCCCGTAGACCACGGGGATGAGCATGGTCAGTAGCGGCAACGCCATCGCCGTCAGCACCCCCGACGCGGCCGAGGTGAAGCGCATGGACCGGAGGAAGGCATTGGCGGCCCGCTTGGGCGCGGTGGCCACGATGCCGATGGCGGCGGAGGAGAGGGGGCTGAGTACGGAATCCACCGGCGCCGTCAGCTGCGAGGACAAGCCATAGGCCAGGGCGAAGTAGCCGACCGCATTTCGCAGTCCGAACAGGGCCAGGACGAAGATCTCGTCCCGAGACGACGACAACTCCCCGACCACGGCTGTCATGGTCGTCTGGGCCGCAAATCGCCAGAACCCGGGCGGCATCTTTCGGGGGAGCATGGGCACGAAGACCACACGTCGGCGGGCCCGGTCCAGAGGTATCAGCAAGAGAATGCCCACAGGGGCGACGAGAACCATGCGCGCCGTGAAGACGTCGATGGCACTGTGGGTGTGAATGGCGACGATGATCAGGCCGGCTTGAAGGACGAGATTGCTCGGAATGGCCAGCCGGGCGGCGGCGGCGGAGCGATTCTCGATCACGATGGCCTGGGCCGGCCCGCAAGCCGCCGCATTGACGATGACCGAGGTCACCAGGAGGCCCACGATGATGGGTCCGTGGCGCCAGCCGAAAGCCGCCATGATCACACCCAGAATGGGGACCTCGACGAGAAGCTGCCAGCCCATGCACTGGTGGAGGAGCCGGTCTGACGATGACCGGTGACCGAGCGCGTCTTCGGCGGCACCCCATGTGCAGACACCGGCGTTGAATCCGGCTTCGCTCACCTTGGTTCCCAGAATGATGGCCAGGTTGAGCAGGGCCACGACGCCAAAGCCGGCGGGGCCCAATTCCCGGGCCACAATGAGATTGGTGGCGAAGTTGACGGGCACGCCGATGACGCTGTGGATGGCGGTCCAGACCGAGCCGCTGATGGCCCGATGCTGGAGCTCGGCGGCGCTGAGCTTGACCCCCTCAGGCGGCTGCTTTCCGACGGGCCCGGGCGGTGATGGTTCGACCTCGTCAGGCACCGACGCCGCTTCCCGACCACGACCACGGACAGACGAGAGCGGGTCGCCCGGGTCCGACGCCGACCCACGGGCGGGAGTGCTCGTGTCCGTCGTACCCGGCCTCAGCGGAGGGGCAAAACGGCGAGGCGACCTGGTCCAACGGCCGCTCGGTCGAGGCGGGACGACGAGAGGGTGACGGGTTCACCGATCCCCAGGGGCCTTCCGGGCCATCGTCCTCACCGGCCCAGACCCTGATTCGGCGCCGTGACGCCAGCTCTGGAGCCGACGGCCATTTCCACGGATTCAAAGTACCAGGTGTTTCCGGGCGTACGACGCTACGTCGACGGTGAGACGTCGAAGGTGTCTCGTCCGGCCATCGGTGACGCGTCGGCTCGCCATCCGGCCCCGTCGGGGGACGCCGGATGGGACGAGAGTACAACCGTTGTCTGGGTGCCAACCGGTCTACGGGTGAGGACGGGGATTGTTCAGACATTATTCCGTTTTCCCGTCCTGGCCGTTGTGTCGACGGCCATGCATTTGAGCCGTCCCCGATACGCCGTTTTGCCTGGAAGCGCGCCCTGTACGGCAGGCCGACGCGGTCCTATCATCCGGGTGGTCATCAAGGATGTTGTCGAGCCGAACTTCCGGGCTTGACGAGGAGTCGACGGCATGGGATCGATCCGGTGGAATCGACTCACATGGGGAAGCATCGACAACTGGCCCGACGGTGGTGACAGATGGGATTTCCACGCCACGTTCTGTGGGCAGGAGTATGAGGCATGGAAGGACTCCGTGGTGAAGGAGTTCCTGACTCCGTATCTGGGACCGGAAGTGGACGCGGTCGAGATCGGACCCGGCCAAGGTCGTTGGTCTGAATACATGGTGGCCAACACCCGAACGGTTGCCTTGGTCGATCTCAGTGCCAACTGCATCGATGTCTGCCGTCGGCGCTTCGTCGACGCCCACCCTTCCGCCGTCTCCTTTTTTGTCAACGACGGCGTCTCGCTACCGGTCGACGATGCATCGATCGATCTGGTGTGGTCCTTCGGTACGTTCGTCCACATCGAGTTACCGGAGATCGACCGGTATCTGGCTGAAATCCATCGGGCCCTTCGTCCCGGTGGAAGATTCGTCATTCACCACGCCGGGCGAAGCACCGGTCGACCGGTGACGGTGGGCCAGGTCGACGGCGGTTGCCGTGGTCGTCCGATCCGGGGAACCGGGAGCTCGCCTGACGCGGGACTGCGGAGCGAGGTGTCGGCATCGGATTTCTCCAAGTCGACGGTCGACAACGATCTCGTGCTCGAACAGCAGATCCGGAGGTGGGGCTCCCAGTGTGAATTCGGTCTGGCCTTCGGCGATGTCATCAGCACGGGGACCCGGGGTTAGCCCGCGTCGTTCGTCGGGTCTACCGGCTGAGGACCTCGGCATACAGAGAGCGGTAGTGGCCGGCCACAACGGGCCAGTCGAATTCCCTCACGCTCTGCCGGCCGGCCGCCCCCATTCGGCTCGACCGGACGGTATCGGCCAGCAAGCCATCGAGGGCTTCGGCCAACGAAGCCCGATCGAAGGGATCGACCAGGAGCCCGTCCTCGCCGTCCTCAATGAATTCCTTCGGTCCTCCCTTGCTGGTAGCCACGACCGGCCGACCGGCACGCCAGGCCTCGAGGACGACGATCCCGAAGGGTTCGAGACGACTGGGCATGACGACGATTTCCGCTTCGGCCATGGACGTCGCCACCTGGAGGCGCGACAGCCGACCGGGGAACCGGACGCGGTCGGCGATGTCCAGCTTGCCGGCCAACTCCCGGAGCGACGGCAGAGCGGCGCCGTCTCCCCCGATCATGAGATCGACGTCGGGGTGGGAAGGGGCGATGGAGGAGAAGGCATCCAGTAAGAGGTCGAACCCCTTCTTCTCGACGACACGACCGACGGCGAAGACGTAGCGGCTCTTGGCCACGAGCGGGGGAGCAGAAGTGGCCTCGGGTGGAGCGAGGGCCAGATCGACGCCATTGAAGATCACCCGGCCCCGACCGGGACGGAGTCCGAAGCGCGCTTCGGCATCGGCCAGTGTGAATTGGGAACATCCGGTCACGGCGGCGGCCTGACGGAGAGCCGACCGCAATCCCGACCGCAAGACCTGTGACTGCTCGAAGACGTCGTGATCGTCCATGACGGTCTCTCCCTGGAGGGTGAGAACCAGGGGACGACCAGTCAGGCGGGACAAGAGAGCGGCATAGACACCGTTCGGACCGAAACACTGGATATGGAAGAGATCGGGTCGGAAGGTTTTGACGGCGCCGCGCATGTCCCGGATGGTGCCGAGGGTGCCGAGCGGGAGCCGGGCCAGCGATGAAAGATTTTTGGTCGGCAGCGGCAGCGGGAAGCGGCGGACCACGAGACCGTCGATTGTCTCCACCGTCGGGCTGTCGGTGGACTGGTCTGTTCCCGTCCACACCTCGACATCGTCTCCGGCGGCGACCAGGGCCAGGGCCAGGTGCCGGGTGAGCTCTTCAACACCACCGAAGGCGGGAAGGTACGCGCTCGGCCACAGGACGATCCGACTCACCGTCGGCCGGATCCGGTGGTCCTGTGGATGGCCGTCCGGGAAGGACCGGAGCAGCGACGGAGTGGACCAGAGGACCGGACTCCTCGAAGGAGCGCAGAACAATAGTTCATCATTCCTCGGCACGATACAGTCGAGCTGCCGGGAAATCGTTGAAGTGTGCGATTTCCCTGATAAGGATGGGAACAATGGGGGAGACCCTCGGGTGAATACCGAGACAGGGATGGGTTCCGACCTGGCCAGCATGTCCGGACCGAACGACTGATGGGTCGACGGGCCGGTGGTCTGGCCGTGCTTATGGAGAACCGAGTGCGCCGCGGTGACGCTGGCTGTGGTGGCGGCAGTGACCCCGGAGATGGAAGCGACGGGATCTTGTGCGAACGACGTCGGAGACGACTGTCCGAGGGCGACCGGTGACAGCCACTCCGATCTGGTTCGGACCGGTGGGACGACCGCTCTTCGGTTGGTGGCACGTGCCCGATGGCGGCCGAGCTCGGGGCGGAGTGGTGCTGTGTCCGCCATTCGGTATGGAGGCAGCGGCGGCCGGACCGGCTCTGCGGCGTCTGGCCCAGCAATTCGAGGCCGAAGGATTTGTCGTCCTTCGCTTCGATTACGACGGGACCGGGGATTCGGTCGGCGACGGAAGCGATCCCGGCCGGGTCGATGCCTGGCTGAACAGCATTCAGACCGCCGTCGATGTGGTGCTGGCTTGTGGCCTGGCCCGTGTTGCTCTGGTGGGACTGCGGATGGGCGCCACGTTGGCCGCCATCTCCGCGGCGCGGGGGACGAAGGTGGACGCCATGGCCCTGTGGGATCCCTGTCCCACCGGCCGCTCCTTTCTCCGCCACGAACGCCTCATGCGGGAGCTCATCGGGATCGGGAGCGTGATCGATGACGGGTCGATCGAGGGTCCGGGAATCGTCTTTCCGGCTGAGACGGCTCGGGAATTGTCGGACCTGTCCATCGAGGAGACCGAAGGGATGTTGGCCCCCGAGCTCCTCGTGCTCACCCGGTCCGATCACAAGCCCAACAAGGCCATGGTTTCCCGGCTGTCGATGGACCATGTGCAGTGGGGTGAGGTCTCCGGGCAGGCCGACCTGATCGACGTGCCGCCGGTCTTCGCCAAGATCTCCGAGCCCGATCTCCAGGCCCTGGTGTCCTGGCTGTCGACGTTGTGGAGCGGGGAGGACACGGCCGTCGAAGAGCCGGCCAGGGGCGGGGCCGTCGAGAAAGCGGCCGTGGGCCACGACTCGGAAGGTCGGATCATCTGGGAGCGGATCGTCCGTCTCGGACCTCACGGCCTCTTCGGGATCGTCACCGAATCAGAAGGGACACTCTCGGGGACGACGGCGGTGCTGCTGCCGGCTGGTGTCCTCGACCATACGGGGCCGGCCCGCTTGTGGGTCGACCTGGCCCGGAGCTGGTCCCGGGAAGGATTGCGGGTCGTCCGGGTCGACACCGGCGGGGTGGGCGAGAGCCCGCCCCGGGGAGGTCAGAGCAATTGGTTCGTCCGTTCACCGGAGACGGTCGACGACGTGGCCGAGACCATTCGACAGCTGACGGTGCCCGGTGAGAAGGGGATCGTTCTGACCGGGATCTGCTCGGGGGGATACCACGCCTGCGAGGCCGCCCTGGCCTTCCCGCTGCTCGGGATCTTCATGGTCAACCCGTCGTTCGCGTCGAAGCGGGAGGGGATCGACCATGATCCTCCCGGTGTCCGCCGGGAGGCGCCGCCCTCGACACGACGGTGGGCCAAGGCCCTGCCGGCGCACGATCTCCTGGCCGGGCTCGTCTACCGGTTGCCCAGTTGGGTCTGGTGGATTCTCAACCGGATCGCCGTGGCCAACGCCCCGGCCACCACCCTCCGGCGGATCGCCGAAAGAGGGACGGAGGTGGTTCTGGTGTGCAACAGCCCGGACGCCTGGCTGGCCACGCGGGGGGGAAAGATGGCCCTGAAGCGTCTGGGCCGGGCCCGGCGGATGGAGATCGAAGTCTTTGACGACATCGAGCACACCCTGCTGTGCCGGGACGGGCGCGACAGGGTGGTCACGCTCCTGACCGAGCACGTCCGGGAGCGGTACGGGAACTGAACCAGAGAGTTCGGCGGGAAATCTCCCGGTTTAGGGGACGCCGCTCCCAGATCTCGTCGGCCAGTAACTGCGACGGTGTGTGGTGCTTTAACCACCTGCCGGAGTAAAACCCCACGGACGGGGTTCTCTCTTGTGCACAAAGACAACAGTTGGTGTTGCTGTGGTCGGAGGGATGGTTGTCGCTCGGGGACGGCGGGGCAGAAGAGACGGCGAGTGACAGATGAGTTTGCTGTTCAAGTGGACGGGTGTCGGCGTACGATTGTTGTTATGCAATTGATGAAAGGGGCGTCTCTGGGTTTCGGAGATTGTCTCGACCGACGGCGAGGGCCGGGTGGTGGCCGTGCTTCGTGACGCCGAACACGCGCAATTGCTGGCCGCCATCGACACGGCCGTGAGCCGGTGCATCGATGCCTTCAACGTGGCGGCCGAGACCGAGGACGAAGAACTCACGGCCGAGGCTCGGGCTTGTGTGGAAAGGCTGAAGGCCTTTCGGGAGTTCACCGCTGCGCAGCCGACGCGGGCGTCGCGATGGATGCGGGCCCGGCCCCCTCGAGGAGATTCCCTCAACTACCGGTAGGGTCCGGCTCACTACCCTCTGAAGTGCTCAACCGGAGGAGGTCGCCACCGGTGGAGAAGAAGACCCGCGGATCAGATCCCTGGCCGATCTCGTCATAGGTCAGAGCGGCACCGAAGGGCGCATTCCAGAACGGGCCGTCCAGGAGTTCATGAGGTCCGACATAGAGATACGGCGTGTCTATCGACGCGTCGCCGGGAGAAGCGCCGTAGTTGGCCCGTGCTCCCGGTGGGCCGATCTCCCGGGCCAGGTCGAAGTGTTCGGGCCACAACTGGATGGCGCTCGGTTCACCGGCCGGGTCCGGATCGACCGGGAGGGACTCGAGAAGTGACTGGGAGAAGGCGAACCAGTCGGCCAGAAGGCGGGCGGCGGTGGACTCGACGGTCAGGGGTGCCGACAGGTCGGCCGGAAGGTCGAGAACACGGTGGGTGGGTGCGGTGGGATCGACGCCGGCGAAGGCACAGGCATCGGTCAGGGTGGTGATGGGCTGACGGTGGGTCCCGTCACTCAGCTGGCCGTCGATGACCAGGAGCTGACGGCCGTCGAATGCGGGAGTGGCGAAGCCCCCGGGAACGACGACCAGCCCCAGGCGTCCGACCGACGCATAACGGGCGGCGCCGAGGACGCGGGCGGCCACCAGGTGAAGAGACGCCCGGGTGGCGCCGAAGGCGGCCGGAAGAGCGGGGAAAGTCGGAGGATGGTCGAGCACTCCGGCCAGGGTACCGACAGCCGGGGTCGGGCTGATCAGGGTCGGCCGGGTTCGAAGGTCGGGTCGGGGAGCACGCCTTTAAGATCGCCGGCATCGGCGTGGCTCTGCAACTCGGCCAGAGCGCGGGCCACGATCCCCCAGGGGTCCTCGGTGGGGAGTTCCTTGGCCAGCATGCCGCACTCTCCATGGAGCGCCGCCTGGCGGAGTTGATAGAGAGTCTGGGGCCTCATCTGGGGCCAGACGATCAGGCCGATGAAGTAGGGAAGGGTATGGGTGCCGTCCGGTTCCGTACCGGTCAGCATCAATCCCCGACCGATCTCCCGGCGGTCTTCGTCCTCCAGGCGGGCGAAGGCACCGGCGATGGTGTCATGGGCCCTGGCCTCGTGGACGGCGGTGGCTACGTCCATGGCGACGACCCTCCGATCGCCCTCAGGATTCCGCCCTTCCCGACTCTGGACCAAGCTGTCATGGACTTAAGAATCGGCACTGTTCGAGCCTGGCTTGAGCCCCTTTCAACGGGCCGGCCCCCGGGATGACCCGGTGGGCGGGAAAGGATCAGGCCGGGTGGTCGACCAGATCGGCGTACTCGGGATGTCGGTCGATGAAGGCGGCCACGAAGGGGCAGCGGGGGGTGACCCGGAGACCCCGGGCCCGGGCGTCGTCCAGGGCCACCTGGGCCAGGCGGCTACCGACCCCTCTGCCTTCGAAGGCCGGTTCGGTCTTGGTATGGAGAAAGACGATCCCACCCGGCTTGAGGTCATAGGTGACGTAGCCGGCCAGGACGCCGCCGACGTAGGCCTCGTAGCCTTGGAGGGCCCTTTTCTCGACGACCTGGACGGCCACCGGCTCGTCGGTCTTGGTCTTCCGGTGCACGGACCCGAGTTTAGGGTCGGGTGACGAGATTCCGATCAGAGCGACGGCCAATCCCGGCCCTGGTGGGATGGGAGAGGAACCGGCCGGCGCCGGGGGCGGTGAGCTCTGTGACAACATGCCCGGAAGTACCGGTGACCCCAAGTCGGCCGACGCCGGAGGAGGAAGAACGGATGAGCCCGAGACCCCGCGGTGGGATGTTGAGCATGATGCCCCGTCCTCCGAAGCTGACGGAGATGAATCACTTGCAGTGGGCCGGCTTCCTGGTGGCCAACGTGGTGCTGGCCGTGGTGGGGACGGTGGTGGCCCTGATTGTGGTCACCATCATCGTGGGCCTGGCCGACGGTCACTGAGGACTCCGGGAAGGTTCCGGACCCGGGTCAGCTCGGGGCGGGGGCCAGATGGTCGGCGGCGGCCCGATCCGGTCGATTGAGAAAGACGCTGACGGCCACCAACGCGGTCAGAAGAAGGCCGGTGGCTAAGACCGGGACCGGGGTGGCGCTGGCCGCCAGGATCAGGCCGGCGGTGACGGGGACGGTGGTTGAACGCCAGAGGCCCGGCTTTTTGTAGGGAAGGTGGAGGGCCCAGACGACCACCAGATAAGTGGTGACGGGGATGGTGACGGCGAAGCCGGCGACGAAGGTCGCTCAGTCGGGACTGGTGGGTGGCCTGATCGACGGCCACGATGAGCGCGGCCGCGGCGGCGGCCCCGGCGAAGACCAGGTAGTGGCCGTAGCCCCAGATGAAGCGCCACTGAGGCGTTCGGTGAAGGCCTCACGGACTTGTTCGACCATCCGTCCCGAAGGCATGTCGAAGTTGAGCCACCACATCGAGAAGACGATGAGGAGTCCGCCGACGGCGACGAGGGCCAGATGGCCGAAGGTGGTCCTCCCGTTCAGGGCCTCTTCGACGCCGACGGTGGGGGCCAGAAGGGTTTCGTCCAGGACGATGATGGTGAAGAGTCCGTAGCGCTCGGCGATGTGGTCGGGATGCCAGGAGGTCCGGCCGACGGCCTCGGGCCAGAGGGCGACGGCGTAGCGGAGCGTGCACTGTCGTCGGTCCCGGTCGGAAGCGGCGACCTGCAACCAGAGGGTGACCATGGACAGGCGCATGACCAGGTAGCCGACCAGGATGATGGCGAAGTCGCCGCCGCCGAGGGCCCGGGAGACGCCGGCGGCCAGGATCAGGACGCCGGTCATCTGGACGAGGACGGCGATCCGGTAGGCGACGTCATCGTCGTCGTAGGCCGAGGCGAACCAGGTGAAATTCATCCAGGCCCACCAGATGGCGAAGAAGACGAGCGGATAACCGATCAGAACGGCTCTCGGATGGCCGTTCACCAGACCGTGTTCGAGTCCGGATGCCGCCTCGGCCACGGCCACCACGAAGGTGAGGTCGAAGAAGAGCTCGAGAGGCGTCGCCGCCCGGTGCCCCTCAGCCGGATCCCGGGGAGCCAGCGGCGAGAGGATGGGCATCCGGCCTCCTTCCAGGGGGACCCCGGCTCTCCAGGAGAGAGTCCCCGGTCGGGGGATCAGTCCGGGTCGGGACGTTCGGATTCGTCGCGGGCGAAATGGGCGGCGACGAAGAGCTTTCGCTCCACCCGGACGGGCTGGAGCCGGGCCACGATGGGGATGATCTCGCCCTCGGCCGTCTCGGCTTCGGGATAGAGACCGGGGTCCATCTCCCGGTCCCTCGGTTCGGCCAGGTAGCCGCGGCGGTAGGCCTGATGTCCCCATCGCTTCTTGGTGGGGACGAGCATTTCGACGAACTCGCCGGCGATGTCGGCCGTCTCCATACCGAAGAACTCCTCGGCCGGCTTGTTCAGCCCCAGGACGAGTCCCTGGAAGTCGACGATGACGACCATCTCCTCACCGAGGCCGTACTCCGGGACGGCGGACAGAACTTCGTCGGGGATCTCGAGAGAGGGCATCTCGGGCGAGCTCACGGCGGGCAACTCCTTCGTGCGGGTCGACGGGGATGGTGCATCGACGGTACCCGCTCACCACGCGGAGGCTGATCACGCTCTAGATTCCGGGGGTGGCGGCTCACTCTCTGCCTTCCTATGACGAACTCCCGACCACGGTGGGGATGCCGGCCGCGTCCTCGTGGGGCCTCTGGGGCGGATCGGACACCTTCGGCTGTCTCAATCTCCTGACGCCGGAGCGGGTCAGGGCCGGGGTGGCCTGTGCCGTGAGGGGCGCCGTCTTCAACCTGAACCTGGAGATGGAGCTGCCCGGTCCGCCGCTGTTCTCCCGGTCGGCCTTCGAGCACATCGTCCACGATTTCACCGTCGGACACGATGACGAACTCTCGGGTTGGAACACCCAGAGTTCGAGTCAGTGGGACGGCTTCCGTCATGTGAGACATCCCGTCTACGGGCATTACGACGGTGTGGCCGACGCTGATCACGGGATCCACCACTGGGCCCGGCGGGGCCTGGTCGGCCGGGGCGTGGTGGCCGATGTGGCCCGTTGGCGGGAATCGGTCGGTCGGCCCATCGACCCGGACTCCGCCGACGCCATCGAGATGGAGGACCTCCTGGCCACCCTCGAGGCCCAGGATGTTCAGCTCCAGGTGGGCGACATCCTGCTCGTCCGGACGGGATGGATCGCCTGGTACCGGAACCTGGAGCGCCACGAAAGGGTGGAACTGGCCGGACGAGCCCACACCCCGGCCTGTGGTCTGCAGCGGGGGGTCAAGAGCGCCCGGGTGCTGTGGGACATGCATATCGCCGCCATCGCGGCTGACAATCCCGCCCTCGAGGTCATGCCGTTCGGGTTCGGGAACAGAGACGAGGCGCGGGAGTGGAAGGACGATCCGGGACGGGCGGCCGAGACGATGCTCCACTTCAGTCTGCTCGGTCTCCTGGGCCTTCCCATCGGTGAGTTTTTCGATCTGGACGCGCTGGCCGCGGACTGTGCATCAGACGGTCGCTACAGTTGCCTGCTCACGTCGGCGCCGCTGAATCTGGCCGCCGGTGTGGCATCGCCACCCAACGCATTGGCTATCAAGTAGTTGTCGGAGATTACGGAAAGGTGAAGAAAACTGCATTCGATTTAGTCGACGGTCGACTCGATGATGGTGCCAACCTGTGAAGTCAGACGCCGGTGAACGAGTCTCGGGTATTACCGTTGAGAAACCGTGGAGACGGACTGATAAGGCCTGCAAGCGGGCCCCTTTTCCGTCCCTTCCAGAAGGATGGAGCAAGGCCGGAGTTTAATCCTGTGGTGTGTGCGGTTATAGTCAATGATTCTTATTTATAAGTGCGGTCCGGAAGGGGATTCATAGTGGCAAGAATTGAAGAAGTAACAGTCTCTCTCATCGATGATTTCGATGGCAGTGAGGCGTCGGAGACGGTCAAGTTCGCTCTCGACGGCAAGACCTACGAGATCGATCTTTCCAAGACGAACGCCAACGAACTCCGACGGACCCTGCGCCCGTACATCGACCGCTCGCGTGCGGCTCGTCGGGTGGCCGGAGCTCGACGCACCGGCAAGGGTGCGGCCGGTGGCCGCGGCCAGACGCGGCGTTCCGAAGGCTATGACCGGACCGAGGTTCGGGCCTGGGCCAAGGCCAACCGGGTCAAGGTGGCTCCCCGCGGTCGGATCTCCAACGAGGTTGTCGACAAGTGGCGTAAGGCGACGAAGTAACGCTCTCGTCGTCGGGGCGGGCCCTCTCGCATCGGGCGGGATGGGCCCGGGCTATGCGGTGACGCCGCCGGCGGCCACGTCGATGGTGGCCGTGACCCGGTGGCTGGCGGCCTGAAGCCAGCTCATGAACTCGCCCGGTGGCATCGGTCGGGCCAGGTAGTAACCCTGGGCGTCGTCGCAACCGAGTTGGGCCAGCTGCTCCCAGGTCTGAAGGTCTTCCACGCCTTCGGCCACGGTCTGAAGTCCGAGGTTGTGACCCAGGTCGACGACGGAGCGGACGATGATGGCGTCGTTCAGGTCGTGATGCATGTTCTGGACGAAAGACTGATCGATCTTGAGCTGACTGACGGGCAGGTCTTTCAGATAGGCCAAAGATGAGTAGCCGGTTCCGAAGTCGTCGATCGAGATCCTGACCCCCAGCTCGGACAGCTCGATCAGGAGCCGACGGGCTCGCATGGGGTCGGTCATGATGGCGCTCTCGGTGACCTCGAGCTCGAGCAGGTGGGCCGGGACACCGGCCTCGTCCAGGGCCGCTTTCACTTCGTCGGGGAATCCGTCGTCCAGGAGACTCCGGGTCGAGAGGTTGATGGCCATCGACAGTTCCCGGGATCCCTCGGCATCGGTTTCGTCGAGCCACTGCCGGCACTGACCGAGCGCCGTCCGCAGGACCCAGGTGGTGAGCGGCTTGATGAGGCCCGTGTGTTCGGCCACCGGGATGAACTCACCCGGTGGGATCAGGCCGAGCGACGGGTGCTGCCAACGGACCAGCGCCTCCACCCCGCGAACCTGTCCGGAGGCCAGATTGGCCTTCGGTTGATAGTGGAGAACGAGATGATTCTCCGAGATGGCCGTCCGGAGATCGCCGACGAGGGTCAGGCGACCCGGCGTGTTGATATTGAGCTGCTCGGTGTAGGCCACGACGTTCACGTTCGAGTCTTTGGCCACGTACATGGCCACGTCGGCCCGTTGGAGCAGAAGGTCGGCATTGTCCCCGTCGAGGGGAGCCATGGCGATGCCGCAGCTGGCTTCGATCCCGAGGACCATGCCATCGATCTCGATCGGTTCCCCGAGGACGGTGATGATCCGGTCAGCCACTTCGATGGCGTAGCTCAGAGCTTCGATCCGGGGGAGAAGGACACAGAATTCGTCACCGCCGAGCCGGGCGATGGTGTCGGCATCCCGGAGGACGCCCCGAATTCGCGGACCCACCTCGGCCAGGACGCGGTCACCGTATTTGTGACCGAGGGTGTCGTTGATCTCTTTGAACCGGTCCAGATCGAAGAGCATGACGGCGCTCTTCGAACCGTCGCGGGCCCCCTGGCGCATGGCCTGCTCGGTCCGGTCGTAGAAGCACGACCGGTTGGGGAGGCCGGTGAGCATGTCGTGAAGGGCCCGATGGCCGAGAAGCATTTCGGCCCGTTCCTTCTTCATGCCGGTGGCTCCGGCCATGCGGATGACCATGGCCAGGGCCATGGCTCCGAGGAGACCGACACCCTGGGCGCCGGTCCGGTGGAGAAAGGACGGGGCCCAACCGGTCCAGATCAGAACCTGGCCCACGGTGATCCCGGCGAATGACCAGCCCATGGCGATCTTCCAGACCGCCGCCCCGCACTGCTCCATGTCTTCGAAAACGGCGAAGGCGTAGGCCATGAGGAGAACTGGACCCCACCCTGTCATGTAGATCACCGTTGTCACGGCGGTGACATGGATGAAGACGCGGACGTGCAAGCGGATGGACCGTGGGCTGGCGTCGCGCCACGGTTCGACCAGCAGGCTGGTGCCGGCGGTGATGACCAGAACAGCCAGGTAGGCCCAGAGCGACTCTCGGGCTACGTATCCGAAGTGGCGGAGGATGACCACCGCTCCGAAGGCCAAGGGGCCGACGCCATAGGCCAGGAGGAGCGGAGCCAGGCCGTGCGATTCCTCCGATTCACTCTTCCCGGTCGGATGAGTGGCATCGGTCGAGTGGTGACTGAGCGCTTCCGCGCCACCGGCGAAAAGGTCCCGCCCGACTGATGATGTTCGTGGCCTCACGCTCGGGTATCGACGTGGGCGCAGAGACGCTGAAGGCAAACGCCCCGGCTAAAAACTCCAAACGCACAACATTTGTTCCAGGGGGTCGGCCCAGGCACAAGGAGGGAGCCCGACCAGGGCCGTCAGGCCCAGCCCAGCTCCTCCAGCCGTGGGTCACTGATCCCGAAATGGTGGGCCACTTCGTGGATGACCGTCTTGCGGACCTGGGCCACCACCTCGGCCTCGGTCGAGCAGACACTGCAGATCGTGTCCTGGTAAAGGGTGATGCGGTCGGGCATGACCCACCCGTAGCTACTGGGCCCCCGACTGGTCAGAGGGATCCCTTGGTAGAGGCCGAAGAGATTGCGTCCCGCCGCCGTGTCCTCCACCAGGACGGCCACGTTCTCCATCTTCTGACCGAGATCGGGCGGCAGTGAATCGAGAGCGTCGGCCACCAACTCTTCGAAGCGCGGGCGGCTGACCACGAACATGACCGCACCGTACCGTCTGGCCGAACACCGACCGCCAAACAACGACCGGCCAGCCCGATGGGCCAGGTGGAAGGATGTGGGTGTGTCCGAGATCACCGGGACAGCCGGACAGGCCCGTTCCCTCGATGACATCATCGAGGTCCTGGAGGCCAGTAGGGCATTCGACCTGGCCGCCGTACCGGGGCTGCACACCCTTCTCGACCACAGCCTCCAGACGGGGGAGGTCCTGCGGACGTTGCGTCCCGACGACGTCGAGCTCCAGATCGCCGGGCTCGTTCATGACATCGGGCACAGCTTGGAACCAGGGGGCGACGACGTCCACGGCGAGGTGGCGGCGTCGTTCGTTCGTCCGGTTTTCGGCCCGAGAGTGGCCGACCTGGTTCGGCTCCACGTACCGGCCAAGCGTTACCTGGTCACCACCGATCCTCTCTACCGCCGGGACCTCGACCAGGGGAGCATCAGCAGCCTGGAACACCAGGGTGGCGACATGTCTCCCGACGAGGTGTCGACCTTCGAGAACGAACCGCTCGGCGTCGATGCCGTCGCTCTCCGTCGGGCCGATGAGGCGGGCAAGGTCCCCGGGTTGTCCGTGCCCGGCCTGGCCACCTGGTTGCCATCTCTGCGTTCACACAACTCCCGGTTGTAACCAGATCAGGGGTGTCGCTGTGGTTGGGCTGGGTAAGTCATGACCGATGACCCTGGTTCGCCGGCACCGTCTGGCCAGTGCTCTTTCCGTGGTACTCGTCGTCTCCCTGGCGAGCACGGCCTCCGCTTTCGCCTTCTCGTGGCGCCGGGGTCCGCCGGTCCGAAGAGCGGCCGGGACAGCCGCGGATTCATCGAGACGCGGCCCCCGGGTCACCACCACGGAACCAACGACAACGACAAGCACCAGCACCACGACGACAACCACGACCCCGCCACCGACAACGACAACGCCACCACCGACCACCACGCCGGTTCCTCCAGTGGCGGCCCCGAAGCCACCTCCTCCGGCACCTCCTCCCACCGGTTGCGCTTCGGCTCTTCCCGCCCAGTTGGCTACGACCGACGGGGCCGGTCAGCTGGTCACGGTGGAGGCGTCCGGCTCCGGAGTGACCGACGCCATTCTCACCGGCTGGCAGAAGTCCGGATCGTGTTGGACGGTGGCGGAGGGACCATGGACGGCGCGCCTGGGCTACGCCGGGTTGAAGACGGACAAGCACGAAGGCGACGGGGCCACGCCGGCCGGCATCTTCGGTTTTCAGGCCACCTTCTACGGGAATGCCCCGGATCCGGGCGTCCACTACGCCTATCGACAGCTGCAGTGCGGTGACTGGTGGGACGAGGATTCGGCGTCACCCACGTACAACACATTTGAAGAGGTCCCCTGCGCCCAGACGAACCCACCGTTCAACAACGGCTCTTCGGAGGCGTTGTGGACCGAGACCCAGGCCTACCCGTCGTTCGCCGTCATCAACGACAACGCCGGCCGGGTTCCCGGCGCCGGTTCGGCCATCTTTCTGCACGCTGACGTCGGTGGCCCGACCGACGGATGCGTCAGTCTCCCGTTAGCCGAGCTCGACCGGGTTCTCGACTGGCTGGAGCCGACGGAGAATCCGGTCATCGTGCTCGGGACCGACAGCACCATCGCCTCGTACTGAGTTCTCTGCCCGGCGCCGGGCGCCGAAGCTTCTATTCGGGTCGGTGACTGACGGCCTCGACGTTGTTCCCGTCCGGGTCGCGGAGGAAGGCGCCGTAGTAGTTGGGGTGATACTCGGGCCACACCTTGAGAGCGCGTTCGGACCCTTCTCTCGGGTCGGCTGGAACCGCTGCAGTCCTGTTCAGTGGGGGTGGCGTCCGACCGCGACCGACCGAATCGGCCCGAGTTGGCGGGAGTTCAGTAGCAATTTCAGTAGCAAGACAATGAAGGTGGAGACACTCCCCAGGACTTGCTCCGAAGTCGGGACCATTTGGACAGCCCGCGGGCAATGGGGAGGGTTGCGGGTAACCGTGACTCGGCGACGGTGGATCGATCAGCTCGACTCGAACCGGTTGATCGCCTCGACGGCCCGGCGGCGGTTGGCCTCGATCGTGTCGAGGAGTGCCGCGCGTTCTCGCAGGGTGGCACACGACACCGTGTTGGCCCTGATGAGCGCCCGTGCGTAGTCGTAATCCTTCTCGCGACCCGCGAACAACTTAGCAACGACGATGTCGTGAACCTCGAGACAGACGGCGGTGCTGGGATATGCCGCTTGGAGCGTGACCGCAACACAGCGCTCGCGCCACCCACTCGGGAGTTTGGCCACGGCCAGGCCCACGCCCTGGCCGTAGATGCCGTACATCCTGTGGAAGGGCGAATCCTCGCCGATGGCGCCATCAACCTTGATGGCCTTCAACTCATCTGGGTCGTCGAGGAAAGCGATGTCGACCTCGATGGACAGACATGCCTCGGCTGGAAGCTCGTCCTCGCTGTAGGTCCCGAGGATCGCCTGGCTTCCGATCACGATGATGTTGTTGTCCTCAGCAGCGTCGGCCGCGGCGCGCAGCACGTGGGCGAAGTCCTCTTGCTTCACGTGCGTGACGAACCACGCTGGGCTTCGAGCGCGGCGAGACGTTCCTCGTCGGTGAGCACGCCAGCAAACGGCGAGTTCTGTCGCAACTCCCGGGCCCGAGGCGTCGTCGAGGTCAGCACGGCCAGCACCTCGTCGACCGGACCGGCGAGGAGCCGGCCCCATTCCGAGAGCCACCTCGCTGCCTGGCCCCGAGAGTGGACGGACTTGAGGTGATCCAGGTTCTCCCGGGCCTTCGCCATGACGAGGTCGGGGTCGAGCGCCAGCTTTCCGGCGATGGCATAGCCCAGCCACAGGCTGCGCTTCTGGTCCCGGGTAAGCCGCTGGGTGCGGGTACGCAGCGCCTCGACGTCCTTGCGGGCAATCCGGCGGTGGCGCCCCGTAGTCACGAAGGGCAGGTCCCCGATGTTGCAGAGGTCGACGATGTGCTGGCGCGATGTGTTGAGCAGGTGCGCGGCTTCACCTGTGGTCAGCAGCTCGTCCTCGTCGGCGGCGGTGGCCGCTTCATAGATCGCATTCCGCATGTCCACGATTGTAGCAGTAAACACAAAAAACACAAATCGTGTGCCTGTAGATCGTGTTATTTGCTATGCAGCTTGATCAAGCGGGCCACGGCGACGGCGTCATGGCCTTCTTCTCCCACCGCCTCACCTCTGCGACGGCCGAGGGCATCAACTCGCGCATCCAGGCGATCCGCGTCCAGGCTCGCGGGTATCGCAACCGCGAGAACTTCAAGACGGCGATCTACGTCCACCTCGGCGGACTCGATCTCTATCCGAAAACGGCGTGACCTGGGTTACCCACAGAGAACCCGGAAGCGCCGAATTTAGACCATGGTCTGACCGGCGCTGGCGTTCACGGCTTCCCCGGTCACGGCGGCGGCGTCCTCGGAGAGGAGCCAGGCGATGGTGGCGGCGATCTCATCGGCCGACTGGAAGCGACCGAGGGGGATGTCGCGGAGCAGCGCCTCACCGAAGGGCTGCTGGAGAATTCCACCGGCGTTCAGGAGGTCGGTATCGACGGTCCCGGGGCAGACGGCGTTGACCGAGATCCCGGAGGGACCCAGTTCCATGGCCATCGTCTGGGTCAGCAGGATGACGGCCGCCTTCGCCGCGCAGTAAGCCCCGAGCATCGGGAAGCCCCGTTTGCCGGCCTGACTGGAGACGTTGCAGATCCGGCCGCCGACCCCGGCGGCCACCATGCGCCCGGCACAGGCCTTAGAGACGAGCCACGTACCGGTCACGTTCACGTCCAGGACCCGCCGGAACTCCGGGGCCGTCACTCCGAGAAGCGGTCCGAGTCCGAAACCCGGGCCGCTCCCTCCGGCCACGTTGGCCACCAGCGTGATCGTCCCGAGCTCCTCGGTGGCCGTCCTGACGGCGTCGTTCACCTCGTCTTCGTCGGATACGTCGGCCCGCAGGGCCAGAGACCTCCGACCGAGTCCTTCTATCTCAGACCTCACGGCGTCGAGATCATCCCCGGTGGCCACGCCGTGGGCCGGGGCATCGTCGTAGGGGTGGGCGATGTCCAGGCAGGCCACATCGTGGCCGGCCCGGGCCAGACGGAGCGCGGTGGCCCGACCGATTCCCCGGGGGCGCGCCGCCCCCGTCACCAGAGCCACACTCATCTCCACTCCCTCCTTCGACCTTCCGGGCACCGGCGTCACCAAGGCCGGAAGGCTCCGGAGCGGGACACTATCTCCCGCTCCGGGTCGGATCAGGAAGAGCCCTTGGTCCGGACCAGCTGGACGTCGCCGTTGGCCAACCACCGGGCGCCGTCGCCGGTCCGGTAGGCCCTCCCCGGCCCGAAAGGATCGTCGAGGAAGGTGTCGCCGCCGTCCGACCCATTCAGATAACCCGAAGTCACACCGAGGCCGGCGATCAGCAACTGGCCGGTGATCCCGATGGGCACCGGATTGTTCCCGCCGTCGACCACATAGACGCGGCTGTTGGCCAGGGGACCGCCGATGGTCACCGGCCGCCATCGCTCGATCCGGGCCAGTGTCGAATAGACGGTCGTCTCCGCCGCCCCGTAGGCGTTCCACAGAACGCGGCAACGATCGAGGATCTGATCGGCCAGCTCTTCGGTCAGTTCGCTACCACCGCTCAGCGCGGCCAGGGCGCGCGATGGTTTCAGGCCGGTGGCGATGAGGGTCTGCCATGTGGCCGGTGAGGCGTGGAGGAACGAGATCCGCTCGGAGGCGATCCGGCGACTGAGGAGCCCGCCGTCCCCGGCCACGTCGGCCGGGGCCAGAACGATCCTGGCTCCGGCGATGAGCGGCAACCACAACTCCATGACGGGAGCCCGGAACAGCGTCACCGGCAGGACCAGAACGCTGTCGGCCGCACCGATCCCGAGATCGGCGCCCATGGCGGTGGCCAGGTTGACCACTGAATCGTGACGGATCGGAATGGCCGTTGCCTTCTCGGACCCTCTGGTCTTGTACTGCAGGTAACAGACGGCCCCCGGCGTTTCGGTCGTCCCGGATCCACCGGAGTCATAGGCCATGGTGTCGTCCGCATCGGTGTCATCGGTATCGGTGTCGTCCAGGACCAGTAAGGCGACCGTTGGGGCGGCCAACCTCGATGCCAGGGTGCGCTGGGCCAGGATGACCGTGGCCCCGGAGTCGGCCACCATGGCCGCCCACTGGGTCGGGGCCAGATCCGGATCGAGAAGCAGGTAGGCGGCGCCGGCCTTCAGAATGCCGAGGAGACCGACCACCAGGTCGACCGATGGTTCCGAGGCCAGAACCACGACGTCACCGGGCCTGACTCCGGCCGACCGGAGCCGACCGGCCACCTGATCGGCCCGTCGGTCCAACTCGCCATAGGTGACGTCGCCGTCGCCGGCCGAGACGGCCGGGGACGAGGGCTGCCGGGCCGCTTGGGCCGCCACCAGCTGGTGGACACTGTCGGGTCCCCGACGGGTGGTGGTGGCGTTCCACTCAACGATCTGTCGGTGCTTCTCCGCTGCGGTGAGAAGAGGAATCCGCGAGGCGGCCACGGTGGGGTCGGCCGCCACCGCGCCGACCAGCTGGAGCCAGTGTCCGAGTAGACGCGTCGCCGTCGTCTCCTCGAAGAGGTCGCGGTCGTAGATCAACCGGCCGGCGATGTGTCCTTGCGGACGTTCGTCGAGTTCCAATTCGAGGTCGAGCTTGGCGTTGCCCACGGCGGCACCGAGGGAGCTCTCCATCTGATGGATGGACCAGGTCGGATCGGGGGCCACCGTGGGCGGCTCCAAGATGAACATGGTCTGGTAGACGGGATTGGCATTGGTCATCCCTTCGGGATTCAAGGCCCGGACCAGACGTTCGAAGGGCACCAGATTGTCGAGTCCGTCGAGTAGTTCGTTCCGGACGCGGACGACCAGGTCGGTGAAGGGCGGGTCGTCGCTCATGTCGACCCGGATGACCAGAGGGGTGAGGGAGTAACCGACCACCGCTTCGAACTCCGGACGTTGACGGAGATCGGTGGCCGTGGCGAAGACCACGTCGTTCTGTCCCGAGTACCGGCTGAGCAGGAGCGACCACACGGTGGCCAGGACCTGGAAGAGGGTGCCGCCCACACTCTGGCCGACGGCCCGGAGTCGTTCCACGGTGTCGGCCGGCACCGAGAGCGGGACCATGCCCCCCCGGAAGCGCTGTATCTCGGGTCGCGGATGATCGAGAGGGAAATGGAGGACGGGAGGCGGGGTGAGATGTTCCCGCCAGTACTCGAGGCGACGGGCCACCCGGTGGCCGGTGATCCACTCCTGCTCCCAGCGGGCGTAGTCGGCGTAGCGGGTCTCGGGTTCGGGCAGAGGTGAGGGTCGTCCGGCACTGAATGCGTCGTAGAGGGCCACCAGTTCGGGCAGGACCACCCGGTAGACGCTGACCCCGTCGAAGACGAGATGGTGCATGGCCAGATAGAGACGGTGATGCTCGCCGGGGAATTGGAACAACCGGGGCCGCAGTAACGGGCCCCGACGCAGGTCGTAAGGGACCCGGGACACCTGGGCGGCCAGCCGGACGGCCTGCTGCTCGGCCTGGGCCAGAGTCAGCCCACTCAGATCGAGGACGGGGAGATCGAAACGCGGGGGCGGTTGGAGGACCTGGACGGGTTCACCGGCCACGATCTCGAAGGTCGTCCGCCAGGCCTCGTGGCGCCGGACGATCTCGTTGAAGGCCCGGCGGAAGGCCGAGACATCGAAGGGCCCGTCCTTGCGGATGGTGATGGCCTCGTTGTAACTGATCTGGTTGGGGACGAGCAGGCTCAGGTACCACAGGGCTTCCTGGGCCACGGACAACGGCGGCGCACCGGAGCCGCCGGCTTCGCTCATCACTCCCGCACCGCCACTGTCACGAGGCGTTGACGAGTAGCTCGGTCACTCCCCGCAGTCCCAGATTGGGGCGCCACTGGATGGTCTCCTCGGCCAGGGCCAGGTGGGAGAACCTGTCCAACAGTGTCTCGAAGGCGATCTGGCCCTCCATCCGGGCCAGGGGGGCGCCGAAGCAGAAGTGGGCCGACCAGCCGAAAGCCAGATGGCGGTTGTCCTGGCGGCTCAGGTCGAGCCGGTCGGGCTCATGGAAGCGCTCGGGATCCCGGTTGGCCGCGCCCATGACGGCGATCACGGCGGCCCCTTCGGCGATATCGATGCCTCCGAGGACAGCCCCGACGGGGGCCAATCGGGCCGTGTGCTGGCTGGGGCTCTCATAACGCAGGAGCTCCTCGACGCCACTCTCCATCAGGGTCGGATCAGACCGCAGCCGGTCGAGCTGATCGGGTTGGCGCAGGAGGGCCAGCAGGCCGTTCCCGATCAGGTTGGTGGTCGTCTCCTGGCCACCGACCATGGTGACGATGACATTGGCCACCACTTCTTCGATGTTCAGTCGGTCGCCGGCGACCTCGGCCGTGGTCAGCGCGTTGATGAGGCCCTCGGTCGGATGGCTGTCCTCTCGGAGGACGGCGGCGTGAAAGTAGGTGACCATCTCCTCCACGCTCTGGAGGACCTTCTTGGCCCGCCCGGGATTGTGTTGGAAATTGCCGAGCATCTCGGCGAAGTCCTGCGACCAGCCCTTCAACAGCTCGTGGTCGGAGGTGGGGACGCCGAGCATCTCGGCCGTGACGATGGCCGGGAGGGGATTGGCCAGCGCATCCATGACGTCGAAGCGACCGGCGCCGACCTGATCATCGACCAACTTCTCGGCGATCTGACGGATGTGTTGGCGGAGGACGGCGATCCGCCGGGGGGTGAAGGCCACCGAAGCCAACCGCCGGACCCGTCCGTGCTGAGGCTGATCGAGAAACAACATCTGGCGGACCATCACGGCGGCGATGGGGGTGATCTCACCCATCCCGAGTTCGACCAGACGCTCGGGCGTCGGAGTCCGGGCCGCCCGGTAGCGGTGGAGAACGGTGACCACGTCGGGGTAGCGGGTCACCACCCAGGCATGGAGGTACGGATCCCAGTGAACCGGATCTTCGTCGCGGAGCTGACGATAGAGAGGGTAGGGATCGGCCAGGACGTCCGGATCGAGGAGGTGGTAGAGGCTGAGAGGAGGTGACCCCTCCTTGAGCCCTGGAGGGTCGGTCACCCCGCGCTCGGGACAGCGGCCGGACGTTCGGCTGTTTGCGAGTCCACCTCGGCGGCGATCTCGGCCAGGGTCGGGTGATCGAAGAGATAGCGCAAGGAGATCTCCACATCGAAGAGGTACTCCAAGCGGACGATCAGCTGGGCGCCGAGCATCGAGTGGCCGCCGAGAAGGAAGAAATTCTGATCCACGCCGATCTCGGCCACATCCAGGAGCTCGGCCAGCACGGGTGCGATGGCTTCTTCTGTGGGAGTCCGCGGTCGCAGTTCGGATGACTGCTGACCCTTTGTCCCCGAAGCCAGTGAATCCGTCGTTGGTGATGCGGTCGGGTCGACCGGAGCGGGCAGTGCGTCGCGGTCGATCTTGCCGTGGGCCGTGAGGGGCAGTTCATCGATCCAGACGTACTTCGAGGGCAGCATGTTCTCGGGGAGGAAGGCACCGAGGAAACCGTTCAGTTCCCGGCCGTCCGGTTGCTGGCCGTCGGCCGAGACGACGTAGGCCACCAGCTGGCGTTCGCCGGCCGGGCTGTCGATGCCGACGGCGACGCTGGCGGCGATGGCCGGGTGGGAATGCAACGCCGCGCTCACTTCACCCGGTTCCACCCGGACGCCGCGGATACTCAGCTGGTCATCCAGTCGACCGAGAAACTCGAAGGCACCGTCCGGACGGAGCCGGACGCGGTCACCGGTCCGGTAGCGCCGGCCTCCGTCGCCGTACAGGAAGCGCTCGGCGGTGAGGTCGGGACGGTTGAGGTAGCCGCGGCCGACGGCCACGCCGCCGATGATCAACTCACCGGCTACTCCCGGTTCGACGGGCTGCAGATTCTCGTCCAGCACCTCGGCCACCACTCCGGCGATGGGACGGCCGATCGACGGTGCTCCCTCCTCGTCGGAAGCGACGACGCCGGAAGTGGCCACCACCGTGGTCTCGCTCAATCCGTAGTTGTTGACCACGGTGAAGCCCAGTCCGGGTGCCGGTCTCCGGGTCAGGGCGTCGCCCCCGGTGAGGAGAAAGCGAAGAGAACAGTCCTTCGGCCAACCGAGGCCGATCAGTCCGTCGGCCACCGCCGTGGGTAGGAAGGTCACCGAGATGGCCTCCGCCACCAGCCAGTCACGCAGTCCGACCGGGTCGAGCCGGAGCTCTTCGGGAACGATATGGAGCGACGCCCCGGCGGCCAGACAGGGCCAGATCTCCCAGACGGCGGCGTCGAAGCCCGGGCTGGCGATCTGGGTGCAGCGGTCGTCGGCCGTCAACGAGAAAGTGGTCCGGTGCCAATCGACCAGGTTGTCGAGACCGGCGTGTTCGACCATGACGCCCTTGGGCCGGCCCGTCGACCCCGAGGTGTAGACGACGTAAGCCAGATCGGTCGGGAGAATCCGGTGCGGCGTGGATCGTCCTCCATCGGGAACCGGTCCATCACGGAGTTGACCCGCCTTCTCGACCACGACGAGGGCGCGGGGATCACCGGTACCGAGTCTGTCGGCCGTGTCGGCATCACAGACGACGGCGGTGGCGGCCGAGTCGTCGAGCATCCATCGGATCCGCTCGTCGGGGTACTTGGGATCGATGGCCACATAGGCGGCGTCCGCTTTGATGATGCCCAGCGCGGCGACGACCAGACTGGCGGAACGGTCGACGCACAATCCGACCAGGTCGCCGGGTTTCACACCCATCTGCCGCAACCGCTCGGCCAACTGCGCGGCCCGCACCGATAGCTCGGCGTAGGTCACGGTGCCGTCAGGTCCCGTCACCGCCGTGTTCTCCGACACGGAGTCGTTCAATTCGTCGATGAACGGGTCCACCGTTGTTCCCAATGTCACGACATCGGTTCCCATCTGCTCTGCCTCCCCAGAGATCCGCCAGGCGCTGCCCCCCCAGAGCACAGCTCAGGGCTGATGATAGCGGTCAGCGATGGTGGGCCTGGGCTGAGGGACAATGAAAGTTCTGTGACGATGAGCGTCTGTTTTGTTCAAAATCGTTGAACAATTTCCTGAACATTGGGCGACGGTCCTTCGTACCGGTGAGCGGCGAAGGCGGCGGCGAATCTGGCTTCCTCG
>Ga0208357_1000332_pt1 | contig 38420 bp, 27 predicted proteins | sample NGESurdeep092012_6_FD_184487 | JGI IMG/M metagenome (GOLD analysis project Ga0208357, IMG submission 184487) | Arctic peat soil microbial communities from Barrow, Alaska - NGEE Surface sample F52-2 deep-092012 (SPAdes) | ecosystem: Environmental > Terrestrial > Soil > Wetlands > Peat ...
GGAGGAGGCAGCCCGCCGTGACCAGCGACCATCCCCAGCGGCGCAGGCGCAACATGCCGAAGATGCCGATGACCAGCAGGGTGCAGACGCCGAGGATGCTGTACTTCGCGGCGCCGAGGCCGAAGGTGCCGCGCATCGCAGCGAAGGCGTTGAGCATCGAGAGCACGAGCAGATACATGCCGATCAGCGCCATGCCGGGGAGCATGCCCTTGCTCTCTCCGGCGGCGATGCCGGGGAGGTGGCGCGAGCGGAAGCCGGTGTCCTGCGCCGGAGGAGGCGCGGGGGGAGTGGCCGGAGTCTGGGGATCTTCAGGAGGCATGGCGTCGGTCTAGAGGGTGTGGAGATAGGCTAGCAGGTCGTTGAGATCCTGCGGGTCAAGGTTGGGATCCGCAGGCATGAGGCCGTGGCCTTGCAGGATGGTGACGGTCACGCGGTCGTCGTTGGCGGGAGCGCCGCTGGGCAGGTACGGCTTCTTGAAGACGCCTAGCAGCGGCGGGCCGTGCAGCGAGCCGGAGTCGCGGTCGTAGTGGCACTGGCCGCAGTGGGCCTCGTAGACTTGATGGCCGTGGGTCTGCTGCGCGTTGAGTTGATCGAGCGGCACGGGCGGAGGCGTGGAGTGGCAGCCGGTCAACAACAGAGGATAGAGGATAGAGAGTAGAGCGTAGAGAGGAAGCCTCGTTCTCGTTGGTGTTTTCAAAGCCGGCTGGCCTCCTGTCCGAATCTACTGGGCGTCGTTCTTGAAGACCTGTTCGGCGAAGAAGTTCTGGACCTTGGCCTGGTCGGTGATGATCTCCTGATAGGCGGCCCTGAGCAGCTGCGAGCGGCTGTCGTGGAGCTGCTGGCGGATGCTCTGTTGCACGCGAGGATCGCTGAGGTCGCGCTGACCGGCGGCGTCGCGGCTGAGGAGTTTGAAGATGTAGTAGCCGGCGGGCTTGTGGGTGTTGGGGTCGACCTGCGGAATGATGTCGGTGGTCTGGCCGGCCTTCAGCTTGCTGATGGCGGTATAGATGGTGGCATCGGTCTTGAGCTGCGACTCGGAGACAAAGCCCATGTCGCCGCCGTTGGGAGCCGTATCCGCGTTCTCTGAGAAATTCGCTGCGAGTTCACCGAAGTCTTCGCCGGAGTCGATGCGATTCTTGATGGCCTGGATCTTCTTGCGCGCGTCCGAGTCGCTGGTGGCTTTGTTGTTCTGCAGGTTGCCGGGTTGCGCGGTGGGCTGGTCGGTGACCTGAATCTCGGCGAGGTGATACGCGGGTTCAGGGAGATCGAACCCACTCTTGTGCGCTTCGTAGTAGTTGGTCACATCGGCGTCGGTGACGGTGATGCGGGAGTTGATCTCCTTGTTGATGAGCTTGTCCTGGGTGAGGTTGCGGCGGACGTCGCGACGGAGCTCGTCGAGGGTGAGATTGGAGGCCTTGAGCTTGGCCTGGAACTGGTCCTCGGTGTAGGGGGCCTTCATTTCGGCGAGCTTGGCATCGACTTCGGCGTCGGTTGCAGTGAGGTTCTGCTTGGCGGCGCGCTGCTCGACGATGGCCTCCACGATGAGCGTGTGGAGGATGTTGAGCTTGAGCGAGTCGGCCTGATCGGGCGAGGGGGATTGCTGCTTGGCGTTGCTGGCCAACTGCGCGGTGTAGGCCTTGTCGACGTCGGTCTGGAAGATCGGATGACCGTTGACGGTGGCCACGACGCCCTGTTGCGGGCCTTTGTGACAGCCGGCAAGGAGGATGAGAGTGGAAGCTAAGGTGAGGCTGATCGTGCGAAAAGTCTGAGGCATCGGGGAGGATTCCTGACGCCGCGGGGGATGAACCGCGGCTTAGTGAAGTTTACAGCTTGCCGAGCTCTACAGTGCGGACGCTGGTGATGGCTTCGACCTGGCGGAGAGCTCTGAGAGCCTGGTCGAGCTGGGGAGGGGTGGCTAAATCTGACTGGGCTAAATCTAACTGGGCTAAATCCAACTGGACGACGGCGAGGGCGTGGCCTTCACCGGGCTTTGAACCTTTGGAGGGCTTGGCGCGGCCGAGGGCGAAGCTGGCGATATTGAGCTTGGCCTCGCCGAGGATGGTGCCGATGCGGCCGATGACGCCCGGGACGTCCTGGTTGCGGATGATGACGAGGGTTCCGGCGAGTTCGGCTTCGATGTCGATGCCGTCGTAGCTGAGCAGGCGCGGCGAACTGCCGTGCAGCACGGTGGCGAGGCCGGTCCAGGTGCCCTGCTCGTCTCCGCTGGAGCCCTTGCGGGTCCAGTGCAGGGAGAGGCGGAGGGTAGTGCCGGTGCCTCCGCTGATTTGCTCGCGCTTGTCTTCCTGAACGCGGATGCCGCGCTCGGCGGCTGCGGCGGAGGCGTTGATGCGATTGACGCCGTCGGCTCCGTGGAGAATTCCGGCGATGGCGGCGTTGCGGATCATGTCGGTCTTGAGCTGTGCGAGGCGGCCGTTGTAGGTGAGCGAAATGCTCTCGACGTTGCCGCGGGCATCCTTGCTGCCTCCGGCTTCGTCGGAACCGGCGGCGTGGCCGAGCAACTGGCCGAGGCGCGAGGCCATCTCGATGTAGGGCGAGACTTCGGCGTACTCCTCTTCCGAGAGAGAGGCGACGTTGACAGCGTTCTGGACGACGCCGAGCTTGAGGTAGTCGCGGACCTGGTTGGCGAGCTGAATGCCGATGGCTTCCTGTGCCTCGTCGGTGGAGCCGGCGATGTGCGGGGAGAGCAGGATGTTGTCGAGGCCGAAGTAGGGCGAGTCCTTAAGCGGCTCCTTGCGGAAGACGTCGAGGGCGGCGCCGGCGACGTGGCCGGAGGCGATGGCCTCGGCGAGAGCGTCGTCGACGATGAGCTCCCCTCGCGCGCAGTTAATGATGCGGATGCCCTTCTTCATGATGGCGATGGAATGCTTGTTGATGAGGCCTTCGGTTTGCGGCGTCAGGCCAACATGCAGCGAGAGGAAGTCGGAGGTGGAGAAGATTTCGTCGATGGGGACGAGGGTGACACCGTTCTCTCGTGCGATGACGGGAGCGATGAAGGGGTCGTAGCCGATGAGGTCCATGCCGAAGGCCTTGGCGCGGCGGGCGACTTCGAGGCCGATGCGGCCGAGTCCGACGATGCCGAGGGTCTTGCCGCGGAGTTCGGAGCCCTGGAGGGATTTCTTCTCCCACTTGGCGGCGTGCATGGTGGCGTTCGCACGGGGAATGGCGCGGCACATCGAGATCATGAGGCCGAGCGTGAGTTCGGCGACGGCGGTGGCGTTGGCGCCGGGGGTGTTCATGACGACGATGCCGCGGCGCGTGGCCTCGGCGGCGTCGATGTTGTCGACGCCTACACCGGCGCGGCCGATGATGCGGAGCTTGGGAGCGGCGGCGAGCAGCGCTGCATCCGCCTGTACCGCCGAGCGAACGATCAGGGCGTCGGCGTCGGCGAGTTCGGCGGGAAGTCCTCCGGGAGCGATCTGGTCGGCGGTGACGATGTTCCAGCCGGGCTCCTTCTGAAAGATGGCAAGGGTAGCGGGTGAGACTTTCTCTGCGAGAACGATCTTCAAAACATCTCCTGGAAATTCGATTAGCGCAAAATTCGCAACACTTCTAGTGTAGCCCGGTTGGCAGCCGTTGCCTGAGCCGAAGCTTCAGGGGATGAAAAAGTCTTTGTAAAGATTGGACGCTCCGGGGAATGGCCGCCGTGCGGCAGGCTTCGACTGGTTGCGATGCGAGCTGGCTTCTGGTTGGAGTACCTGACGCAGCAATGCCCGTCACCGGCTACCGGGGACGGGCATTGCTGGTGCGTGGACTACTTTCCGGGCGCGGCCTTGGTTTCTGGATCTGTCTTGGCAGCCGGTTCGGCGGCGGGTGCGGTTGGGTCGACGTAGGGAGGGGGAGGGGTAACATTTTCAGCACGGAGGGCGTCGTCAATCAGGCCAAAGATGTAGCCAATGGGGAGGGCGCCGTCGATCTTGTCGCCGTTGATGAACATGGAGGGGGTCGCGCCGACGTTGAGGGAGTTGCCGAGGGCCTTGGAGGCCTCAATCGCGGTGGTGTCCTGCTTGGCGATGCAGGCGTTGAGCTTGGCGGCGTCGACCTTCTGGACGCTGCCCTGATCGCGAACCAGCTGGTCGAGCTGAGTGGTAGCGCGGTCGAGGGTGTGCTTGGGCTGATCGGATTTTGCGCCGGGAGCGAGGTTGGCGGCGGGGTCCGCGCCGATGTCTTCGGAATGGGCGTGGATGTAGTCGATCATGTTCCAGTATCCGACCGGGGATTGCGCGGCGAGGCACTCGACATCGACTGCGGCATGCATGGCCCAGGGATGAATCTCCGAGAGCGGGAAGTCCTTGTAGACGATGTGGACCTTGTCACCGTAGCGCTTGGTGATGGCGGGGAAGAGGGACTCATGGAGTCGTGCGCAGTAGGGGCACTCGAGGTCGTCGAAGTTGACGAAGAGGACGGGAGCGGTGGGTGGGCCTCCTCGCGATGGGCGGCCGTCGGTGGAGATCAGGCTGCGGGGATCGGCGGAGATGTCGTATTTGCTGAACTGAGCGACTGTCTTGCCGTCGTTCGAAAGCAGAAAAGGGATCGGGTGGGAGGTCTTGCCTTCGTCGGTGAAGGTGACTTCGATGGTGCTGTAGCCGGGAACGTCGGAGGGCTTGGGAGAGCCGACGTTGACGATCGCGAGGGGCGGGAGCTGCGCCTTCTGGCGGAGCAGGACCTCGATGCGATGTGTCACCGACAGGGGAAGCGGAGTGCCCGGGGTGATCGTCGTCGTTTGGGCATGACAGCCGAGAGGGGTCAGAAGTGCGGCGAGGGCGAGGGGGGCCAGACGGCGAGGGATAAACACAATAGTTTGATTATCGCAGAGGCGAAAGGTGAGCTTGCGGGGGACTAGAAGAGGGATTCGGCGCGGCGGAGGTTGCCGGCGGTGCCGATGTTGGCGAGGGTGAAGTTGAAGCGATAGGCTCCCTCGTCGCGGATGGTGCCGAGATTGTACTTGCGGTACTCGATCGAGAGGCCACAGCAGTTCCAGTTGTAGCTGGTCTGGAGGGTGATGTACTGGTCGTTGCCGAGGCTGAGGTCGATACCCGAGGAGGCCGCAGCAGAGAAGCCGGCGCGGCTGGGCGTGCCGTAGCCCAGCAGAAAGCGCATTTGCGAGAAATCCGAGATCGCAGAGCTGGTGAGGCCGGTGGCCTGGTTGGTGACGGTGTCGATGACCTCGCTGTAGGTGCGGCCAGGGGCGTTGAGAAGGGCGTAGGAGAAGCCTCCGAAGAAGCGGCCTTCGTGCAGGTCGAGGAAAGTGTTGGAACTAAGGAGCTTCTTGGCTCCGGTATCGAAATCGAAGTCCCAGGCGAAGTCCACGTGGCCGGAGGTGCGGAGGCGCATGCGGGATTTGAGCGGCGAGATGACACGCGGCTGGGTGAGGAAGGCGATGCCTGAGAAGTTCAGTGTGGTGTCGAAGATGTTGCGGCGCTTGTCGATGACGGCGCTGCCAAACGTGGGCTCGAAGAAGTGTTTCTGGGCGAGTTGCCAGCTGAACCACTCCTGCTGGCGGGGCGCGGCGGGGGGCGGGGCGCAGGGATCGGCCTTGCGCGCGTGGGTGCGGAGGGGCTGGTCGGGCGCGGTGGCGGTCGCGTTGGGGATTCCGTTAGCGTCGCTGGTCGCCCGCTCGTCGGGGTCGAGGACATCGACGGCCGGAGTTTCGGCTGGGGTGGCGTCGGAAGTAGTGTCCGGCGTGATGCTGGAAGGGGTTGGCCTGGCCGCACAGCCGGGCAGGGGTGCTGGCGGCTTCGGTGTATGGGGGCGGAAGTACAGGTGTTGGGTCACGCCGTACTGAATTTCGTCGGTGTCGCTGGCCAGGTCGGTGTCATCGAAGCGCAGGACGCCGAGGAAGTTGTCGACGCCGCGGACGTTGCGATAGGTAAGGTCCGGCTCGATGGTGTGGCGAACCTGATCGCCGAAGATGCTGCGCCAACGGGCAGGAACGGTGAAGGTTCGCTCGATGACGGGCGGGCGGATATCGAGGTTGATCTCGACATCGGCACGATTGATCGGAGTCTGCAACTGGATGGGAGTTGCATTGTTGCCATAGGGCGCTTTGCGGGACTTGGAGTAGGCGGTCTCGCGAACGGCGACGCTGGCGAGGGTGTGCCAGCCTCCAGCGTTGAGCGGAAGAGAGATCTCGGGGCGAAGGTCGAGGCGCTCGGTGAGGCCGGAGGAGCTGAAGTCCGGCTCCACGCGCTTCAGGCCCGCGGCGGTGGCGTTGAAGCTCCAGAGCACGCGGGTGCCGGGAACCTGGTGGTCGAGGCCAGTGAAGTCGATGGAGGGCGCATGGAAGATCTTGACCTCGACGCCGGGCGTGGTCCCAATGGGAACGACCTTCTGGCCTTCGTAGCGGTCGACGCGACCATCGAGAGAGAAGCCGTTCTTCTGATCGGTGAGATAGAGGATCGAGGTGATATCGGTGCTGACCGCCTGATTGAAATTTTCGGTGAAGGCTTGGCGGTAGACATAGGAGCTGAGGTATTCCATGTCGCCAACGGCGCGGAGGTGGGGGGTGAACTGGCGGCGGAAGCTGGAGGTGATGTCTGTTCCACCCTGGTTGATGTAGATCGAAGTTGGCTGGTTCTGAGCATTGACGCCAGGCGCTGTGAATCCGCGGTCCTGGAGGGCGGAAAAGTGCGCGTTGAAGAAGTCGTCGCCAACACCGCGGTAGCGGAAGGTGCCGTTTTCGGAGAAGCCTCGCAGCGAGTAATAGAGGGTGCCGACCGTGAGATCGGCAGAGCGGCCAAGGGTGATGTAGATCTGTTCGCCAAACGTGAAGCCTTTCGAGCCCGTGTTATCGCTGGCGCTGGAGTAACCGAGAACGGGGATCAGAATGCCGGATTGGCGCTGCTGGGTGTCTACCGGGTGGGTGACGTACGGGAGGAAGAGCAGGGGCACGCCGAGCAGCTTGAAGGTGGAGTCTGCGGCCTTCGCCTGGCCGCTGTCGAGGGTGATCCTGCGCGCAAAGAGTTGCCAATCCGGGTGCGGCAGAAGGCACGACGTGACGGAGCCGTTATAGACGGTGTAGTCCATCGGGCCGGTCTTGACGACCAGGCGGCCTTCGAAGAGGAAGGGATTGGAGTTCTGGTAGCCGGCTGCATGAGAGGCGTTGGCAGAGGCGATGCCGGAGTTGGTGTTGGAGACGACTGGCGCGGCAGCGGCTCTGGATAGGCCGACGGAGCCGCTGACATCGTAGAAGCGGCCAGTCTCGGTGTTGAGATTGTAGGAGCCGTGAGAGGCTTCGATGCGTTCGTCGTTCTGGCCTCCCGTCAGGATCACGTGGCCGTCGGCGGTGACGTCGCCGGTCTCATCGTCGTAGGTGAGGGTGTCGGCGTAGAGAATGTGGTCGCCATAGGTGAGCACAACGTTGCCGGAGGCGGAGGAGAGATGGTCGTGCTTCGATTGCAGATCGCTTTCGAGTACGGCACTCTCAGGGGCTTTTCCCGCCGGCAGAGCATACGCATGGGGTATGGTCGAGAGGTCGACCTGGGGTGCTGGAGAGGTGGTGGGAGCGTTCTGATTTGCAGCTGTTGCGGCGGGGGGTTCCTCTGTCGTTACGCCCTGCGCGTGCAGATGTTGATGACCTGCGGCCAGGAGAATGGTACTTATGAACAGAGGAATAAGACGCAGCGATCTTCCGGACGGCCGGAAGGGGTGCCTGGCATGATGGCTGCGCATCTTGGTTCCGAGAGATTGGATGAGACCGTCCACTGATGAGAGATTAGACGATTCCCAGGTGTCACCGGTTGAGAATTGGGAATTTGGGTTACAGAAGCAAGGATAGAGACGATGAGTAGTGCGGCGCAATTCGACGAACCTTCCGAAAGCTACCTGCCCACGGGCACGGAGGGCGGCACTGCGTTGAAGCAGCTTGCCGCGGAGCGACTTGCAGCGCATCGCAGCCGACGGGCGGTCGTGGAGGGCCGCGAGGCACAGGCGAGGCGGGAGCAGGCGATCGCGCAGGCGGCAATTCGGCTGCAGGCACAGTGCGATGCTGCGCGCTCGGAGGTGCATCCGGACGCGTCGCGGGTTCGCGAGAAGGTGGCTGCGCGGTATGAACAGATCCTCAGCTATCGTGAGTCGCTCGCCGCCGAGGCGCAACGCGTGATGAACCAGGCGCAGGCCGAGGCACAGGTCGCGGCGGTCAGTGCAAAGGCGGTCGTCGAGGCCCAACGCAAGCTGCTGAACGAGATGGAACAGTGGAGTCAGCCCCAGCCTCAGGCAACGGGGAACAAGGTGGACCTGTTCGGGGAAATGCCATTGCTGGAGGTGGTGGAGCAGCGTGCTGCTCAGCCAGTGCAGCGTGCCAAGATGAGTGTGCGCGAGGAAGCGGCTGAAATCTGGTCTGCGCCGCCTCCCGCAAGACTGCAGGTGCGGCTGCTGGAGGAGATCGAGCGGGCATCGGCTGCGGCTGCGTTTTATGCGCCCGTGAAGAAGGTTCAGATCGCGTCCGAAGAGATGGCTGAACTGGATGAGGAGATCGAATTCCGCCGTGCTCCCGAGTTTCACGACCTGGTGATGGAGACGATGCCCATTCAAGCCAACATTATCGAGTTTCCCCGCCAGCTGGTTGCCTCACGCAAGGCAAGGCCGCGGTTGGCAGAGGGGCCTCTGCGCGATGAGGGCACGGCGGCGCCGCAACTGCGCATCTTTGAGGTGGAGGCGGAGCAGATTTCGCTCGCGCCGGAGGTCGCGGTCGCGGATGAAGCGCCCGAGTGGCAAGGACTGCTGCTGGGGGCCGGAACATCGTCGCGTGTCGCCGGAAGCATGTCTCCGCAGTTGGAGGCGCAGCTTCAGCTGGATATCCAGTTCTATGCTGCAACGTTGCCGAAACGGCTCTTCTCCGCAATGGTAGACGTGCTGTGCCTCGGAGCTGGGGTTGCTGGCTTTGCTGCCGTGGCACTGAAGATTGCCGGACCGGGCCTTCGGGGGGAGCCTCTGCCGTTGTTGGGGGCGGCGGTCGCAGGTACGGTCGTGGTCTTTGCGGTGCTCTACCAGATGCTTTTCTTTACGCTGAACGAAGCGACCCCTGGGATGCGTGCGGCGCGCATCGCGTTCTGCACGTTCCAGGAGAAGAGCCCGACGCGCAAAGCGATGCGGCGGCGGCTGTTCTCTACGGCGCTTGCCGCCTGCCCGCTGGGTCTGGGCCTGGTGTGGACGGCGCTGGATAGCGATCGGCTGGGATGGCACGATCGCATGTCCCGGATGTATCCCCGCAGCTACTAGCGCTACTCCTCCGGCGGCGCGTCAGGCATGACCGCACCGGCCTGGACCCACTGCGTGACGACAGCAATGTCAGCGTCGGAGATCTTGCTTTTGGGCGGCATGGGCATGGGGTCGTCGACCGGCCCTTCGTGGCGAATCAGCTTGATCAGCAGGGACTGTTCGGCGTTGCCGGGTACGATGACAGCGCCATCATGGCCGCCCTTCAACATGCCCGCACGGCTGGACATGCTGAGGCCGCCGCGGTGGAACATTCCGCCGTGGCAGTGATAGCAGTTGTCCTTGAAGATCGGCAGCACGCGCTGGGTATAGAACGCGGGCGTATTCGGTGCCGGATCGGCTTGTGCGGCGACGCTGGCCGGCTGCCAGAGGATCGCGGCTGCTGCCAGCGAGACGGCTGCCAACGAAAGTGCAGCAATCTTCAGACTGGATTGAGAGCGGATGTTTGGGGACATGACCGCGGCAGGTTGGTTCCGAGACATCAGTAGATCTCCGTGTTAAGCCTAATGTAGCGCGAAAGGTACAAATTGCCCAAGAGGGTTTTTATGTGATCAACGCGTGGTGGCCTTGTTGCTGAGTCCGCCACGAATCCGAATCGCTACTACCGCCGTATTGTTGCTAGGGATAGCCTAATGAGGCTCGGCGGCTTTCACGGCCCCTTTATGAATTAGTGATGACGATGACGCAGTGGGGGCTTGCCGGAAGTCGGCACGACGCGCGCGGGAGAAGACTCTCTCGCGGCGCGGCGGCCGTAATGGCGCTGGGCATTGTGGTGCTGTGGTTAGGTTGTTCGCCAGCCGCGGTGGCACATCCGATGCAGTTGCATCGTGTGGTGGGCGTGCACAAGGCAAGTAGCGTCAGTACGAGTCATGCCAAGGCTCGTGCCGTGTCGTCCGCGCACCACGCGCGCAAGGGTACGGCAAGGAAAGCGTTGTCGAAAGGTGCAGCGGTGAAGAAGAGCCAAACGAGGACCGGATCAGCGCCGCGTAAGGCCAATGTGCCTGCCGGGAGGTCCGATGCGCGCGCAAGGCTGCGCCATCCTCGGCACCCCGCACACGTCGACGAACACGAGCCGCCTGCGCTCCACCGGGTTAGCGCCAGCCGCCGATACAGGGGTCACAGCGCGAGGCTGGGCAGGTCCGAGGTTGCCGCAAGCTCCACAACGGAAGAGACGACGCATTCGGTACTCCCGGTTTCATCCAGAGACAACGAACGCGTTGTCAGCAGGCCGCTAACGGTAAATGACTTTGCGCGTGCAGCCAGCACTCCTGCTGCGACGGCAACGAGCGTCTTTGCAAGTGGTCAGTCGCATCCGGATGAGGATGTTAGTTCAGTGCCGGCGCGGGTAGGCGATACTTCGCTGAAGCTGCAGCCAGCAAGGCAGACGGCTGTGCTGGCACGGGTTGAGGCAGCGCCCTCGGAGAGCGAGCATGGATCGGCCCATCACACGGCACCTTCGGACCTGGTGGGCGAGCCCATTCAGGCACCGGAGAGAACGGTACGTTCTGCGGACGCAGAAGCTGACTCCGACGAAGCCGGGCTGCGTGCTCCATCGCGGCAGGAGTTGATGACCGAGGTAGAGCAGCCGATGGTGTTGCCCGGTCTGTATCGCAATGGCCGGCTGGTAGTGCCTCCGCCGCTAAGGGGAACGCGCGAGATTCTCGTTCACCAGAACACCATGGCCGATGAAGAAGGACTGCAACGCGTCGAGGACGACGCCGACCTTCGTCACATGCGCGCCACGCGCCAGCTCATCGACTTTCCGGAGAATGCGAGCCTGCATCTGAATTCGAATCTCGCTGACAATCATCGCTGCGCGCGGCCATGGGCGGTTCGATTCGCTTCGGATATTGCTCGCGCGTATTATGCACGCTTCCACGAGCCGCTGCAGATAAACTCCGCCGTGCGGACGGTGTCGTATCAAGTCCGGCTGCAGCGTGTGAATGGCAACGCTGCGGGCGTCCGCGGCGATGTAGCCTCGCCGCACCTTACGGGGGAGGCGCTGGACTTTGGCAAGCATGGCATGAGCGTGCAGGAGATTGCGTGGATGCGCCTTTACCTTATGCCGCTGATGCGCGGCGGCAAGCTGGACGTGGAAGAGGAGTTTCAGCAGGCGTGCTTCCACATCAGCGTGTATCGCACCTATCTGCCAGCCAGTAAACGTCGCTCCGTCGCGCGTCGCGAGGAAGCGCAGTTGAGCGAGCCGCGAGTGCCAAAGACTGCACGGCGCGAGGACCAAGTTCAGTAGCCAAGTGTACTGGGAGAGGGCGGCCGTAGAAAACCACGAGCCGCCCCATTTTTTTCTCAGTTAGTTGTTCGGATTGGGCGGGACCTTCGCGCCCTTCCTGCGGGCCTCGGATAGACCGATGGCGATCGCCTGTTTCGGGTTGGTCACAGTTTTGCCGCTGCCACCGCTCTTCAACTTACCCTGATGCATCTCGTGCAATTCCGTCTCAACCTGCTTGCCGGAGGATGGACTGTACTTCCGCGCTGCCTTCTTCGAGGGTGTTTTCTTTGCCGCTGCCTTCTTCGCTGTCTTCTTCGCTGCTTTGCTGGTTGCCATGGGCTGCCTCCCTTGAACTTGGAGGACAACTGTGCGGACTTCGTTGCATCAACTCTTCCTGCGTTTTCGACGAATGAGCAAGAATCCGAGCAGCAGCCCGATGCCAAGCGCGAGGTAGAAGCGTTGGCTGTGGTTGTGGCTGAGATTGCCGTTCTGCCACGCAGCGTAGGTTGCGTTGAGATCGGCGGCGAGGCAGGGGATCGTAATCGCGTTGAAGTTGTTCGTGGGCAACGACCCGAAGATGCGTGCGGGTTCGGGTGAACTACCGTCGCGATCCTTGGGGATGGCGGCCATGAGGGCGTTGATCTCGGCGTCGCGCGGGTCGTTGAAGAAGGCGATGTCGGCGGTATTGGGAAAGAGGGTGACGTGGCCGGTGAGCGCGTGCTCGATGGCGGAGACGCCGTCCTGGCAGACGCCGAGCGCGTAGTAGCCGCCGAAGGGAAGCGTGGGGTGCGCGGCGTGCAGATGCAGGTAGGCGACGGTCATGAGGCCCGCGAGGCGTGTGACCTCGATGGCTTGTGCGCCGGTGTATTCGTGGGCGTTGCGCTTGAGGACCCAGGGCTGGTCGAGGGTGTCCATGGTGCGCCACTCGGCTTTGCCGTCGATGCCGAAGTAGTAGCTGATGTCGGCGTTGATGAGAGGGCCGCGGATGTGCCACTCGTACTCGGCGTGCGAGGCGGGGACGAGGAGGTGGCGGCCTCCGCCGTGCGGGATGATGAGCTGCGAGTCGATCCAGAAGGGGGCCATGACGTCTTCGGCGGGTTGTGAGGAGCCGCGGGCGCTGTAGTGGAGGTGTGCGAAGTTGGCGAAGTAGCGGGCGTCGTCGACAGTGACAGTGTGACCGGCATCTATCAACTCGGCGATTACTTCGTTCGGCGTGGTGTACGTCTGAACTGAGCTGACGCTCGTAGTTGTTCCCGGAATCATTCCCGCGGCGCGAACCGTATTCCCTGGCGCTATGCGTATCGATGCTGAGAAGGGCTTTGCGTCGGTGAGCTTGTTGGCGGCGAGGCGGTTGAGGATGTCGGCGAGGCGTTGGGATTCGGCGTGCTCGGGGGCTAGGTTGTTGGGGCCGTCGCCGCGGGTCACGCCGTCGCCGAGGCTGCTGACGATGCCTACATTGGTGAAGGGTGGGAGGGTTGAGGGCTGGTCGAGCGAGACGGTCTCGGGTTTGTCGAGGACGTACGGTCCGAGGTCAAGATACTGGTTTGTCTGGGCGTCGGCGCGCGCTTGGGATAGCGGCGCACCCGGATGGACGGCGCTGGCGGACTCGAGTTTCTGGTCCTTGCCGGCGAGGTGGCCGACGACGCGGACGGTGGGGTTGATCTCGCGCATGGTCCAGCCGGGGAAGCGGTCGAGGCCCTGCCAGTCGCTGCCGAGGATGCGCTTACGGAGCTCGGTGAAGAGCGCGGGAGTCAGGAGCGCGGGGCCGCGCTTGCCGTCCTTGCCGCCGATTTCGTTGAGCAATTTGTCAGTGAAGCCGGGCTGCGCGGAGAGTTGCCGCATCATCTGCGAGAGCAGGATGGTGTTGGGCGGCATCGGCGTCTCAGGGACGACGTAATTGCGATGGCAGCCGGAGAGAGCGAAGAACATGCCGAGGAGCGCGAGTTTGCGGGAGAGGCGCATGAGGGGATTAGACGCTAGTAACGTTCACTATGCGTCGAGCTTCTTCACTACTAGTTCGTTCAGCAACGCGGGGTTGGCCTGGCCTTTGCTGACGCGCATGACCTGGCCTACGAAGAAGGCGGCGACGGTGCGCTTGCCGCCCTTGAACTGCGCTACCTGTGCGGGGTTTGCGGCGATTACCTCGTCGATCATGGCTTCGATGGCGGAGGTGTCGGAGATCTGTTGCGGCTTGTCGCGGTCGTAGACGAAGGTGAAGTCGCGGCCCTCAGCGAAGCAGGTGTCGAGGAGCTGTTTGAGCTGCTTTGAGCTGATGGCGTTGGCTTCGGCGAGGTCAGCGGCGGCGACGATGCCGTCGAGCGTGACGGGCGACTGCGCGAACTCGATGCCGGCGGCGCGGAGGCGCATCGTGATCTCCGAAAGCAGGATCGCGGCGACGCGCTTGGGGGATTTCGCGGCCTTGGCGGCGAGTTCGAAGCGGTCGGCGAAGGCCTGCTCTGCGGTCAGCGTGGCGGCGTCCTGGGCGGAGAGGCCGTAGTCGGCAATGAGGCGCGCGCGGCGGGCTTCGGGGAGCTCGGGCATCGCCGCGAGAATCTGCTTCTGCCACTCCGCGCCAACGACGAGCGGCGGAAGATCCGGCTCGGGGAAGTAGCGGTAGTCGTGCGCCTGCTCTTTGCTGCGCATGGAGAAGGTGCGGCCCTCGGCATTGTTCCAGAGGCGCGACTCCTGCACGACGCGGCCGCCGTCTTCAATTACTCCGATCTGGCGCTCGATCTCGTACTCCAGCGCCGCACGGATGTAGCGAAAGCTGTTGACGTTTTTGACCTCTGCCTTGGTGCCGTAGGCAGCTGCTCCGCGTTCGGCAAAATCCGATTTGAGCATTACGCTGACGTTCGCATCGCAACGCAGCGAGCCTTCCTCCATGTTGCAGTCGGAGACGCCGGTGTAGAGCAGAATTTCCTTCAGCTTCGTTAGGTATTCGAAGGCTTCATCGGGCGTGCGAAGGTCGGGTTCCGACACGATCTCAACGAGCGGCGTGCCACAGCGGTTGAGGTCGATGTAGGTGCGCGTGGCGGAGTCGGCGAAGCCGTCGTGGAGGCTCTTGCCGGCGTCCTCTTCCATGTGCAGACGGGTGATGCCGATGCGTTTGTCTGCGCCCTGAGCGTCAGGAATGATGAGGACACCGTGCTCGGCAATGGGCTTGTCGAACTGCGAGATCTGATAGCCCTTGGGCGAGTCCGGGTAGAAATAATTCTTGCGGGAAAAGATGCTGGTCTCCCGGATCTCGCAACCGATTGCTTTTGCAGCGAGTACGGCGAATTCGACGGCCTGCTTATTCAACACAGGCAGCGCGCCGGGCAGGCCGAGGCAGACAGGGCAGACGTGGGTATTGGGCTCGCCACCGTACTCGTTCTTGCAGCCGCAGAAGGCTTTAGAACGCGTGAGCAGTTGCACGTGGACCTCGAGGCCGATCACGGGCTGATATTTGGCGAGAATTTCCGGCGAAAGTGCGAAGGCTGCGGGCATCTTGGATTCGATTTTATCAACGCGGCGGCCAGTGGCTGCGAGAAAGGTTGCATCTCATGGTCGAAGCCCCCGTGAGGATGTCGATGGCAGACGAAAATAAGAGTGCGGTTCTGGATGAGAAGGCTGAAAGCGGCTGGACGGCGCCTGAGGCGGCGGTGCCTTCCGGTGAGGCCGATGGCACTGCGTCGCAGCAGAAGAATCTCTCGCGGCCGAGCGCCCATGAGATCTACCGGCAGGTGCAGAAGAACGCGAAGGAAGAGTTGAAGAGGTCCAGCATTTCGCTGACACTCTCGGGATTTACCGGTGGCATCTTCATGGGACTGTCAGCGCTGGGTGTGGGGATTATTCTTGCAAAACTGGGCAACGGTCCGGGCGCGTTTGTGATCTCGCGGATGTTCTATCCGCTGGGATTCATCGTTGTGATCCTGGGGCGGTCTCAGCTATTTACAGAGAACACGCTGTACCCTGTGGCGCTGGTGCTGACCGAGCCGAAGCAGATATGGAACACGCTGCGCCTGTGGGCTACGGTGTTGCCTTCCAACATGCTTGGAGCGCTGACGTTCGCCGCGCTCGCAGGACTAACGCGCTCGATGCCGGCGGATGTGGTGCAGGCGATCGCGGGGCTGGGTTTGACGGCGGTGCATCAACCAGGGAGTGCCATTTTCTGGAGCGGCGTGGTGGCGGGATGGATCATCGCGACGGCGGCGTGGCTGGTCTCTGGCTCGCACTCGATTACGGGCTCGGTGATGATCATCTGGGCGCTTACCTTCGTGGTGGGACTGGGGAACTTTGCGCACTGCATTGCGACGTCGGGGGAGATCCTGACCGCCGTCCTGACGCATCAGTTGCCCTGGGAGGCTTATCCGCAGTGGTTTGGACCGGCGGTGGCGGGGAATATCTGCGGCGGGATCGTGATGGTCACCCTGCTGGAGTACGGGCAGGCGATTTTCAGCAGGACGAGCGAGGACGAGGCGGTCGGCGACTCTTCCAATTAGGCCCATTTTGAAGGCTGAGATCTCCACTGTAATGCGTCTGTGTGGATGTGGCTTTGAAATATGTCAACAAATTGTGAAACTATGTCTAGCAATGACCGTCTTAGGCAGGCACACCCTCCAGAGCAGCTTTCCGGAGTGCAAATCATTGGATGCGGTAGTGCTGAGCGGCCACGCGGCAGTGATGGAGCAGTCCTCGCTCCTGGAGAAGTTGGCGGAACGCAATGGTCAGGCTGGACGAATGAACTGGCTCGGCTACTTTCTCTCTAAGTCGGTCTTTGGCCGCAAGAGACCGTATCTTGTGCTGATAGTAAAGCCCGGGGTGACGGCTCAGTCCTTGCAGTTGGAGGATGTGCACGCCGCGGCACTGTTGTTTGAGTACCGGATACTTGGCCTGCCCACAAGAGCATTCTCAACAGATAATATGTTTGGCTTTCGGACCGTGATCGCGCCCGCGGAAGAGCGCGATACAGTCGCCGCGATGGCAGCGGATATACTGCTGGAACATGGTGCGCAGATTGTGCTGGTTTCCTATTGCAATCCAGCGCAGTGTACGACCAAACTGGAACCGACGTTGCGTCATCAGGCACGGTGGGCCTGGCAGACACGGTGGCGGGCTATAGCTCTTCCCCTTGAATCGACAATCAAGGCCACGCTGGCGAAGCTGGGTAAGTCGACGCGTTTCAATCTCGGGTACTATCGCCGGCGCTTGGAGCAGGTGATGCCGTGCGAGTTTGTTGCCGACGCTCGCGGGCTTCTACGCGAGGGGGAGTTGAAGGCGCTGAATGCAGGGTCGATCAATCCGGTTCGGTGGAGCAAATTTCTGCTCCAATGGGAGAGCTCCTGCCAGGAGCCGGGTGGATTCATCGTGGGTCTGCGAAGTGCTCAGGGCCAGTGGCTAAGCCTGATTGGTGGATGGCGGCAGGCTGATGTGTCTGTCCTCTATTGGCAGATGAATGCGGCGGGCTATGAGAAGCTCTCCATCAGTACGGTGATGCGCTCGTATTTTCTGGAGCATGAGGTGGGGCATGGAGCTAAGACGCTGATCATTTACGGCGGGACAGCCCACTCGATCGGGCACGCGTTCGTGCGGGAAGAAGTGACCGACCTAGTCGTGCAGCGGCGCTCGTGGCATGCAGCGGCTTTGTATGTAGTGATAAAGATGCTCGCTTCGCCGCTCTCCTTCATCCGGACCAACAGCCTTCTCATACGGACCATCACCAACAAGGATCTCCATTGGCATTCGGCGGATGCGAAGGTTTGAAGGCCGAGCCGCAGCGCCAGGGCTCTGGATTTCGGTATCGCCTCAATATTTCAGGGTAGGCCGTAAAATACAGACTGCATGATTCTTCCCTTCGTCCGCGAACTGATGGCGGACCTGGAGCATTCCGCCGCCTTTGAGCGTGCGCGTCGCCATCTGGCGGGCGGCACGGGGCGGAGACGTGTGTCCGGACTCACCGCGACCGCGCGAGCGCTCTACCTCCCGTACTTTGTGCGTGCTGCGCAGGCACCGGCGCTCGTTCTCGTCTCTGACAACAAGGCAGCCGAGGCCCTGCATACCGCCGTGCTTGCAGCGAGTGCGCTGACTGGCGCGCTCGACGCCGACGAGGTGCTGCGGCTTCCGGCTCATGATGTGCTCCCGTTTGAGAATCTTTCGCCGCACGGAGAAATCCAGGAGCAGCGAGCGGCTGCGTTGTGGAAGCTCGCCAGCGGCGCGGCCAAGCTGGTGATTGCTCCAGTTGAAGCTGCATGCATGAAGCTTTTTACGCGCGACTATTATGCGGCGCTGGCGCTGCGGCTGCGCACCGGCGAGGAGCATCTTCCGGAGATGCTGGTGGAGCATCTGCTTTCGGTTGGCTACACGCGCGTAGACGTCGTGGAGATGCCCGGTCAGGTGACCGTGCGCGGCGGGATTCTCGATGTGTATGGGCCGGAGATGGAGCGCCCGGTACGTATCGACTTTTTCGGCGATGAGATTGAATCCATGCGACGGTTCGATCCGGAGACGCAGCGGTCGAGCTCGGCGGTCGACGAGGTATTGCTGCTGCCGCTGACGGAGACGCCCGCGACCGAAGCCCTGCTCGGAGCGATCAACGCGCGGCTGACGCGCAGTGGAACGGCAGGGGCTGCGCTCGAAGGCGGAGAGACGCCTGCGGAGCTGGTGAATCACGTTACGCATGTGGCGACGAAGACCGGAGAAGCAACGATCTTTCCGGGATGGGAGTTTTACGCCGCGGTGGCGGGGGCGAAGTCGTCGCTGCTGGAGTTGATGGGCTCGCAGACGAGGGTGTTCGTCGAAGAGCCTTCGATGGTCGAGAACCAGGGCGAACGCTGGTGGAATAAGGTGGAACAGCGGCACGAGCGGTCGGGTATCGGCTCGCTGGTGCGTGCCGAGGATCTTTATCTCTCACCATGGGAGTTGCAGGACCGCGTGCGAGCTTATTCGGGCTTCGAACTCGATCAACTCGGAGCCGTCGATGTGCTCGATGGCGATCGCAGCGATGCGAGCGAGATCGAATTCGCAACGCGGCCGACCATGCGTTTCCACGGGTCGATTCCTGCGTTGATCGACCAGTTGAAGCTGCTCACAGAGGCCGAGGCGAGGGTCCTGATCGCGGTGCCTAATCAAGGAGAAGTCGAACGGCTCGCAGGGCTGATGCAGGAGTACGGCGTCCCCTATCGCATCGGCTCGCGCGTGGAGCATGGAAGCTCCGCATCGGTGTATTCGGAGTCAAGCTATCTAGCCGGCGATCTCAGCACGCCGGTGATTGTTCGCGCCGCGATTGCAAACGGTGTGCAGGTGCAGGATGTGGATCGCAGGACGGCGCAGCAGGTCGTCGTCATTGGTGCAAATGACATCAACGATGACGCAGACGTGATGGCCCGGCCCGCTCGGCGCAAGTCGAAGACGTCAGCATTTGTGTCGGATTTTCGCGATCTTGCGGTGGGCGATTATGTGGTGCATGTCGAGCACGGCATCGCGCGCTACGACGGCTTGCGTTCGATTGAGCAGCCCGATGGGTCATCGCTGGAGTTGATGATTCTCACTTTCGCTGAAGAGGCGAAGCTGTACGTTCCACTGACGCGACTGGACCTGATCCAGAAATATCGATCGACCGAAACGGGGCCCGCACCGCAGTTGAATCGGCTCGGAAATCCGGCCTGGGCTAAGACCAAGGCGCGCGTGAAGAAGGCCATGCAGGACATGGCCGAGGAGCTTCTGAAGCTTTATGCTCAGCGCAAAGCCGCCGTGGGAACGGCCTTTTCGCCGGACAACAACATGCAGCGCGAGTTCGAAGACGCCTTCGACTTCAACGAGACCGACGACCAGATTACCGCGATTGCGGAGATCAAATCTGACATGGAATCGACGCAGCCGATGGACCGTCTGCTCTGCGGCGACGTCGGTTACGGCAAGACCGAGGTTGCCATGCGAGCGGCGTTCAAGGCTGTGCTGGATGGCAAGCAGGTCGCCGTGCTGACGCCCACGACCGTACTCTGCTTCCAACACTTCGAGAGCTTCAAGCGGCGCTTCAGCAAGTTCCCCGTGGTGGTTGAAATGCTTTCGCGCTTCAGGACAGCGAAGGAGAAGAAGGACGTGCTTGAGCGCGCCGAGCAGGGAAAGGTCGACATCCTGATCGGCACGCATGCGCTGTTGTCGCAGGGGTTGAAGTTCCAGGACCTCGGCCTGTTGGTGGTCGACGAAGAGCAGCGCTTCGGCGTGCGCCACAAGGAACGGCTGAAGCAGATGCGCGCTGCCATCGACGTGTTGAGCATGTCGGCGACGCCAATCCCGCGGACACTGCATATGTCGCTCGTGGGACTGCGCGATATGAGCGTGATCGAGACGCCGCCCAAGGACCGCATGGCGATCCAGACGATCGTCGCGAAGTTCGACGAAAAGCTGATTCGCACTGCCGTCGAAGTTGAACTCGAACGCGGCGGCCAGGTGTACTTCGTCCACAACCGCGTTGAAACGATCTACGAACTTGCCTCGAAGATTCGCGAGTTAGTCCCGCAGGCGCGCGTGGTCGTGGGGCATGGGCAACTGCCCGAGGCCGAACTCGAGCACACCATGCTCGCCTTCATGGATGGCGAGTACGACGTGCTCTGCGCGACATCGATCATTGAAAATGGCCTCGATATTCCGCGCGCCAACACGATCATCATCAACCGCGCAGACCGTCACGGATTGAGCGAGCTGTATCAACTGCGCGGTCGCGTTGGCCGGTCCAATCGTCGAGCCTATGCGTATCTGCTGATCCCGCCGGAGCAGCAATTGACGGAGATTGCGCGGCGCAGGCTGGCGGCGCTCAAGGAGTTCTCGGACCTCGGCGCGGGCTTCAAAATTGCCGCGCTCGACCTTGAGTTGCGCGGCGCGGGCAACATGCTGGGCGGCGAACAGTCGGGACACATCGAGGCCATTGGCTTCGAGATGTATACGACGATGCTCGAAGAGGCGGTGAGCCGGTTGAAGGGCGAAGGCCGCGAAGAGCGGCCGCAGGTCACCGTGAATCTTGGCATCTCGCTGCGCATCGACGACACGTATATCGCCGAGGAGGGCCAGCGGCTTCGCATGTATAAGCGCATCGCCGGCGCAGAGTCGATGGCTGCACTGACGGAGGTGCGTGCAGAGCTGGAAGACCGCTACGGCAAGCCGCCGGAGAGCGTGCTGCATCTGCTGATCGCCGGCGAGATTCGGCTAACGTGCGAGATGCTCGGCATTGCACAGATCGAGCGCAAGAGGACGGCAATCGAAGAGCCGAAGAAGCCCGCGCCCGCGCCACCGGCGAGGCCGAATGTGCAGCGTCCGGGCTTCGGTAGCTGGTCGACTGCACAGCCTGTGCGCCCACCTCTGGCGGGACGCTATGGCCAGGCACCGCAGACGGCGAATCTGCAATTCTCAACGCGTGCGGCGGCGAGTCGGCCTGTAACCAATGCGACGGTCGCGCTGCGCGAGACCGCAGCCGTGCGGCCCGCAAACGCACCCGCAGCGCAGGCAGGAAAGCTGAAGCCGATGCGAGATATGCTGTACGTCACGTTCAGCGAAAAGCTGCACGCTGCACCCGCGGAAGAGGGCAAAGGTCTCAACGTGGGTGCGCTGATGAAGCTCGTCGCACGCAATGCGAAGGGCGGAGCGCAGCTCACGCCGCAAGGCACGCTGCGCTGGCCGCTATCGAGCTCGAAGGCGGATGTGGTGCTGGCGGAGACTCGGGAATTGCTTGAAATGCTACGCCCGAAGGACGCTGCAGCGTCGTAGGAGAGTCTTCGTGTCCTTCTGCGTCTCGATCGAGTCTCAAATAGGCAGCGATTTACGCTACACTTTTCGCACCATGATATTCCGCCGCTTCCTCATCATCCCACTCCTTGGCAGTCTCCTGACGATCACTCCGGCAAAGGCGCAGAACCTTGCCGCCGATGGCGCGAACCAGACGTTCAGCTTCCTGGCCGATCAATATTTTGACCAGGTGTACTTCAAGTTTTCCCCGACCACGGGGACGAGCGCTGGGCTGCATCAGTATGACACGCAGCTCGAGGACTACTCGGCCGCCGGGGTGCAGCGTGAGATCACGGCGCTGCACACGTTCGAAAAAAAGCTAGAGGCGATCGACCCAAAGGCGCTCGACGCAGAGCCTGCGGCTGACTATGAGATTTTGCTGAACAGTATCCGCAGTCAATTGGTGCAGCTGGAGGTGATTCGCGGTTGGGAGAAGAATCCTGACAGCTACTCGAGCGGTGTAACGAACTCCATCTTCGTCATCATGGAGCGTCCCTATGCGCCGGTGAATGTGCGGCTGCGCGCGGCGGTGGAGCGCGAGCGCCAGATCCCGCAGGTCTTCGCCGAGGCTCGCAAGAACCTGAAAAACCCTCCGCACATCTATACCGAGATTGCGCTCGAACAGATCGACGGCTTGGTGAGTTTCTTCCAGAACGACGTTCCCAGCGCCTTCGCTACCGCAGATGATGCGGAGGCCAAGGCAGACTTCGCGAAGTCGAACGCGGCGGTGATCGACGCACTCAAGAGCTACGGCGCGTGGATGAAGACGGACCTGCTGCCGCGCTCCAACGGAGACTTCCGCTGGGGAGCCGACACGTTCTCGAAGCAGCTCGGGTACAACGAGATGGTCGACATTCCGCTCGACCGGTTGTTGCAGATCGGCTACGCGGACCTGCATAAGAACCAGGCGGAGTTTGCGCGAGTCGCGAAGGAGATTGACCCAACCAAGACGCCGCAGCAGGAACTGGCTGAGCTCGCGACGATGCATCCGGCGCCGGACAAGCTCCTGCAGGCCTTCCACGACCGATTCAACTCTGAAGTCGGCTTCATTCGTTCGCACCATATCATTACCATTCCGAGTGACGTCGAGCCGACGCTGGAGGAGACGCCGCCGTTCATGCGTGCGACAACGCAAGCTTCGATGGACCCGCCGGGACCGTTTGAGACGCACTCGACCAAGGCGTACTTCAACGTCACGCTGCCGGATCCGAGTTGGTCTGCGCAGCGCACATCGGAGTATATGGCAGCCTTCAACACCGGCACAATTGTCTCGACCAGCGTGCATGAGGCGTATCCCGGGCACTACGTCCAGTTCTTGTGGACCCCACAGTTTCCCTCGAAGATTCGCAAGCTGATCGGTGCGAACACGAACATCGAAGGATGGGCACACTATTGCGAGCAGATGATGCTCGATGAGGGCTATGGTGAACCGGGCTTCGGTGCGACGACCGAGCGTGAGGCCAGGCTGATTCGCCTCGGGCAGTTGCAGGATGCGCTGTTGCGTGACGCTCGCTTCGTTGTCGGCATACGCATGCATACGGGCGTAGGTGGAGCGCTGACCATCCCTGAAGCGGAGGACTTCTTCGTCAACCAGGGCTACCAGTCGCGACCCATCGCCGAGGTGGAGACCAAGCGGGGAACGTCCGATGCACTCTATCTTTACTACACCCTCGGCAAGCTGGAGATCATGAAGCTGCGCGAGGACGTGAAGAAAAAAGAGGGAGCGGCGTTCAACCTGGAGAACTTCCACGACGAGTTCATGCGGCAGGGCTTCGCCCCGATCAAGGTCATTCGGAAGGCGATGCTGCACGACGACAGCCCGGTGCTATGAGGCGGCATCACGCTGATGGCGCGGTCGGGCTGCGCCGATCGCCGCTCGCAGCGAGTGCAGATCTTCGGAGCTGAAACGGCTGTGCTCGATCGCCGCGACATTCGCGCGCAGGTGATCGAGGCGCAGCATCGATGGAACGACGACCTGGATGCCGGTGTCCCGCGTGATCATGTTCAGCACGGCGTCTGCGAGCAACGAGTCATCCACGACGCGCAGTTTCTCGCGCAGCGATCCGGGGAGATTGGTGTCCTGCGAGAGCGACGTCAGCAGCGCTTTACATTCGGCAATCCGCTGCCCCCCGCCAAAGGGGTGGTTCGCGATGGCAACGCAATCGACACCGCGAGTCGCCAAGCTTCGTGCGAGGCTCAGGTCGAAGACGTTGCAGGGAAACTGAATCGTCCGTAGCCCGGCAGCCAAGGCAGCTTCAACGACGGGTGGGTAGGACGCGATACCAAAGCGCCGCACCTTGCCTTCGATGACCAGTTGCTCCAGCGCGGCGATCAGGTCGTCCTGCTGCATCACGCTGGCGAGCGGTTCGTGCAGGAAGAGCAGGTCCACATAGTGGGTGCGCAACGCCCGCAGACTGGTTTCAAGGCTCTCGTGCAGCGCGGGGACGCTAAAGTTTCCGGTCGAGAATTGGGCGGCGATCTGCTTCTGCATGGCCTTGCGCGCACTTGGAACGAGACGCAGCAGACCTCGCAGGGCGGGCTTCAGCGCCTCTTTCATGGGGTTGGTCCGCGCGGGTAGAATGCCGAATTTAGTGGAAATTACGACGGAATCCCTGCGGTTCTGCAAGAATTCCCCGAGCAGGCCCTCGGATTCACCGTAGCCGTAGGAGCGTGCGGTGTCGAAAAAAGAGATGCCGGCGTCATAGGCCGCACCCAGGGCAGCGAGCGACGCTTTGCGCCCCACGCGGCCCAGAACGGCGGAACAGCCAAAGCCAAGCACTGACGAGCTGATTCCAGCGTCGCCCAGGGTCACGCTTCGCATAAGTACGCATCTTGCATGTCGGGCAGTAACCTGACAGAATCGATTGTCCATCTCAGCAGAGACATTGGTGGCTCCTCCGGGTCATTTTGGTTTACCACACAGACGTGCAGCCCCTCTTTCATAGGTATGGGACGGTCTCGACCGAACGATGCTGAAGAGGTAAAACAGTAGAGAGACATTCAGACATGATTCAGCAGAAAATTCGCAAGGCCGTCATTCCAGCAGCAGGCTTCGGCACCAGATTTCTTCCCGCAACAAAGGCTACTCCAAAGGAGATGCTTCCGCTCGTCGACAAGCCCCTGATTCAGTATGGCGTCGAGGAGGCGGTTGCCGCTGGTTGCACGGACATTATCATCGTCACCGGACGTGGCAAGACGACGATGGAGGACCATTTTGACCGGTCGCCAGAGTTGGAAGCCGCATTAAGTTCCCGCGGCAAGACTGAGCTGTTGAGGATTGCGCTCTCAGTCACCAAGCTTGCACGCATCAGTTATGTGCGGCAGCCGGAGGCGCTCGGCCTGGGCCACGCTGTCCTGATGGCCAAGGAACTTGTGGGCAATGAGCCGTTCGCCGTGATCCTGCCCGACGACATCGTCGATGGCGAGGTGGCTTGCCTGAAGCAGATGGTCGAGGCCTTCGACCAGACCCAATCGACGATTCTCGGCTCGGAGGTCGTGGAAGGTGACGCGATCTCCATGTATGGCTGCCTGGATTGCGTGCCTGATCCGGACAATCCCCGCTTGCTCGACATCAATAACCTCGTCGAGAAGCCGAAGCCACAGGATGCTCCCAGCCAGAATGCCATCATTGGCCGCTACATTCTGACTCCCCGCATCTTCGAGTTGCTTGAGCAGGTGAAGCCAGGCTCGGGCGGTGAGATCCAGCTCACCGACGCGATCAAGGCGCTGCTGCAATTTGAGAAGGTCTATGGCTTTCACTACATCGGTAAGCGTTACGACGCTGGCGATAAATTGGGCTTCCTGAAGGCGACCGTCGAGCTGGCCATCAAACACAAGGACGTCGGTCCGGCCTTTCGTGATTGGCTACAGAAACAGAGTTTCTAGATTTCGTTCATCCGCCGCTTTCCTTGCGAGCTCATCGTGGGCCGCAGCGATATGCTGAAGTGTGTCGAAGCACTTCGGGATTTGCTGCGTCCCCGGACCGTGCAAGTCAAAGCAATCGATGAAAACGGCGATATCATCGGTATGCCCTAAGACAGGCAGCCGCGGCTGCCGTCTAATAGGAGGATGAACGTGAATCGTTCCATTGAGTCTCGCCTCTCCTGTAGTCGCTGGATGCATCTCCGCGGCGCATGCGTATTGGGCCTGCTGCTTCCGCTGCTATGCGGCCAATACGCGAACGCGCAGGGCCGGCACCCAGCGGATTCGTCCACGTCCGAACAATCGGGCACAGCGCCGAGAACCCGGTTGATCCTCAAGGACGGCAGCTATCAGCTGGTGCTTGGCTACAAGGTGATTGGCAACGTGGTCCGGTATCGCAGTGCCGAACGGAACGGCGAGACCGAGGACGTCCCTCTGTCGCTGGTCGATTTGCCCGCCACGGAGCGCTGGCAGAGTGACCATGCCAAAGTTCAATCCAATGCTCGGCCGGTCCTGACTCCTGAACTGGAAAGGGAAGAGGCCGCTCGCCGCGCCCTTACGCCAGAGGTCGCGCCCGACCTTCACCTGCCCGAGGAAGACAGCGTGCTGGCTCTCGATACGTACCGCGGCACACCGGAGCTTGTGCCCGTCCCCCAGGAAGGCAGCGACCTGAACAAGGAGACCGCCCACGCCGCTCTGAAGTCGATGATCGATCCAGCATCCGTTGCGCATCGAATTCTCAGCATCCCGGGCAGCGCCTCGGACATTCAACTGCATGTCAATGGCCCTGTCTTTTACGTTCGCATCGGCGATAACGATGACGATGAGGATACCGGCGGCGCTCTTACAGTCGATACGGACGGAGCAGCAGGCCGCGCTACTCCATCCGGCGGCGAGGCGAAGAGCAGGTATGTGATCGGGCGCTTGGATGTGCGAGCCGACCAGCGCATCGTGAGCAGCTTTCGCCTCGGCCAACTGGGTACCGGCAGCGTGCAGCCCGACGTCATTGAGATGACTCAGGACATCCTGCCCGGCGGGGTCTGGATGAAGCTGACACCGGATCAGTCGCTTCAGGCGGGCGAGTATGCCCTGATCGAAGTCCTCTCCAACCGTGAGGTCAACCTGAATGTGTGGGACTTCGGCGTGCATGCCAACGCCAAAGAGAACGTTGAGGCCGTCCACCCCGAAGCGGAAAAGCCGGCGACGCTGGAGCGCCGTGGGCCAGTGTAAGCCTACTTCCTACTCTTCCACCGGCACATTGTGGAGCGAAGGGAGCTTCGACTTGGTGATCAGACCGCACATCGCTGCCGCGATCAGCGTCAGGCCCGCGACCGTGTACAGTCCACCGGAAAAGCCGTGCGTGAGGTCCTTCATCCGCCCAGTCAGATAGGGTCCGAAAAACCCTCCAGCTCCCGAAATCATCATGATGATTGCCACGCCACCGGCCGCAGCCTGTCCGCCGAGAATGCGCGTAGGCAGCGACCAGAACGGCCCCATGATGCTCCAATATCCCATCGCGGCAAGCGTGAATCCCATCAGCTCGGCGCCGAACGAGTGTGCTGCTCCCGCCCATCCAAACCCAATCGCACTCAGCACCAGGCAGCCGGCGATGTGCCACCGCCGCTCGCCCGTACGGTCGCTGCTATAGCCGATCATCACGGTAAAAATCGCCGCCGCAAGATACGGGATCGTCGAATACTTGCCGATGTAGCTGGCATCCGCCGCCGTGAGGATGCTGCCCGCCGCGCTCGCCCCATGAAGGAATGTATTCAGGATCAGCGGCATCCACAGATTCACCGTATACACGCCGACCTGGTCGAAGAAGCAGATGCTCGCCAGCAGCCACACCATGGGCGATTTGAATGCGTCCATCAGCAGGTGTTTCTCTGTCGCGCCGCCTTCTTTGCGGTCGCGCTCCAGTTCCTCATCGAGCCACGCTTTTTCGTTGACACTCAACCAGTGCGCGTCATCGGGCTTGTCCTTCAATAGGCGCAGAACGCTGAAGCCCATCACGAAACTTGGAATACCCTCCACCAGAAATAGCCACTGCCACCCATGCAGGTGCCCAAAGCCCTCAAGCTGCAGCAGCGCGCCGGAGAGGGGCGCACCCACCACCCCGGCGAGCGAGGTAGCGGTCATGAATTTGGCGATCGCGCGGGCCCTCTCCTGCGAAGGAAACCAGTAGGTTAAATACAGAATCATGCCAGGAAAGAAGCCCGCCTCGCATACCCCGAGCAGGAATCGCAAAATATAAAACGAAATCTCCCCTCGCGCGAACATCATGCAGGTGGCGATAATGCCCCAGCTGATCATGATGCGAGCGATCCACTTCCGCGGCCCCACCTTGACCAGCATCAGGTTGCTGGGCAGATCAAACAGCGCCGAACCCAGAAAGAAGATTCCCGCGCCAGTGCCATAGACCGTGTTGCTCAAATGCAGGTCATGCTTCATCTGCAACGCGGCAAAGCCCACATTGACGCGGTCCAGATACGCCAGGATGTACAGCAGAAACATGTACGGAATCAGCCGCCATGCAATCTTGCTGAAGATCTTTTTTCTGTCGACGTTGAGAGGGGATTCGGTGACGGGCACACTCCCACTCTAGAGCATTTCCCCTACGACCGTGGGTGGGACGAATCATGCGTGTGTCGTTTTTCCTGGGGAGAAATGACGTATGAAGTCGAGGCTTCGAACTACACCTATAGGGAAGCTGCTCTAACCGCTCAGCCGTGGCGAGAGGTACTGGGCGCCGGGTGAATCGCAGGAGAGTTGCTGTTGGCCACGACCAATTGATTGCGACCGCCATCCTTTGCCGCATACATCATCGTGTCGGAAGCGCGAATCAGATCATGCAGCGAAGCTCCGTCCTGCGGAAAGGTCGCAAGTCCGAGACTGGCGGTCAACGACAGCGACAGCCCTTCGCTCTCGAGGAAACCGGACTGCGCGATCCGCTCGAGTACGCGCCGCGAGAGGTCCGCCGCCGCCGACTTGTCGAGCCCTCGCAGTAACGCTACAAACTCATCGCCGCCATACCGAAACGCCGCGTGATCCGGCCCCAGCGTGCGCTTCAATACATTTCCAACCTCGGCCAGCAATCGTGAGCCGACCAGGTGGCCATGTCGATCATTGACGCTCTTGAAGCGGTCGAGATCCAGAAACAGCAGGCTGAAGTGCGGCTGCACGATCGTGACCACGCGCGATGCGGTCGCCGCAATGTGCTGCACAATCTCCTGCTCCAGCAGCGTGTAAAGATGCCGCGCATTGAACAGCCCGGTGCAGTCGTCCGTGATGCTGAGGTGCTGAATCAACTTGACGTGGCGCGAATTTTCGAGCGCGATCGCCGCATAGTCGCAGAGCACTCTCAGCAGCGCAATCGACGACTCGGGCAGCAGGTCGAGCTCGCTGTTATTGAGCTGCAGAATGCCGAGCGTGCGATCGCCGTGGCGGATCGGAAGGCATGCGATGGAGCGCAGATTCAGCTCAGGATGGGCCTGCGCATAGCGCGACCAATCCGGGTCGGCGCTGATGTCCGGGACGACCAGCGGAATCCCGGTAGCCGCAACGTACCCTGCAATGCCCTCGCCAGGACCGAGCCGCAGATCGCGCAGCAGCGTCTCGTCCAGCCCCGCAGAAAGCGCGTAATACAGCTCCGAGGTCTCTTCGTCGAACATCAGCAAGGACCAGTGCTCCGGCCCGAAAAACTCCTCCATCTTCGCCATGATGGAGCGCAGCAGCGAGTCCAATTCAAGGTTCGAGGTCAGCGCCCGCGCTACCTCGTGGAATACGCGCAGCGTGTCCATCTGGCGCGAATCCATCGAGGTCAGCTGGCGGCGATCGTTCTTTCGACGGTCCCTCATGATGTGCGGCTGTGTCGCCGCGTATCCCTTCCGATCACGTCTAGTTCAGCTTTAATGGCTGCCATCGAGTTGCCGGTGCGACTCCGAATGATCCGGACGGTTGCGATAGCATACCGCATAATGTGTTTCATTTCTGTGCCTTATGGGGCGCAGCCCCTGTCCGTACAGTCGCCCGGAACGCAGCAACGGAAACGATCTCAGCCGCCGATGTGGACCATGCTCCGGGAAGGTTTCAGGAAGCCAGGCTCGCCGATATGATGACGCGCTTCCTTGCCCTGGACGGTTTGCCGGATCCAGCTACTCATTTCATCGTCCGTTGCGCCCCGATACATGAGCCCGATCAGGTCGTGATCCGACTGCGAAAAGAGACACGTCCGCAGTTTCCCATCCGACGTCAGCCGGACCCTGCTGCAGTGGCCGCAAAATGGCTCGGAGACCGGTGCGATGATGCCAATCTCGCCCAACCCATCATCAAACGTGAAACGTCGCGCCGTCTCCGAAAGATGATTCGGCGCCAGCGCCACCAGCGGCCGCACCTTATTCAGCCGCTCGACGATCTCCTTCATCGGAACGACCGTCTCCGGAGACCAGGTTCGGTCTTCCTCCAGCGGCATGAACTCGATGAACCGCACGATCACCTGCTCCCGCCGTGAAAACTCCGCGAACTCCTCGATCTGGGTGTCGTTGAAGCCGCGCAGCAGGACGCAGTTGATCTTGACCGGCCCAAGCCCGGCGTCCTGTGCCGCACGGATGCCGTCGCGCACCTTCTGGAACCCACCGGGAACCCGCGTAATCCGTGTAAATGTCTCTGGGTCGACAGCGTCCATGCTGATCGTGATCCGCGAAAGCCCAGCCTCCTTCAGCGGTTTTGCCAGCGGAGCCAGCAGGTGCCCATTCGTCGTAATCGCGATGTCCAGGGGCTCGCTCGAAAACGCCGGCCGCAGCTTTGCGGTCTCCCTCACCAGGTCGAGCAGCCCGTTCCGCAGCAGCGGCTCTCCCCCCGTCAGCCGAACCTTCTCGATCCCGAGTGAGACGAACACCCGCAGGATCCTCGCATAATCCGCAATCGGCAGCTCGGAGAACTGCGCCCCATCATTCCCCGTGCGGCAGTAGACGCACTTGTAGTTGCAACGGTCTGTGACCGAAAGCCGCAGATCCGTCAGCGCACGCTTGTGTCCATCGCGCAGACGCAACTCTCCTGCCAGGTCGCCGTCCGGCGATTCTTGCAGCTTTGCGGTCTCGAGGAGTGGGAGCAACGAAGAGGCCATACCCAACAATACAACCGTTGGAGGCATTCGGGGATGTTTTGAGTTGATGTCAGTTTCGCGAGCTAAATACCCACGCCAAACTCAACATCCTGCGCCTGATCGCCGGAGTGGGCGTAAAAGTCGTAGGGCGTGCGGCGATTGAACTTGTAGCGCTGACGAATTTCGCGCCCAATCACAACCCCCAGAGCCAGCACCGTGATCCCCGCCGATACCAGGCCCACATTACGCAGCAGGGTGCTTCCGTCGCGGGTGGCGCTACCGACAGAATCTTCGATCTGTTCGCCGAGTTTGCGGAGCGAGCGAGAGAACCTCATGGCTTGCATCATAACGCAGTCGGATAAAGTTTGTGTATACCGCGCATCGATCTGTCCATTAACGGAGAGTGTTCCAGCCCCATCCGGCCTGCCCGCCCGGCAGACGCTCCTCAGGCCTTTGCAGCGGCGGCCGGAGCCGCTGCGGGTGCGGCGGCTGGGGGAGTTACCAGCTTTGCACTGTCCCCTGAACTTCCACTGTCGGCTGATCCCGAAGTGCTTGATCCGGAATCCGAGGAACCGGTGCCCGAGGAACCGGAATCCGACGAGCCTGCGGGCGCGGACGAGTCCCCATTCCCACCCCCGGAGCCCTGCTTCACCGACGAGTACCCATCCTTGTACCAACCGCCTCCCTTGAACGAAATAGCCGCCGCCGTGATCGTCCTCTCCAGGTTTCCGCCACAGTGCGGGCAGACAGTCAAATCAGCGTCAGAATACTTCTGGATCTTCTCGATACGGCGATGGCAGGCAGTGCATTCGTACTCGTAAAGCGGCATAACGAATCCTTTGAGATGTGCTGAACAGCGAAATCAGCCTTTATCCAGAATACAGACACCATCCCCCGCGTGGCGAATACGCCTGATCCTACGCAATCCCAGAACTACGCCGGCGCAAGTCCCGATCTCCCAATTCCACCCGAACGAGGGTCGTCCAAGCAGGCTCGAAACGAACAATAGAAATTGGAATTTTCTAATGACGCAGTCAGCTAACCACACTGTCTGTTGTCGTTATCGAAAGCCCCGGCTGGAATCCAGTTCATAGCGATCGCATAATTAGAAAACGCTAATGTTTATGGCCTATTTCGTTACACTACTTCTCAGCAGATTAGAGTTACCCAAGATTAGAAGTGCATCTCTAGAATTTTCTAAGTTACGTAGCTAAGAACCTGTGGAGTTACACAGCTTCAAGGAAAATTCTATGAGCCCGCATTCCTCGATTGCACGCTTCTCTCGCCGCCAGATTCTCCAGGGTTTCGCCGCTGTGGCTGCCAGTTCGGTCCTCTCCGGCTGCGGCGCCGCCAGCTTCAGCGCGATCACCTCCTCGACCAGCAAGCTGCCTGTGCCGTCGCAGCCATCCTCGGTCCCGCCTGCCCCCACGCCGCAGCCGCTGCCGATCGGATCCATCACAGCCGCTTCGCTTACCGTTGCTGCGAATGCCGTGGGCGCGCTCGGCGAGAGCTTCGTAGGCCTCGCGTATCAGAAGCAGACCCTGTCCATGCCGCTCTTCACCGGCTCGAATTCCGACCTCATTGGTCTCTTCAAACGCCTGGGCAGCGGCGTGCTGCGCGTGGGTGGCAGCTCGGTCGACCAAATGTTGTGGGTGTCAGACGGAAAGGGCCAGACCTCCGGCCAGGTTGCGCCCTCGGACATCGAAGGCCTCGCGTCATTTCTGCGAGCGACGGGATGGACGTGCATCTATGGCGTCAACCTCGGCGGCTCAGCCACGGGCGCGACGACCCCGGCGCTGGCGGCAGCAGAAGTCTCTTACGTGTCCCAGCAACTAGGCTCCTCGCTGGTTGGCATCGAGCTCGGCAACGAGTGCGAAAATTACGGCGCGCCCACCAGCTACTATCCCTACAACTGGACGATTCAGATGTTCGAATCGCTCTGGATGCAGTATCGCGACGCGATTGTCGCCGTAACTCCAGCCGCGCCGCTCACCGGCCCCGCGGCGGCCGGCAGCGTCTATGGCTGGACGATCCCCTTCGGCGAGTACGTCACCCGGAGCCAGATCAATCTCCTCACGCAGCACTACAACCGCGGCCCGGGCGCCTCCTCCACCGCGTCGGTCGACGACCTGCTCTCTCCTGACACCGCCCTTGCGACCGTGCTGCAGGAGCTGGCCGCTGGCTCGCAAGCCATCGACGTCCCCTTCCGCATCTCCGAATGCACCTCTTACGGCAACGGTGGAATCGCCGGCGTAAGCAATGCCTATGCCTCCTCTCTCTGGGCCATCGACATGGTCTTCAATGCCGCTCTGAGCGGGGCTGCCGGCGTCAACTTCAACGCCGGCAGCAACGCCACCAACGGCGCATTCGACACGCCCATCGTCGACAACTTCGGCGTCGTCGTTGGCGCGCAACCCAGCTTTTACGGCCTCCTGATGGCAACGCTGGCGGGGCAGGGAACTCTGCTCTCCACGCAGCTTTCGGCAGCATCGCTCAACGTCACCAGCTACGCGGTCAGCAATGCCGACGGCGGCTTGAGCCTGGTCATCATCAACAAGGATGCAACGCAAAATCTTGACCTCAGCATCGCGTTGCCAGCAGCCATGACCTCCGCGGCGCTGCAAACGATGACGCAGCTCTCCGCTGGTGCGACGACGCCCGACCTCGCCGCACTCTCGGGCGTCACCATCCAGGGCGCATCGGTCGCAACCGACGGCACCTTCAATCCGGGCACCGCCTATGCTCTTACGGTCAGCGGCAAGCAGCTCTCCTGCTACGTCCCGTCGCTCAGCGCCGTGCTGATCCAGTTGTCCTGAACTCCGCGGTTCCTCCGACCCAGTGCAGGAGCAGCACGCAGGATGATATCGTTCTCGCCATGAGATTTTTCGTACGTTGTATGGCAACCGCAGGGTTGGTTTCGATCATGGCAGCAGCTCAGCAGCCCAACGTAGCACCCACCCCGCCCATGGGCTGGAACAGCTGGGACTCGTACGGCCTCACCATCACCGAGCCCGCGTTCCGTGCCAACGTCAAGGTCCTCAAGCAGAAGCTCCTGCCCTTCGGCTGGAATTACGCCGTCATCGACGAAGGCTGGTTCTTCGAGAATCCCAACGACCGCGACAAGCCCGACACGCTGCGCTACGCCATCGACCCCTACGGCCGCTATGTCCCGGTCCCGGCCAGATTTCCGTCCTCGGTCTCCAGCACCGCCCCGCCCCCTGTCCACAGCGGTGTCACGGCAACCGTCAAGCTTCCCGCGACCATCGAAGACACCAGCTTCAAGGTCTTGGGAGCATGGGTCCACGCGCAGGGTCTCAAGTTCGGTATCCACATCGTGCGAGGCATTCCGCGTGCTTCGGTCGAGCGCAATCTACCCATCCAGGACAGCAGCTTTCACGCGCAGGATGCTGCCGACCAGACCGATGTCTGTCCCTGGGATCCGACCAACTGGGGCGTCCGCAACGATGCTGCCGGACAGGCATGGTACGACGCCCAGATGCGCCAGTATGCGGCCTGGGGAGTAGACCTGCTCAAGGTCGATTGCATCTCCGATCACCCGTATAAGCTCGATGAAATCCAGATGATTCGCCGCGCCATCGACAAGACGGGCCGGCCCATGGTGCTGAGCCTCTCCCCCGGGCCGACGGCCCTCGCGCACGCCGTCGAGGTCAGCAAGCTCTCCAACATGTGGCGCATCTCCGACGATCATTGGGACGTATGGGATTCCAATGGCAAGCCGTTCCCGCAGGGCACCAAGGATCAGTTCGCCCGCCTCAACGCGTGGAACAAGTACGCCAAACCCGGCTCTTGGCCGGATGCGGACATGCTCCCCATCGGCGAACTCGGCCCCCAGCCCGGCTGGGGCAAAGCGCGAACCTCCATGCTCACGCCGGATGAGGTGAAGACGGAGTTGACCCTGTGGTCCATCGCGCGCAGCCCCATGATTCTTGGCGCAAACCTCACCCAGCTCGACGCCCCCACGCTCGCCCTCCTCACCAACTCCGACTGGATCGCCGTCAGCCAGAAGTCCACCAAAAGCGCACAGGTGCTGCACGATGGCAACCTCATCGTCTGGAGGGCCACGCTGCCCGGAGACCAGATCGCCCTCGCTCTCTTCAACGTCGGCGACACGCCCCTGAAGATCGACCGCAAGTTCGCAAAGTTCAGCGCCAGGCTCGGCACGCATGCGTGGAGCGTACGCGATGTATGGGCAGGGAAAGTCCTTGGCAAGCAAACGACTATCTCCACCGAACTAGCTCCCCACGCCTGCACGTTGCTGTTGCTGCAGTGACGTCCAAGTCGCCAAACACGCCTGTCATGGGCGGTTATGCGATCATGAAGCTGGACCTGCTCCATGCTGCGACAACTACTCTCCATCCTGCTGTTCGGGGCAACGCTGCTCCCGATGATTGCGCCCATGCTCTCCACGGGAGCCATGGCGGAGTCGACGCTGCCCGCGTGCTGTCGTCGTGATGGCAAGCACCATTGCATGATGTCCGCCGCCGCCCGCGCAATCATGCTGGGCGAAACGAATGACGGCTCAGTGCGTGTCGGCACCCCGCCCGCACAGTGCCCCTGCCGCCAGCATGCTCTGGTCGCTGCACACCTTCAGGTCTTCACTCCCGTCGCAACCGCGACGCATTCCGCGTTCCTGCTGCATGCACTCTCCAGGGCAGCACAGGCTGAATGTCTGCGCCGCATCTCGTTCGACCGCTCGCGACAAAAGCGCGGCCCGCCCTCTCTCCTTAGCTAATTCTGTGGCACGCTTGATTGCTCCTGCAGTACTGCAGCGGTGAATGCGTGTCGTGCCTCGCCCGAATCATCCGGGCGGATCCAGCTACTTGTCGCCACGGCTGTGGCGCGTCAGAGGTTTCATGCATCGTCCATCCGTCCTGCGACATACCGCATTCTTGCGTCGCATGATCTTCGTTCTCTTGTTGTCCATACTGCCAGCGTCGTTCGCATGGGCATCCATCTTCGGCACCGTGCAGGGCATTGTCCACGATCCGCAGCATCGCCCCCTCGCCGGCGCGCGCATTGAGTTGCATGCGCTGCACTCGGACCTCGTACTCTACGCCACCAGCAACCAGGACGGCGAGTTTTCCATCCCCTCCGTCGCGCTCGGCGGCTATCGCATCGTCGTCATCAAGGAAGGCTTTGCCGCCGCGCAGCAGACCATCACACTCGCCTCCGACACCACACCCGTGCTGCACTTTGCGCTGCGTATCGGAACCGTCAGCCAGACCGTCTCGGTGCGAGGTCTTGCCACGACGGCCAATGTCAACAGCGTAACGCCCACCACGCTCGTCAATCGCCAGGACATCGCCGAGACCCCCGGTGCCGACCACACCAACAGCATGGCCATGATCACCGACTACACGCCCGGTGCCTACATGACGCACGATATGCTGCACATGCGCGGCGGTCATCAGGTCAGCTGGCTCATCGACGGCGTCGAGATTCCCAACACCAACATCGGCAGCAACGTCGGTGCGCAGATCGACCCCAAGGACATCGACTACCTTGAGGTCCAGCGCGGCAGCTACAACGCCGATGTCGGCGACCGCACTTATGGCGCCTTCAACGTCGTTCCACGCAGCGGCTTCGAGCGCAACCGCGAGGCTGAGCTCGTGCTGGGCGCGGGCAACTTTCTCCAGACCGATGACCAGCTCAACTTCGGCGACCACGCCGATAAGTTCGCGTACTACGCCAGCATCAACGGCAACCGCAGCGACTATGGCCTCGCTCCGCCCATCGCTCAGGTCTTGCACGATGCGGCCAATGGCTACGGTGGTTTTGCCTCCTTCATCTACAACCGCACGCCCAAAGATCAGTTCCGCCTGGTCGCGCAACTGCGCCAGGATTACTTCCAGATTCCCTACGACCCCAACCCCAACAGCTTCGAAAATCAGCAGTACGACTCCAGCGGTCTGCGCGATGGGCAGCGCGAGACCGACGGACTTTCGGCCCTCTCCTGGATCCACACCTTCAACCCCTCCACCGTTCTGCAGATCTCGCCGTTCTTCCACTACAACAAGGCTGACTACGCATCCAATCCGAACGACACGCCCGTAGCCACAACGGCCAATCGCTCCTCCACCTACGCAGGCGGTCAAGGTTCCATCACCACCGTGATTGCACGCAACACGCTCCAGGCGGGCTTCTACTCCTTCGGCCAGCACGATCACTACCTCTTCGGCGCTATCTTCAACGACGGCAGCGGAACCCCCAGCTTCTCCACGCCAGACTCCGCATCCGGCGGCGTCACGGAGGAATACGTCTCCGACAACTACAAGGCCACCTCGTGGCTCACCGTCATCGCGGGCCTGCGCCAGTCTCGCTTCCAGGGGCAGTTCACGGAGGACGCGACCGACCCGCGCTTCGGAATCGCAGTCAGCATTCCAAAGCTCAACTGGGTCTTCCGGGGCTTCTACGGCCGCTTCTACCAACCTCCGCCGCTGCTCACCGCAGGCGGCCCCATCGTGCAGTTCGCCCAGGCCAACGACACCGCCTTCCTGCCGCTTCACGGCGAGCGCGACGAAGAGCATCAGTTCGGCCTCCAGATTCCCCTGCGCGGCTGGCTGCTCGATGCCGACATCTTCAAGACGCGCATCAACAACTTCCTCGACCACTCGAACATCGGCAACTCCAGCATCTATTTTCCAGTGACGATTGACGGAGCCCTGGTTCGCGCCTGGGAGCTCACACTCCGCAGCCCGCTCCTCTGGAAGTTCGGCCAGGCACATCTTGCCTACTCCAACCAGATCGCGGAGCAGCGCGGCAACATCACCGGCGGCCTCATCTGTACCCCCGTCGGCGGCCCCGCCTGCGACGCCGGCTTCGACTACACCCCGGTCGACCACGATCAGCGCAACACGCTTAGCGTCGGCTTCAACGCCACCCTGACGTGGAAGGTCCACGTCTCCACCAACGTCACCTACGGCTCGGGCTTCACCAACGGCTCGCCCGATCCCACAACGCCCTATCCGAACGCCTACCTGCCGCAGCACACCAGCATCGATCTCTCCATCGGCAAGACCTTCAGCACCAGGCTCAGTGGGTCGATCACCGTAACCAACGCTGCAAATAGCCGCACCCTGCTCGACAACAGCCTCACCTTCGGCGGCTTCCATTACAACGATCCCCGCGAGATCTCTGGCGAGGTGCGCTACCGCTTCAAGTTCTGAGCGGTCTCGTGAATTTCCTCGCCGTGGACGACCTGCTCCAAGACCGAGTGGACGTTTAGCAACGACCACGGCGTGTGCACCACCGACGCCTCCGTCTGCCCCGCGCGGTGGATGATCACCGCCGGCCGAGGATCGAAATCGTCGTGCGATGCCGCTTCATCCTCACGCGTCCACGATGGTTGGTCATCCCAAATGTACGTGCGCCACGAGTGGTCGCCCTCCACAATCAGCGTCGTATCCTTCCACCGCGGAGAGCTCTGCAAAATCTGCATCACGTTCCCCAGCTCTCGATCCGCCAGCGCCAGCCCATCCAGGTACGAACTTCCGCACGCCTGCGCGTAGTCATTGCCCGCACGGCTCCAGATGTTCGGACCATGCGGCACCGGCAGATGCAGAAAGATGAAGTCTGCCTGATCCGTGTGGAGCAGTTGCGAAGTGTGTTGCTTGAGGTCGATGTAGGTCTTGTATCGCTGCCGAACATCGTAGCTGCAAAGGTCGCGGCTCGCACGCGCTGGCGCCACACTCTGTTCAGCCACCTGCTTCAGCGGCGTGTAGGTGTTCCGCCAGAAACTCTTGTCCTGCGCCATCGGATACTCGATGATGTCGAGGTCCATCCAGTAGCAATCATCGATCGAGCCGGCATAGATCGTGCAGTACGGGTTGTACCAGCCGACGGCCGCCGTGCGCCAGCCTTCCTGCTTCGCGTCGGCGAAGACAGTCTCTGTTCCATCCAGCGTATGAAACCCATGCTCACCGGTGTCTCGCACCTTCAAACGGTTGTCGAACGTGAATCGGTACGCATTGACCTCGTGTCCGCTCAGCAGCGAGGGCACCACCTTTACCGTCCTGTCGCCGATGGGCTGCGCATCGCTGAAGACCGTGCTCTGGCTGCGCAGCGCATCGAAGTTCGGCAGCGCGAGATCCTGCGCGCGATGTCCATAGACCTGGTCGTAGGAGAGTTCATCGAAGATCACCCACACCAGCAACGGGT
>Ga0208357_1000333_pt1 | contig 38321 bp, 38 predicted proteins | sample NGESurdeep092012_6_FD_184487 | JGI IMG/M metagenome (GOLD analysis project Ga0208357, IMG submission 184487) | Arctic peat soil microbial communities from Barrow, Alaska - NGEE Surface sample F52-2 deep-092012 (SPAdes) | ecosystem: Environmental > Terrestrial > Soil > Wetlands > Peat ...
CTTCGCCCGCCAGCATGACGCCGGCCTTTACCATTTGCTCGTTAAACGCGCCCATCTCGGTGAGTTGGTCGGTGGTCGGCAGAACGCCCGACTCGGACTCTTTGGTGGCCTTCACGAATACAATAAATCGCATGTCGTTCTCCTTATCGGTGGGGTGTGTTCCTACCTATACGTCGAACGGCGGCCCCCAAATCGACACGGCGATCGACTATTTTCCGGCGCGGCCCCAAACCCGTGCCCTCCTCCGTCGCTGGATCGTTCGGGACAATATCGACCACCATCGACGCCCGGGCAAGAGGCGAGGGAGCCATCGCGCAGCAGCGAATCCATCCGCATGATTACCGCTCGCGATCCTTCGGCTGAAGAACGCGCGAAGATCGTTCGGAAGATCGTTCGTTCGATACGCGGGATGGCCATCAACTGCGTGGTTTTGGCGGTTGCTTTCGCCGTCACTGGTTTCATCGAACTGCGTCGGACGCCGGGCGACAGGTTCGCTATCGCCCAACTGGCAATCGCCGCAGGTGCCGTTTTCGCGGCCCTACGCGCTTGGCTGATTGCCAAAAAGTTCGCACACCAAGCGAGTGGCTCCATATGATTACCGGCCGCGGGCAAACTCGGCAGACGCGGGCGAAAACGGTTGGCGAGCTCCGATTCCAAACGGTCCTGTTCCTGATTTTGGCGGTCCTTTGGGTCGTTGACGGCGTGCGCGAGCACGCGCGCTGGCCGAAGGACGACCTTGGGATTATCCAGATCATCTTATCTCCGTTCGCGCTGATCGTAGCAATCGTTGCGTGGCGACGAATGCGTGAGATAGCACGTGAGATAAATCACGAAGAGCGGTTGAAGTGATCGGCAGGGGCATTGCATTGTTGAGGCTCGATCACGTTCAATTGGCGATGCCGGCAGGCGGAGAGGAAGCGGCGCGCGCTTTCTATGGCACGGTACTCGGACTCGATGAAGTTCCTAAGCCGTCCGAGCTTGCGAAGCGCGGCGGAGCGTGGTTTCGACAGGGGGAGATCGTGCTGCACGTCGGGGTGGACGAGGCGTTCGTTCCGGCGCGAAAGGCGCATCCCGCGTTTCGGTGCGCCGACTACGATGAATTTCTGAAGCGTTTATCGGCCCACGGAATTGCGATTGCGCCCGACGCGGTGGCGTTTGGGGGCAATCGGCACTGCTACATTGCGGATCCCTTTGGAAATCGCATCGAACTTATCGAGAGTTAACTGCCGTGACTTTCAAGTGTACCTTCGAGGAAGCCGACTTGATAGAGCCTCAGGCGGTCGAAATGGGCGGAATCGTTAATGACGGTGGCCCTATGCGGCGCAGCGGCGTCGATCCATCTCACGATCACGACGTCTCGACGTTCGCGAGCTCGCCGTCCGCGAGCTCGCCGTCCGACGATATTCCGCCACTGCCGAACGAGAAAATGTCGCTTGCGCGCGGTGCTGGCTGTCAGGGGAAACACGCGACGAGGATGGCGATGTCGTCTTGAGGCTTTCCGCCGCAGAAATCGTGGGTTGAGTTTAGAAGCGCGTTGGCTTGTTCTTGAGCTGAAAGATTGCGACTGGATTCAACCCACGACATCACCTCTGCGCGCTCGATGAATCTGCCGTCGGGGCAGCGCGCTTCCGTAACGCCGTCCGTTGTGACCACCAGCGTCGAACCGCCGGGCGGCAAATAAACCAGACGCTGGTGAAAAAGCTTATTATCCTCAAAGACGCCGACGATCGGTGCGGTTGGCGGTAGCACTTGGGCCGGGCGGTTTGGGCTCAAGAGCAGAACGGGATCGTGCCCGGCCGACGCATAGGTCATCACGCGGTGCTCTTGATCGATGGTTCCAAGGAAGACGCTGACGAACGAATCCGAGTCTTCCGGATCGAACGTCGATGTCTCGATATACAGCAGATTGAGATTTCGCAGAACCTGCGCGGGCGTCAGTCCCGACGACACGTACGCGCGTAGCCCATACTTCACCATCGCCGCGCGAGCCGCCGCTTTGGCTCCTTTGCCCGAGATGTCGGCGACGGAAACGGCGACCGATCCGTTGTTGAACTGATAGACATCGATAAGATCGCCGCCGACCCGCACGTCGTCTTCGGCAAGGATATACGCGGTGCCGATATCGACGCCGGGAATGGACGGAAAGCTCTGCGCGTAGAGATGATCCACGAGGATCCGTGCGGCCGTATACGGAGTCGCTTCCAGCACGCCGTTACTCATGGCGCACTCCAAAGTCCGGATCGGTGTAGCAACCCGTGCGAATCGAGTGCCGAAGACCGGCCAGCATCTTAGCCGCGCCGTTGCGGCTTGATATCACGCCGCTCGCGCCAGCCAGATGGCATCGCTTTGCCGACGCGTTCTTGAGCTCTGACGATACGATCGCGATCGCGCAGTCCGGCAGTACGAACCGCAGCTGGCGGATCGATTCGATCTTGTCGCTTTGGAGATGATCGAAATCGATCATCAATACCAGCGGGGCGTAGGTGCCCATTTTTGCAACGCCCAGGCTGTCCGATCGCTGCGGCCGGTCGTACCCGGCTTCTACGAGAATATCGCTTAAGAGGTCTGCTACGTAATCATCTGCGCTCAAGACGGCCGATCTCATGTGGTCCATAGGCTCCTGCCCTGTTGCCCCATCCCGACGGGGCGCGGGCCTTGGGGATGGCGGACGCGCCCTCGTCAGGAAGGGGCAGTGCCTATCCTCTCACGAATTCTCAAGACTCGTAACCGTGGAAATGGTGGATAGGCCCGCTCTTGAATCTAGATAAACGTAGCCGCCTTTACGAGGCGGACCTCAGTGCGATCGATACGCTCTCCGAAGGCGACCCGGCCCGCGACCTCATCGCGGAGATTCTGAGCATCGTGCGGGTTTCGCACTGGAGTTTCGCCCGGTTTAAGGGCAACGGATCGGACCAGTTACTGCTGCCCGAGAACGGCGAGAATCGGCGCGAGGAGTTCGAGCATCTTCGGCAGGAGTTTGTGCTGCAGCGCGAGCGGACGACCAAGGGCCCCCGGATGGCCGCGGCCCTTTCCACCTTCGAAGGGTCTTTCGTCAGCGGGATCACGCTCGTCTTTGCCGATATGCGCCGGGAGTTCGGGGTCTTGAGCCTGCTGCGGACCGAGGAGCTCGAGCCGTTCACGTCCGTCGAGATTCAGGCGCTCGCCCTCGCGCTGGACGCGTCAACCGACCGGCTTTCGGGGCTTGCCCTCGCCGAAGCACCCTACGGCGATACCCTGGACACCTTCGATCAACCCACGATGCTAGTGCTGGATCGCGACCTCAAGGTCGTGCTGACCTGGGACGGTCAAGAGGGGCGCGATGCGGCACTGACCGAGCTTCACGCGCGCCTCGCGCAGCGCTTGCCGCCGATCATTGAGGAGACCGTCCGCGACCTGATCGCTTCGTGGACGGCCGACCCGACGACGCAAGCGTCCGGCGTGGCCCACCCCGTGCCGTTCCTTACGGTCCGCACGCAGCCGCTTTCCGGGCCCACGGGGCTGTTCGTTGGCGTCTTGCTCGAACGGCCGCCCAGCGATCGCGTTTTCAACAACGCCGCGCGCGCGTTTCGCCTCTCGCCGCGCGAGTTGGAAACGCTCGCGCTGCTGCTGCAGGGCACGACGTTGAGCGAGGTCGGTAAGAAGATGAACATCACGGTCTCAACGGTGCAAGATCACATCAAGAACATGTTGGAGAAGACGGGCTCGCGCAACCGTTCCGAACTGATCGCCAAACTCCTGAGCCGACGCCCCAGCGCGACCAAACCGCCGTAGCCATCCCTCTCCAAGGAGTAACCGTTGAAACTTGTTACCGTTATAGACGCAAAGGCGCTTGAAAGCGCAAAGCTGATCGCCGAGTCCAACGAGTTCGCGATCTACGACATGAGCAGTGACACGTACGCCTTGGTTCACCGTCACGCCGCCGTCGAATGGCAGGCGATCACGATCTCCGGCGACGCCCTGTTCCGCATTCAGGAAATACTAGCGCAGGCGACCCGCACGCTCTACCGCGACGTCGCATCCGATCTCTCCAAAAAAGGCCGCCCCTCGGCGTAACGCGTTCTGCGGTTATTGCCAGGTGGTGACGATCTGCTTGGCGAGATTGGCGGTGAGGAGGTGGGCGGCGTTGTCGTCGCTCCAACTGCGGTCTGTGTTGTCGTAGGTGAAGACGGAGATAACGATTGGGCCGTTGCTGGCGTAGACGATGGCGACGTCGTTGCGGATGGGATCGTCGGCGCCGGTCTTATTCGCGACGACGAGATGCGGATCCAGATATCGCGGGATACCGGATCGATCTTCTTGATCTTTGAGCATGCCTAACGCGACCGCGCAGACCTGGCGGTCTTGCGCGGTCGGCGGGGTGTGCGAACCGGGCGCGTCGAGGTCGCAGTTCGCAAAGCGGGTCATGACCGCCGCCATTTCGCGAGCGGTCGTTTTGCCCAAGCCGAACTGCTTTTGATCGGCAGGCTCGGGGCCGGTTGCGGGTTCGAATACCTTCTTGTAGAGCCACGTGTTCTGCAGACCCATCCACGCGATGCGGTCGTCGATCGCCGTTAAGCCGAGACGATCGATGACGAGATTGGTGCCGCTGTTGTCGCTGACGACGACCATCATCGTCAGCGCATCTTTGAGCGTGAGGGTCAGCGGCGTGTCGAAGAGGCTCAGCACGCCCGAACCGGGGACTTGGCCGGCTTTGGTCAGCGTCACGCGATCGTCCAGCCGAACCTTGCCTTCCTCGATTTGTTTGAGCGCTTCAAAGAGGATCGTGAGCTTGATGACCGATGCCGTGGGTACGGGCCTGTCGGCATCGATTGCGATGGACTTTCCGCTGCGCAGATCGGTGGCGTAAAGGGCGACCTTTCCCGAGTAGGCATCGACCATCGATTGGAGTTGCGTTTGCAGCCGTGCATCCGTGCCGGCAAACGCGGGCGCACAGAAGATGAGGCAAAGTAGAAGGGCAAGGACGTAGCGCATCCTAGCGTTGTGCCGGTGGCCCGGGCGGGTTCGGCCGCGGCTCCGGTTGCGGCGGCGGTTGCGGAGGCTCGGGCGGCGGAGGCGCGGGCGGGTTATTCTCCGGCGCGGGGGCCGGTACCGGGACCGGCGGATCCACGTTTTGCGTCGGGGGCACGGCGGGAACGGGGCGCTGCGTCGGACGAGTCAGACGGGCCGGCAACGTTGTTTTGGTTGACGGCGGAAGCTGGGGCACGTGGAGCGGCTGCGGGGGCGTCGTATGCGTTTGCCTCGGCGATCCTCGCGGAAACCACGGCAGGCCGGTCGGCCGCGGCGCGGGACTGGGCACCACGATGCTTCCCGGCGGCGGCGTCGGAGCCACGAGTTTGACGGGGGGCGTGGGCTGCGCGTGGTGTCGCGGAGCGCAATCGCTGCCGCGGTGATGCCCACGCACGATGTCGGTGCTCACGTTTTGTTCGATATCCGGCGTGTATTGCCAAAAGCACATCGGCGCGCGAGCCGACGACGAGGTCCTGCTGAAGTTGCGGGGACATGGCCTGCAGGCAAACGTAGGTTTTGCGTCGGTGCCGGCGGCGGGCGACGGGCAGGGAATCGGCGTTAGTGTTTGCCCGACGACCGTCGTCGTCTCGGTTGTGACGAACGACCGACACGTACCCGCGAAGGCGGCGCCGGTACCGGCGAGGATGAACCCGATCGACATGGCAATCGCGACGAGCACGCGCATGGAGCACCTCCTGGGACACTAGCCTAGCACACCTACCTACCCTCCCGACATTGCCCCGATGATTAGAAAAGGCTCAGAACCCGAGGAGACCGCGTCGGGCAGATCGGCATCGGGCGACTCGTGCGAGAGGTCGCGACGTGCTGCAAAAAACCGAATGAAGGGGCGGCGTTGCAGGGTCACGCGATCGCGGATCGTTCCGCGCAGCGTCGGGTGCGCGGATTCGATCGCATCGAGGACCGAGCGTTGGGTGGCGCGGCCCTCCACGTCGATGCGGACCTCGCTTCCCAAACGCGCCAGCGCTCGCAGATGCGCCGGCAAGACGACGCGAATCACGCCAGCGTCTGCACTTCGACCGAGAGTACCGGCGGAAGATCGCGAACGATCGGCGCCCAATGATCGCCGGCATCGGCCGACGCGTAGACTTGTCCGCCGGTGGTCCCGAAATACACGCCGCAAGAATCCAGGGAGTCGACCGCCATCGCGTCGCGCAGCACGTTGACGTAACAGTTGTTCTGGGGCAGGCCGTCGGCCAACGCTTCCCATTGGTCGCCGCCCGTGCGGCTGCGGTAGACGCGCAGCTTCCCGTCGAGCGGGAAATGCTCGGAATCGCTCTTGATCGGGACGACGTAAACGGTATTGGGTTCGTGCGCGTGTACGTCGATGGCGAACCCGAAGTCGGTGGGCAAGTTCCCACTGACCTCGTGCCACGATTCGCCGGCGTCGTCGCTGCGCATCACGTCCCAATGCTTTTGCATGTAGAGCACCTCGGGGCGCGACGGGTGCATGGCGATACGGTGCACGTAGTGTCCGACCTCCGCCTCGGGATCGGGGATTTGCGCGGACTTCAGCCCGCGGTTGATCGGGCGCCAAGTCGTTCCGCCGTCGTCGCTCTTGAACGCGCCGGCGGCCGAGATGGCAGCGTAGATCTGCTGCGGATCGCGCGGATGCAGCAAGATCGTGTGCAGGCACATGCCGCCGGCGCCCGGCTGCCACGAACTGCCGGTTCCGTGACCGCGAAGGCCCGAGAGTTCGTGCCACGATTGGCCGGCGTCGGTCGAGCGAAACAGCGCGGCGTCTTCGACGCCGGCGTAGACGGTGTCGGGATCGGTCAGCGAGGGCTCCAAATGCCAGACGCGGGCGAACTCCCAGGGGTGCGGCGTGCCATCGTACCATTGATGCGTGCCCGGCACGCCATCGTAGACGAATTCGCTTCCCACCGGCTGCCACGACGTGCCGCCGTCGTCGGATCGCTGCATCACTTGTCCGAACCAGCCGCTGGTCTGCGACGCGTACAGACGGTTGGGATCGACGGGCGATCCCTTGACGTGATAGATCTCCCAGCCCGCGAAATGCGGACCCTCGATCTTCCAATTGCTACGCTTGCCGTCGGCGGTCAGGACGAACGCGCCCTTGCGCGTTCCGACCAAGACGCGAACGCCGCTCATGGCGCTTGCACCGTGTTGGTCTGCACGTTCTGGGGCATTTGATCCAGGACGAATAAGCGTACCGGCGCGCGCCCTTGGACACGCGCACGATGCCAGCTGCCGATCGTCTCGACGAAGGCGCTTCCGGTCACGTAGTGACGCGTCGCGCCGCCCTTGTCTTGAACGTTCAACGTGCCGGCAAGGACGTACGCGTAGCGTGGGTAGATGTGCTTGTGGTAGCCGCCCGCGTAGCCTGGGGGAATCACGACGATCGATCCGATCACGCGAAGGCGTCCCGACGGCATCGCGATCGGCTGTCCGGTCGCGGTCGTGGTCGTGTTGAGGATCTGCTTGGCGGTCATTTGCGGTGCGGCGTACGCCGGGATCGATGTCGCAAACAATGCGACGGCCAGAACTGAAGCGAATTTCACTGTAATCTCCTTACGATGCGGTTCCGCGAGAGAGTTCGGCATGCGCGACGAGGCGTTCGTAGCTGGGGCGGTCGACCACGAACAGCATGGCGGCGATGAAGACGAGCATGAAGACGATCGCGCTGCCGAATGCCGCGGGAAACCCGTGCGCGGTCGCAATTGCCGCCAAGATGAGGGAGCTGAACGCACCCACGATGTTGAGCACGCCGTTGTAGACGCCATAGACCAGGCCGGTTGAGGCTTGATTGGGCGAAACGTCGATGACGCTCACCGCCCACGCGCCGACGGTCATGTTCATGAACAACTGCGCCAGGCCGAGCAGAACCGCGGTTGGGCCCGCGAAACCAGCGTGGACGCCGGCCATCGAAAGCACGACGCAGATCGCACCGGCGCCCATCGGCACCGCGGTTCCGATGCGCCGCGCGGTCAGCCGATCGAAACGCCGAGCCAAGTAATCGTTAAACGGACCCGAGAGCACGAAACCCAGAAATCCCATGCCGTACGATACCCCCGACCACCAGCCGGCCTTCACGATGCTGAAATGGAACGTGTAGTACATGTAGCTGGGCATCCAGTTCAGGAACGTAAACAGGACGTAGCCGAAGGTGAGATAGATCAGCAATAACCCGACGCCCGTACGGCTGAAGAACACGCTGCGTATGCCGACCCAGTCGGCTTTCTCATCGACCTTTGCGTGGTTGCCGATGTGCGCGATCTCTTGGGCGTTCACGTGCGGGCTGAGCGCGGGCCGATCGCGCACCACAAGGATCCACACCGGCAAGATCAATAACCCAAGAATGCCAAAGTCGATAAACGTCCACTGCCAGCCGAACTTAAACAATATCCACGTCGCCAAGAACGCCCCGACGAACGGTCCGAGGTACTGTCCCGACCCGGCCAGCGTGTAGAGCGTCGATCGTTCTTTGATCGAGACCCAGGTGTTGGCGAGTTTGGCGTTGATCGGCCAGATCGGCGCTTCGCCGGCGCCCATGAGCCCGCGAATGACGTACCATCCCGACAGGGATCGCGCAAACGGCGTCGCGATCGTGAAGATCGACCACCACCCCAGCGTCAGGGGGAGCGCCCAGCGCAGGCCCAAGCGGTCGATCAGCCAGCCGCCGGGGAAGTTGAAGGCCGCATAGATGATGCCCCAGACAAACAAGATCGATCCGATCTGATTCAAGTCGAAGCCGAATTGATGGCGAATCGAGGGAATGGAAACCGAAAAATTCACGCGGTCCATGTAATTGACGAAGACGCTCACGAACATGAGCAGGACCACGTAGTACCGTTGGTTGGTCAACGGCCGATTCCGCAGAAGCGGCGACGCGTGAGGTCGGTCATGACGACGACTGCGGCCTGCGGGTTCCGGCTTCCTTCGAGGCGACCAGGGATCGTTCGACCGGCCTGCCAACGGAGCCGTCGTGAACCAGAGGCTCTCGTCGCTGTCGCGCTTGGCATTGGGCGCGTTCGCCGCCGCCATCGTAACGATATCGCCCGCACGAGCCGGGATGGTTCCGCAAATAACGTTTGTGGTTACGACCGATAAGCCGCCGGCATTGCAAGCCTTTCGTCGCGGCCTTCTGGATTATTACGCCTACAACGTCGAGGCCGCGCAGCAAGAGTTTTCCACCGCCGCGCGGCTCGACCCGCATTTGGCGATGGCCTATTGGGGCGTTGCGATGAGCGACGCTCCAAACCTTAACGTTCCGCCGACCGACGCCCGCGAAGCCCAAGCCGTGTTGGCACTCAAACGTGCGCGTGGCGTAGAAGGCTACGCCTCGCCCAGAGAGCGCGCCTACATCGATGCGGCGACGACGCGCTTTAGCACCGCCAAGCCTCGCAACGATGCCAAGCTCGAGGCGATCTATACGTTGGCGATGCGCGCGGTCGCCGCGACGTATCCGACCGATCCCGACGCGTTGACGTTGTACGGCGAGGCGCTGCTCTACACCGACGATCGTTCGCCGGAGTACCAGGCGAATTTGGAAGCCGCGGATCGCGCTTTCGCAGCGGCGTTGGCGCTGGATCCGCTCGCCGTCGGCGCGCTGCATTTCACGATTCACACCGACGAGATGCTGCATCGTCCGCAAGACGCGCTGGTCGCCGCCCGGACGCTGGCGGCGTTCGATTTTCCGATGCAGAACTCGCATCTCAGCCACATGCCCGGGCACATCTTCGCCTCGCTGGGACTCTACGACGAGGACGCCGTGTGTACGCTCAAATCCGTCCAGCAGGACGATGAGTGGATCGCGGCCGCGCACCCGGGCTTCTACGATTCCGGCCCGTACTATCGCCGCCACAACATCGCGTACGCCGTCTACGCGCTCACGCAGTTGCAGCGCGGCGGCGAAGCGGTCGCATTGGCCCGGCGCGAAAACGACGTCCCTCAGCAAGCCGCCACGCTCGTCGCCCAGCAGCGTTGGAACGACGTGTTGGCGTTGCGCCCGGCCGTCGGCGAGCGCGGCGCGCGATTCGATCGCGCGATCGCTCTGGCGCAGACGGGGAAGGTTTGGCAGGCACGGCGCGAGCTCGCCGCATTAGCGCGCGACCCCGGGTCCAACGTGCGAGCCGCTCGTATCGATGCGGTGTACGGCGCGGGGCTCATCGCCGTCGTCGATGGAAAGGACGCGGTCGCGCGAGCGTTGCTGCAGCAGAGCATTGCGGCCGTCGATGCGTACGACAGCGAGATACCGATCCTCTGGGAATACCCGCCGCGCATCGCGCTCGCGCAGATGCTCGCGGCCAACGGCGATCCGGAGAGAGCCTTCGCGCTCTATCGGGAAGAGCTCGTGAAGATGCCCAACGCACCGGCGGCCTTACGGGGGCTCGAAGGCCTCGGCGCGCGCGCGAAGCATCCTTAGCAATCTTCCTCCGCAAAGGAGTTTCGTCTCGACGTAGCGTAGTCTGGGGATTCGCCTTATGCCAATTCGCCAACTTTCATGCTGACGTCCGGAACCGACGGAAAACCTCGACGCGATGCGGCCGATGGCGCGGTCGATAGTTGGGCCGAAGCGGTCGCAGCGACGCAAGTTCGCGGCGTGGCCAGTACCGGCCACGAGCACCTGCGCTACGTCGTCGACGTGCAAGAGCGCTTCTACGTGCCCGCTTTCACGCTCGAAGCCCACATGGTGCCGGTGCTCAAGAGTGGCCTGCATGGCGCCGCGCGGTCCTTCCCGATCCACGGTCTGGCCGCGGGCAGCGCCAAGCAGATTCTTCCCATCGATCGCACGATCGGAAGGCTAATCAATGCCAGCGGATTGGTCGGCGGCTTGGGGAGCAACGTTTCCCCGATCGTGCTGGGGACGCTCCTGGAGGTCCTAATACGAACCGAACGCCTGCATTGGCGTTCGCTGCGCGGTCCCACCTTGCATCGCGAGGCGTTGGACGACGTGCGCTTTTCGTGGAGCGTGGACGAAGATGGTCGACAGCGTCTGCATCTCGACGAACGTCCATCGACCCGCCTGATCGGCGCGATCCCGTTGTGGTACGTCGATGCGGAACACGCGCTGGCGGGCCCCGCGCGCACCACACTCGATCCAACGGTCGCGGCCCTGCTTGCCGCCGCACCCGCATTGACGCCCGAGCAGGCCAAACGCGCGCAGAGCGCTTTGCGGCACGTGTTCGTTGCCGTCGGCATCGATGGGCCAGCGGCCGAGATCGACGTGCGCACGTTGGACGATCGCCCGACGCCGTCGATGCGTTTGAACGTGCGCGATGGCGCCGCGGTTGCCGACCTGGAGTTCGTCTACGCCGAGCCTGCATCGCCGCGTCGCGCTGCATTTGAAAACGCGGCGTTCGCGCGTTTGCAAGAGCTGGGATTCGAACGCGAGCAGATGGTTCTGCGCTTCCCCCAGCCCGAGGAGCTGCGCTGGCTGCGCTTTCTTGGCAGCGGCGCAGCGGTCTTACGCGCCGACGGCTGGCGCGTGGAGATCGACGACGATTTTCCGTATACGATCGTCGAGCCCGACGACGTCTGGCATGCCGAACTGACGCCGGGCGAGCACTCCTGGTTCGAGTTGGACTTGGGCATCGATGTTGCGGGCGGCCGCATTCCGCTGCTCCCGATCCTCGTCGATGCGCTGGGCAAAAACGGCATCGGTTCGGCCGACGATTTGGGCGCGCTGGCGACGCGCAGCGAGCCCGTCTACGGCAAACTTCCCAACGGCACGTACGTCGCGCTGCCCGCCGAGCGGATCGCGCGCGTCCTGGCGACGCTGGTCGATCTTTTCGACGGTGCCGCGGCGCTCACCGAAGGTGGGCGTCTGCCGATCGCGCCGATGCAAGCCGCGTCGCTCAAGCATTTGGAGGGCGCCGCCGAGGTGCTGTGGAGCAAAGCGCGGGAGCTGGAAGATCTGCTCGCGGCACTCGATGGCATCGAGCGACGGCCGATCGACGTGCCGACGACGTTTCATGCCGAACTGCGGCCCTACCAGCGCGATGGCGTCGCGTGGCTGCAGGCACTGCGCGAGTACGGCTTCGGCGGCGTTCTGGCCGACGACATGGGATTGGGCAAGACCGTGCAACTGCTCGCGCACGTCGCGATCGAAAAGGCTGCGGGCCGTCTGCACGCCCCGGTGCTGATCGTCGCGCCGACCAGCGTGGTCCCCAACTGGCGATCGGAGATCGTGCGCTTCACGCCGGAACTCAACGTCGTTTCGCTTACCGGGGCGGATCGGGCCGAACGCTTCGGATCGATCGACGATTTCGACGTCGTGCTGACGACCTACGCGCTGCTTCCGCGCGACGCCGAGCAGCTGGTCGCGCGGCGCTGGTCGATCGTCGTGCTCGATGAAGCCCAAGCGATCAAGAATCCACGCGTGAAAGCCGCGCTGGCCGCGACGCGGCTACAGGCCGATCAGCGCATCGCGATGACCGGGACGCCGATTCAGAACCACCTCGAAGATCTGTGGTCGATGTATGCGTTTGCGGTGCCGGGATTGTTGGGCGAGCGTTCGCGTTTCGCTCGCCTCTTTCGAACGCCGATCGAGAAGCGCGGCGACACGTTGCGCCGTAACGCATTAGCCGCGCGTATCCGCCCGTTCTTCTTGCGGCGAACGAAGGATCGCGTTGCCTCGGAGCTGCCCGAGAAGACCGAGATCGTTCAGCGCGTCGAGTTGGCCGGCGCCCAGCGCGACTTCTACGAGACGATCCGCTTGGCCATGCACAAGCGCGTGCGCGACGAGGTCAGCCGCCGAGGCTTGGCACGCAGCCGTATCGTCGTGCTCGACGCGCTGCTCAAGCTGCGCCAAATCTGCTGCGACCCGCGCTTGGTGAAACTGCCGGCCGCGGCGGGCGTGAAGGAATCGCAGAAGCTCGATGCGTTGCTTGAGATGCTCGAAAGCCTCATCGAAGACGGCCGGCGCGTCCTGCTCTTTTCGCAGTTCACCTCGATGCTCGATTTGATCAAGCCCGAGTTGGAGAAGCGAGAACTCGCGTTCGTCGAATTGCGCGGCGACACGCGCGACCGCGAGACGCCGGTCCTGCGCTTCCAGGGTCTCCAGGTGCCGCTATTTCTCATCAGCCTCAAGGCCGGCGGCACCGGCCTGAACCTGACCGCGGCCGACACGGTGATCCACTACGATCCGTGGTGGAATCCGGCCGTCGAACGGCAGGCCACCGACCGCGCCCACCGCATCGGCCAGGAGCAGCACGTCTTCGTTTACAAACTGATCGCCGAGGACACGGTGGAGGAACGAATCTTAGAGCTGCAGCAGCGCAAGGCGACCCTGGCGGCGAGCTTGTTTGACGAAGCGACCACCGCGCCGTTGCGATTAGAGCTCGACGACATCGAGCGCCTCTTCGCCTAGTGTGACTCACCACACTGGCGCGATCGTCGCGACGGCGCGCGGCAACTGCAGGGCTTGGGGAACCGGAAGGGCGCCGCTGCACGGGCTGCCCGTTGCGGCCGTCTCGATGGCGTCGACGGCCGGCCGGGCACCATAGACGATGCCGCGATCAACACGGTGGCCACCACCAACGATCGCAACGACACGAGCGTTCCGCAGCCCAGGCGCCGCCCTTTTTTGCCAGCATCGAAAGGCCAGACACCGGCGTTGGTTAATCGTAGGCTATTCTGCTGCAAGGCCAAGGAGCCAGGACCGATCATGCCGACCGAACTTCGCGATTTTCTTACGCTCTCGTATGCCGAGCTCGAAGAGCTCAATTTGGGCGCCAAGAAGCAACGCGAGGCGCGCATTCCGGCCGAACGCGCCGCCAAAGAGCGCCTGGAGTATCTGGCCGGCGAGCATCGCATCAAAGCGGTCACCGTGCTGTTCAGCGATCTCGAAGGCCGCTTGCACATGCTCGACTACGACAAGAAGTTTCTGCTCAAGAACAGCGATAACCTCACGTTCGACGGTTCGTCGATTCGCGGGTTCACGCCCCAGCGAGAGAGCGATCTGCGGTTGGGGCTGGATTGGAGCGCGTTCTATTGGGCGCCGGCCGACGTTTTTGGGCCGGGCAAGGTGTTGGTCTTTGGCGACGTGCTCGATCGCGACGGCTCGTCGTTTGCCGGCGACATTCGCGGCAAGCTCAAGGCGCTGGCGGCGCACTACCACGAGAAGCACGGCTATACGCTCAACGCCGCCAACGAGATCGAAGGGTTCCTGTTCAAAGGATTGGACGCCGAACGGCGTTTTCACGAAACCGGCGCGTTTGAGTACGTCAACACCGGCGGATACTATCACTCCCTGCCCGGCGATCCGCTACGCGCGTTCATCGATTCGGTCGCCGAAGTGCAGCGAGCGATGGGCTTTCAGAACGAGAAAGATCACCCGGAGGTCGCGCCCTCGCAGTTCGAGATCAACTACAGTTACGGCGAGGTCGTCGGCGCCGCCGATCAGATTCAACTCTACAAGCTCATCTGCCGGCAGGTGGCAACGCGCATGGGGATGACGTGCAGCTTTCTGCCCAAGCCCGTCATCGGCGTCAACGGCAGCGGAATGCACACCAACGTCTCGATCAACAAGGGCGGCAAGAACCTGTTCTGGGATCCCAAGGGCGAGGAGCAACTGTCGTCGTTCGCGTGGGAGTTCGTCGATCGTATCCTCAGCCACGCTTCGGAAACGTGCTTGATGCTCAACGCGAGCGTCAACGCGTATCGGCGGCTGGATCCCCATTTCGAGGCGCCCAACCAGATCAAAGCATCGGCGGTCGATCGCGGTTCGATGGTGCGCATTCCGATCGGCAACGAGCGCAGCGCACGCATCGAAGTGCGCTCGGTCGGTCCCGACGCCAATCCATACATGGTCATGCTAGCGGTATTCAAGACCGGTTTGGAAGCGGGCATCAGCAAAGAGAAAAATCTGCGCCAAGCCGCGCACTATCTGCCCGACAGCATTTACAGCGCCATCGACGCCTTTCGCGGGTCGCCCTGGACCGACGCGCTGGTGGGGCCCGACGTCAAAGCGCGCTACGCCGAACTCAAGCAGGCCAGCGCCGATCGCTGTCCGCGCCTGCTGGGCACGGTCGTCAAAGCCCAAGAAGTCCAATACCACCACGAAGTCTACAACCAGTATCTTTGGAACCTGTTCTAGCCCCGGGGCGTAAGGTCGGCGGGAAACGATCGTGCTTTAACAAGAACGGCTCGCCCAAGGCCAGGTTTGCGACCAAGAAGCTGGCCGAGCGAGCGATTCCCCGCACCTCGACGGGCTTAGCGGCCTATGCCTGTGAAGCCCACGGTTGGCATCTGGGCCACCGCTGAACCATCGCATCGTGCCACCCTGGTGGCATCGGGTCCCGGCAGGATGGCGGTATGGAAACAGCAGGCGGCACTGCGGCTTTTGGGGGTAGGAGGCGCTTGGGGGGCGTGGTATTATGGCTTGCCCCCACGGGATTTTCACATCCGGCATTGCCGGTCGTCGCAGCGTGCGACGTGGCTAGGGTCGCGCGACTCATCATCGACGCGGCCGCCAACCACCTAGTCGAAAGGACAACACCAGACGATGGCTACCAAGACCAAGGTAAAGCGCGCGACCAAAGATCGTCGCCCCAAGCGCAAACCCTGCAGTTTTTGCGGCGACAAAGCGATCGACGTTTCGTATCGCGACGTGAACCGGCTCAAGAAGTACGTCTCCGAGCGCGGCAAGATCGTCCCTCGCCGTATCTCCGGCAACTGTGCCAAGCACCAACGCATGTTGACCGTCGCCGTCAAACGCGCGCGCATCATCGCCTTTCTTCCCTTCGCGTCGGAGTAAGCAGGAGCGTTTCCATGAAAGTCATCTTGCTGGGCGACGTCAAAGCGCTCGGGAAGAAGGGCCAAGTTGTCGAGGTAGCCGAGGGATACGGGCGCAATTTCTTGTTGCCGCGAAACCTGGCGACCGAAGCGAGCAAGGGCGCTCTGGCCGTTCTCGAATCACAGTCAAAGGCGCTCGCCAAACGCGAAGCGCAGACCCTCACCGACGCGCAGCAGTTAGCCGCGCGGATCGAAAGCGCGAAGTTGGACGTCAAGGCCAAGGCCGGCGGTAACGGCAAGCTGTTCGGCGCCGTGACCAACGCCGATGTCGCCGAGGCGATCTCGCGCTCGTTGGAGATCGACGTCGATCGCCACAAGATCGAAATCAAGACCGCGATCAAAGCTTTAGGCGCCTATCCCATCGAGATCAAGCTGCACAAGAACGTCGTCGCGAAAACGACCGTAAACGTCGTCGCGGCGTAAGCCCGTCATGGCTTCGAGCGCCGAAAACCCGTACGCCAGCCGCCTCCGACGCAAACTCGGCGTCGAAGACGAGTTGGGCCGGTACGTCTCGGCGCTCTTCGACATGCTCGGCAACGTGCTGGGTTCGGAGAAACTGGTCCTACGCGCGGGCAAAGTCAGCGCGATCAAAATGATGCGCTCGCCTAATCTGTCCGACCGGCTGTGCGCGTTGGCGCGCCTGGTCTTCGAAGACCCGACGCGCGAAAAGTTAACCACGCGCGCGCAGCAGCGCAAGCTCATCGGCGAGATCGAGGAAGCGATGGCCGACATCGTGGCGCACAAGAGCGTCGAAGATGCGATCGAGCGCAAGGTCAACGTCAAGATGTCGCAGCGCCATCAAGAATATCTCACGGACCTGCGCATTGAAGCGCTGCGCGAAGACGGCGGCCCCGAAACGCCGTCCTCGCAGGCCAAGCTGGCCGAGTTGGATCGCCTCTCGGAACGTTCGTTGGCGGCTTCCGCGCTCCAGCAGTTGCGTCCGCAGAACCTGCGCGAGTTGATCGGCCAAGAACCCGCGATCAAGGCTCTCCTGGCAAAAATTTCTTCGCCCTATCCGCAGCACGTGCTGCTCTATGGGCCGCCCGGCGTCGGCAAGACGACCGCGGCGCGGCTGGTCCTCGAGGTCGCCAAGGCGCGCGCGTACACGCCGTTTGCCAAGGACGCGCCCTTTGTAGAAGCCAGCGGAACGACGCTGCGCTGGGATCCGCGCGAGACGATCAACCCGCTGCTGGGCAGCGTCCACGATCCCATCTACCAGGGTAGCCGGCGTGAGTTTGCCGATAGCGGTATCCCCGAACCCAAGTTAGGTCTGGTCTCGCGCGCGCACGGCGGCGTGCTGTTCATCGACGAGATCGGCGAGCTCGATCCGCTGCTGCAAACCCGCTTGCTCAAAGTCCTCGAAGACAAGCGCGTGATCTTCGAGTCCTCGTACTTCGACGAGACCGCGGCCAACGTCCCGGCCTACGTCAAGCGGCTGTTCCGCGAGGGCGCACCGGCGGATTTCCTGCTGATCGGCGCGACCACGCGCGATCCCGAGGATATCGATCCGGCGGTACGCTCGCGCTGCGCGGAAGTCTACTTCCAGCCGCTGACCCAGGGACAGGTTGTGACCATCGTGCAAGCCGCAATCAAACGGCTGGGCGCCAAAGCCGCGCGCGGGGTCGCGCAGCTGATCGCTTCGTACACGATCGAGGGACGCAAGGCCGTGCAGATCGTGGCCGACGCTTACGGGCAGGCGCTCTATCGACAGCGGCCCGAGAAAACCGACCGCCGCAGCGTGACCCTGGTCGAGGACGACGTGCGCGCCGTCGTACAATCCGGCCGCTTGATCCAGCATACGTTGGTCAAGGGACGACGCACGCGCGAGGTCGGTAAGGCGTTCGGCCTGGGCGTCCACCAGTATCTGGGCAGCATTATCGAGATCGAAGCCATGGCGTTTCCCGCCGCGCAAGCCGGCAAAGGCACCGTGCGTTTTAACGAGACGGCCGGCTCGATGGCCAAGGACAGCGTCTTTAACGCCGCCAGCGTGTTGCGCGCGATGTCCGCAATCGACACGAACGACTTCGATCTGCACATCAACGTCGTCGGCGGCGGAAACATCGACGGTCCGTCGGCGGGCTTGGCGATCTTCTTGGCGCTGTATTCGGCGCTGACCAAGACGCCGCTGACGCAGGATATCGCGGTGACCGGCGAGTTATCGATCGGCGGCAAGGTGCGTGCGGTCGGCGGCGTGACCGAGAAACTCTATGCGGCTCGTCAGGCCGGCATGCGCCGGATGCTGATTCCCCACGAGAATGCGCGCGAGGTCGATAGCGACCTGGCCGGGCTGGACGTCCTGACCGTGACCAACGTCGAGCAGGCCCTGCGCGCCTACGGTATCCACAAGCGCTCCACAAGAAAGACGAGTTCTCCCCAAGCAAAGAACAAGGCCGTCCACAGCGGCACTCGGCAGAAGAGCGGAAGATGAGCATCGCCAACTTCGCCCACGTCGTCGACCGCATCCCCCCGCATAACCTCGAGGCCGAGATGGCGCTGCTGGGGTCGATCCTGGTCGATCGCGAGATGATGGGGACGATCGGCGACATCGTCAAGGCCGAAGATTTCTACGCGCACGTGCATGAAACGATCTTTGCCGCGCTCGACGATCTCTACAGCCGGGGCGAACCGCTGGACAAGATTTCGGTCTCCGAAGAGTTGCGTCGCCGCGACGTCTTGGAAAAAGCCGGCGGACTTTCGTACCTGTCGGCGTTGATGGATACCGTTCAGTCGGCCGCATCGGCGAAATACTACGCCAAGATCGTGCGCGAAAAGGCGATTCTGCGCGGCCTCATTCACGCCGGCACGCAAATCACCCAAGTCGGGTACGAAGCCGAAGAAGACGTCGACGGCGCGCTGGACGCCTGCGAACAGATGGTCTTCCGCATCGGCGAGCGACAGATCAGCAGCGGTTTCGCTCCTGTCAAAAGCATGATGAAGGACGTCTTCGACGACCTTTCGGAGCGCTTTCACTCCAAGGGCTCGCGCACGGGCATCACCTCGGGCTTTCACGATATCGACGACATGACCACGGGCTTTCAGCCCGGCAATTTCGTCATCGTAGCCGCGCGTCCGGGTATGGGTAAGACGTCGTTCGCGCTCAATATGGCCGTTGCGGTCGCGCGCGAGACGATCGCCGAGGGCAAGACCGACCCGGTCGCGTTCTTCTCGCTGGAAATGTCGAATAACGAGATGATCGAGCGTTTGATCTCCTCGGAATCGGGCATCTCGATGCACGATATGCGCAGCGGCCGAATTCGCGATCATCAGTGGGACGCGATCGGTCGGGCGATGGGCCACCTCAACGATCTGCCGATCTATCTCGATGAGACCGGCGGCATCTCGGTGAGCGAAATTCGTAGCCGCGCCCGCCGCTTGAAATCCGCGCACGGGCTCTCGGCGATCTTCATCGACTACCTGCAGTTGCTGCGCCCCGGCGCACTCTCGCGGAACGTCAACCGCAACGAAGAGCTGTCGGACATCTGCCGCACCCTCAAGGTCACGGCCAAGGATCTTCAAGTACCCATCGTCGCGCTCGCCCAACTCAACCGCGGCGTCGAGACGCGCAACGAGAAGCGCCCGATGCTCGCCGATTTGCGGGATTCGGGTTCGCTGGAACAAGAGTCGGACATCGTTGCGTTCTTGTATCGCGACGGCTACTACAACAAAGAGGCGCCCGACCCCGAACTCACCGAATTCATCATCGCCAAACATCGCAGCGGGCCGACCGGCGACGTTCGCCTCCGCTTCCAGCGCGAATACACGCGCTTCCTACCCTACGCCGACGAATCCCACTTCGCCCCGCCATAAACATCGCAACGCCTGCCGAACCACCGACTAAACGATCCCCTCGTCGATGTACGAGCGCGAGAGTTCGACGTACTCGCGTGAGGAGATGTCGATCCATTTGGCGGACTCGCCTTCGAGCGCTTTCTTGACCGTGGCGGGGGCGCCGGCGGCCAATACACGCGGCGGGATCACCGCGTCTTGGCCGACGACCGACCCCGCGGCGATCAAGGCGCCCTCGCCGATGACGCTGCCGTTGAGCAAGACGGCGTTGCTGCCGATCAACGCGTGATCTCTGATATCGCAATCTTCCATCACCGCGCAGTGACCGACGGTGACGTCGTTGCCGATCAGCGTGAGCTTGCGGTCGCCGACGTGCACGACGCAGTTATCTTGAATCGACGTGCGCGCGCCCACGCGAATGGGGCCGTTGTCCCCGCGCAGCACCGCGCCGAACCAAATCGACGATTCCGGCCCGATCTCGACATCGCCGATCAAGACGGCGGTCGGTGCGACGAACGCGCTCGGGTCGACTTTGGGTGACTTCCCGCGATACTCAATGAACATAGACGGCCTCCGTGGAAACAGTTAGGCGTGCATCGCCACATGACCCCGCTGCGCGGCGTGAAAGCCACGCCCCATCCCAAGCCCGACGATCCTGCGTACGGCCCGGTGAACTACGCCTACGAGGGCAAGATCGGACACATTCACGAGGTCGTCGAAATCTCCGGCCGTCAACTCGCCAAAGTCGGTTTTAACGACCGCAAGATCGTCTACTACCTGCTCGAAGATCTTGAGCTCGACGATACCGCCAAACGCGGCACCTTCCACGACGCCGACATTTCCGCAGAGAAGTAAGCTCGGCCCGACGCGCCTCTACCCTTGGCGCGACTTTTCCGGATCGATGAGCATGACGCACGAACCCGCATCGTAGCTTTTCTGCAAGTGTGCGGGCAATTCGTCGAGCATCACCTCGAGCGTCGGGGGCAAATTGTTTGAGCGCCGCGGTCACCTCATCGCCCGTTTGGAAGATGATGACGTAGGTTCGCAGCGCGGCGCCATTCTCGATCTCAATAAAATGCATCGCGTATGCTTTGAACCGCGTCTCCAAACCGTCCCTCACAACCGTGGGTCGATCGGCTCGCTTTCGAGGGCGAGCACGCCGAAGACACATTCGTGAACGGCTCGCAGGGGCGCCCGTTCGACGAAGCGCTGGAGCGATTCCAGCCCGAGCGAAAACTCCGCAATCGCCAAACGTCTCTTCCCGGCGACGCCGCGTTCGCGCAGACGCGCGAGATTTTCAGAAAGCGTGTATTCGGGGCCGTAGACGATCCGAAGATACTCGCGCCCGCGTACCTTGAGCGCCGGTTGGACGAGACCGCGTCGGTCGCGCACGGTAAAGCCGAAAGGCTTCACGACCATCCCCTCGCCGCCCGCTTGCGTGAGTTCTTCCCACCAAGCGATCGCGGCATCGACTTGCACCGAATCGGCAAGATCGACCTCGCGGTAAGGCGTCGCTACCAGCAGGCCCGCGTCCGCAGCGCAGACCGTTGCCATCTCTTCCATGTGCCAGCGATGATCGCGATCCGCGTGAACGCGACCCTCGGTCGCGAGCAGATGAAACGGCGCGAGGGAGAGATCTTCGATGGAGCGGACGGGGCGAACGTATCGCCGGAACGCCTCGACATAAGCCGTCGCCGCGCGATAGCGCTCGCCGATACGATCCAGCGCTACCGAAACGTCGACCCCGCGGGCGGCCGCGCGTTCGAGTGCCTCGCGACTCGAACCCAGATCGGCGACCGCTGCTTCACCCACGGGCGCATATTGCCGGTCGACCAGTTCTTGTGCCTTTGCCGACCACGGCATGAGTTCGGCGTCAAAACAGACCCAGTCGGTTTCATGCCGTTCCCAAAATCCCGTCGCGCCCAACGCGGTGCGAAGGCGATCGACTAGCGCGTCGCCGAAGTGTGCCTGGGTGCCGGTGAAGAAGGCTCGGCCGGTTCGCGTTAGCACGACGCCGGATTCGCTTGTGACGTTGAACCGGCGTCGGGCCGCTTCATCATCGCGTGCCAGCACGACGACCGCACGGCTGCCCATGTGCTTCTCCTCGATAACCACGCGTTCGACGCCCACTTTTCGGTAATAGGCGAACGCCTCGTCGGGATGTTCGAGCAAATCCTCGCGGCGGCTGGTCTCCGACGGAGACATCGTAGGCGGCAGATAGATCAGCCAGCGCGGATCGGCGCAGAAGCGGCTCATGACCTCGACGGCCGCCGCCGCGTTCTCCGCAGGAATGGTAATTGCCGGGCCGTACCGCGTCTCGATGCGGCGCTTGCCCGAGACCTCGGCAAAATCCAACACGTCGTCGGAGAGCTGCTGCGCGGTCGGCTGGGCGGCGTCGGGCGCCCGCAGCGGGCGCACCGGCTCGACGTACGTGCGCATGGCCGGAACGTCGACGAGTTCGAGCTCGGGATACCGCATCGCCGTCAGCCTGCCGCCGTACACGACGCCCGTGTCGAGACAGATCGTCTTGTTCAACCATTCGGCTTTCGGAACGGGTGTATGTCCGTAGGCGACGATCGCCGCACCCCGATACTCCGCCGCCCAGTTGTATCGAACGGGCAATCCGAACTCGTCCGTCTCGCCCGTCGTTTCTCCGTAGAGCGAGAACTCGCGCACCTCGCGCGAGCCGCGTCCATGCATCTCCTCGCGCAGTCCCGCATGCGTGACGACGAGCTTCCCGCCGTCTAGCCAGTAGTGACTGATCAGACCGTCGATAAACGCGCGCAGCGCCGGCACGAAGACCAGGCGTTCTTCTTCGGGGAGGGCCTCGAGTTGCGCCAGGGTCGCCTCTAGCCCGTGAGAGACGTTGACATCCCTTCCGTCGAGTTTCCGCCCGAGCTTGTTCTCGTGGTTGCCCGGAACGCACATCGCCGTTCCGGCGGCGACCATATTCATCACCAGGCGAAGGACCCCGACGATATTCGGTCCGCGATCCACCAGGTCGCCGAGAAATATGGCGCGGCGTCCCTCCGGGTGTCGCCATGCGATGTGCGCCCCTTCGCGCGATTCGGCGTAGCCGAGCTCGTGAAGCAGCGAAATCAGCTCGTTGCAGCACCCGTGCACGTCGCCGATGATGTCGAAGGGGCCTTCGTCGTAGCGCCGATCGTTGTACAGCGGCTCGCGAGCGACGGTGGCTTCATCGCACGTTTGCTGGCTATCGAGTACGTAGACCGAGCGATAGCCTTCGCGTCGCAAGCCTTTAAGAGATCTGCGCAGCAGTCGAACGTGATTGTGCACGACGCGCGCACCAAACGCGCGATTCGCGCGCGAGCGGTTGCGCTCGGCGCTCACGTCGGGATCAAGGTCGAGTACGATCGCAACGGGTAGCGCGTGGTATTTTCGGGCCAACTCGATTCCCCGAGCGCGGTCTTCCGAGCGCAGGTTCGTGGCGTCGATGACGGTAAGTTTGCGTGCGGCCAGCCGCTTTGCGGCGATCGTGTAGAGAATCTCGAACGCGGCCTTGGTCGCGCTCTGATCGGTTTCGTCGTCGGCTACGAGCGCGCGGCAACGATCCGACGAAACGATCTCGGTCTCTAGAAAGTGCTTGAGGGCGAATAACGACTTGCCGGAACCCGTGGCCCCGATGAGGACGACCAGCGAGAAGTCGGGAATGGCTATACGCACCGAAACACCGCCATCTGCGTCGGCGCACCGACAGCGTTGTCAACGTCGCCGATGGGCGCAATCGTTGCGGCGTAGCCGTAGTGCTGCGCGATCGTCCCCGTCCACTCGGCAAACTGTGCGCGCGTCCACTCGAAGCGATGATCCGGATGCCGCATCGCTCCCGAGAGAAGGCGCGGAAAGCGGACGTTGTAGTCGCTGTTCGGCGTGGTGACGACGACCAAACGCGGTCGTGTTTCTCCAAAGATGACCCGCTCTAGACTGGGCAGGCGCGCCGCATCGATGTGCTCGACGACTTCGAGCAGCGTCGCGGCGTCGATGCCGGTTAAGCGCCGGTCGTAGTAGAGCGCTGAAGATTGAAAGAGTTCGATGCGATCGCGCAAGGAGCCCGTCATCAGGGCGCGCGCGAGCCGCGCGTTGGCCCGCTCGAGTTCGCGCATGGAAACGTCGACGCCAACCAGGCGCGTGAGGTTGGCATCCCGCGCGATCTCGACGAGCAGATCGCCTTCGCCGCAACCGATGTCGACGACCGAACCGACGCCATCGGCGCGCAGCACCTCGGCGACTGCGGTCAATCGGCGCTCCTGAAGGCGCAACGGACGCTCGAGCGCGTCTTCTCGCGCAACGCCTGCTTTCGCCGGAGATCCTTCGCCCGACGGAGCCTCGAGCATGTCCAGCCTCGCCACCGCGGCGCGCGCCAAGCCAGGTGCGCGTTTGAGATAACGGCGCGTGATCAGTTCGCGTTCGGGATGCGACGGGAGCCAGGATTCGCCAAAACGCATCAGCTTTTCGACCTCTTCGTCGCCAACCCAATAGTGCTTGTCGCCATCGATAACGGGAATCAGAACGTAGAGATGCGTTAGCAACTGCTTCAAAGTGACCTGCGCATGGATTGTGACCGAGCCGAACGTTCCCGCGCGCGCAGTCTCCGGAACGTCGAGCGCGCGAAGGCCGACTTCGTAGCCGAGCGGTTCGAAGAGGCGCCGTGCAAGGTCGTCGTCGGATTCGCGCACCGGCGAGATCGTCGCGCTGAGATCGAGCTCCCGATTGGCTAGCTCGGGACGGTCGCAGCGACCGCCGAGCGCCGTTCCGAGAACGCGTGCGATCGCTACGGATAAGAATGAGGAAGCGGCGTAGGGGCGATCGTTGACGTATGCGTCGATCGGACCGCCGCTCTCGGCCGCACCCGCTCGACCACGCACCAGACCAACGGGATCGACATCGAGCAGCACCGCGGCGGTGCAGCAGTCGTCGTCGGCTTGGGGATAGAAGACGTATGCCTTGCCGAAGGGCACGCCGAACTCTTGCAACCGATCGGGGTGCTTGCGGAGCAAATAACCCAGGTCGCGAGCCGGCGCCGTACTCGAAGTCAATGTCAAAAGCATGGAATTATCCCACTATCGCCGCGGCGCGTTCGGCTCCTTCCAAGAAGCAAGGTGCAACGTTGAGGTTGCGCGTAAACTCCCGTGAGAGAGCGTTTTCTCTATTGGGGGAAGAATGAAGCTCGTTGTGGTGTTTACGGTTGCCATCGCTGCGGCACTTTCTGCGATGCAACGCCCGGCATTCGCCGATACCCCGGCTAGTGTCCAAGTCGACGGCGTTACCATCTCTGCCGCCGACGTAACGCGCCTACAGAACGCCCTCGTCGTGGCGCTGCGGCCCAACGATAACACGATTCCACTCCAGTTGACGCTCAAAACCGCCGCCGAGATGCCGCCCTACGATTCGGACTTTCACTACGCCGGCACGGTAGCGGGGAAGGACGGCCACCAGTGGCTCGACCTGTGGGTCAATCGGGGAAGTTTCAACGGAGGGCCTCCGCCCGTCGCGATGACCATGGCGATCTTGCTTGCGCTGGCGGACGGCGGATACGGCGGCCCCGCTTTCAAGCAGTTGTACGACACCTGCGCAAAACAGGATGCGGCTCTGCCTGCCGACGCCCCCGATCCGTTCCTGAACCGGCGGAAGCTTTCTAATGGCCTGCTCGACGCCACGGGCATGAGGGCGCAACGATGAAACCGTATTCCGATTCGACTCAGGACGGATATCTGCCGCTTGGGATCTTTGGCGGAGCTGTTGCCGCGGTGATCGCGGCGATCGTCTGGGCGGCTATTACGGCCGCTACCAACTACACAATCGGCTTCATGGCCGTCGGCGTTGGCTTTGTCGTCGCGTACGCCGTGCGGTTCTGCGGTCGCGGCCACGGGCGGGCGTACGCCATTTCGGCGGCCATCCTGGCGCTGCTGGGCTGCCTTCTGGGCAATTTCTTGGCCGCCTGCGCCGTGGCCGCGAATCAGAATCACGTAGCGATCCTCTCCGCCATCGCGGTTCTCTTGCCGCATTTCGCGCAGGTGATCTCCGATGGATTCAGCTTCATGGACCTGGTGTTTTACGCCATCGGTGCGTATTTCGGCTATCGTTACGCGACGGTTCCACTGCGGGCGCAACGCAAACCCATCGAGCCCGTCTGAAATCAATGGACCTTGCGCGCGAAGAGTAGCGCGAAGTGCGCGCGATACGGCAGACAGGCCAGAACCCACAGCAGCGTTACGAACAGCGCCAGCGGCAGGCCGCCGGGAAGCATCGTGATGTGATACGTGAGGATGTTCACTAGAACCGCGCCCAGGACGACCAGCGCGAGCGGCACGTATTGGTTGCTCAACAGCATGAGCCCCGCGATGATTTGAACGCTGGTGGTCATGTACGCGTAGTGTGAGGCGTACATGACGGTGAGAAACTGTCCGCCTAGGCCAACCGGCGGCGGCGCCGGCAGGAACATCAGGAATCCGTTGAAACCGAGCACCCCGAAGATCAGTCCCAGCAAAATGCGCGCGACGAGAGCGGTGATTTTCATGCGGGCATCCTTTCTTGCGTTGCCTGGAGCTAGGTGCTCCGGAGGCGCGGCACCTCTCTCGTGCGGTAGGGCTGTACTCGGGCTCGCTCGGGCGGCGCAGGGGGAAGGGCCGACTAGGCCGCCGCCGAACCAGGTTCGGCGCCCATAACGCCGACGTAGCTCAGTTGGTAGAGCAGCTGTTTCGTAAACAGCAGGTCGTCCGTTCGAGTCGGATCGTCGGCTAAACCCCCGTCAAATATAGAGAATTCACCGATTTCGCGACCCCGTTTTTCGGGGTTTTTTGGGGGTTTTGCGGCTAGTTTTGCGGCTAGCCAGCGGCGCGGGCGTTGCGGCCGGCGAGGAAAAAAGCGCATCGATCGCTGGCCGCGCCTGGGCCTGCATCCCCGGAACCACATGCGAATACGTATCCATAGTGAGGCGGAAAGATTCGTGACCCAAACGATCTTGCACGATCTTGGGATGGACGCCGGCGGCCAGCAGCGCAGTCGCATGGGCGTGCCGGAGGTCGTATAGCCTGACGCTCGTCGCCAGGCCAAGCCGTACCCTCGCCAAGGACCATTCGCGGCGAAGGTTCGATGCCAACAACGGGCGCTTGGCGCTGTTCTGAAAGACGTAGTCGTCGCGGCCGACGCGCATGCCGCGCTTTGCATTTCGCGCACGATGCGCGGCGAGTATCTCTGCAATTTGGGGTGTGATGTCAACTGGTCGCGCTTTTCCGGTTTTCGTCCCTTTTAGGGTGCGCGTCGCTTCGTCGAGCGAGCCGGAAACTGTGAGGGCGTCGTCGGCGACGTCGCGCCAGCGTAGCCCGAGCAACTCGGCCTGGCGCAGCCCGGTTGAGATTGCAAGGATATAAATTGCGGCGTGCTCAGGTTCGCGTTGCGTGACGGTCGCGGAAAAACTTTTTATCTGATCGAGCGACATGTCGAGGATCTCGCGCTTTTTCTTAACGCCAGGCGTCGCGCGAGATGGAAATGGATGCTCGGTCGGATCTGCGGCCCGGACGTACGGCGTCAGCGCTGCCTTCGCGAGGATATAGCATTGCTGCCGCTGGCGATCGCCGTTGATCGCCTCGATCATTCGAACAATGTCCGGACGGCGGATTGTCACCGCCCGCAACGGGCCAATCGCTGCGGCGATCAGTGTCGCTTGCCGCAGGTAGTCGCGTTCCGTGCGCGCCGAGATTGGGCGCTCCGTACGCGTCCTACCTGCCGCGATCCAGTCGGCGAGGACCGTCGCGACCGTGGCCCCCGCAGAGTCTCCGCTCGAGACGTCGCCGCGCTTGATTCCCTGCAATGTCTTGAGCGCCGCAAGCGCAGCCTTTTGCGACGCGCGACGACGCGACAGTCGGTGCGTCGTGCCACGCTCGTCAACCCATACCAGCGAGGCGATCCACTCGCCGGTCTTAAGACCGGTCGCACGGCCCATTTCATAGACCGTCCCTTCGCCATTTGCTCGTCGTCGCCGTCGTTTCATGTGCCTCTGGGGTTTCCCATAGGCCCCTAGCATCCTGGCGTCCGCGCGCCTATGGGCCCCGGCCAGGCGCGGTCGGCCTGGAATTGCGACGAGTACGAAAATCCGATGGATCTGCCGATAGTGAGGCTTCGGAGGACCGGCGATGCCTACGAACCCCCTGTATCTGTCGGCCGGCGAGCGGCCAAAATATGTCACGCCAGCTGAGGCGTGCGCATATCTGCGCCTTTCCCGCGCGGCGATCCATCGCCTCCTCGGCGAGCAACTCCTCGCGGGCTACCGCCGCGGGCGCATCGTCCGAATCACCGCCGCCAGCGTGTACGCGTTCGAGCGGCATAACGCGACCACCGACGCCGCAAAGCAGGTGCGCAATGCGTAGCGTGACGATGCGCGACCTTGCCGCGGCACTCGTCGCGGCTAGCGAGCGGCGCGAGCGTTCGCGCGTGTGCGGGACGCCGATCGGTCCAGCGCTCGCCGGGTTCTCAGCATCGCTAGCGGGGGCCGTCGACGATGGCGTGCTGCCCGTTGGGATGTCGGTGTTTTTGGGCGGCGCCGGCGCGGGCAAAACGGCGGCCGCGTCGCAAATCGCGTCGACGTGCGGCGTGCCCGCAATGCTCATTTCCTGCGAGATGCGCGCGACCGCGATCCTCGAGCGGATCGTCGCGCGCGAAGCCAGCGTCACGATGCACGCGCTGCGCGACGGCACGTTGTCGCCGCGCGAGATACGCGCGCACGTCGATCGTGTCGTCGCCGATCAGCCTTTGCTGTCGATCGTCGACGGCGGCGACCTCGCGATCGGCGTCGCCGATATCGCCGAGCGGGCGAACGCATGGCGCGCAGCGCATCACGCAGAACACATACTCGTCGTCATCGATTCGATCCAATCGTGGGCGGCTGTATCGCTCTCAGGCATCGATTCGGAGTACGAGCGTCTCGACGGCGCGTTCCGCGCGCTGCGCGCCCTCGCGAACCGCGAACAGATATCGCTGCTTGTCATCTCGGAGCGATCGCTCGGCTCGCTGACGAATGGCTTGCCGAGTGCGTACGGAAAGGGTGGGACGAGCAGCGCCTATCAGTCGGAGCTCTCGGTCTGCTTCGCGGCCGGCGAATATGATACGCTGCGCGCCGTCACGCCGATCGTCGCGAGCATAGTGAAGAGTCGCGTCGGGCCGCAGGGCTTCGGTTTTGCCATGGAATTTAGTGGCGCATACATGCGCTTCGCCGACGCCGAGCGCGCTGCGCGTCGCGCGCCGAATGTCATTCCGATCGAGCACGGCGGGTACGAAGATAAGGATCTGTTCGGATGATGCGCACGAAGAAAAAGTACCCGCATCATCACGCCGTCACGACCGTCACCCAGGCGCGGTCGGCGATCTTCGCGCCAACACTTCGACCGACGACGGACAAGGCGGTCGTCGTCGTCGAGACGCCCTGGGCGAAGGCGACGATCTCGCGCGTCCAGCTCACGCAGGTTCATCGCGACATTCTGGACGTGCTCTTCACGTATTGCAACCCGCAAATGCGGATCGACGGCTCGTGTGCATTCTTGTTTCACCCGCACGCAGTCATGCGCCACCTTGGCCATACTGGCGGTGTCAATCTGGAATGGCTTCGGGAAAAACTTGGAGATCTCGAAGTCGCCGGGCTTGAGATTGAATGGAAAGACCACACCGTCGCGACGTCGATCGTGCGCAAGCACGCCTGGAAAAAGGATGGCACGCAGTACGCCGTCGTTCTCGAATCTGAGTACATGCAATTTTTCGTCTCCGATATACGCGTACACTCCGAACGGCTCACTAGTGAGATCCTCGCGCTCGAAAACGCGACGACGAAAGCACTCGTGCGATTCGTTTTGACGCACCGCTCTTGGAACCGTTCGCTCGACGACACGCTCACGGCCATCGGCTACGTCGGCGGTGATCGGAATCGCCGGCGCGCAAAAGACAAGATCGCTTCGGAAGCCGACGTGCTGGCGCGAGACTTCGGCGTCGTCATCAAGGACGGAGCGATTCGCTACGAACAGCACGGCAAGGTCTGGTTTGAAACACCGCCAGCACTCAACGCGGACGTTTCCTGATAGGGAGCCACAGGGGACCGGACGCTTCCTGATAGAGGCGCGGACGCTTCCTGATAGGGGCGCGGACGCCTTGTGATAGGGGCTCTTAGCGCAATTAATAGAGCTTCCGCGCCTTACGAGGGCGCGGAGCACGACCGAAAGAGAGGGAGCAGCGGGAGACCGGGGAGCCCGGGAGGCGCACATCGATCGAATCTCGGCTGGCACAACCTATCGCGGCGATCTAGCCGTTCCGCCGGCAGCGCTGCCGGCGCAAAACGGCTGCGCGACGGCGTCGGTAGTACAGGCCCGATGCGTGACGGCCCCCACTTCTTCGCGGCCGCGCGGCGTTTCAGTGGATCGGATCTGCGCAGTGCGCACGTAGACCTTTGCCTTGCCATGCGATCCATGATGGCACGGAGTTGTCCAGGTAGTGGCGAAGCGATCTGTTTATGGGTCGTTGGTCGATGGGGTCACGGGCACGGTACTACGCCCGGAGGGTAGCAGTGCGCCAGGTCGTTCGGGAGGCTCGTTGGCAGGCGCGACGAGCCTCTAAGGACGGCGGCTGGAGCTGGAGCACGTCCCTGTGGATCGCGGTTATCGTGGTCGGAATTGAATCTATATTTTCGCTTACCTTCGTTCAAGCACTGATCGCGTCAGCGTTGCTCTTAGGAGCGGTATATGGGATCATCTGGATCGCTGCCCATAATACTAGATCCAGACGAGAAGTCTCGACATCGCCGGTTCAATTCCACGCTGTCGAGACGCGACCGTTCCCGATTGATTCTGGACTCGGTTGGCGCAAAGATCCAGAGTTGCTCGTAAGGTTGCAAGAGATCACAGCACTCATCTCCGACGTCGAGTTCTTCACGATTGACAGCGGCCGCGTCATGATCCGCCCCGAGGTAAGCCGCACTCGGCTGGAGGATATTTCGGCCGACCAAAAACGCTTGCTCTATCACGTATGCGCAGAGCGTTGGCATGGAAGCACCGTGTTTGTCGACGGCGGTTTTGGTAACGGTTGGGAAAGGCTTTCACCTTGAAGTACCGGCGGCCGAAACGCGGGACCAGCTATTATCCGAAGAGCCGTTCATTATTCGGTCGCAATCCAAGGTCCGATACCTCAGGCGAGGCCGTAGAAGCGCTAACCAATGTGAGGACGCTTCACCGTGACGGATCCTGGACGGCTACAACGCACCTACGGCCGGATCTTCCGCTTTGAAGAATTCTCGGAGACGCACCTCCCTCGTTACAACGTTGCGCCGACCCAGCCCGTGCTCGGTGTACGCACGATGGCCGTGATGCCGTCGAGCAGATGCCGTGCGGGAGGGGACGGGACGAGGCGAAATAGCATACTTTTTTAAGGAATACTAGAACTAAGCCACGCGCACCGCGTCCATCCCGCAGACGTGCGAGGAGATCATCGAGATCGTATGAACACGAGGTATTGTATCGGCATAACGAACAGCGCCGGTGATAACTGGAAGATACAACAGGACCCGTCACGCCCGAACTACTGCGTGGTCGTCGAGACGGAAGAGGAAGCCCAACGCTGGCTCAACGACAACGGTATAGAAACGCCAAACGGTTGGAAGCTGTGCGAGCGCAACATGTATGTAGAGGAAGACGGGCGAAGGAATTTCGAACGCATGCGGGCGGACACAAACGCCCGCATCGAGGAAAAAAGGGCTGAAGGGGACAAAATTCGGTGTCCGAGGTGCAAATCAGAACAAGTCCACGCCGGGATGCGCGGGTTCAATGTGCTCGTCGGGTTCATTGGGAGTGGAAGCACAGTCATAACGTGCCTCAAGTGCGGACACCGATTTAAACCGGGTCAAGGCGCATAGCATCCCGCTATGTCGTTCTCGCTCGATGAGCGCGAGTTTAAATCCTCGTCAGGACCGCCCCGAGGCCGAGGGCGCAGAACCCGATAGAGGAGAGAAATCCCACCCAGGCCGACACGCCAGCCGAGGTCCCTCACTTCCTCCATCGGTCCTATCGGCTAACAATTTCGCCGATCGAGCCAGGCGCGGTAGTCCTTGCGGACGGCTCCGGTCCGGCGGCGAAAAAAAATAAATCGCCTATTAAATTATCTTTCGCGGGAAAAAAGCCGTTAATAACGAGCGGAGGAAAAAATGTTCGCATCACTCCTGCTCGCCACACTCACGCTCGCTGCTCCAACGCCATCACCCGCCCCTTCGTGGACGTTCACCGGGACAGCGGGGCCCGTGACGTATACCTATTCGGCCGCAACGCCAAGCCCGGCCACAACGCCCGCGCCGCCACCGCCGCCAATCACGTCGAGCACCGCGCTTTTCGCGCGCATGCCGCGCATCGATTTCGTCGGCATCTCTGGGCGTCGCGCGAATTCGTGCGCGCACCGAATACTGTGCGGCCCGATCCGCATCTGGCCGCGCACCGTCGCGGGGCGTGAACGGCTCGTCGCGCAGATCATCGCCTCGCTTCTCGAAGCGCGTGCATGGTCGGCGCAGCATAGCGCCACCTCAGTATCGGTGCCGATCGTCGATGGCGTCACGGGATTGCCGACAGGCGCGTCGCGCACTTACTCCCGCGCGTTCGCTGGCGGGTCTGCCCGCTCGTTCGCGCTCTCGCTCGGCTCATATTTGGCGGGCGACGCGATTGAGCACGCTGCGCAGTCGGTGTTCAGGATGTCGGCGATCGAACGGTCACGCTGGGCGTCGATCGACGCGATCGCTGCAGTTGGCGACGCGACCAGGTGGTCTGCGACATTCCGCGCGGTCGCGCAAGCCGATCGCACGGCCTCTGCGTGTCAGGTGCGAATTGCGAGTGTGCATGCGGTGGTGATCGCGCAGTACGCCGACGCCGGCCCCGCGACGGTCGATCCGGCGAACTCGACCGCGGCCAGGCCGCCGACGCCCACCGGGATGATGTGCGCACCATTTTTCGGCAGTGCGTTTTTAACCGCTTTTTTAGGTGCGTCGCCATCGCTTTCCGGCTACGGCGTTTTGATCGCAGACGTTGGCCCAGCGAAAATTCCGCGTGCTAGTTTGCGCTGGTCTGATATCGCGATCGCGGCACAAGCAGTGCTGGTGCCGACCGCGCACGCCCTTCACAATATCGGACCAATTCGCATTATCCCGCGCGATCTCGCCGAGCGTCGCGCATTTTTTGCAGATGCCGAATTGGCAGTGCTCGATGGCCTAATCACTATGGGCGGCACGCACGGCAATCCCGCGCGGGAGGCCGATCCGTTGGTCGCGCCATTCGTGCGCGGCGGTTTTAGCTCGCTCGCATTCAGCTGGGCCGGTGGCGAGATTCTGCAGCGGTCGCTCGCGCGCATGACGCGCGTCGATCCTGCGCGGCTCGACTATTTTTCGGCAAGCAGTCATCTCGCGGGAATCGCAAGCTGGCTCTCGCCGGACACGTACGGGTGGGGCACGACGCCTTTCGAAAAATACGACCCTGTGGCCGAGGGCGCATGGATGCGATACAACCTATGTGGCGCTGCGACGTGCAGATAAAAATCGTCACGTTTGGCAGCGGCGTGGTCGTCGCGATCGGCGCGAGCCGCCGCGCGATCACCGTCGCGGAGGCACGCGAGATCGCTGACCGGCTGCATTTCGCAGCGCGCAAGGCGGAAGCGAATCAGTGCGAATTCGCGGCCGCTGAGCTCGCGCGCGGCGAGACACCCTCACCGGAGTATGCTGATCTGCGATCGGCGCTCGGGGAGATGGGACTGTCGCTCTCTCCCGCATTTTTCGCCGTGAACGAGATCGCCGGCGGCCAACCCGTCGCCACCGTCGCGATCGGCCCGCAAGGCGCGCGGATCCGGCGTGACGGCGCGTGGCCCAATCGCGATCTCGCTTTAGTTCGCGCGATCGCCTCGACGATCGGCTGCCGAACGTGCGTGTCCATATCCATCACCTCTCCTCCATCGGACTTTGAAGAAAGTGTAAAGGTATGAAAAATATCGTAGCGCTCGTCGCTGTCATCGTTTTTGCAGCGATCATGGCGCACTCCGGCTTCGCCGCACTCGCGAAGGCACACTCGACCGTGGCGCACGTTGCCGCCGTGCAGCAGGCGCAACAGGCTGATCTGGATCTACTCGAGAGCGGGAATTACGATGCGTATGAGGCGCGACACTAGCAGATTCGCGGCCGGTCATCATCGGTATCGCGTCGGCCCTCCGAACTGGGCATTTTGGCGATCCCACTCCTGCTCGCTAGCCGCATTCCTTCGCGACGCGAAGTCCTGGGCATGTTGTTGGTGCCACTCCCGCGTTTCGCGAGCAGCGCGTGCGTAGTCTGCGGAGTTGAGCGCCGCATACATTTTTGCGCATTTCGCGTCGTCGGGATGATAGTCTGGTACTATTTGAAGGCCTTTGGAGTAGTCGTGTCGCGCGTCGTCGCGCCTGAAGTACGCACGCATCATCTCCTGCTGCTCTCTTGGCAGGTCTTTAATCATTCGCTCTTCGTGCTGCCGGTTATTTTCGCGCTCGCGGATATCGATTGGTCGTTCCATGATTTGCCTTTCGTTAGTGTGTGAGAGTCTGCTCACGCTCGCGCTCGCGTTCGTGTTCGTGTTGCGTGCGTGAGACATTGTTGGCGCGCGTTGGCCCTTGCTCGCGGGCCAGGCGGATCTGCTCGGTGCGTGCCGTATCGTGCTCGCTCTGCTGCCGCTGCGCGATCGTCCAGGCCGTGAAACTCGGAGTCTCGTGTGCCGCTAGGATCGCCCGCGTCTGTTTTTCGTTCGCTCGAAGGATCGCTTTGCGCGCGGCGTCGCTCGGCGCTGAGCGCACCTCTTCGCCCACGCGATCGGCTAGCGCAGCTAGCGCGGTATCGCGTCGCGTCACGATCTCTCCGATCGCGGCCTTATGCATCTGTCGCAGCGGGTCGGCGTCGTTGGCCAGCGCCACCGCCACGTTTTTCGCCCAAATCGTGTCCGGGCCGCCGCTGCGCGAAACAACTTCGGCGAAGAGTAACGCATCGCTGGAGGGTGCAACGTGCTCGGCGACGGTCCTCGCCAATTCGTCGAGCGCGCCGCCCTCGCCCCATGCGCCGGAACTCACGATGATGGTGCTCACTTCCGTCGCGCGCGTCGCGGCAACATGCAACAGCCGTGCATCGCCGCGCTTGCTCATCATCATTATATGCTCGGGCTTTTCTTGTCCCTGCGCCTTGTGGATCGTCACGACATATCCGTGGTCGGCATGACGATACGTGCGCGGGTCGAATCTCGCGCTCGAGCCATCGTCGAGCTGCACGTCGAGCTGCCAATGCCCGAGGCCCTTCGCGCCGCGATATTCCACCGCCAGCACCGTGCCGGTGTGACCGTTTAAAATTTGCGCGCCATTCGATGTTTGGACTTTTCGGCGCTTCGGATTCAAAGAATCATTTTTGCCGAATACGATGCGATCGCCGGCGACGAACTCGCGCACGCCATAGCGCATGGCGAATTTGTGGCCGGTCCCCGTGAACCCAACCACCTCGCGAATCGCATCATTCGCGTCACGACAGTCGGCGCGTGACGCTGCCGTAACAATCGCTGGCCGCCCCGCGCGCGCGCTCGCGACGTAGCGCTCCGCCACCGCCGCGATCACGTCATCGCGTGTATCTGCCCACTCGATGACGCCATGTTGCGCGAGCTCGCGCACGCCAGCCTCTACGGCCGCCTTGTCGAGCGCGCGAATAGCGCGGCCTTGGCGCGCGGTCCAATTACGCATCCAGGCGAGGTCGCCATGTTGGCGTCGGACCTCCGTAAGCTCGCTATACGCGCCTGCTTTGTTCGCCGCCGCGGTCACGACGCGGTGCGCGTCGCCGGCGGAAATGCTCGGCAGCTGCGCCCAATCGCCGATCATGACGATGCTCGCATTGCGTTTGCGCGCGAGCATCGTGAGCTGCTGCATGTGCTTCATGTCGAGCATGCTCGTCTCATCGAGCACGATTATTGCGCCGTTTTTGATTAGCGCCTCGGGTCGCGGCGTCGATGACTTATATGGCCCGGAGTTGCGCTTGCGCATGTGCGTGGCTGCATCATCCCACTTGCGCTGATCGCGTGCGAGATTCAATTCGCGCATTAGCATGCGCGTTGAATTCATCGAAGTAATCCCACTCGCTTCGGCAAGTTTTCTCGACGCCAATTCCGCAGTGCTGAGCCCGACGATTGGCCGATGCGTTGCAGCAGCGTACCTCGCGAGCGCGAGCATGATTGTCGTTTTTCCACTACCCGCTTCGCCGTTGCAAAGGCTCAACCGATGTTCGACGCCAAAGAGCACGGCGCGCTGCTCGCCGGAGAGCATGAAGCCTTTGTCAGCTTCAACCGACGCGATTGCTTCCGCGAGCGCGTCTACGTCAAACCGCGAATCTGTTTCGGATGCAAGTGCGTACGCCTCATCTGCCACGCTCTGCTCCAACTGCTGCTGCGCGCGCGTCGTCATCAGAGGCAATGCGGTGTCTGCGCTAATGATGCGCAGCGATGCATCATGTTGCAGCGCGAAATCGGTGAGGTCGGCGACCTCCACCGGATCCGATATTCTCTCGGAAATGTATCGCTCGATATCATCGCGCGTGAAAGTCGCTTCGCCGGCGTTGACGATCGCACGCGAAACGCACGATGGGTCATCGGTGATTCGCGCCGCGAGATTTTGTTCGGCGATCGCGCGGTCAACGTACGCGCGAAAAAACACTTTGCGCGCGGCGCGGTCGTCATCGGTTTGTGAGAGGTCGAGGATGCCGCCAACGTCAAGCTGCGCCACGTCTGCACCGCGCACGATCTCGATGGTGCCGAGACCGACCGTGCGCGGGCCACCCTTGACTCGCAGTTCGCATCCGTATCTCGCTGCAAGCGTATGCACGTCACTCCAAGCTAGGCGTTCGCCGGCGGCGTGCTGCTTATCGGCATAATCGGCGAGGCGCGGTGCGATCATTTCCGTCGCCAGCTCGGCGATCGGCATATTGTCGCTAGCGGGCGTGCGGCGCTCGATGGCGTCGGCCTGGCGCTCGATCGCCCACGCTTTTCGCTCGCCTCTCGTGGCCCACTCAATGCGCTCGGTCTCTAGGCCACGGTCGCGGAGCATTGCCAGGCCATGATCGGTTTCGAGTCCGTGCTCGAGCTCGACCTCTCGCGCAGCGTGGCTGAGCCGCTCATGGCTGCGATTGCGCTCCCAAACCTTGAGCGTGCCGGCGTGGACCGCGGCGACCGCAACGTGCACGTGCGCGTGCTCGGTGTCGCGGTGGATCGAATACACCGCCGCGTGCTCGCCGAGCCCAAGCTTGCCAATCGAGGCTTCGGCGGCGCGGATGATTTGCTCATCGGTGAGCCTCGCGGTATCCGTGCCCGCGTGGCTAAACACGAAGTGCACGACCGGCTCACGGACCTTGCGGCTCTGGGCGATCGCGGCCAAGGCGTCCATTTCCAGGTCGGCGGTCGCGAACGATACCACGTTGGTCGCGTACACCGCGCTAGGCCGGCGTCCGTCGCTGCCGCTAGGCCGCCAGACCACGCCGACGCCGCGATCAGGCCGGGCGAGCGCCTCCGTCATCACAGCATCGTAGGCGGCGCGGCGAGCCTGGTAGGCTGGGTCGCCATAGTCGGATAGATCGAGGCGGTGGTCGGCCACGATGTACCGCACTAGGCCGCGCGCACTGCCGCCGCCCGCCGGTCCAGCGCAAATCTTGGCGTTCATTTCAGATGCGCCACTTTATGGCGCGTCTGACGGTCCTATTCCCAGGCATTGTTGCCTTCAACGGTGACGTCAAGCTGCGCATCGTACTTAGGGCGGCAGCGCATGATCGCGTCGATGACGTGCGCGCGCAAATCGTCGACCATCGCGGCCTGCGCCGCGTTCAGCGGCGGAAGCTCGTCCACCAATGCGGCCACCCGGTGCGCGAGCAGGACGATCGGCGCGACGTCGATGGCCGGGCGCGGCTGCGGATCCCGGCCGGCAATGAGGCTGGATACGAGGTGTGACAGCGGCAGGCCAAGGCGCTCGGCGTCAGCCTGCGCGCGAGCCAATATCTCAGGCTGCACCTCGGCGCGCAGCGTCACGGTCGATCTGCGTGGCGCGCGTCGCGTCGTCTGTGTCTGTGTCATGGTATCCACTCCTCCATCGGGCCTCGTGCGTCGTGCTGCTGCAAGCACCATCCTGCCCGTTTCCATCATTCATGATACGCCCGACGAAAACCGATTCGCTAGCGAAAACTACCGACGTGATACCGACGCACTGCCGACAAAACACCATAGCTTTCGCGACTCTATTTCGACATTTCCGATGCTATCGACGATGAATCGGAGCTTACTCCCGATGCCAACCAGAAAAATAAATCGCCAAAAATTGAAAAAACGCTAAACATATACCGATAGAAAATGGCGTAATGGAAAAGACACCTCAGCTGCATAGGTCAAACGAGTCGCGGCTCGCCGCGGCTCTCGCGGCCGCACCAGCCGCGTTCGATAAGCTGGACGCCTACATTCCGCACGCTCGATCGCCTATCACAGAAGTTCTGACGACGCACCGCGACCGCATCATCGCGCACCTGGCGAGAGGCGTCCCGGCTGCCGAGATCGCGAGAGAGCTCGTCACGGCTGGGGCCCCGTTCGCGCCCGAGAGCATTTCTGGCCGAATAAAAAAAATGTTCCCGACGGAGAGCCGACGCCAACCCGGCGACAACCTGACGACAACCCGACGCCGCCCCGACGCCGCCCCGACGCCCG
>Ga0208357_1000334_pt1 | contig 38287 bp, 42 predicted proteins | sample NGESurdeep092012_6_FD_184487 | JGI IMG/M metagenome (GOLD analysis project Ga0208357, IMG submission 184487) | Arctic peat soil microbial communities from Barrow, Alaska - NGEE Surface sample F52-2 deep-092012 (SPAdes) | ecosystem: Environmental > Terrestrial > Soil > Wetlands > Peat ...
GCCTCTATTTCTCGGTTGTCACTTGGACGACCCTTGGCTACGGCGATTTCACGCCGCCGCCGGAAATACGCCTGATCGCCGCCATGCAGGCGCTTCTAGGCTACGGGTTCTTTGGGATCATCGTCGGATTGGGAACGAACCACCTGATCAGCAGAACGGTCAGAGCATGACCTTCATCGTCAGGACGACGAATGCGACCAGAGGCAGCGTCGCGAGCACCAACGCGGCCCGCCGCGTGAACTTCTTGGCGGATTCTGAGTCGAAAGCAGGCAATGACGTCATGAACTCCGAGGCCGGGCCTGTTTCGTGAGGATACATGGTCTGGAACTGGCGCGTTCCCTCATCGTTCCGAGCGTGATCACCTGCGAAGCCGATCAACCTCGCGACCCTAACAGGGATTTCTTTCATAATACCACCAGAGATTGAAACTTTGGTAAAAACTAGGTGCGCCGTGCGGACTTGGCAAGCCCTTGTGAGCACCTATTTTGCGCGCCCTGATGGCCATTTTGCGTGCCGGCGAGCCGTCCGTCCTTGTTTTGTAAGCCTCAACCTTAAGGCGCATCCTGGCAGATGGCGGCGCCGGGAAGGCTACCGCTGATCCGGCCTGGGATGTCCGCACGCGCCTGTAGATTGAACGCGGGCAGAGCCGCGCGCCGGCTGAGACGTTTCGATATTGAGATACGTGGCGCACGCGAGCGCGCGCCCTGCAGCGCCTAGTTTTATTTCTCCCCGCGCAGACCCGGCGTACCGCCCTCGCCGAGGCCGTCGATATGCGCCTGCGTGTAGCGCTCGAGCCCGATGCGGCCGATCAGGTCGATCTGCGTCTCGAGGAAATCGATATGGCCTTCCTCGTCGGCCATCAACTGCTCGAACAATTCCCGCGAGGGGTTATCCTTGACGTCGATGCAATAGGCCGCGGCCTCCTGATAGAGCGCGCGCGCGCCGACTTCGGCGGCGAGATCCGCTTCGATCACTTCCCGCACCGTCTGCCCGATGCGCAGCGGATCGAGCATCTGCATGTTGGGAAAGCCTTCGAGGAACAGGATGCGGTCGACGAAGCGGTCGGCGTGACGCATTTCCTCGATCGATTCCTCGCGCCACTTCTTGGCCAGGCCGTTGAGGCCCCAATTATCCAGAAGCCGATAATGCAGCCAGTATTGATTGATGGCGGTGAGTTCGCTGCGCAAACCCTTGTTGAGATACTCGATGACCTTGGTATCGCCCTTCATGGGACACTCACTCCTGACGCGGAAATCTATTCGGCGGCGATCAAATAAGGGGTGTGGACGCGTTCGGGTTCGCCGGCGTCGTGGTGCGCCGGACAGGCCGGGCAGCCGACCGTGCAGTTCTCGAGATGGGCACGTTCGACGAGCCTGCGCACGGTCTCGATGCAGCGGCCGCAGCGAGGCGCACAACCGAGGCAGCGGTAGGCTTGTGCCGCGGAGCGGGGCCGGCCGGCCGCGTCACCCCTCAGCGATTCGAGAATCTGGGCTTCACTCAACACGTTGCAGGAGCAGACGATCACCGGCGATCCACTTTAGAATGAGTAAAAACTATAGTTCTTTCAACAACTTATAACCAAGGACGGCATAAGCGGCAAGACCCGTTCGGACATGATGTGGTGAGGAACGGGTGCGAACGCAATTTGATGCGCGGATTCTCCGTCCGGTTGCGTCAGGCCGCGGATGCCCCCGATTAACCGCGAAATCCGCCGCCGCCCGAAGGCCCTTCCAAAAGCCCCATTCCGAGCCCATATAATAAGAGTTCATTCGCCCCCGAATGATTGTGTCTGTGCTGGAGTTTAGGATGCAGAAATTCGATTACGCCTCGCCTGCCGAGCTATTTCCCTCGCGCAATCGCAAGGTGGCGAGCAAGGTGAAGTACCGCCGCTTCGACAGCGCGGCCGATGCCATCCGTTTCGCGATGGAAGAGCTTCCCGAGCCGCTCTTGCTGGGCGCCTGCATCGAGATCAACGAGCAGCGCCTCGGACATCAGGAAATCCGGGCGCTCTATACGAGCGAAGCCTACCCGCTGAAGAAGAAGAAAGCGGCGTAAGCCGCCTGCCTGCAGCTTCGGTCGATTTCCAACGCACCAGTGACGAAATTGTGCCGCCGGCGGGCCGCTTCTGCGGCGCCTGCTCGCGCGGTATCACGTCTTTTCAACGAACCGTGACGGCTTCTGCGGAACACGTGCGCCGATACCTACGTTGGTAGGCGAACGCTTGAACCTTTTGCCGAGGCCGGCCGACGAGTGGCCAACCTTGGAGGCCCTCATGAACTGGTCGATTTACACTGCCGACCGAGCCACCCATCTCAAGATCGTCGTGGTCGGTCTCGCGGCCGCTTTGATGATTGCCGTGATCGGCATTTCCGCGCGCCAACTCAATCTCGGCACGGACATCCTCACCGCGCAGGGCCCGACCGTGATCAGGGCGGGAGGCCCCGTGGTGATGACCGATCGCGACGGGCCCGTCGTCCGCTGATCCTACGTATTCTTGAACTTCCCCCGCCTGGCGCGCCGCATTTACGGCGCGCTTTTTTGTCAGAAGCGCCGAATCGCTCCTTTTGGTACGTCCCGGACATGGTTCGACGCCGCCTGACGCCCCTCCTTCTGACCGCTCTCATTTTCACAGCAGCCGCTCCGGCGCTGGCCCAGAACGCGCCGGACGAGTCCGTGATGACCGCCTATCGCGCCAAGCTCGCGGCTTGGGAGCACGTGCACGGAGCCTATGCCCGGGTCGCGGACGCCTATTGGGACGGTGTCGCCGACAAACGCCGCATCCGCAACGCCAAGCGCCGCGCGCACGAGCCGGCGACGCTCGCGGACTATGTGCTGACCCCGCCGCCTGCCTACAACGGGCCGCCCCGGCCGGCCGACCCGACGGCGCCGCCGTCGTCCGAGCAGGCGCGGATCCCGGTCGTCGCCGATTTCCTGAAGGCCGCGTCCGAGCAGTTCGGCTTCGTGCCCGACCTGCCGCACAGCGACCGTGAGTTCAAGCACGCCTATGCCATGGCCGCCTCCGCCGCCGGGCTGACGCGCGACCAGGTTGTCGGCGTCTATGCCTTCGAGACCGGCGGCAGCGGCAGCTTCGACACCCAGGCCGGCGTGACGCCGACGCGGCCCCGTCCGATCTCGCCGGCGCTCGGCTATAACCAATTGCTGTCGACCAACACCGTCTCGCTGCTCGCCGAATTCGGCAATCGCTATCTCGCCGCCCTGCATCAGAAGTCGGTCATGCTGCGCGGCGAGCAGCGCCGCGCCTTCGACCGCAAGGTCGAGGCGTTCAAGCGCATGATCGCCTATTGCCGCTCGGTGCCGGCGCGCTGGAGCGAATACGACAGGCTGGCGAAGACCACCGTCGGTGGCTGGGGCGTACATGCGGCGGTCCTCGACATCGACATTGGACCGCTCCTGCAAGCGCAAAAACTCGTCGACTCGGTGCATTTCGCCCGCGCCAAGGGCTATACCGCGCCGCTCTCGGCGGCCGAACTCGAATTGATGAACCTGACCGGCGACGGCAATGGCATCGACATGGTGACGATGCCGCAGGATCTGCGCCAACGTGTGCCGACTGCAAACTTTTTCCAGCCGCGCGGCTATTGGCGCAACCCGATCGCCCGCCGCACGGGCGTCGTCGCCAACCTGATCGCCGAGATCGAGGCGACCATGCAGCGCGAGGCGCAGGCACCTGGCGCCCGGGACTTGGCGCAGGCGTTCTGATCGCCTATTCCGCTTGGTCTGCGCCTGAACCTGCGGCAGGTGCTCGCACTCCAACCGGCGGATGATAATCTCGCCGCACCGCGCCGCCGGAGCGAACCGTCCTTGTCCGAGTCCAGTGAAAACTGCACCAGCGTTCCCGGCGGCCTGTTCGGCTACCGGCTGCTCGCCGACCCGCGTTTCAACAAAGGGACCGCGTTCACGGAAGCCGAGCGCGACGCCTTCGGCCTGCACGGCCTGTTGCCGCCGCGCGTCGCCAGCATGCCCGAGCAGGTTACGCGCCGGCTGGCCGCCTTCCGCGAGTTCGCCACCGACCTCGAGCGTTACGCCTTCCTGCGCGACCTTCAGGACACCAATGAAACGCTGTTCTACGCGCTGCTGGCGCAGAACCTCGAAGAGCTCCTGCCGATCGTCTACACGCCGACGGTCGGCGCCGGTTGCCGTTCCTTCAGCCGGCTGTTCCGTAAGCCGCGCGGGCTATTCCTGTCATTGCCGCGCAAGGGCACGCTGAAGCAAATTCTCGCCAACCCGTTGTTCGACCGCACCGAGGTGATCGTCGTCACCGACGGCGAACGCATTCTCGGCCTTGGCGACCAGGGCGCCGGCGGCATGGGCATCCCGATCGGCAAGCTCGCGCTCTACACCGCCTGCGGCGGCATCGATCCTTCGGCCACTCTGCCGGTGCTGCTCGACGTCGGCACGGACAATGCGGAGAACCTGCGCGATCCGCTCTATGTCGGCTGGAACCACGGCCGCATGCGCGGGCAGGACTACGACGATTTCGTCGAAGAGTTCGTCGCGGCGGTCACCGAGCGCTGGCCGCACGTCCTGCTGCAATGGGAGGACTTCGCAAAGGCCAATGCCAACCGGCTGCTCGAGCGCTATCGCGACCGGCTGTGCACCTTCAACGACGACATCCAGGGCACCGCGGCGGTGGCGACCGGCACGCTGCTGTCGGCCATCAACGTCACCGGCGTGCCGTTGATGGAGCAGCGCATCGCCATCTTCGGCGCCGGCTCGGCCGGCTGCGGCATCGCCAAGCTGCTGCTGGAGGCGATGGTGGCCGAGGGTCTCGATGAAAAGCATGCGGCGCGACGCTTCTATCTCGTCGACCGCGACGGACTGCTGGTCGAGGGCATGAACGGTCTTGCCGAATTCCAAAAGCCGTTCTTGCAATCGCGCGCGGCGGTCGCCGACTGGCGCAGCGGCGATGTCGTCTCGCTGATGGACGTGGTCAATCACGCCAGGCCGACGGCGCTGATCGGTGTTTCCGGCCATTACGGCGCCTTCAGCGAACAGGTGGTGCGCACGCTTGCCGCCCAGCACGCGCGGCCGATCATCTTCCCGCTGTCCAATCCGGTGTCTTGCGCCGAGGCGACGCCCGCCGACATCGAGCGCTGGAGCGAAGGCCGCGCCATCATTGGCGCCGGCAGCCCGTTCCCGCCGTTAATACGGAACGGCGAGAAATTCAACGTCGACCAGACCAACAACTCCTACATCTTTCCGGGCGTCGGCCTCGGCGCCATCGCCACGCAGGCAAGCCGCATCACCGACACGATGTTCATGGCGGCGGCGCGCGCGCTCGCCGAATTGTCACCGGCGAGGCACAACCCGGATGGCAATCTGCTGCCGAGTGTCACCGCGCTACGAGACGTCGCCATCGCGGTGGCGATCGCGGTCGGCAAGCAGGCCTGCGCCGAAGGCCTGACCTCCGGCATGACGGCCGACCACGTTGAAGCGGCGGTGAATGCCAAGATGTGGGCGCCGCACTACGCGACTTACTGCGTCGGCGACGCGCGCTAGGGGCCGCAAACGAAACGACGCCGTTCAAGACGGCGCCGCTGTCAATTCCAGAAGCCGCCGATCAGATCCGCATGCCGCCGGCGGAGAAACGGATGGCCGCGATACGGTCGAGTTCGGCCTGCTCGCGGGCGGCGACGTCCGCCTTCTCCCGTGCCTGGTCGCGCTCGTCCAGCATCTCGACCTTCTTCAATTCCTCGAACGCCTCGCCGAGCGCGGCCTGCGCCTCGTCGAGCTGAGCCTTGAGCTCGCCGGCCGAGCGGCGAAGGTTCTCGCGCCGGTTGATCGCCGCCTTGGCATAGGTCGGATAGGCGAAGTGACCGGGGTCGTGAATGCCGGCGCGGTCTTGCTCGATCTTGATCTCGCGGTCGAGCTCGGCCGCGATGCGGTCGAATTCAGCGATCATGGCCTCGATTTGCGCCACCTTGCGGCGCTTCTCGTCGACCTGAAACTTTTTCAGGCGGATGAGGGTTTCGCGTGACTTCATCGACTGGATACTCCCCAGAAGTCCCGAATTCCCGCCCCGGCGCGACGAAACGGCCTACGCCGCCGGGCCGGCCCGGACCAATTCGGCCCGACTGTGGCCCAATAACGTTAGTTTTCGGTTTCCAGGCCGCCCAGAATGCCCTGCAAAAGCCGATAGCCTTCGGGCAGCGAGGTGGCCTCTTCCTTGGCCTGGCGCAGGAAGTCCTCCAGCGGCTTGTGCAGCGCGATGGCCTCGTCGACCTCGGGGCTCGATCCGGTCCGGTAGGCGCCGAGGCGGATCAATTCCTCCATGTCGGCGTAGGTGGCCATCACCTGCCGCGCCCGGGCGATCACCGGCACAAACTCCGGATCGGCGGCGCGCGGCATGGTGCGGGAGATCGACTTGAGAATGTTGATCGCCGGATAGCGGCCGCGCTCGGCGATGGCCCGCTCCATGACGATGTGGCCGTCGAGGATGCCGCGGACTGCGTCGGCGACCGGCTCATTGTGGTCGTCACCGTCGACCAGCACCGTGAAGATGCCGGTGATCGTGCCTTCGTCGGTGCCGGGGCCGGCCCGTTCGAGGAGCCGTGGCAGCTCGGTGAACACCGTCGGTGTGTAGCCTTTCGCGGTCGGCGGCTCGCCGGCCGAGAGGCCGATCTCGCGCTGCGACATGGCGAAGCGCGTGACGGAGTCCATCAGCACCAGCACGTCCTTGTGCAGGTCGCGGAAAAACTCGGCGATCGCCAGCGTCAGATAGGCTGCCTGGCGGCGCATCAGCGCCGGCTCGTCCGAGGTCGAGACCACCACCACGGAGCGCGCGAGACCGGTGGGGCCGAGGTCGTCCTGCAAGAACTCCTGCACCTCGCGGCCGCGTTCGCCGACCAGGCCGATGACCGAGACGTCGGCGGCCACGTTGCGCGCCATCATCGACAGCAAGACCGACTTGCCGACGCCCGAGCCCGCGAAAATACCCATGCGCTGGCCGCGGCAGCAGGTGACGAAGGTATTGAGCGCGCGCACGCCGAGATCGAGCGGCGCCCCGACACGGCGTCGCGCATGCGCCGGCGGCGGCGAATTTCGAAATGCGTAAGGAGCGGGTCCCGGCGGCAGCGGTCCGAGGCCGTCGATTGGCTCACCGAGCGCATTGACGACGCGCCCCAGCCACGCCTCCGACGGCCTGACCGCACCGGCGGCGCTCGAAACCACCGCGCGGCAGCCCCGGCGCACGCCGTCAAGCGCGGCGAAGGGCATGGCGAGCGCGTGACCTTCCGAGAAGCCGACCACCTCGCAGGGGATGCCCCTGCCCGTCCCGGCCTCCACCGTCAGCCGGGCGCCGACCGACATTGCGTGGATCGGCCCGGCCACCTCGACCATCAGCCCGCGCACCCCGACGACGCGGCCGTAGATCTCGACGCCGTCGAGATCGCCGATCTGCTCGGCCAGGGCTTTCATCATTGCGCCGCGCCCAAGGTACGGGCGTGCTCCCTCCCGCTGGCGGGTCGAGGATGAAAGTTGGGGTTCGGAGAGAGGTAAACACGACACAGGCGCCATAAACTCGCCCTTAGGCTTACCGACGCTGTTCCGGCTTTAACCCGTTGTTTACCCGCGTCGTTAATCATTGCGTCATCGTCCATGGGTCTCACGGCGGGATTCGAATCATCCGGCCGGGACGATCAAGGGCGATCCTGGGCCGGTCAACGCCGGTTCTTGAACTGAGCACGAAGCCGGCGAGTGGCGAAAAACTGGTTCCTGGCAATCTCTTACGCCGATTCGGGCGAAAATGCCTACGGCGGCCTTGCCAGCGAGAATCAGGTTTTGTTAACCATGGCGGGATAGTGTCGAATCGGTTTGTCCCACCGCGTTTTTTGACAACTCGCCGCCTCCGCGGCGCTGAACTGAACGGCCCGTGCGGCGAGAAGGGGACTTCTAATGCGCGTTCTATTGATCGAAGACGACAGCGCGACCGCACAATCCATTGAGCTGATGCTCAAGTCGGAGAGCTTCAACGTCTACACCACCGATCTCGGTGAGGAAGGCGTCGATCTTGGCAAGCTCTACGACTACGACATCATCCTGCTCGACCTGAACCTGCCCGACATGTCCGGGTTCGAGGTTCTGCGCTCCCTGCGCGTCTCAAAAGTTAAGACACCGATCCTGATCCTCTCCGGCCTCGCCGGCATCGAGGACAAAGTTAAGGGTCTCGGCTTCGGCGCCGACGACTACATGACCAAGCCTTTCCACAAGGACGAGCTGATCGCGCGCATCCACGCGATCGTGCGCCGCTCGAAGGGTCATGCCCAGTCGGTCATCAATACCGGCGACCTCGTCGTCAATCTCGACACCAAGACGGTCGAGGTCGGCGGCCAGCGCGTCCACCTGACCGGCAAGGAATATCAGATGCTCGAGCTGCTCTCCCTGCGCAAAGGGACGACGCTCACCAAGGAGATGTTCCTCAATCATCTCTACGGCGGCATGGACGAGCCCGAGCTCAAGATCATCGACGTGTTCATCTGCAAGCTGCGCAAGAAGCTGGCGAACGCGTCGTCGGGCAAGAATTACATCGAGACCGTTTGGGGCCGCGGTTACGTGCTGCGCGAGCCGAGCGATGTCGAAGAAAGGATTCCGGCGTAATCGCTGCCTCCGCGGCGCGAATGCCGCGCAGACAGGACGTGAGGGTTTCCCCGCGTTGCGTCTGCGTACATCTTGACTGAGCCTTCGGGCTCTCTCCTCCCAACTCAACCCCGGGCCTCTCGCCCGGGGTTTTTTAATTGTATTTTCCGGTGATCTGTTTCGCGCCGCTGTTCCGGTGATGCGCAGTGGAACCCAATGGTCGGAACAAAACACTAGCTCGCAGGATTGTTCAGGCTCCAGTCGCCCTTCCCGGCGATACCTTCAACAAACCTTGGAGCGACCGATGAAGACGAAGATTCTCGCCGCGGCCACTCTGGCCGCCATCATTGCGCTGCCGCTGGCTGCGCAGGCGCAGGGCACCGTGCGCGGTGCCCAGGAAGGCGCAGACGCGGGCGCGCACGCTGCCGGACCGGTGGGCGCCATTGTCGGCGGCACCGTGGGCGCGGTCGCCGGCACCGTCGGCGGCATTCTCGGCGTCGACGACCGTCCGCGCTTCCGCGAATACGTGGTCGAAGAGCACGTTCCCTCCTACACCTATCGCGAACCGGTACGCTCCGGCGTCGTGCTGCCGGAGGAAGGCGTAACCTATTACGAGGTGCCGGAACGCTTCCACGTGCGCCATGACTACCGCTACACGGTGATCAATGGCCACGCCGTTCTGGTCGAGCCGCACACGCGCCGCGTCGTCGAGGTGATCGACTAAACGCGCCACAGACCGAATGCGAAAGGCCTCGGGCCCACGCCCGGGGCCTTTTTGTTGTCGCGTGAATGTCTGACGAGCGCTCAGGCCTTGGCGGCGAAACGGATGACATTTCCGGCAAATGACGGCGCGCGGCGCGCGGCGGCGGTCGGCATATAGAGGCCGCGCCTGTCCGGTACGGGCATGAAGCAATCGGTGAGACCGACGACGGTCTCGGCGGCACCGAGCGTGAGATAACCGTCGCCCGCCATCTGCCGCGCGACTCGGTCGAGCACGCCAGCCTTGGTGGCCTGATCGAAATAGATGAGGACGTTGCGGCAGAAGACGATGTCGAACTGGCCGAGCGGCGTGAAATCGTTCAGCAAATTGAGCGTGCGGAACTGGACCATGCCGCGCAGTTCCGGCGCGATCTCCCAGCGGTCGCCGCTCTTGCTGAAATATTTGACGAGGAGATTGATCGGCAGGCCGCGCTGCACCTCGAATTGCGAATAGACTCCGGCCTTGGCCCGGTCAATGACCTCCGCCGACAGATCGGTTGCAAGAATGTCAACGCGGAAACCATGGAGCTGCGGGCCGAACGCCTTCAGCATCATCGCAATGGAATAGGGCTCCTGCCCGCTCGCCGCCGCCGTGCACCAGATGCGGATGCGCTTTTCACGGCTGCGCGCCGCGGCGAGAGCCGGGATGATGGTATCGCGCAGGTGATCGTACGGGATACGGTCGCGGAAGAAGAAGGTCTCGTTGGTGGTCATCGCCTCGGTGACGGCGATAGCGAGCGCTGTCGAGCCGGGCTGCCGTAAACGCATCACCAGTTCGGCGAGCGATGCCATGCCCTGGCGCCGCGCCAGCGGCAAAAGGCGGCTCTCGAGCAGATAGTCCTTCTCCGCCGACAGGGAGAGGCCGGAGCGCTCCTTCAAAAGCCGTCGCAGATACTCGAAGTCGTGCGGCGTCATGCGCGCTCTCCCGCGAACACACGGCTGAGACGCGGCGCGATCTCGGTGAGCGGCAGGACGGCCGAACACAATCCGGCATGCGCGACCTGACCCGGCATGCCCCAGACGACGCTGCTCGCCTCGTCCTGCGCGATCACGTGGCCGCCGGCGGCGACAAGCTCCTTGGCGCCGGAGAGGCCGTCGGCGCCCATGCCGGTCAGCACCAGCGCCAGGGCCTTGCTGCCCCAAACGGCCGCAGCGGATGAGAACAGCGGATCGACCGAGGGCTTGCAGAAATTGATCTGCGGCCCATCGTCGATCACAATCGATGGCGTGCCGTCGCGCGTGGCAACGCTCATGTGCCGCCCGCCGGGCGCGATGTAGATCGTACCGGGCACGATCGATTCACCGTCGACGCCCTCGTGCACTGTTGCCTTGGATTCGCGCGCGAGATGCTCGGCGAGGATGGCGGTGAAGGTCGGCGGCATGTGCTGAGTGATCAGTATCGGCACGCGCGCGATCAGCGCCCTGCAATGTGACAGTACCGCGTCGAGCGCCTGCGGCCCGCCGGTGGAGGACCCGATCAGCAGAATACGAGGCGGCGTGAGCGGCATCGGCCGCAGCAGGATCGGTTGATGCGGCCGCGTCTGGCGCGGCGCAAGGGGCAGCACCCGCGGCCGGCGCGCGCGCTGGCCCAGGGTCCGGATCTTCTCGATGAGTTCGCGACGGAAATTCTCGGCGCCGCCGGTGTCGTGCGGTGCGGACGGTTTGGGGATGTAGTCGGCGGCGCCGAGCGCCAGCGCCTTCAAGCTGATCTCGGCGTTCCGCCGCGTCACCGTCGAGGCCATGATGACGACGAGGTCGCGCTTTTTGGCGAGCAGTTGCGGCAGCGCCGAGATGCCGTCGAGCTCTGGCATTTCGACGTCGAGCACGACGACGTCCGGGTCGGCGCGCTCGATCTCGGCGACCGCGTCTCGGCCTGTGCGCAACAGCGCCACGACGTCGAGATCGGGCTCGGCCGTCACCCAGCGCGCGAACAGGCCGCGCACGACGGCGGCGTCGTCGACAATCATGACGCGCATGCGCTTGCGCGCGGCGGCATCGAGCTGCGTCGTTGCGGCGAGGGCGTTCATGGCGTCGTCCCGCGCGCTACGCGATCAGTCCGACTTCCTGGAATTTCGCCTCGACGATCTCGCGGTCGAACGGCTTCATGATGTATTCGTTGGCGCCGGCGTGGAGGGCACGCGCGATATGCGCGACGTCGTTCTCGGTCGTGCAGAACACGACCTTCGGACCGTCGCCGCCCGGCATCCGGCGCAGCGAGCGCAGAAATTCGTAGCCGTCCATCTTCGGCATGTTCCAGTCGAGCAGGATCGCCTCGGGCAGCCCACGCCGGCAGACGTCGAGCGCCTGCTCGCCGTCCTCGGCCTCCTGAATCTGGAAGTCGAGGCCTTCGAGAATGCGCCGCGCCACTTTGCGGATGACGCTGGAGTCGTCAACGATCAGACAGGTTTTCATCTCATTTCCTCGCCACAGTCCTTGAGCGGTCACGCCGCCATCGATTCCATCGCGATGTCGAGCACGCGGTCGACATCGATCAACATGAGAAGCCGTTCGTTCAGGCGGTGAATGCCCGTCGACACGCGCGCGAGGCGCGGATCGAGGTTCACCGGATTGGGTTCGCGGGCGTCCTCGTCGAGCTTGAGCACCTCGCCGATCGCGTCGATCAACAGGCCGTAGGATTCGCCGCGCAATTCGACGCCGATGGCGAGCGCGGCCTTGTCGTTGCCGCCGGACAGGCCGAGCCGCCGGCGCATATCGATCAGCGTGACGATGCGGCCGCGCAGATTGAGCACGCCGGCAACCTCCGGCGGCGCCAACGGCACGCGCGTCGCCGCTTCCGGGATGAATACGTCCTGCACGCGCAGTATCGGCAATCCAATCAGCTCACCGCCGATCTCCGCCGTGACGTATTCGCGCAAGATGCCGCTTTCGCTCATGCCGCCCGCCCGAATTCGCTCTGTTCCTTCAGCGCAGCGATCAAGCCCTGCCGGTCGAACTTGGCGACGTAATCATGAAAGCCAACCGCACGGCCACGCGCGATCGCTTCGGCCGAGACGACGGGGGAGAGGCCGATTACCGGCAGTTCGGACCCGCGCGGGTGCTGGCGCAGCGCCTGCGTCAGCGCGAAGCCGTCCATGTCCGGCATCTCGATATCGGTGATGAGGATATCGACCGGCAGACCCTCGTCGACATGCGCCATCGCTTCCGCACCTGAACCGGCGGTGGTCACGTCGAAGCCCGCCGCCTGCAGCACCGGTGCCAGCATGTTGCGGAAAAACGGCGAGTCGTCGACGAGCAGCACGGTGCGGCGGCGTGGCGCGACCGTCTGCTCCTTGCGGCGGAACCAGTCCTCGAAGGCGAGCGGCAGGAAATGTCCGACGTCGACGATCTCCGTCGCCTGGCCTTTGACGATGGCCGAGCCGAGCACGCCGTCACTGCCGCCTGACACCTCGATGTCGAGCCGGTCCTCGACGATGTCGATGATCTCGTCGACGACGAGCGCCATCGAGCGGAGGCCGTCGGAGAAGACCAGCAGCGGCTGCGCGCCTTCGCTGCGCACCTTGACGCTTTCGTCCATGCGCACGAGCGGCATCAGCTGCCCGCGGTACTGGATCATGTGCCGGCCATTGGAGAGCTCGATCTTGCGCGCGTCGATCTCCTCGAGGCGCGTGACGAGCGATAGCGGCACGGCTTTCGGCTGGGCCGAGCCGGCCCGGAACAACAGCAGCGAGGTCGCCTGCTCGGTCTGGCCTGCCGCGTCCCCGGCATTCGCCGCCGCCGTGCTCTGAAACTGCGAGGTCGCGGTGCTGCCGAGCGCCTGCGCAATGCCGTTCGGGTCGATGATCATGATCACCGAACCGTCGCCGAGAATGGTGTTGCCGCAGAACATTGCGATGTGCCGGAGCTTGCTCGACATCGGCTTCACCACGATCTCTTCCGTGTGGAAGACCGCGTCGACGACGATGCCGAAGGTCTGGGTGCCGACTTGCGTGACGACGATGAAGCCGGAGTCGAGACTCTCGGGCACGCCCGGCGCGATGCCGAGCAGACGGTTCAGCCGCGCAACCGGCAAAAGCTTGTCGCGCAGCCTGAGCACGGCAGTGTCCTTGATGCGCTCGATGCGATGATCGCTGCCGCCGTGCGCGCGGACGAGTTCGACCACCGCGAGTTGCGGAATGGCGAAGCGGTCGCCGCCGGCCTCGACGATGAGCGCGGAGACGATGGCCAGCGTCAGCGGGATCTTCACCGTGAAACTGACGCCGACGCCCGGCACAGAGCGCACGTCGATGGTGCCGCCGATCTGGTCGATATTGGTCCGCACGACGTCCATGCCGACGCCGCGGCCGGAAACGCTGGTGACCTCGGTCGCGGTCGAGAAGCCCGGCGCGAAGATGAATTTGTGGATCTGCTGCTCGGAAAGCTTTTCCAGCTCGGCTTCAGTCGCCAGCCCTTGCGCCACCGCCTTCGCCTTGATGCGCTCGGTGTTGAGGCCACGGCCATCGTCGGCGATCTGGATGACGATGAAGCCGCCCTCGTGCCACGCCGATAGCCGGACGCGACCGCGCTCCGGCTTACCCGCGGCGCGGCGCTCTTCCGTCGTCTCCAGCCCATGATCGGCCGAGTTGCGCAGCATATGGGTGAGCGGATCCTTGATGAGGTCGAGCACCTGACGGTCGAGCTCGGTCTCTGAACCCTGCATTTCCAGTTCGATCTGCTTGCCAAGCTCGTTGGAGAGGTCGCGCACGATGCGCGGCAGCTTCTGCCAGGCATTGCCGATCGGCTGCATGCGCGTCTTCATCACGCCTTCCTGGAGCTCGGCGGTGACGTTCGACAGGCGTTGCAGCGGTGTCTTGAACTCGGATTCCTCGTGCCGCCGCCCGATCTCGAGGAGCTGATTGCGCGTCAGCACCAGCTCCGAGACCATGGTCATCAGCTTTTCCAGCGTATCGACGGAAACGCGGATCGACTGGTTGCCGTTGCGCTGATCGTCGTCCTTGCCGACTTCCGCGAGCGGCGACCTGGCGCGACGTTGCAGCGAGTCGACCGGCGTCGCGCGGAACGCGCGCTCGAGGTCGTCGAGCGAATCCTCGCCGGGCAAAAGCGGCCGCTCGAGCACCTGGTCGACCAAAGTGCCGGTCGCGTGCTGCACCATCGGCTGAGCGGGCTTCTTCGGATCGAGGCCCTCGGCCATGCGCGTGAGACCGGAGATGAGATCGTCGTCGGCGCCGTCCGGCTCGCGCTGTTCATGTTCGAGCGATTCGAGAATCTGCTTGATGCGGTCGATGGTCGCGAGGATCAGCGTCACGGCATCGCTCGTCGCCGGCATGCCGTCGCGGAAGCGGCCCATCAGCGCTTCGGCGGCATGCGCCAGCGACTCGAGCCGCGGCAGGCCGAGAAACCCGCAAGTCCCCTTGATCGTATGAACGAGCCGGAAGACGTTGTTGATGATCGTGGCGTTGGCGGGATCCTGCTCGAAACGCACGAGCTCGACGTCGACGACGTCGAGACTCTCGTTGGTCTCGGTCACGAACTCACGCAGCAGGTCGTCCATCGAGATACGCCTTACCGGCGAGCGCATGCCCGCCCCACGCCTTGCATCGGAGCAAGGTCAGTCTGGCCGGTAAGGGTTTAATTTTGGTTGCGGATTCCCGACATGACAGCGCGCGTTAACCGCTCGTTAACCGCCGGGGCTAGCGCGCCGAAATCACCGCCACGTCGCCTTCCATCGCCGCCGAGGCGGTCAGGCCGCAGGCCTTGGCGAGTAGCCCGGCATAGAAGGGCTGGATACGGTGAGCGTCGAGCGCCTCCTCCCCGGTCTCGCCAGAGATCAGCGCCGCGTTCGGCGGCACCTTGGCATTGGTGCCGGTGGCACTGACCTTGAAACCCATGCTCTCGCCCTCGCCGACCGGCTCGATGACCAGCCGGCCCCCGCGCGGGATGCCCTGCTGCGCGATCAACAGCATGTTAAGCAGCAGCTTTATCCGGTTCTTGGGCAGCAGCAGCCGCGGCAGCGTCCACTCGATGGTGGTCTTGCCGTCCTCGAGGAAGCCGCGGGCGACCTTCTCGGCATCGCCGCTGTCGATCTGAGCGCCGGCGGAGCCTGCCGCGCCGAAAGCGATGCGGCAGAACTGCAGCTTGGCGGAGGCCGTGCCGGCGCTCTTCTTGATGAGGTCGAGAGCGAAGGTTTGCGTCTCCTCGTCCTTCGCTTCAGCCATCACTTCCAGCCCGTTGACGATGGCCCCGACGGGGCTGATGAGGTCGTGGCAGACGCGCGAGCACAGCAGGGCGGCGAGGTCGAGCGCTTCGATGGGACTTCCGGACATGAATGACAATCTCCCGCTGGGCTTGCGCTGGGCCGCGAAACAGGCGAATCGACGCGGCCTGCGGCCATCACGGCCATACACCGCAGCCGCAGCAAGCGCCAAGGACGAAACCGACCGGCATGCCAGCGCACACCGCCGCACCTGAGATCGCGCCGGAAGCGGCGAAACGGCTTCTCGATGGTCTCACGGCCATCGTCGCCCGCGCCGCCGCCGCCACATTGTTGAAGCCGTCCAGTGAGGTGGAGCGCCGGCTGAAGCCGGATCATTCGCCGGTGACCGCCGCCGATGAGGCGTCGGAGGCCGTTATCATTGAGGGTCTGGCCCGGCTGCTGCCGGGCCTCGCGGTGGTGGCCGAGGAGAGCGTCTCCCGCGCACCGGCCGATCTCGGGGTGAGTTTCGCCATCGTCGACCCGCTCGACGGCACCAAGGAGTTCATCGCCGGCCGCGACGAGTTCACCGTCAATCTCGCCATTGCCACGCGCGGCGTGCCGATCGCCGGCATCATCGCCGCGCCGGCGCAGGGCATCTTATGGCGCGGCGTGACCGGCCACGGCGCCGAGCGGCTGGCCATGCGCTGGGCCGACGGCAATATCGAGGGGCGCGCAGCAATCCGTACCCGGCCGGCGCCCAAGTGCCTCGCGGCCGCGGTCTCGCGCAGCCACATGGACAAGGACACAGAGGCCTGGCTCGGCCGCTGCGGCGAGGTGGAGCGATACGCCTGCGGTTCCTCCGTGAAATTTTGCCACATCGCGGAGGGCAAGGCCGACCTCTATCCGCGGCTTGCTCCGACCAGCGAATGGGACATCGCCGCCGGCTGCGCGATTCTGACGGCCGCGGGCGGCATCGTCACCGACCCGGCCGGAGGGCCGTTGCGTTTCGGGTCGGGGGGCAAATTTCTCGTGCCGGGATTCATCGCCTGGGGCGATCCTACGCGCGCCGCGCGCGGCTGAGGCTCAACGGCCGATGGTGCGGATCACGTCGGGCCAGTTCCGCTCGGCCACTTCCAGGGTCCGTCCCGGGGCTTTGGCGAAAGCGGCGCGGTCAGCCTCGCTATAGAAGAGATAGAGCCGCTCGCCGATGATCGCCCAGAATTGCGGATTGCCCGCCACGGAGCGGTTGCGCGCGATGCCGACCGGATCGTAGCCGCCGAAGCGTGGCCTGTAAGTTTGCGGATGATCGCGGAAAGCGTCGCGATTGCCGATATTGCTGAATCGCCAGACGGCACCGTCATAATTCATTTCGAGGTCGGGCCGGCCGGAGCGCGGCTCACGGTCAGTAAAATATGCGACCGGATCGAAGCCTGAGAGCGCGAGGCCGGTTGCCGGATTGACCACCAGCGGATCGGCCGCGGCCGGCATGGCCAGCGCCGCGAATAGCGCCAGGGCCGCCGTTAGCGCCCAAAAACCGGGCTTTTCCGGCTGCCGCGCTACGGTCATAGTCGGTGGTGACATTGGGGCGATTCGGGCATGTCCGCTCGATGCACCGACCCTACGGTGCCTGGCGTGAGCGTCGGGTTAAGGCTCGGAGGGAGTCACCAATCCATGGAGTATTCGATGCGCGCGACCTTGCGGCTGGCGGCTCTGAGCGCCTGCCTCGTCAGTCTCGGTGCCGGCTTTGCAGCCGCTCAGAATGCCCCGCCGCTCCAGCAGCAATACGTGCCGCCACCCCAGCAGCCGTATAACCCGCCGCCGCAACAACAATATTCGCCGCCGCCGCAGCAGCAATACTCGCCGCCACCGCAACAGTCGGCTGGGCCGCCGCCGCGGCACGGTCGAGATACCTTCAGACCGGAAGAGATCGTGCACGAGGGCCACAAATTCTTCGGCACCGTGTCGCGTGGGCTTGCGCAGGTGGTCGAGAAGGCGGTCAGCCGCTGGGGCGAGCCGAACGGCTACATCCTCGGCCAGGAAGGCTCCGGCGCCTTCATGGTCGGGCTGCGCTACGGCGACGGCAAGCTCTACACCCGCAATGCCGGCGACCGGCGCGTGTTCTGGGAAGGGCCGTCGGTCGGCTTCGACACCGGCGCCGACGGAGCCCGCACGATGATGCTGGTCTACAATCTGCCGGCAACCGAGGCGATCTATCAGCGTTTCGCCGGCGTCGATGGTTCGGCCTATTTCATCGGCGGCTTCGGCATGACCGCGCTGACGGCTAACAAGATCGTCGTCGTGCCGATCCGCTCCGGCGTGGGCTTAAGGCTCGGGGCCAACATCGGCTATCTTAAATTCACGCCACAGGCGACGTGGAACCCGTTCTGAGCGGACAGCCGGAACATAAAAGTTCTTCAAATTCGATGCGCTTGAACCCGGCAACCGCGACGCGGAGCCGGGTTTAGGTTAACTTGGGCTTGTGCTTGGTCGCTGCGGCATCCCCGTGCGATGGTTTCCGCGGGGTTGCTCGGGAAGGGTAAGTTGGAGGCGCAGTTTCATGATTGAACCGATCATGTATTTCGGGATCGGCTTTCTCGTTGCCGCCCTGATCGGGCTTATCGTCGTTCCGCTTGTCCATAACCGCGCCGTACGGCTCACCATGCGCCGGCTCGAGGCCGCCACGCCGCTGTCGATGGCGGAAATCCAGGCCGATAAGGATCAGCTCCGCGCCGAGTTCGCGATGTCGACGCGCCGTCTCGAGATGAGCGTCGAGCAGCTCAAGATGAAGAGCACCGGCCAGCTCGCCGAGCTTGGCAAGAAGAGCGACGCCATCAACCGGCTCAAGATCGAGCTCGGCGAAAAGACCGCAACGATTTTCGCGCTTGAAGCCCGCGACAAGGCGCTGCGCGACCAGTTGCGCGCCACCGAGGAAGAATTCGCGGTCAAGACCAACACCATGCTCGAAGCGCAGCGCGCGCTCACCGAGAAGGAAGCCGAGCTCGCTCGCTTCATGAGCCAGTACGACGAGAAGTCGTCGCTGGCCGACTCGCAGCGCGTCGAGATCGTCGCGTTCAAGGAGCAGGTGGACGCTCTCAAGACGCGCCTGACCGACGCCGGCAACGACCTGCGTGTCGTCGAGGATCGCCGCGACACTGAACGCGTCGAGTTGAAGGCCGCTACGCAGGAACTTTCGGAAGAGCGCGGCAAGGTCGAGAATCTCGGCCGCCGCGTATCGGAGCTCGAGCAGGCGCTTGTGGCGCAGACCACCGAGGCAGAGATCCTCGGCCGTCGCGCCCAGGACCTCGAGAACCGCCTGACCGACCAGACGCGGCTTCTGACCGAGAGCGATTTCGAGCTGCGCCAGATTCGGAGCCAGATCGAAACGGCGCAGAAGACCGAATCCGACTTGCGCGCGGCAATTGCCGAACTCGACGGCCGCTCGTCGTCGGCGACGCAGAAGCTCAAGTCGGAAAACGCCCAGCTTCTGGCCGAGCTCGAGCACACCAAGGAAGATCGCGACCGTATTTCCCGCGATCTCGCCAGCATAAAGCGCGAGACCGAGGAGACCTGGGCCAGTGAGCGCGTCGAGAACGCGCTCCTGCGCGAGCGCATCAACGACGTCGCCGCGGAAGTGGCGCGGCTCGCCTCGACGCTCGAGGGTCCCAACTCCACGATCGATGCAATCCTTGCCGCCGAGACGGCACGCGACCGTGCGGTGGCTTCGATCGCCGCACCGGTCACCGTGCACGGCGACGTCACTTTGGCCGCGGACTTGCCGGCCGGCGGCAATCTCGCCGACCGCATCCGCGCTCTGCAATCGCAGTCGCCGCGCGCCGGTGCCGACGAGCCGCAGACGCGCAACTGACGCGAGGGACGGGGCGCCGCGCGATGGCGCCCTGTTTCATCTGCAAAGAGACCGCGTTCGCCCGGATCGCTTGACCCTCTACGGGGCATTTCCTATACCCGCCACGCTTGGTGGCACGGGCGGTTAGCTCAGCGGGAGAGCACACCCTTCACACGGGTGGGGTCGCAGGTTCAATCCCTGCACCGCCCACCACGCTCGCTCCCACATTGCATGGTCAGAGCGGGGCGGCCTCAGTAGGAGTCACGCAAACTGATTGATCATCATCACGATGACCGCGATCACGATGAGCGCCGACAACGCGTCGCCAACCAGCTTGCCGATGCGCTTGGGCATTCCATTTTCAGTTTTAACGTCAGCCGTTCGGTCTCCTTAATTCACGACGTGCGCCGCGCCGGCGGGTCGCGCGTCAAATTCTTCGACGCCAGCTCGTCGAGATAATCCTGCCAGAATTTCGTTCGGTTACGCCCGAGCGTGGCGAGATAGGTCCAGTCGTAAATGCCGGTCGAGTGCATGTCGTCGAAGACGAGGCGCACCGCATAATTGCCGACCTGGAGCACTTCGAGGATGGCAACGTTGCGCTTGCCGGGCACTGTCTTGCGCTCGTCGGGCGAATGCCCTTGCACCTCGGCGCTCGGGCTTTTCACGCGGAGGTATTCCGCGGGCAATTCGAAGCGTTCGCCGCTATCGAACGACACGGTCAGGATCGTCTTGTCTTTGCCGAGACGCAGTTCGGTCGGCCAAGCTTCGCTCATGGGCGCCGTTCTAGCGCGCGCAGCCTCAGTTCACAAACCGTACCGTGCCGGCGGGCGCCAGATCGAAGCCGCCCATCTCCCCGGCGCGTGCGGCCAGGTCGTCCGACCGCAGGAATCGCATCAGCAACTGCAGCGCCGGCTGGAAATGATCGCGCTGGCGCATCAAAAGATCGAACGGCTCCCAGACGATCGGAATGAAGTCGAGGCCGGCGGCATTGGCGACCGAACGCGTGGCGATGCCGGTGTCGGCGCGACCGGCGCGGATCGCCTGGGCGATGTCGGGCCCGGTCGGGCACATGGGCCCGGCCTGGACAGCGTCGAGAGTGGATTTGGCGCGGTTCAAGAGCGCGAGCAGCAGGAGCTGCGCCCCGGCGCCCTTCGGCCGCATGCAGATGCGCGCATGCCTTTCAAGCACGTCGCCGATCTTGCCGATCTTCATTGGATTACCGGCCGGCACCAAAAATCCCTGCTCACGACGACAGAAGCCGATCAGCACCGCGTCGCCGACATCGCTGCGCGCCTTGAGTGTCGCGACATTGGCGTCGGCCTCCGGATCGTCGAGATCGTGCAGATGCATGCCGGCGGCGATCGCCTCGCCGGTGAGGAAGCGCAGCATCCCGGCCTCGCTGCCGATGGCCAGAGTAGCAAGGCCGCAGCCGCTCTCGCGTAGCGCCCATTCGAGCAGCGGATCGTGGCTGCCGGCGACAATCGGCGCCGCCTCCGGACGCGGCAGGCCCTGCGGCCGCTGCACGCTCGCGCCGAGCCAATGATCGAGCTCCGCCTTCGGGAAAAGCCAGCGGCCGGTGACCTTCGTGCACGGGATCGTGCCTTCCGCCACCATCTCGTAGATCTTGCGCTCCTTGAGACGCAGATAGCTGGCGGCTTCGGAGGTCGTAAAAAGCTGCATGGCGAGGCCTTGGGTGACAGGCCGCAAAACCTAGCCGACCGCAACGCGCGAAGCCAATTTTAGCCGGCAGCGGCCGCTACGGGTCGCGGCAACGACGCGAGCCGCGCCTTGAAATCGAAAGACGGGTCGGCCGCCTCTTCCGGCAGGATCGATTGGCCAGCGCCGAGAAGGCGGCGGCCGAACATGTGGTCGGCGGCGCGATTGACGGATTCGATGCCGATCAGCCTGTCACCGTCGAAGCAGAATACGGAGAATGCGCGGGCGGTGATGTCGCCGCGCGCCACCGTGCGGTCGCAGCCGGAGGTGAGGCCGACCATTTGGAGCTTGAGGTCGCGCTGGTCGCTCCAGAACCATGGCACGCGGTCATGAATCGAGGGCTTGCCGACAAGCCGGGCAGCGACGCAACGGCCCTGGTCGACGGCGTTCTGCACGGATTCGAGGCGGATGCGCCTGCGGGTCGCCGCATCCGGGAACGAGGCGCAGTCGCCGATCGCCGAGATAGTCCGGTCGGAGGTGAGCAAATGCGCGTCCACGGCGATGCCGTTGTCGAGGGCGAGCCCGGCCGCCTGCGCCAGCCCGGTCTCCGGCACGATGCCGATGCCGACGAGGACGAGGTCCGCCGCAACGCTGCCGCCCTCGGCGGTGGTGACGCCGGTGACGCGGCCCGCGGCGCTCTCGATGGCCGCAAGCCGGGCCTCGACCATGAGACGGTTGCCCCAAGCCGCGTGCGCCTCGGCGAAAAAATGCGACACGACCGGCGACACGGCACGGCTCATGCACCGCGGCAGCGCCTCGACCACCGTCACCTGCTTGCCGAACTTGCTCGCGACGGCCGCCAGTTCCAGCCCGATGAAACCCGCGCCGGCGACGACGATCGACTGCGCGGCGTGGAAGCGCTCCTTGATCGCATCGGCTTCGGCCAAGGTGCGCAGGTAAAGCACGCCATCCGCATTGGCACCCGGAACGGGCAGCTTGCGGTTCTGCGCGCCGGTCGCCAGCACGAGGTGGTCATAGGCGAGCGTCTCGCCCGAGGCGAGCGTGACGCGGCGCGCGGCCCGATCGAGGCCGACGGCCTTGTCGCCGGTCACCAGGCCGATCGCATGCTTCTCGTAATAGGTCTGCGGCCGCAATTGAAGGCGCTCGGCCGTGGTCTCGCCGAGCAGATAGGCTTTCGACAGCGGCGGACGTTGATAGGGAAGCGCCGGTTCGTCACCGACGATGGTGACCGGCTCGGCGTAGCCCAGTTCCCGCAAGGATGCCGCGACCTGGTAACCGCCCTGCCCCGCGCCGATGATGAGGGTGCCGGCTGCCATCCGCTCCGTCTCTTGCGAAGTTCAAGAACGGCAGCGGTCTTATGCGTTTTGACGCGGCTTGTCACGCCGCGGCGGTCGCGGTTCAGGCGTGTGCGACGCTGCGCGCGGAGCGCCGCGCGCTCACCCGCTTGCGGGCCGGCTCAGCCTCGACGACCGCGGGCACGATGCTGACGTTTTGAAGGTCGGCGCAGTGGCAGGTCGCCGCCTTGCGGCGGGCCAGCGTCACTCGACGGCCGTCCGGAAATTCCACGTAGCGGCGGACCATGCCGCCTTCACTCTCGAGGACATATTTGGCCCCATCCGGAAACCGGGCCGGAAGCCGACGTGTCGAACGCATTTCCAATCCCTCCAATCGCCTCGTACCGCACGGTCACAACACCCACCTCGTTACCAAGTTCTGGCAGGGCCGGAGTTGTACCCGCTATCCACCGTGCGCTCGGCCGGGGGGCCGACGCGGACCGCCCAAAGATACGGCAGGCGGCGCCTCTGCCTCATTGGCGGGCACCGATCCATTGAATTCCCAGCGGCCGCTATCAAATGAGGGCGGAAAGGTGATCCATGACGGAGCTTCGCAACGACTGGATGTGGTCGGAGGCCTGCGAAATGCTGGCCCGGGCCGAGCGCATGCATCGGGAGTTCTTCCGCCCAGCCCGGACGGCTGCGCGGGTCCCGGCCTGGGAGCCGCCCGTCGACGTGCTGGAGACGGACCGCGCGGCGCTCGTCTTCATCGCCCTGCCCGGCGTCGACCCCGATCGAGTCGAGGCGGTCATCGAGGATGATTGCCTTCTGGTGGCGGGTCTTCGCGTGCTGCCCGCCGAGCTTCAGACCGCGACCATCCATCGCCTCGAACTGCCGCAAGGCCGCTTCGAACGGCGCGTGCGGTTGCCGGCGGGACGCTACGTCAATGTCCGCCGGTCGATGGCGAATGGCTGTCTGTTGATCACCCTGGAGAAGGGAACTTTCCGTGGTTGAGTTAGAAAATCTGCGTTCGATGAGCGAAGGCGCCGGCCCCTCCGGCGGCGCGCCCGAAAAGCCCCGCCAGGAGAGCCAACTCCCGCCGGTGCCGGCCGACGCGATGATCATCGTGCCGGTGCGCAATTTCGTGCTGTTTCCCGGCATCGTGATGCCGGTGACGGTCGGTCGCGCGAAATCGATCGCCGCCGCACAGCAGGCGCTGCGCGAGCAGCGCCCGGTCGGCATCCTCAAGCAGCGCGATCCCGAAGTCGCCGATCCGGGCGCCGTCGACATGCACCGTATGGGCACGGTGGCGAATGTCGTGCGCTACATCACCGGCGCCGACGGCGCGAACCATCTCATCTGTCAGGGCGAGCAGCGTTTCCAGATCCTCGAATTCCTGAGCGGCTGGCCGTTCATGGTCGCGCGCGTGCTGCGCATCCCGGAATCGACGACGCGGACGCCCGAAATCGAGGCGCGCTTCCTGCACCTGCGCGGGCTGGCGCTCGAAACGGTCGAGCTTCTGCCGCAGGCACCGGCCGAACTCGCCGGCGCAATCCAGAGCATCGAGAGTCCCGGCGCGCTGACCGATCTTGCCGTCTCCTACATGGACATCAAACCGGAGGAGAAGCAGGAGATCCTCGAGACCATCGACATCACCGCCCGCATGGAGAAGGTGTCGATCCTTCTCGCGCAACGCGTCGAGGTGCTGCGGCTCTCCGCCGAGATCGGCAAGCAGACCAAGGCCGCGCTCGACGGGCGTCAGCGCGAAGTGCTGCTGCGCGAGCAGATGGCCGCGATCCAAAAGCAGCTCGGCGAAGGCGAGGAAGGCAAAGCCGAGGAACTGGCGGAGCTCGAGAAGAAGATCGCCGAAGCCGGCATGCCGAAAGACGTCGAAGACCAGGCGAAGAAGGAATTGCGCCGGCTCCAGCGCATGCCCGAAGCGCAAGGCGAGTACGGCATGGTCCGCACCTATCTCGACTGGCTGATCGAGCTGCCATGGACGCTGCCCGAGGAGCAGCCGATCGACATCAACGAGGCGCGCCGCATCCTCGATGCCGACCATTACGGCCTCGACAAGATCAAGCGCCGCATCGTCGAATATCTTGCCGTGCGTAAGCTCGCTCCGGCGGGCAAGGCGCCGATCCTGTGCTTCGTCGGACCGCCGGGCGTCGGCAAGACCTCGCTTGGTCAGTCGATCGCGCGCGCCATGAACCGCAAGTTCGTGCGCGTCTCGCTCGGCGGTGTGCACGACGAGGCCGAGATCCGCGGCCACCGGCGCACCTATATCGGCGCCCTTCCCGGCAACATCATCCAGGGCATCAAGAAGGCGGGCTCGCGCAACTGCGTGATGATGCTCGACGAGATCGACAAGCTCGGGGCCGGCATTCACGGCGACCCGTCAGCGGCGATGCTCGAGGTGCTCGACCCGGAGCAGAACAACACGTTCCGCGACAACTATCTCGGCGTGTCGTTCGACCTGTCGCGCGTCGTGTTCATCGCCACCGCGAACATGCTCGACACCATCCCGAGCCCGTTGCGCGACCGCATGGAGATCATCAGCCTCGCCGGCTACACCGAGACGGAGAAGTTGCAGATCGCCTTGCGCTATCTGGTCAAGCGCCAGATGGATGCGAACGGCGTGAAGGAAGGTCAGGTCGAAATCGCCGAGGCCGCCTTGCGCGAGATCATCCATTACTACACACGCGAAGCGGGCGTGCGGAGCCTGGAGCGCGAGATCGGCAAGGTCCTGCGCAACGCGGCCGTGCGTCTCGCCGAAGGTGAGACCGGCGCGATCCGCATCGACGTCGAAGAACTCGTGCCGATCCTCGGCCAACGCAGGTTCGAGAGCGAAGTCGCCATGCGCACCAGCGTGCCGGGCGTCGCGACCGGGCTCGCCTGGACCCCCGTCGGCGGCGACATCCTGTTCATTGAGGCGACGCGGGTCCACGGCAGCGGCAAGCTGATCCTCACCGGGCAGCTCGGCGACGTCATGAAGGAGAGCGCGCAGGCGGCACTATCGATCGTCAAGAATCGGGCCGTGCTGCTCGGCATCGATCCGAACCGCTTCGAGAAGTCGGACATTCACGTCCACGTGCCGGCGGGCGCCATCCCGAAGGACGGGCCGAGCGCGGGCGTCGCCATGTTCATGGCGTTGACCTCGCTGATGACCGACCGGACGATCCGCAGCGACACCGCCATGACCGGCGAGATTTCGCTGCGCGGCCTGGTGCTGCCGGTCGGCGGCATCAAGGAGAAGGTGATCGCCGCCCATGGGGCGGGGCTCAAGCGGGTCATGTTGCCGGCGCGCAACAAGCGTGACTTCGACGACATACCGGACGAGGTCCGCCGCGATCTCGAGTTCATCTGGCTTGAGCGGGTGGAAGAGGCTGTTGCCGCGGCGCTGGAGAGCAAGGCCGCTTCCGCCGCTTCGGCGCCCGGCGAGACGCCAGCGGAGGCGCTGGCCTGAGGGAATTCGCCGCGAAAGAACGAGAGCCCGTGCCGCAAGGCGCGGGCTTTTCTTCGTCTCCCGGGCGCGACTCTTTGTTGCATCTCCATAAGTTCGGAACGGCGCGGGACGTGCACGCGTTGCTGCGGAGAAGCCGACAACAGAATGGAGAGTTGGATGATCTCGAAACTGACGATCGCCGCTGCGCTGGCAGCCTCCGTCGCATTCGCCGCAGTTCCCGCGCAGGCGCAGCATCATCACCACGGCGGCCACCACGGTGGCCACGGTGGCTGGCATCGCGGCGGCGGCTTCGGCGCCGGCGTGGCCGGCTTTGCGGCCGGCGCGCTGATTGGCGGCGCGCTCGCAGCTGGATCGGGCCCCTACTACGATTACGGCCCGGACTATTACGGCTATGGATACGCGCCGGGACCGGTGGTCGTGGAAGGGTCGGGCGGCGGCGGCGAAGCCTATTGCGAGCAGCGCTACCACTCCTACGATCCGTCGAGCGGCACTTATCTGGGCTATGACGGCATGCGCCATCCCTGCCCGTAAAGACGATCGGAAAATTTAGGATGTAAAACGCGCCGGTCATCGCCGGCGCGTTTTCGTTGGCGCGGCTACTACTCGATGAAGGCGGCGTGCCGGCGCTCGCCGGCGTATTTTACCAGCGCCAGGAACCGGTACAGCCCGTGCACGAACTTGCCATAAGGCAGGCTCAGGAACAGGCCCAGCACGAAGCCGAGATGAATCGCAAGCAGCATGCCCATCGCGGCGGTGTCGCGCAGCACGAGCAGCAGCAACCCGGTTACGCCGGTCAGGAACAGCATCAGCACGAAGGCGACGTTCATGCCGCGATGCGCCGTGTCGGTGAGAACCGGGTCGCGCTTCGCCTGCAACATGAGCAGACCGAGTGGGCCAACGAGAAGGCCGATGCCGCCGATGGTGCCGAGGATGACCGGCCCGCTCACCAGCGCGTAAGGCGCATGCCAGCCGAATACGTAATGGTAGATCGTCGCGAGCGACGTGGCGGCGAAGCAGAACAGGAAGCCGTAGAACGTGAAATGATGAAATATGCGCCGCGCCGGCGACGGCCCCTCGTTCTCGCTGGTGCAGCCGCCGCCACCGCCGTGCAGATAGGTCAGGTGCAACGTGTCGCCAACCGCCTGGAAAAAGCCGGACACGCCCGCCGCCGATTGCGGCCCACCGATGTCGCGCCAGAAGGCGCGGAGACTCATAATGAAAGCAAGAATGCAGTAGAGCGCCACGAGGCCGAACAGCCAGACCATCGCATTGTGTGGCATCAGTTTGTAGAAGTCGCCGGCGTTGCCGGCGAACAGCGCATGCGGATCGCTCCAGGCGACGAAACCGAGAATGAAGCCGGCGACCGACAACGCGGTCACTAGAGTGACCAGGACGCCGTTGCGCTCGAACACGCCTGACAGGAATCCTGGCCACGCATAAACGGCGTAGCTCTCGTTGCGCAGCTTGGCCATCGCCCCCGGGACGTTCACCGCGAACTCGTGCGGCGGCGAATACTGGCAGTCCGGATAGCAGGCGCCGCACTGATGGCAGAGATTGGCGAGGTAATTGAGATCGCCCGCAGCGAAGGTGCGGCGCATCTCCATCGCCGGAAAGACGGCGCACAAGCCTTCGCAATATCGGCAGGCATTGCAGATCGTCATCAGACGATCGGCTTCGCGCAGATTCTCAGTTGCGAGCATGCTTGGCCGCTCCCTCCCCCGCCAGGCGGCCGAACACGGCGCCGATGGTCATGCCGATGCCGGCGAGATAGCCCTTGCCGAGCACGTTGCCGGCCATGATTTCGCCGGCGGCGAACATGTTGCCCGACGGGCGGCCGCCCTCGAGCATGATCCGCGACTCCTCGTTCACCTGCACGCCGAGATAGGTGAAGGTGATGCCGGGCCGCAGCGGATAGGCGTAATAGGGCGGCTTGTCGATGCGCCGCGCCCAGTGTGATTTCGCGATGGCGAGGCCTTCGGTCTGGCAGTCGTCGAGTACGGTGTGGTCGAAGGTGCCGGGGCGCACCGCGGCGTTGAAGTCCTCGATCGTCTTGACCAGCGCAGCTTCGTCGAGCCCCAGTTTTCCTGCGAGCTCCGGAATGGTCTGCGCCTCAATCGCCGGAAAGATCGACGGCATGAACAGGCGGATCGACTGGCTGTCGATGATTGAATACGCGATCTGCCCCGCCTGCTGAGCAACGAGACGGCCCCAGATCGCGTAGCGCTTCGGCCAGGTGTCCTCGCCTTCGTCATAGAAGCGCTGAGCGTCGCGATTGACCATGATGCCGAAGATGACGCTGTCGAGGCGCGTGGCGATGCCGCCGTCGAATTTCGGCGCGCGCGCGTCGATGGCCACCGCGTGGCACTGCGTCGGATCGCCGACCGCGGCGACGCCTTTGTCGAGCAGCATGCGCAGCACGTCGCCGCGGTTGAACGGGGTGCCGCGGATCAGGAAGTTGTCGGCTGCCTCACCCCAGTACTGCTTCAGCCATTCGATATTGGCCTCGAAGCCTCCGGCGGCGGCGACCAGCGCCTTGCCGCGGACCTCCTGCTCGCGGCCCTCATACCGGACGGTGGCGGAGACGAAGAAGCCGTCTTCGATACGAATCGCGATGACCGGCGCGTCGAAGAGGCATCGGACACCGAGCGCCTCGGCGCGCCGATAGAGCGCATTGAGCATGCCGCGGCCGCCGCCGAGAAAGAAGGCGTTGGTCTTGCCGAGGCTCAACGTGCCGCCGAGCGGGGGCTGGAAGCGCACGCCCTGCTCGTCCATGAACGGCAGGAGTTCGCGCGAGCGGGCGACGGTCATCTCGGCCAGCACCTTGTCGGTCTGGCCGCCGGTCACACGGTAGAGGTCGTCGAGGAATTCCTGCTGCTCGTAGGGGCCGGTCATGGTCGGCGCCGTGCCGTCATGCGAGCAGCGCAGGTTGCGGGTGTGGCGGGTATTGCCGCCGCGATAGAACGACGACGCGCCCTCCAGCACGATGACCCGGCGGCCGGCGCGGGCGGCGGAAATCGCGGCGCACAGCGCCGCATTACCGCCGCCGAGGACCACAACGTCGAAAGGTTCGCTGGAAATGCCGGACGGGCTCATTACGCGAGATCTCGTAACACCAGCCTTCGCATAGCAAGCCCTCACGTTTGGGAACAGCCCACGCGGCCCATGCGTTTCCCCTTCCACAGACATGCAGGAGGTCCCGATGTTTGTGCATCTGACCGGCTCCGGGCCCCGCGCCCCAGGCCAACCCACGCCGAGCCCGAGCATCGACCGTTTTGGCGCGTGCGTCAGTATCGTGGTCCTGGTGGCCACGGCCACGGCGGTTTTCGTGGTGCGACAAAACCTCGACGACCACGTCTACAGCTTGGCGTCCAACGCGATGGCCGGCGAGACCACCGGCGCGGTCGTTGCCAAATAGGTGATCGGGCCGCGACCCCGGCGCCCGGAACGGCGCATGTTGAAGGGGCGTTAATCCCGCAGAACAACAATGCGCGCTGTCGTCGCAGCGCGGACAAGTTTTCCGGATTTACCGATGCAAGAGCAACGCCGCGCCTCTCTCGCCCTCAAGGCTGCCGGATGGATCAGCACGCCGTTCCTTTACGCGCTGATGCTGGGCATCGTTATCCACGCCGCGAGACGGCCGTCGGCGGGTCCTTGATCATCGGCGCTGATCGAAGCCATGACTTAGGTTGATCGAAGCGGATCGAATAAAAATGACCTGGCCACACCATCACGGGCAGCCAGGTCACTGATTGAAGGTGAATAGCGGTCAGGCGCGACGACGGCGATGACCCATCGACAGGCCGAGCGAATAGGCCTTCATGCGGATAGTCGCCTCGGTGCGCTTGAAGATTCGGGCGACCTTTGCGACCGGGGTCTTATCGCGCGAGTGCTTTTTGAGCGCCTTGAGATCGGTGCCGGTCCAGCGCTTGTACCCACGCTTCTTTCGCTTCTTCGCCATTTTTTATATTTCCAAGAGATTCAATGATGAGGATGAGGCGCCATAGTGCACATCCCAATTGATAAGTCCACTCCGCATCAACGGTATAATGATGGGTATTTAAAATGATTGCGTATTTCGATATGCAATTTTTAATTGTATAACGGCTACGTCGTGAATTTCACATTTCCGATGCGATATTCGCCGACGTCTATTGTGAATTCGACGATGACCCACAGTGCTGCAAATTGCGCTCCAGCTCGTCAAGGCGGGTATGCAATGCCCGCATGCGTTGTGCTATCTCCGATTCAACCGCGACATTTTGGACGTGCCGCTTGGCTAACGCCTTCTGGGCCTCGATCTCTCCGTGCACGACGGCGATTTCATTCCGGATTCGATCGGCAAGCTGAGGCGACATTATCGACTCCTCGAGGGACGGCAGAAGAACGAGCATGAGGCCTGGTGCGTTCCCAATAAGCCGGATGGATGACGAGGGTGGATCGCCGGGCAAACCGGTGCAAATCCCCCGGCCGGGCCAGCCGGTGAGGTTTCAAAATGGCAGCCGACGGGCTACAATATGTCGTCGGGCAACCGCAGCGGAACGCGTCTGAAGAATGGTTTCGACTCACTCTTTTATACTTGTCGTTGTAGGGCTTGCCTTCGAGGCTCGTATTGCCCGAACCCGCAAAGGAGCCACCGTCTGCTGCCGCCGCGGCAGCGAGGCGGAGGCCGCTATGGAGCGGGCGCTCCGTGACCCGCGCTGCCGCGGCGCCATCAGTTTCGGTATCGCAGGCGGGCTCGACCATAGCCTGCCGACCGGCACCCACCTCGTCGCCTCCGAAATCGTGACCCCGCACGGCCCTGTGCCGACCGACGGGCGCTGGTCGCAGCGCCTCATGGAGACGAGCAAACGGTCGCGTCATGCACGCATTCTCGGCGCCGACCACGTGATCATCGAGCCGGAGGAGAAGCGCGACCTGTTCGAAAGCACCGGCGCTGTCGCGGTCGACACGGAGTCTCATATTACCGCGCTGATGGCGCGAGACTGCGGGGTGCCTTTCGCCTGCCTGCGAATTGTTGCCGACCCGGCGCATCGCCGCGTGCCTGAAGCGGCGCTGTCCGGCCTCCACCCCGACGGCCGCGCCAATCCCCTCGGCGTCATGCGCGCGCTGATGCGGCGGCCGCACGACGTGCCCGCGCTGCTCTCGATCGCGCGCGACACGTGGCTGGCCCGACGCAGCCTGTCGCGGGCAATGACCCTGATCGGCGACGACCTCGGGCTGCCGGCGCTTGAGGCAGCCGCACCCGCACCGTTCATTGAGATCATGGGCGACGAGTTGCTCGCAGCAGCCCCCTGACCCGGCACGGCTCAAACTACTTTTAAATTCCAGGCAGCGGCGGTCTAACATGGGACCGGCGCACTATCTGCGGTGGGAGCAAGCTTCTCGCCAGTGACGTCAATGCGCCGCATTCGGGCCGCACCACACGAAGGCAGGTGGCGCGGCGGACTCATTCGGATCAGAATGGACCGCCCCTCCTGGTGGCATCACAAGGGCCTTTCGTTGCAATGCGGATGATCGTGTCAAAGGCCTTGTTCGGGCCGGCTATCGTCCTGATTGCCGCACTGTTGCTGCCGGCGCTTGTCCAGGCGCAGACGCCCAATCCGGCGCCCGTCCAACAGATTGCACCGGCCGCTGCCACGGCGCCCGCTGCAAGCACCGCGGACCATCCGTCCCCAAAATCGGACATCCGTTTCAAGCTGCCGCAGGATCTGTCGCCTTGGGGCATGTTCGTCTCCGCCGATATCGTCGTGAAGGCGGTCATGCTCGGACTGGCATTTGCCTCGGTGCTGACCTGGACGATCTGGCTGGCGAAATCGATCGAGCTCTTGCGGGCACGGCGCGCTTTGCGGCAGGCCATCGAAACGCTCGAGCGGGCGCGAGCCTGGGCCGAAGTGACTGGGCCGCTGGCGGACCATCGCGAAGCGGGGCCGATGGTCCGCGCCGTGGAAGAAGAGCTACGTCTGTCGGCGGGCGCGCTCAACGGCGACGGCTTGAAGGAGCGCGTCGCGTCCCGCCTCGAACGTCTCGAAGCCGCGGCCGCGCGACGCACGATCCGCGGCACCGGCGTGCTTGCCACCGTCGGCGCCACCGCGCCTTTCGTCGGCCTGTTCGGCACGGTGTGGGGCATCATGAACAGCTTCATCGGCATCTCGAAGCAGCACACCACCAATCTTGCAGTGGTCGCGCCGGGCATCGCCGAAGCGCTGCTCGCGACCGCGCTGGGCCTCGTGGCGGCGATCCCGGCCGTGGTCATGTACAATCTATTTTCCCGCTGGAACGCGGGCTATCGCGCACTGCAAGGCGACGCCGCCGCGGCGGTCCTGCGGCTGATCAGCCGCGATCTCGACCGCGGCGCCTTCGAGAGCCGTGCGGCGGAGCGCCGGCGCGCCGCCACCGCCGCCGAATAGGTGCCGATGATGAGCGTGCGTCTCGACCACGGCAGCGACGAAATCGGCGAACTGCACGAGATCAACGTCACGCCCTTCATCGACGTCATGCTGGTGCTGCTCATCATCTTCATGATCGCGGCGCCGCTCGCCACGGTCGACATCGCGGTCGACTTGCCGGCGTCGACCGCGCAGGCGAACCCGCGCCCGGACAAGCCGCTGTACCTGACGCTCAAACCCGACCTGGGCCTGCTCGTCGACAATGACGCCGTCAGCCGCAATGACCTCAGCGCCGCGCTCGACCGCGCCACTGGAGGCGGCCATGACCAGCGCGTGTTCGTGCGCGCTGACAAGGCGGTCGCCTATGGCGACTTGATGAGCCTGATGAACAGCCTGCGCGACGCCGGTTATCTGCACGTCGCTTTGGTAGGCCTCGAATCGGACAAGGCTGCGCCATGAAACCGGCGGCGCCTTTTCCGCCCCAGCGGCGCTGGCGGGACGGCCTGCGCTGGGCGGCCTGCTTCGTGGTGGTGCTCGGCGTGCACGCGACCGCGGCGGCGACGCTGCTCGCACACTGGCAGCCCGCCGACGAGCCGGTCGCCGGCGGACCCGTGATCCTCATCGATCTCGCGCCGCTCGCGGCCGCGCCGGAGGCGCCGCTGAGCGAGACCGCGCCCGGCCCGCAACAGGTGCAGGCACAGCCGCAGCCGGCGGCCGAACCGGTCGACACCCCGGAGCCCGAGAAACCGCAGGTCACGGCGGCCATCACGCCGAAGCAGGAGCCGCCGGTCGAGACGCCGCCGGCACCGCCGGTAAAAACCCCTTCTCTTGCCGAGACGCCGCCGGCGATCGCCGACGTCATGCTGCCGCCGCCGCGGCCGCCACAAAAATCCGCCGAGGCCAAGGCGCAAAAGCATCGGCGCAAACTTGCCGACCTCAACAGCGCGCCATCCAAAGTCGAGCGCACCTCGCCGCGCGCTGTCGCACCGGCGCCGGGCGCCGCCTCGCGCGATCGGAACGCGATGCCGCACTGGAAGACCGAGCTGGTCGCGCGGCTCGAGCGTTACAAGCGCTATCCGGGCGAAGCGCAGGCGCGCGGCGATCAGGGCGTGGCGCAACTCGCCTTTTCGGTCGACCGCAGCGGCGGCGTGCATAATGCGCACATCGTCCGCAGTTCCGGCTCCAGTCTGCTCGACCGCGCGACGTTAGACCTGATCGCACGGGCGCAGCCTCTGCCGGCGCCGCCGCCCGAGGTGCGCGGCGCTCAGATCGCGATCGTGGTGCCGATCAACTACAATCTCCGCACCGCCCGCTGAACGCAGCGGCGGTACGATTTTAGAGATGCGGCGCGCGTCCCCGACTCGGCAACAATGACGCGCTCCGAAGCGTTGTCATACGTACGGGTTTGTCCGAATGAGTTCCACGCCTACAATGCGGCCATTCGGCCTGCTTGGCGCTCGGAGCAACGGGCCGCTGCCGACGAAAGGTTTTCATCATGACTGCCGAAGCAAGCAAAGAGCGCACCTACACCGAGAGCGAGATCAAGGCGCGGCTTGCGCGCGATCTGGGGCATTGGACGTTCGAGGACGGTTCGATCCGCCGCCAATACCGCACGCATAGTTGGAAAGGCACCTTGATGGTGATCAATGCCGTCGGACATCTCGCCGAGGCGGCATGGCACCATCCCGACATCGTCGCATCCTATGCGTCGGTCGAGGTCCGCCTGCAAAACCATGCGGCGAAGGGTATCACCGACAAGGATTTTGAATTGGCAAAGAAGATCGAAGAGGTGGTGCAGTGGCAGCCCGGCAAGACCGGCGGCGCCCTGGAAGGCACACCGCAGGATCTGTCCTCCGCTTACATCAAGTACGACAAGTAGGCTGGAGGAGATGATAAAGAAAAAATGGCACTCCCAACCAACAGCAATGTTGCAATTCAGCGGGGGCTGACTTTGATTTGGAGCCTGGGTAGACGGGCGACCGGTCCGCGCGTCTAATGTTGAGCTTTTGGCTGGCACATCGCTTCCGCCGCGTATTCCCAGGCGCTGAAAGCCGCGGCCGACTTGTCGGCTGCAGGGGCGGCTGACATGTCCGGCACGGGGTCAAAGGCAGATGCGCGCGGATCGTTCAGGCCGCCTCGACGCGCGGTTTGGATTTGAATGTCGCGTGAGTGATAGTCACCACCGTGCCGTGGGAATTACTTTCGGTATCTACGCGACCACCAAGCTGCTTCGCCAGCGCTTGCACAAGACTGGTACCCAGCCCGCCTTTCTTCTCACTTGCGCTCATCTCCTGCTTGCCGACCCCATTATCGGAAATCGCCAGCTTCCAGTCGGCTTCCGCGGCTTTGTACGAAATGACTATCGCCGCGTCATTCTTTTCGTTCGGGAATGCGTGCTTCAATGCATTCATCACCAATTCTGTAACGATCAACCCGATGCTCACGGCCTGATGGGATATGACCATGCCGACATCGGCGTCAACTTTAAGCGAGATTGTCCGGCTGTCGCCGATCATCGATTGCGCCAATGTTTGGCATAGCTTTGAAAGGTAGTTGTCAATCTCAATTAGCCCGCCGCGACCGGCGTCATGCAAATGTCGCTGAACGGCAGCAATCGACATAACGCGCCGATGCGCGTCATGCAATTGCAGTCGCGTTTCCTCCGACTGCACAGTCCGCGCCTTCATGAGAAGAATGCTAGCGATGATCTGCAGGCTGTTGGAAACGCGGTGCTGCATTTCCTCCATCAGCAGGTCCTTCTCCCGCAACAGCTCCTGCACCTGCTGCTCAATGGCACGCCGCTCAGTTATATCCTCGAACGCCAGCAGCGTGGTGGTATGCGTTCCCTCCGCATAAAATACCTTACGCGCATTCAGCAGCATGATGCGCTGCCCGACACGCGGGAATACGCGGCTGACTTCGTAGTTCTCGACTGTTATCTGATCAACGGCGATCTGTTCTAAAATGGTCCGAAGTTCCTGGATATTCCACTGACCATTGTCAATTTCATAAATCAGAAGCCCGTAAACATCTTCGTCGGCGAGTTGAAAGGTTTGGTGGAAGGCTCGGCTTGCGGCGGCGATGCGCAAGTTCTCGTCGAGTACCAGAAGCGGGTCGCGAACGGTGTCAACGATGGCGTGCGCGAGCACACCACCGTCCGGAACCTTGATGATTGGCACATCCTTCGCAAGTGTCGAAGATGGCATGTGACCCTTCCGACCCGCTTTTGAGCGAGGCAACTCAACGCGAATTTTCATAAATTGGGTTTGAACGCCCTGACAATTACGCAGAGCGTTTATTCTTCAAAACGGTGCGCCTTTATGGGACGAAAGTCGACCAATATGCCGGGGGAGCGACTTTGGCGTAAGAAGGCGCTGGCGCCGCGCCCAAGCCTGCACTGCTGTCTATCGCTGGCGCTCCCTAGGGGAATCGAACCCCTGTTTTCGCCGTGAGAGGGCGACGTCCTGGGCCGCTAGACGAAGGGAGCTTGGCCGGAAGTGCCGGAGATAGCCTTGATCCGCGGCCCACGCAAGCGTGGCCGGCCGGCCTTGCGGTGCGCCGCTTAAGGTTTCGGCGCGAGGCGGACCCGGCCGAGCGGCCGGAGCGTGCGCAGGTCGAAGGACAGAAGTTCGACCGCGCCATCGACCTCCACCGTCAGCACGACATGGCCGTCGCCGACCGCGGTCGAGATCACCTTGGCGCCCGCCGGCAGCGTCGCCTCGGCTGACTGCCCCGGCGGCGGCGGAAGCGGCGCGCTTCCCTGCCAATGGAAAACGCGATAGCCGATGACACCGAACACCGCGGCGAGCGCGATCAATGTCGTCAGGCTGGCGACCAGCATCAGCCGCTTGACCTTGGCAATGGCGGCGGCGGCTTGCGGATCGGGCGGAGTGTGCGGATCGGACATGACGGACGTGGCACGAGAGACAGTGACGGTGCCGGAGGCCGGCGGCGGGCGGCTCGACCGCGTGCTGGCGGCGCAGGTGCCGGCGCTGTCGCGCTCGCGGCTCAAAGCGCTCATCCTGGCCGGCCAGGTCACGATCGAGGGGCGCACAGTCCGCGATCCGGCCGTCCCGGTCAATTCAGGCGTGACCATCACCGTGACGGTGCCGGAGGCGGAGCCGGCGAAACCGGTTCCGCAGGAGATCCCACTCGACATCGTCCATGAGGACGGCGCCCTGATCGTCCTCAACAAGCCGGCCGGTCTCGTCGTGCATCCGGCCGCGGGCCACGCCAGCGGCACCCTCGTCAACGCGCTGATCGCGCATTGCGGCGACAGCCTCTCCGGCATCGGCGGCGTCAAGCGTCCCGGCATCGTGCACCGCCTCGACAAGGACACGACCGGGCTGATGGTGGTGGCGAAAAACGACCGTGCCCACCGCCGCCTGAGCAAGCAGTTCGCCGACAAGCGTGAAGGCCCGATCGAGCGCGACTATCTCGCGCTGGTCTGGGGCACACCGGAGCGGCCACGCGGCACCGTCGACGCGCCGCTCGACCGGCATCCGCATGCGCGTGAAAAGCGCGCCGTGCGCGAAGGCGGTCGCGAAGCCGTGACGCACTGGGAGGTCGTCGAGCGCTACACCGGCGCCGACGGCAAGCCGGTGGCGGCTCTCCTCGCCTGCCGGCTCGAGACGGGCCGCACGCACCAGATCCGCGTTCATCTCGCCCATATGGGCCACCCAGTCATGGGCGACGAGACCTACGCGACCGGCTTCAAGACCAAGGCGGCGCGGCTCAATCCGGCGGCGCAGGCTGCGCTCGCCGCGCTCGGCCGGCAGGCGCTGCATGCCGAGCATCTCGCCTTCGAGCATCCCGACACCGGCGAGGTTCTCGACTTCCATGCCGGATTGCCGGCCGACATGGCCCTGCTCCGCCAGGCTCTGGCAGCTCCTTGAATCGACGCGCCGGGTTCCTATATCCGCTTCATCTCTCCGTCTTGCAGCCATTACAATCCCTTCATCCCGGAACGCCGGGCGCTTTCGCATGTTTACCTCCCGACCCCGGCGCAAGCCGACCGGGGGGCGGCACGAAGCGGTCAAAAGACCAACATTCACAATGGCTTGCCTTTCCCCTTCGAGGTTGGGTAGGTACACGGTGACGTGACCGGCGAAATACTTCCGTTCGCCGGGCGGGGTCTGTATGCTGCACTTGCGTTCTGCGAGTTCGCGGACGCGAAATGGAGCGCCGTCGGCTCGGGGAGCGGCGGCGACAACCGCCCGCCGTAAACCGGGGGCACTTTAGTAAGGAGGGCGCTGTCATGGCCCGTACCGCCGCACTGCCGGCACTCAAGGCCGAATCCGGCCTGTCGCATTATCTGGAAGAAATCCGCCGGTTCCCGATGCTGGAGCCGCAGGAAGAATACATGCTGGCGAAGAGCTGGCGTGAGCACGGCGACACCAAAGCCGCGCACCGGCTCGTCACCAGCCATCTTCGCTTGGTTGCGAAGATCGCCATGGGTTATCGCGGCTACGGCCTGCCGATCTCCGAAGTCGTCTCGGAGGGCAATGTCGGCCTGATGCAGGCAGTCAAGCGCTTCGAACCGGAGAAGGGCTTCCGGCTCGCGACCTATGCCATGTGGTGGATCAAGGCCGCGATCCAGGAATACATCCTGCGTTCGTGGTCGCTCGTGAAGATGGGCACTACCGCGAACCAGAAGAAGCTGTTCTTTAATCTGCGCAAGGCGAAGAGCAAGATCTCGGCCCTCGAGGAAGGCGATCTGCGCCCCGACCAGGTGCAGATCATCGCCAAGCGCCTCGGCGTCACCGAGCAGGATGTGGTCGACATGAACCGCCGTCTCGGCGGCGACGCCTCGCTCAACGCGCCGATCCGCGACGACGGCGAATCCGGCGAATGGATGGACTGGCTGGTCGACGACGCGCCGACGCAGGAGCGCATCCTCGCGGACAGCGAGGAAAGCGATAACCGGCACCAGGCGCTGATCGGTGCGCTCGACGTGCTCAACGAACGCGAGCGGCGCATTTTCGAGGCGCGCCGTCTGGCGGACGATCCGATCACGCTCGAAGATCTCGCCGCCGAGTTCGGCGTCTCACGCGAGCGCGTGCGCCAGATCGAGGTGCGCGCCTTCGAGAAGGTGCAGAAGGCGGTGAAGAACGGGATGGCGGCGATGGAGCAGCC